>SMUZ01010049.1_pt1 | contig 17569 bp, 14 predicted proteins | sample 2456421 | NCBI WGS metagenome assembly SMUZ01 (sample SAMN11095932, study PRJNA526329) | marine sediment metagenome | biome: Marine sediment; feature: Surficial sediment; material: Deep marine sediment; isolation source: Hadal surficial sediment | place: Pacific Ocean | collected 2014-11 | depth... | reverse complement strand
TGAAACGCGTGTGCAGTACGGGTGAAATCAAATAATGATTGCTCCGACCCGGGCGCGTCACAGGCTGTTCGCAGCTTTACTCACTGGCGCATGCATTTGCCTGACAGCACAAATCGCAACAGCGCAGTCACCCGGCCTGAATGTATCCATCATAGTTTTCTCTCCGGGAATACCAGCCGATGCGTCCACGCACCGCCGCTTGCAGGTTTTCCCGAGGATTCGCGAATTCGAGTCGCGACTTCTGCCCTTCGTCCTGCGCGAAACCCTGGTCGCCACGCACACTTGGGGTGCAGTTCGGGTCGTACCCGAGCCCGATCCGGCGGCGGAGCTGTATTTGTCCGGCGAGATTCTGCTATCCGACGGTCGAACCCTGGCATTGCGATTTGTTGCCGTCGACGCCAGCGGGCGTGTGTGGCTGGACAAGTCGTACACACAGCTTGCGACCATCGACCTGGAATCGCGCCGGCCGGCGTCGGGGATACGTGCCTACCAGGCTCTGTTTGACGAGGTAGCGCAGGACCTCCACGCTGCGCGTGCATTGCTGGATGACAAAGCGCTGCAAGATATCGTCCAAATTTCGCTGCTGCGCTATGCCGCAACGCTTGCGCCAACTGCCTTCGAAGGATTCCTGCACAGGGACCCCGGTGGCAGGTTCAGCATCAACAGGCTACCGGCCCGGAATGACCCGATGCTGGAGCGAATTCAGCGTATCCGCCACGTCGAGTACCTGATGACGGACGCCGTGGACGAAAAATTTCAGGAATTGTACGCAGAAATTGCGTCCACCTACGCCGTGTGGCGAAAGTACCGCCAACAGTATGCTCAATATCAGATCGAGGAAACGGCGTGGCAGGAAAATCGCAAATCGACGGCGCCACGTGGAAGTTACAAGGCTATAGAAAGTCTCTACGAAAACTACAAATGGGCCCGTCTCGCCGCACAGGAACAGGAGCACTGGGCAAGAGCCTTCGATAACGAAGTGGGCCCGACCGTTACGAGAATCGAGTCCCGCGTCGCGGAACTCGACGATTGGGTCGACGATCGCTATGCGGAATGGAATCGCCTGCTTGGAGAAATATTCGAGCTTGAAACGGGCCTGGGCGAGTGATCTCAGCTGTTAGCGCTCGAAAAGCGGGATAACTCCCTGAGCACCGTCGTTGCGTAGCTGCCTTTTTGCAAACGGAACGCGAGCCACGCGACGCCCGCTTCAAATTCAACGCTCAAATCAGCAACCGGCAGCCGCAACGCCCGGCTGGCTGCCTCAACGCGTGCGTTTGTCAAACCTGCCGTAAAAGACTCGTAACTGGCGACGGCAGCACGCTCGGCTGCGGCCACGTCTGCGGTCGTACAAGGCGCACCGTCGCCCCACAAGCTGCCCGCTGGATGCAGGTCTCCGGCTTTGCAACGCTGCACGAGCTCAGGCGTTAATTCGTCAACGCTGAAAACGCTGGCGGAGCCATCCAGGTTGGCCAGGTCACCCGCCTCGAGTGTGTTCCACGTCTGCTTGCGCACCCGTGCGTCCAGAATCTGGTTGAACAGGAATGATCTCGCTGCCGATATCGCGATGCTGCGCTTGTCGCGCTTCACGCGGCGTCCGGCGAACACGCTCTGCACGAGCTCGAGGTTGCCGCCGTCGCGCCCAAAGCGCTGCTCGCCGAAATAATTTGGTACGCCACTGGCCGCGATTAACTGTACGCGTTCGCTGATCGATTCGCGCTGGTCGTCAATAGCGACGGAGCGTAGTGCGATGCGAAACGCATTCGCGCGGTGTGCGCCACGCCGCAGTTTCCGCTTGTGGCGCTCGATCTTGAGAATTTGTACACCGTCCGCCGCAAACCTGGCCCAGTCCGAACCCTCACCGCTGGGTCGGCGCACACTAAACCATTGCTGCGTGATTGCCCACCTGTCTTTCAGTCCCGCATAACCGACGTCAACGGGCGGCACGCCTGCATGCCGTGCCAGCTGCCGCGACACCCAAGCCGTATTCGCGCCGGTTTTTTCGATCCACAGAAAATCGTGCTCACCTGCGCCCGTCAGCTCGAAGTCGATGATTTCGGTAACGAGAAAATCGTCGGGTGTGCGGCGAATTTCCACGTCGAGCAGCGGCCCGCCGTGCGCGCGCGCCCAATCGGGTAGCGACATGGCGGAAACCGGACTAGCGACGAGTGTCGGCGGCCGATACGACCAGGTAGAAGGTTTCGCCACGACCGATGAGGCCGAGGTCCGTGCGAGCGCGCTCTTCGGCAGCATCCAGACCCTGCTTGAGATTAATGACCTCTGCATCGAGGATTGCATTGCGCTCAACGAGTTTTTTATTCAACAGGCGCTGCTCAGCCACGGCCGTTCTGAGATTGCTCGTCTTGCGAAAGCCATCGTCTGCAAACCACAGCTTGGTCTGCAGCGAAATAACGATAATGCCGAGTATCAGGAGCATCCAGCGCATGTGTCTAAAACCCATTCCAAGTCCAACTCAAATACACGATCAGGGCGTTTTTACCGAGAATGCCCCGCGGCCGGCATAGCCTGCTGTGCCGCCCAATTCTTCCTCGATACGCAGCAGCTGGTTGTACTTGGCGACCCGGTCGGACCGGGACAAAGAACCGGTCTTAATTTGCGTCGCCCGTGTGCCGACCGCTATATCGGCGATCGTCGTATCCGAGGTCTCTCCGGACCTGTGGGAGATCACCGCGGCGTAGCCCGCGTCCACTGCCATAGTAATTGCATCAAGTGTCTCCGATAAGGTACCGATTTGGTTAGGCTTTATCAATATCGCGTTAGCTATTTTTTCGTCGATGCCACGCTTGAGAATCGTCGTATTGGTGACAAACAGGTCGTCACCCACGAGCTGGACGCGGTCGCCTATGGCATCCGTCAGCAAGCGCCAGCCTTCCCAGTCACCCTCGTCCATGCCGTCTTCGACAGTGATGATCGGGTAGGCATCGACCAAAGCACGCAGAAAATCGCTAAATCCCGCGGCATCGAACTGCCGCCCTTCGGAGACGAGATCGTAGATGCCGTCTTTGTAAAACTCTGAGCTGGCCACATCCAGGCCCAGCAGGATGTCCCCGCCCGGCTTAAAACCGGCACTCTCGATCGCGACCATAATGGTGTCCAGCGCCGCCTGATTCGACGGCAGGTCCGGTGCGAACCCACCCTCGTCCCCAACGGCCGTATTCAGGCCCTTGCCCTTCAATACGGCCTTCAGCGCATGAAAGATCTCTGCGCCGTAACGCAGGGCCTCCGAAAAGTTCGGCGCGCCGACCGGTAAAATCATGAATTCCTGGATATCGACACTGTTGTCAGCATGCGCGCCGCCATTGATGATATTCATCATCGGGACCGGCATGACCGTGCCATCGCCCAGAAGCCGGTACAGAGACTTGCCCTGCGATATCGCATCCGCTTTGGCGGCCGCCAGCGAAATCGCCAACAAGGCGTTTGCACCCAGGCGGGATTTGTTGTCGCTGCCATCGAGATCGAGCATGCACTGGTCGAGCGCGCGTTGATCATCAAATGGCGTCGCCAGCAGAGCGTCGCGCAGCACTCCATTGATGTTGGCAACGGCCTTTTGAACACCCTTGCCCAGGTAGCGGTTGTCGTCGCCATCGCGCAATTCAACGGCTTCGCGGCTGCCCGTTGACGCGCCAGACGGTACACCGGCGCGTGCCGTGCTGCCATCGGCCAGCTCGACGTCTGCCTCAACAGTTGGATTGCCACGCGAATCCAGAATTTCGCGCCCGCGAATATCCTTAATCTCAATCATTAGTCTTGCCTGTCCAGTACTCCGTCAAGGAGCACTAGTTGCCGAGGCCGAATTCTTCCTCGAGGTAGTCGTCTTGTTTCACGCATTGGTCAATGCGTTGAATGGATTCCAGCAGCACAGCAATCTTATCCAACGGCACGGCGTTCGGGCCGTCGCTCAAAGCCGTCGCCGGATCGGGATGCGTTTCCATGAATACCCCTGCGATGCCGACGGCAGTCGCCGCACGTGCGAGTACCGGGATAAATTCACGTTGCCCGCCTGATGAAGACCCTTGTCCGCCCGGCAGTTGCACCGAGTGCGTAGCGTCGAACACCACCGGACAACCTGTTCCACGCATGATCGCGAGACTGCGCATATCCGAAATAAGGTTGTTGTAACCGAAGGAAAAGCCACGTTCGCAGACCATGATGTCGTCGTTGCCCGTCGACTTCGCTTTATCGACGACGTTTTGCATTTCCCACGGCGACAGAAACTGGCCCTTCTTGATGTTGACGGGTTTGCCGGCCCCAGCCGCACGCAGTATGAAATTCGTCTGCCGGCACAAAAACGCCGGCGTTTGCAGCACGTCCACAACGTCGGCGACTTCGTCCATCGGCGTATCTTCATGAACATCGGTCAGGATCGGCAAGTCCAGCTGCTGCTTCACTTCGGACAAGATCCGCAGCCCCTCTTCCATTCCGGGACCTCGATGCCCCGAGCGCGAACTGCGATTCGCCTTGTCGAACGAGGATTTGTAGATAAACGACATGCCAAGGGACGCGCATATTTCCTTGAGCGCTCCCGCGGTGTCGAGAGTCATGCCCTCGCTCTCGACGACGCAGGTACCCGCGATCAGGAAAAGCGGCTGGTCGTTGCCGACTTCAAAACCACATAGCTTCACGCTTCTGCCGCCTGCGGCAACGTGCCTTCGTTATGCAATCTGGCGGCCATAATAAAGCCCGAGAACAGCGGGTGGCCGTCGCGCGGGTTGGACGTAAATTCAGGGTGAAACTGGCTCGCCAGAAACCACGGATGATCGGGTATCTCGAGCATTTCCACGAGGTTATCGATGGACAAACCCGAGAATCGCAATCCTGCGGCCTCAAGCTGCTCGCGGTAATTATTGTTGACTTCATAACGATGCCGATGGCGCTCCTCGATCGATTCGCTGCCATAACTGATGGCCGCCAACGATCCTTTCGCCAACGTGATCCGCTGCGCACCGAGGCGCATTGTGCCGCCCCGCTCCGACGCCTCGTCGCGCTCCTCGAGATCGCCACTCGCGTCCTGCCATTCGGTTATCAGGCCAATAACCGGGTGCGGCGTGCCCTTGTCAAATTCAGTACTCATTGCGCCCTCAAGACCCGCCATGTTGCGAGCCGCCTCGATCACAGCAACCTGCATACCAAGGCAGATCCCCAGATAGGGAACGGCGTTTTCACGCGCGAACTGAACGGCTTTGATCTTGCCCTCAATACCCCGGTCGCCGAAACCGCCTGGCACGACGATGCCGTCCATTCCTTCCAGGCAGCCTGTGCCATCGCGTTCGATCGCCTGCGACTCCATGTAATGGATATTGACGCGTGTCCGCGTGTGTATGCCGCCGTGCAACAGCGCCTCGGACAGCGATATGTAAGCGTCCCGCAAGTCGACATATTTGCCGACCATCGCGATATTGACCTCGCCTTTCGGATTGCGCTTCGCATCGACAATCGCCTGCCATTCACTGAGATCAGCGGGCGGCAAGTCCATACCGAATTGGGTGGCCACGATCTCGTCCAGTGCCTGCTCGTGCATCATCGCCGGGATCTTGTACAAATCGTCTGCATCGTAAGCCGAAATGACGGAAGACTCTTTGACGTTCGTGAACAGCGCGATCTTTTTACGTTGCTCGTCGGGCAGGGGCTGCTCTGAACGACACACAAGAATGTCGGGCTGAATGCCGATCGAACGCAATTCCTTCACTGAGTGCTGTGTGGGTTTGGTCTTGATCTCGGCCGAGGTCGCAATGTAAGGCACGAGCGTCAGGTGAATGTAAACGACTCGATCATGTCCGAGTTCGATGCCCATCTGACGAATAGCCTCCAGAAACGGCAGCGATTCGATATCGCCGACGGTGCCGCCAATCTCGACGAGACACACGTCGGCGTCGCCGGCACCACGAATGACACTTTCCTTGATCTCGTCTGTGATGTGCGGGATCACCTGCACGGTCGCACCGAGATAGTCACCGCGACGCTCCTTGCGGATCACACTTTCGTAGATACGCCCCGTCGTGAAATTGCTGTTGCGCCCCGTGATCGTGCGTACGAATCGCTCGTAGTGCCCCAGGTCGAGGTCCGTCTCGGTGCCGTCATGCGTCACGAACACCTCGCCGTGCTGAAACGGACTCATGGTGCCGGGATCGACGTTCAGGTACGGATCAAGCTTGATCATGCTGATCGTCAGGCCGCGCGATTCAAGTATCGCGCCCAGACAAGCCGAGGTGATGCCCTTGCCAAGGGATGACACTACGCCGCCCGTGATAAATACAAACGAAGTCATATGCAAACTCAGTCGCTAACGAACTGGAAATAAGAAAGGGCTGGACTCAAAGCACTGCTTTAGTGTGCTTTTTCCAACCCTTCAATTGCCTCGCCGTCGTTGGATAAAAGACGGTGTTAGACGTTATCAGATAGCTTGCTGTCAGTACAGGTCGGGTTTATTGCGCCAACGGATTGCCCGCCCCTTTTCTGCCAGCGCGCCGGCCGCAATCCAAAGGTCGGCAACGGCGACGAGTTGGCCACCCGAGTAGATCAGCGGCAGCTGCTGACGAAACCACGGCAGGACGCCTTCCTCTTGAAGTAGTTTCTTCAATTTCTTTGTATGTGATTGACCCGGCAGCTGTATTTCTTCTCCGCCCTCACGCCGCCGCAAGCAAAGACCCTGTGCAACAACGGTCTCCGACAGCCCTGGCCCGTCGCAGGACCCCAAGGCCAGCGTGCCCAGTCCGGGTCCGATCAGGACTTCCCCATCGCCGAATGGCTGTCCCTTGGCGAAATCTGCGGCACTAAAAGTCGGCTGCAAATACAAGGTATCGCGGTAACGTCGCGCCTCCCCGCCGGGCCACGAAACCAGCGGTTCCGCATCTTCGCGCGCGGGCAACAGCTGTTCGACGATGGCCAGCAATTGCGGCGTAGCGGGCACCGGCAATTCTGACAATTTCGCCGCCTGCCGCAACAGGTTGAATTGCCGCGATTTTGACAACTTGTGCAGCCCCGTTACCGACAGCCTGTCGCACACACCTCCCAGCGATTTGATATCGAGTTCTGCGAGCTCGGACAGCAAATTCGAGGCATCCCGCGCAAGCTCAGCGCTGCGAGCCATTCGGGCAGCCGCACCGGGCCAGCGCCCGGTGATTAGCGGCAGAACCTTATTGCGAAGAAAGTTTCGATCAAAATCGACGTCCTCGTTGCTCGGATCGTCAATCCAGCGCAGCTCTTCGCGCATCGCGTAGGCCATCAGGTCGTCGCGGGATACGCCGAGCAAGGGTCGGCTGAGCCAGCCGCGTGAAAATTGTCGCATGGGCCGCATGCCCGCGAGTCCTGCCGGCCCACTGCCTCGCAACAGATTCAGCATGAGCGTCTCGGCCTGATCGTCCTGATGGTGCGCGCTAAGCAACCAATCGCCGTCGGCAACGTGTTTTGCAAGCGCCGCATATCGTGCGTCGCGCGCGGCTGCCTCCGGCCCGTCGCCGCCCTGCACCTCGACATCCACGGCTTCGCACAGAAACTCAAGACCAAGCTCGGTCGCGAACTGCTCACATTGCTCTGCCCACGCGCCTGACTCGTTTTGCAAGCGATGGTCAACGTGAATTGCGATCAAGGCCTTGCCGTGTTGCAGTCGCGTGCTTGCAAGCGCATGGGCAAGCACCGTGGAATCAAGACCGCCGCTCAAGGCAATTAAATATCGTTTGGGGGCTGTCGCAAGGCTCTCAAGCTCCAGGAGCCGCTGCAGAAGATCTTCGGCCTTGAAGCTCACGCTTCTTTGTATTCACCGAATCCGGCCAGCCGGCGTTGGCGATTCTCCAGCAGTTGCTCAATCGAAATCTGATCGAACTCATCGATACTCCTGATCAACGCGTTGCGAATGACCTCGGCCATTGCCTGCGGATTTCGGTGCGCGCCACCCAGCGGTTCTTCCAGCACTTCGTCAACCAAACCGAAACCACTGAGACTGTCTGCCGTAATGCGCATCGCGGCCGCCGCTTCCTCGGCCCTCTCTGCACTCTTCCACAAGATCGCTGCGCAGCCTTCCGGGGAGATAACCGAATAAATTCCGTACTGCAACATCAGCAACTTGTCACACACGCCAATAGCCAGTGCACCGCCGGATCCACCTTCGCCAATAACAACACTGATGATGGGCGTCTTCAGTCCCGCCATCAGATACAGGCTGTGAGCAATCGCCCCACTCTGACCGCGCTCCTCGGCACCGACACCGGGGTAAGCGCCCGGCGTGTCGATCAGCGTAACGATCGGCATCTTGAATTTTTCAGCCATGCGCATCAGGCGCTGTGACTTGCGGTAGCCCTCGGGCTTCGGCATGCCGTAATTGCGACGTACACGTTCCTTGGTATCGCGGCCTTTTTGATGGCCAATGAACATGACGGCACGTCCATCGATACGACCAACGCCACCCACCATGGCGGGGTCATCGGCAAACATCCGATCACCGTGCAATTCCTGAAAATCCGGTGCGAAACTGGCGAGATAATCGAGCGTATAGGGTCTGCCCGGATGACGAGCGACTTGTGCAACCTGCCAGGGAGACAGCTTGCTGAAAATACTCCTCGTTAGCTGCTCACTCTTTTCACGCAGCCTGGCCACTTCTTCGTTGATGTTGATCTCGGCATCATCACCCACAAAGCGAAGCTCTTCGATCTTCGCCTCGAGCTCGGCGATCGGCTGCTCGAAATCAAGAAACTTCAGGTCCATAGCTGTTCAATTCGCATTGGGTCGCAAACCTTACATTATTTCGCGGCCGGGTGTGTAGAGCAGGCGAACATTATTCGCGCCCAAAAGCGCAATCAACTTGTCCCGCAACTCGCGACTCGGCCGCACCGACCACTCCGGCCCCAGCGTCAGGCGTGCCGCGGCGCTATCGCCCAAATACTGCACGGCCACATCGCATTTGCCCTCGCGATACGGCAGCAAGACATCGTGCAATTTCATCAGCAGGGCTTCGCCCTGTCCGTTCGGTGCCAATCGCAACACCATGCTGCTGGCGCGATTCTCAATGACCTGATCGATGGCGATCACGCTCTTGGCGTTAACCGTCCACGCCGCGACAAAATCGTCATAGCGCAATCCACCGCTGATGACGACGATCTCGTCTTTCACGAGCAGATGCCGAAACTCCTGGTAGGCCTCGCTGAAAAAGCTGACTTCAATGCGCCCGCTATTGTCGTCCAGCACAACGCTGATGCGATTGCCGCGTTTTCGAACATCGGCAATCAGGCCGGCCACCGTCACGTCACGACGCGGCTGTGCGTAGTTGCGTTGACCCTGCGACTTTTGCGGTGGCGATTCCGCGGCGATGTCGCCCAGTTGACCCTCAACAAAAAAGCGCGCGTCCTCACGCACCGCATCAAACGGATGACCCGTCAAATACAAGCCCAGCGCTTCCTTCTCGTGACTCAGAAACTGGCTTTCCGGCCACTCCTCCATATTTAACAACTGCGGCGTTTCGACTTCCGTTTCAGGTTCCGGCACTTCAAGCCCGAACATGTCGTTCTGGCCCGCGGCGGCTGCCCGCGCATGTTGGTCGGCACTCTTGAGCGCTTCCGGAAGCTGATGCATGAGGGCTCGGCGTGTCATTCCGAATTCATCAAGCGCACCTGACTTGATCATTGCTTCCAGCGAACGCTTGTTGACCTTGTCGTGATCGAGCCGGCGACAATACTCGATCAGGTTCGTAAACGGGCCATGCGCCTCGCGCTCGGCAATCAATGACTCAACGGCTGCTTTGCCAAGGCCCTTGATTGCGCCCAGTCCGTACAGTATTTCGTCCTCACCCGACACGCTGAAGTGATAGGACGACTCGTTTATACGCGGCGGCCGCAGTGCCAATCCGAGTTGCCGACAATCGCTTTTCAATATCACGAGTCGATCGGTATTGTCCAGATCGGCGCTCATCACGGCTGCCATGAATGCGGCCGGGTAATTCGCCTTCAAATAAGCCGTCTGGTACGACAACACCGCGTAGGCTGCGGAATGAGACTTGTTAAATCCGTAGCCCGCGAACTTCTCCATAAGATCAAATATGCGCGACGCGGTTGCGAGTGCGACACCGCGCTCAGTGGCGCCCGTCACGAATATTTCGCGTTGCGTCGCCATCTCCTCGGCGTTCTTCTTACCCATGGCTCGCCGCAACAAGTCTGCGCCGCCGAGTGTGTACCCGGCCAGAACCTGCGCTATCTGCATCACTTGTTCCTGATACAAAATAACGCCGTAGGTTTCTTCAAGAACCGGCTTGAGGTCCGGATGCAAATAGTCGATATCGGATTGATTCGACGAATGTTTCCGCGTGATGAAGTCATCCACCATGCCGGATTGCAATGGCCCCGGCCGGAACAACGCGACGAGTGCCACAAGGTCATCAAACTGATTCGGTTGCATGCGCTTGATCAAGTCCCGCATGCCGCTGGATTCAAGCTGAAAAACGGCGACAGTTGCCGTTTTCTTCAGCAGCGCAAACGTCGCTGCGTCCTGCATCGGGATACTGCTGATCTCGATTGGCGCAGCATCGCTGGACGCGTTGATCATACGAACGGCCCAATCAATGATCGTTAATGTCTTGAGGCCAAGAAAGTCGAACTTGACCAGCCCCACGGCCTCCACATCGTCCTTGTCGAATTGTGTGACTAAACTGGTGCCGCCATCTTCACAATAGAGCGGTGTAAAATCCGTCAGATTGTTCGGCGCAATGACAACACCACCCGCGTGCTTGCCCGCATTGCGAACCAGGCCCTCCAGTGACAGCGAGAGGTCAATAATTGCCGCCACCTCTTCATCTTCCGCATATATTGCTGCAAGTTCGTCGGATTGCTCCAGCGCCTTGTTGAGCGTCATGCCGAGCTCAAGCGGCACCAGTTTCGCGATTCGATCGACGAGCCCGTAAGGCTGCCCAAGGACGCGCCCCGTATCGCGAATAACGGCTTTTGCAGCCATCGTGCCGAAGGTAATGATCTGCGCCACTTTGTTTCGACCGTAGCGCTCCGCGACATACTCGATCACGCGATCACGCCCCTCCATGCAGAAATCTATGTCGAAGTCGGGCATCGATACGCGTTCCGGGTTCAGGAAGCGCTCAAACAACAAGTCGTGATGCAGCGGATCGAGGTCTGTGATGCCAAGCACCCATGCCACGAGTGAACCCGCACCCGATCCACGTCCGGGCCCGACCGGCACATCGTTCTCTCGTGCCCAGCGAATGAAATCAGCAACAATCAGAAAATAGCCGGGATACCCCATGCCGCGAATCACGTCGAGCTCGATCTTGAGCCGCTCAAGATACGGCGCGCTGATGACAGCCTGTTGCCTGGCTGGAATATTTTCCTGTTTGAATTTGATTTCCAGTTGCCGTTGCAGGCCGCGACGAGATTCCTCCTCGAGGAAATCGGTCTCGTCCTGGCCTTCAGGCACCGGAAACGCCGGCAGCACACTCTGGCCCAGCGTCAGGTTGAGATTGCAGCGTTTTGCAATTTCGACAGAATTAGCCAACGCATCGGCTACGTCGGCGAACAATTCAGACATTTCCGAGGCGCTGCGTAAATACTGTTGCTCACTGTACAGTCGCGGCCGTTCCGTATCGGCAAGGGTGCGACCCTCCTGAATACAGACGCGCGCCTCGTGCGAATTGAAACCGTCTGGCTCGACAAAACGCACATCGTTAGTCGCAACGACGGGCACCTGTTCCTCGCTCGCAAGCTTAAGACTTGCTCGAACACAATCATCTTCGCGCTGCCGACCCGTACGAATGAGTTCGACGTAAAATCGCCCGTCAAATACATCACACCATCCGCGCAACAGTCTGCGCGCTGCATCCACGTGGCCGAGCGTGAGTGCGTGTCCTATATCTCCGTGCAGCCCGCCAGACAAGGCAATCAGGCCGTCGCAGGTCTCGCGTGTAAGCCAATCACGATGCAGCATTACATCGCCACGATAACGCTCCTCGGTAAAAGCCCGGGTGAGCAATCGCGACAGATTTCGGTAGCCGTCATTGTTTTGACACAGCAAGATGAGTGTATGCGGTCGGTCCGGATCGTCATCGTTAAAAATACGTACGTCAGCACCAATAATCGGTTTTACACCGGCCGCAATCGCCTTCGTATAAAACTTGACCATGGCGAACAAATTATTTTGATCAGTCAGCGCGACCGCCGGCATGCCATCGTCGGCACAGCGTCGCATTAACGTCGGAATACGCACGGTGCTGTCGACCAGTGAATATTCCGTGTGCACATGCAAATGCACAAATGCCGGCGAACTCACAGCGCAGCTCTCACGGGTGCAAAACTGCGGCGGTGCTCGGCACAGGGACCGTGCTCGCGCAAGCGGTCACGGTGTATTTCCGTGCCGTAGCCCTTGTGTTGAGCAAAGGCATAGTGCGGGTAGAGCTTGTCCATCGCGACCATCATTCGATCGCGAGCCGTCTTGGCCAGAATAGATGCCGCGCTAATAGCAGCAACGCTTGCATCCCCACCGACGATCGCGACGCCAGCGATACGATAGCGGTGAAATCGCAAGTCAGGCAACCGGTTGCCGTCGACCTGCACAGAATCGGGCGTGATCGTGAGTCCAATGATTGCGCGACGCATGGCCAGCATCGTCGCTGCAAGAACGTTGATCGCATCAATTTCAGCTCGATCCGCCCAGGCGACTGAGAACGACAGCGCAACACTGCGAATCTCGACCTCGAGGCGTTCGCGGGCTGCAGCAGTGAGTTTTTTTGAATCGTCCAGCCCGTCGGGCACGCGATTCGGATCCAGGATAACCGCCGCCGCCACAACGGGGCCCGCTAACGGGCCTCGCCCGGCCTCATCGACACCGGCGACTGTTCCGTCAATGGTTCCATCAATCTGAAAAATCTGTGCTTGCTGCATGCGCGCTGAGTTGCAATTTATCGTGCGAATTAGGGTGTGGATTGCGGTATGAGGCTGAGTACAGCCTCCGCCGCACGCTGGTCGGCGTCCAGTGCCAGCTCCGTTCGCAGTGTAGCAAATCTCTCCCGAATGACAGCCACACGTTCGGGCGACTCCATGAACTCGCCGACCGCATGCGCCAGTGCCTGCGGCGTCGCATCTTCCTGTATGAATTCCGGTACCAGCGGTTCTTCGGTCAACAGGTTCGGCAGCGTAAAATTCTTCAGCTTGATCAGGCCGAAGGTTCTGATGATCGCGATGCTCAACGGGGCAATCCGATATGCCGCTACGGTCGGCTTGCAGAGCAATGCAGATTCAAGCGCCGCCGTCCCGGACGCCAGTAAAACGACCTCGGCCGCCGCCATCGCATCCTCTGACTGTCCGTCCAACAACATGAACGCGGATGTGACCCCGGCCTCTTCAAGCTGGCTCTCAATCATGTGCCGCAGCCTGGGCGTTGCCACGGGCGTGATAAAACGTGTATTCGGGTCACGTTCCAGGAGCATCGATGCTGCACGGGCGAAGATCGGCCCCAGGCGAGACACCTCGCTGCTGCGACTGCCCGGCAGTACGGCGACAATCGGGCCAACTGATTCCACACCCAGCTTGCGACGTGCGGCAGCCTTGTCTTTATGCAGGGGCGCCTTGTCGGCTTGTGGATGACCGACGAATTCCGCACGGACTCCGTGTTTTTCGTAGAAGGTTTTTTCGAACGGCAAAATACAGAGGACGCAGTCCGCAGCCTTGCGGATGGTCTTGATTCGTCCCTGGCGCCATGCCCACACAGACGGGCTTACGTAATGCGCCGTGGGAATTCCACGGGCTTTTAGTTTTATTTCCAGGCCAAGATTGAAGTCCGGTGCATCAATGCCGACGAACACGTCTGGTGGATCATTTGTCCAGCGTCGCACAAGTGAGCGGCGAAGCCGCAGCAGACGTGGCAAAACCTTCAGGGGTTCGACGAGACCCATGACGGCGAGCGTCTCGGCATCTTCCCAGCACTCGCATCCTGCGGCGATCATTGCAGGACCTGCAACGCCTTCGAAGGTCGCATCCGGGACACGATTGCGCAGCGCCTTGATTAGTCCAGCGCCAAGGAGGTCGCCAGACGCCTCGCCAGCAACCAGAGCAATTTTCACCTGACTACCGAACCACGCCACGTTCGGACGAACGCAACGACTCCAGGAAAATATCGAGCACTGGCTGATCTTTCGCGAGAACTGCAATTTCGTCTATCGCTGCATGCAGCTTCTTGCGCTGCCGGTACACGATCCGGTAGGCGTTTTTGATATCGCGAAGCTGGTCTGCATCGAATCCGCGGCGCTTCAAGCCCTCCGAATTGATGCCCCTGGGTCTCGCCGGTACGCCTGCAACCATCAAATAGGCAGGTACATCGCGATTGGCGCCGCAGTACATGCCAAGAAATGCGTGCGCGCCGATCTTGCAAAACTGGTGTGCACCCGAGAAGCCCGCGAAAATGACGTAGTCACCAACCGTTACATGACCCGCAAGTGTCGCGTTGTTCGCCATGATGCACTGGCTGCCGATAATGCAATCGTGCGCAATATGTACATAGGCCATGATCCAGTTATCGTCACCAAGCCTCGTGAAGCCCTCACCCTGAACCGTGCCGCGACTGATCGTGCAGTACTCGCGAATCGTGTTGCGATCGCCGATGAATAATTTGGTTGCCTCATCACGGTATTTCTTGTCCTGAGGATCATCGCCGACCGATACAAACTGGTAAATGCGATTGTCTTCTCCAATCGTTGTTGGGCCACTAATAACAACATGGCTACCGATTCGCGTACCACGACCGATTTCGACACCATCGCCGATAACGCAGAAGGCTCCGATTTCAACGTCCTCAGCAATTTTGGCGCTGTCAGAAATTACCGCGGTCGAATGAATTCGGTCGCTCATTTTTCGCCCTTCTCCAGTTTTCTGACACGCTCGTAGAGTCCGTCAAGCCGACGAAATCTCGCCACCTTCTTGTTCCAACTATCGATCTCTTCGCTCGGAAAGTGCGACGCGTACATACCCGGCTCGGTAATGTTCCGGGTGATCATGGCACGCCCGGAAATCACAACATCGTCGCAAATCCTTATGTGGTCGACCGTGCCGGACTGCCCGCCAAACATGCAGCGCTTGCCAATGACAGCGCTTCCCGACACACCGCAGGCACCCGCCATCGCCGTGTGAGCGCCGATGACAGCATTGTGAGCGATCTGACACAAATTATCGATATGCACACCGTCTTCGATCACTGTGTCTCCGATCGCGCCACAGTCAACCGTCGTATTGGAGCCGATTTCAACATCGTCACCAATGCGGACGCCGCCAACCTGTGGCACTTTGACCCAGCCTTCGGCGGTGTTTGCGTTGCCGAAACCGTCTCCGCCGATGACCGCACCCGGGTGAAACAATCCTCGCTTGCCGACCTGGACCTGACGTGGCAGCGTTACGTTCGCAATGAAACGACTGTCGTCACCGATTTTGCAGTCCGGTCCGATTACACATCCGGGACCCACGTAGACACGCTCGCCTATAAACGTACGCTCACCGATGAACACAAGCGCGTCTATCTGTGCGCTACTCGCCACCTTTGCAGTTGCGGCAATGACGGCCGACGCATGTATTCCCGCGATCACCTCGGGTGACGGGTGCAGCAACGCCGCCATGCGAGCATAGGTTGCATACGGGTCTTTGCTGATTAGCGCTGCGACAGGACATTCGTCCGCATCCTCCGCGCGCAATAAAACAGCAGCAGCCTGCGTCGCAGACAGCTGCTTCTTTAGCTTTGGGTTCGACAGAAAACTTAGACTATCCGGGCTTGCGTTGATCAGTGCCGCAACCGAATTGACCAAAATATCCGGATCGCCGTCGAGATCACATCCAAACCGTGTTGCAAGTTCTCCCAGACTAATCGGCATGCCGGCTAATGCTTCCTCCCGCGGACAACTCTAACGCGAACTGTTGGCGTTAAAGCTTGCTTCGATTGCGCGAAGAATGTCGTCGGTAATGATTACAGCCGCGCTTGCATACAGGACGCCATCGCCGACCACGAGATCGAAGCCCTGCTCCTGTGCGTATTGCTGCACTTCGGCCAAAATCGAACGCTGTAAATTGCCGAGTTCTTCATTCTGGCGAAGGTTCAGATCTTCCTGAAACTCGGTTTGCAGACGCGATACTTCGCGTTGTAAATCGCGCAGTTGCTTGTCGGCGTTACGACGCTCTGTCTCACCCATCACGGCCGCATCGCGTTGCAATTTAGCGTTCAAGTCTTCCAGCTCTCTTGCCTTTGCCGTGAATTCACGCTGACGTGGGGCAAATTCCTGTTCCAGTGCATCCATAGCCGCCTTTGTTTGCGGCGCACGGTCCATGAGCAATGGCACGTTGACGACGCCGATTTTCAGCTCCTGAGCTGATGCGGGCAGTGCAAACGCAGCAAACAAAACGATAGCGAAAATTGTTTTAGCAAAATGTTGCTTTACGAACTTCATAAAAATTCCAATCCTTAAAACGCCTGACCAATTGAGAACTGGAATCGTTCCAGTTCATCTCCGTAAAACCTGTCGTTACCGGCGTACGCATTCAGCGGGAATGCGTAACTGAACCTGAATAAGCCAAGTGGTGCCAGCCACTGCACACCGATTCCTACCGATCCCTTGAGATCATCAAAGGCCGGTTTGTATTCGATGGGGCTGCCGACTTTGTCGGTAAACGCGACCTCGCCCGTATTAAACACGTTACCTACGTCATAAAAAAGGGTCGCGCGCACCTGATTGCCCCATTTCTCCGGTATCGGCAGTATAAGCTCTAGCTGACTCGCAACCAACACGTTACCGCCGTATGGGTTGCCAAAGGAATCGCGGGGACCCAGGAAGGATTCGCGAAAACCGCGTACCGACTGGGGTCCGCCACCAAAATACTGCTTGTAGGGCGGCAATGCCGTCGTGTCGCCCAACGCCTGTCCGTAAGCCAATTCAGTGTTGAACCTGAAGAGCAATTTGTTCAGTACATTAAAGTATTTAGTAAAGCTGTATCGCGCTGTAGCGTACTCAACTTCACTTCCCGGCGACGTTACAGAAAGAAATAGCTGCTGGCGCATTCCGCGAGTCGCAAAAAGCGCCCGGTTACGACTGTCGTACGACCACCCGCCAACCAACTCGTAGGTATTGAATATCGTGCCAAAGAAAACGCCGCCGTCGCCGAAATTCTCAATAAACGGATTACCGTTATTCGCAACCCAGTCCTGAGCCTGCTGCGTACTCGACGTCGATGCCAGCAATTCGGCATGTTGAAACGTCACACCAAGACTCAATGACTGGTATTCGCTAATTGGATAGCCGTAGTCGAGCGACGCACCCATCGTGGTCGTCGAGAAATCAGACGCCGCGGATGTGAATTGCGTAATGTCGGAAAAGTTAAGACTGATCGTACGCCGTACACCGTCCATCGTTCGATAGGGATCCGTGTGCGAAATGCTGTACAACTTCGAAAACCGTCCCGTGTTGATTTGGAGTGCGACGCGGTTGCCGGTACCAAGGAAGTTTGTGTGCACGATACTACCGTTCAACAGCAGCTTTTGTGACTCCGAGAAACCCACGCCACCTGAGAACTGGCCAGGCATGCGGTACTCG
>SMUZ01058715.1_pt1 | contig 17600 bp, 18 predicted proteins | sample 2456421 | NCBI WGS metagenome assembly SMUZ01 (sample SAMN11095932, study PRJNA526329) | marine sediment metagenome | biome: Marine sediment; feature: Surficial sediment; material: Deep marine sediment; isolation source: Hadal surficial sediment | place: Pacific Ocean | collected 2014-11 | depth... | reverse complement strand
TGCAATCACTGAGGAAGATGATATCGCCCTGCTCGAGGTCGGTGCCGGCAGGGATGTTGATATTGGCCGATGCTTGCGGCCCATACGGCGGCTGAATCGTCAGGCCGGATCTGAAGCCGCCGCGCAAGACCAGTGAATCGGCCGCGCCTGCTGCCCCTTCCGTACCTGCGAGGCCGCCCGCGCCAAAATCAATATAGCCCACGCCCGAGTTGTTCAGATTGTTAACCACGTTCAACAAGTCCGAGGCGCAACCCCAAAAATCCGTCATGCGTATGTCTCTCGATATCACTTCGAGCGCCATGCGCCCACTTTCCTGCATTCTCGCCGTTGCTTCGTGAACGCGGTGGGTTTGGCGTGACGAGGACAGGATCTGCAACATACCGCCGACCAGAAACAAGCCGATCACCATCGCAATCAGAATTTCGACCAGTGTGACTCCAAGTTGCTCCTTTTTCATTATTTTTTCACCCGGCGCAGCCAAGACTTACAGTTGGAAATTAATCGACAGACGTTCTGTATTCGCGGCCGTAACGTTGATAACTCCATCGCGATTGTCGTCCCACCAGATTTTTATCGAGAATCGAGTACCGGTACCATCGCATTGCGGGTCTGCGGAGTCCGTGCCGTCATTCGGCGTGCTGTCAATACAGACAAATCCCGAGCCCATGGGCAGATTCCCGGTCAGCATGCCTAGCCATTCCGAGAGATCGTTTTCGGCCATTTCCTGCGGCGAACAGCCGACCGGCGTGCCGCATTGCGGGTTTGCGTCCGCCTGAGCCGGATCGTAAAATCCGCCATTCGCAGCACTCACATTTGTACGCATTCTGTCTGCCAGGTCATACAAGAGCGCGCTGGCCTGCGAGCGCATATAGGCCGACTGATTGTTTTTGAGAGACATCGCTTGCAACCCGGCAACACCCACCAGCCCGATCGACAGCACAAGGGCCGCAACAAGAACTTCGATCAACGAGAAGCCTGCTTGTCGATTGCGCAGCGCGAGCATCAGCTACATCCTTGTTGTTTGACGTGCGTGCGGCCGACTGCATTTACGCGTATGCGGCGTCCGATTTCGCCACTGCGGTTATCACACATCATTAATTCGTCCGCGGGCGAACTCCCGAAGCCACGAGGATCGTAGGAGAAAAGGGCCGCATTTGTAGCAGAGAACGTCGTCATGCTGTCCATAGGCTCTTGCACAGAAAGAATTTCGTTGGCGTCAATGGCGCCGTCCCGGTCCTTGTCGACCCAAACGACCCAGCCCTGGGACCAGTCACTGCTGCCCGAGCAGCTTGGCAGCACCGCATTGAAGTTCGCGCTCGTGCAAACTGTTGCGCTACGCTGAAAGCGGACCGCGGAACTGCGCGCCAGATTGATTGATGCGACGAACTGATTCGAATCCCGCACCAGGCGACTATCCATAATCACGCTGCGAAAACCCGGTACGCCGACCGAGAAGAGGATCGCAGCGATCGCAAGAGTCACCATCAGTTCCAGCAATGTAAATCCCTTTTCCTGCTTCATTTCCCTTCCCTTCCCTTGGCTTGTTGGAGCCAGGCCTGTGCCAATGCCCCGACTGGAGGGAATTATCGGACTTTTGCTGGTCTTTGGCTGTGATGAACGTCAAGAAAAACGGCTTAGGTATGGTATTTTCCGACCAGTGGTCGATTTTCGACGACCAACGGCGCGGTTTTGGCTGGTTTACCTCTGGCCCCGGATTTGCTGGGGTCATGCCGCCGACTACTGGCCTTCTCGCGACGAGCCGGCCGTCGGGCGAGCCACTGATGTTTGCCATTGACAATGCCCGTCCGGCCGCGAATAATACGCGGCTCTTCGATCTCAGGACACGGTAAAAACCAGTGGCAAACATCAAGTCAGCGAGAAAACGCGCCAAACAGGCTGAGAAAACTCGCAAGCACAATATGGGTCTGCGCTCACGTATGCGCACCAAGATTAAAAACGTCGTCAAAGCATGTGACGCCGGTGACAAGGAAGCCGCACAGGCAGCCTATAAAGACGCTGTACCCGGTATTGACAGCATGGTGAACAAGGGCATTGTGAACAAGAACAAAGCCGCGCGTCACAAGAGCCGTCTAAACAAACGCGTTAAAGCGCTGGCTGTTTGATAGCTTAAGAACCACCCAGCTGCGAAGATTCATGAGACCGGGTCCGCTGAGCGGGCCCGGTTTTTTCATGTGTCGAGAAGAGCGTCCGCTTCCTCTTTGATCAGTTCGAGTTCGCGCATCACTGCTTGCCCCAGCTCGTCGGTGCCCTCGCCCGTCGCCGCACTGACTTCAAACACCGTTCCCTGCCAGTCCAGGTCTGCAAGCAGCTTGCTGCGACGCTCGGCCAACACATCGCTCGCGACCAGGTCGGTCTTGTTAATCACAAGCCATCGCGGCATCTCAGCAAGATCCGTCGAGAATTTGCCAAGCTCCTTTGCAATCGCTTTGACCGATTCCGCCGCATCGACATTTTCATCAAGCGGTGCAATGTCGACGAGATGCAACAGCAAACGCGTTCTTTGCAGATGCTTTAGAAAACGAATTCCCAGTCCGGCGCCATCTGACGCGCCCTCGATGAGCCCCGGAACATCGGCCATCACAAAACTCTGCAGCTGCCCCACGCGAACGACACCGAGGTTCGGATGCAATGTCGTGAAGGGATAATCGGCGATCCGTGGCTTTGCCTGGGACATCGCTGTTATGAGCGTGGACTTTCCGGCATTGGGCAGGCCCAACAGACCAACATCGGCCAGAACTTTGAGTTCCAGCGCGAGGTGTCGGGCCTCACCGGGTGTGCCCTTGGTAAATTTTCTCGGCGCGCGCGTAATGCTGCTCTTGAAGCGGGTGTTGCCCTGACCACCACGGCCACCCTCCGCAACCTTTTGCCGTTGACCGTGTTCGACCAGATCACAGATCAGTTCACCCGTATCAACCTCTTGTACGACTGTTCCACACGGAATCATGACGTCGAGATCGTTACCCGATTTGCCGGTCTTGTTTCTGCCTGCGCCTCCCTGACCGGTTTCGGCACGAAACCTTCGAGCAACCCGAAAATCCGCAAGCGTGTTCAGAGATGCATCGGCTACGAGGTAAACGCTTCCGCCATGGCCACCATCACCGCCATCCGGACCGCCGCGCTCGACGTATTTCTCGCGCCGAAAACTCAGGCAGCCGTGACCGCCGTTGCCGGCCAGGACGCGAATAGTTGCTTCATCCACGAATTTCATACGCTAAAAATCTTGGCAATCAGAAATGAAAAACCCCGCTGTGGCGGGGCTTGTTATTCGTGCTCGCAGGCGGGCCCTGGCGGCCCCGATCTCGCGGGCAAAGCCGCGCCTGCAATCGCACATTACACCACGCTGACAAACTGGCGGTTTTTCGGCCCTTTTCTGGCAAACTTGACCTGGCCATCTTTTTTCGCGAACAAGGTGTGATCGCGGCCTCTGCCAACGTTTACACCCGCATGAAAATGCGTGCCGCGCTGACGGACAATTATGTTGCCGGCAACCACTTCCTGGCCGCCATAGATCTTCACGCCCAGTCGTTTGCTCTCTGAATCGCGACCGTTCTTGGTACTGCCGCCTGCTTTTTTATGTGCCACTGTCTTGTACCTGTTGTGTTGTCGGCCCGACGCTTGCTAAATGCTGCGCAGACTTCGTTAATTTCTAGCTGCTCTTCTTCCTGGCAGCCTTCTTGCCAGCCGGCTTTTTCGGCGCGGCTTTTTTCGTGCTGGCCTTCTTCGTGCTGGCCTTCTTCGGCGCTGCCCTTTTAGTCGCTACCTTTTTGCTTGCCGGCTTCTCGGCGGCGGGTTTCCTGGCCGCTGCCTTTTTAGCTGCCGGCTTATCAGCCTTGTCAGCCTTGTCGGCTTGCGGCGCTGCCTTCTTCGCACTACTCGTGCCAATCGCGGTGATCTCCACCTCGGTGTAAAACTGACGATGCGAGCCCTGCCGCAGGTAATTCTGGCGGCGCTTGAACTTGACGACAGAAACCTTGCGCGATTTGCCCTGGACGAGGACTTTCGCGCTCACCGTGCTGCCGGTCAGCAACGGATTGCCGACCTTAATACTGCTACCTTCACCGACGAGTAACACCTCGTCGAACTCTATTGTGGCGCCTTCAGCGGCCTCGATTTTCTCGAGACGCAGGACATCGCCTTTTGCCGCGCGGTACTGTTTGCCGCCAGTGCGAAAAACCGCATACATCGTATTGCTCCGTTACCTGAGCTGCTATTTCTGCAACTTAATGATAATTAAGTGATATTTGCGTACTTACCGGACGATTGTGGAGTTCGTCAGACGGCTGAAGCCGCAAAAAGAGCGGGAAGTCTATAGATTCCCCATCCCCGGGTCAACGCTATAAGTCGGCCCATTTCCGGTCGCCAATATCGCCGGTTTAGGGCATTATCGCATTCCCATGCAGGTGCTCCTAAAATCTCCCGGGATTCTCTCAATCGATGACGTGTTCATATTGGCACGCGACGATATGCAGGCTGTGGATGAGCTGATTTCGACCAGTCTTGCGAGCGATGTCGCCCTGGTTTCGCAGGTATCAGAATACATCGTCCTGAGTGGTGGAAAGCGGCTGCGGCCGCTCATCGTCTTGCTTGCGTCGAAGGCTCTCGGCTACGAGGGCCAGCAACATCGCCGTACAGCCGCGATTGTCGAATTCATTCATACCGCAACACTGCTACACGACGACGTCGTTGACTCATCAGAACGTCGCCGTGGCATGGACTCGGCGAATACGGTATTTGGCAATCAGGCCAGTGTGCTCGTGGGCGACTTCCTCTATTCGCGTGCGTTCCAGATGATGGTCGACATAGACAGCATGCGCATCATGCAGATTCTCGCCGATGCGACCAACACGATCGCCGCCGGCGAAGTCATGCAACTCATGAACGTCCACGATCCTGACACGAGCGAGGAGAGCTATCGCAAGGTCATTTATCGCAAAACGGCCCGTCTGTTCGAGGCTGGCGCACAGATCGCCGCCGTACTGGCAAACCGTCCTGCCGATGAGGCTGCACTGATGGCGTATGGCCAGAATCTTGGCGTTGCCTTTCAGTTGGTCGACGACGCGCTGGATTTCAACGCCTCGGCTGACGAGCTGGGCAAGAACCTCGGAGACGACCTCGCCGAGGGCAAAGCCACCTTGCCACTGATCTACGCGATGCAAAAGGGATCGGATACCGAACGAGCGATGATACGGCAAGCCATTGTGGATGGCGGCCTCGATCACATGGACGACATTCAGGCCGTGATCGCATCAACGGGAGCGCTACGCTACACGGCGATGCGTGCGCAGGAAGCCGCGGATCAGGCGACGTCTGCCCTGTCCGGAATACCCGATTCAGAATATAAACAGGCCCTCATCGCGATCGCGGATTTCGCTGTTCAACGACGCGCTTGAGACACCCGCTGGGGTGCCAGGCTGCTTTGTCAGGGGATAGCTGAAGGCCCGGCGAAATCCTGGGCCATTAAGTCAGCAAGATAAATTGGTCGGGGCGAGAAGATTCGAACTTCCGACCCCCTGACCCCGAGACAGGTGCGCTACCAGGCTGCGCCACGCCCCGACCGAACGGCGAAGTCTACAGCAGGTTTTCGGCCGCAGCCAGAGCGCAAGTGAAAACGGGCCGCACGGCGATCGTGGCAACGACGGCAAAACGATTGCATGCTAGCCTGAGACGATGAAGCCCGGTAGCAGACTCCTTGCGGCCATAGCGGTCGGATTCGTCGGTGCGACCGCAATGCCGACGCAAGTCGCCGTCGCTGATGAGCTAAATGTCGAGATTACGCCGTTTGCCGCCTACCGCTTCGGTGGCACATTCGACGTGGAAGAGTCGTCCGCGTCCTATGAGATTGATGACTCCGAAGCCTTCGGCCTGATTTTCAATCTGCGGCAAACGGGCAACACGCAATGGGAAGTTTTTTATTCCCGGCAACAAAGCACCGCAAGACTGCGTGACTCGGTGGCCGCATCGCCAACCGTCGAGACCAATATTCAGGTTCTTCAATTTGGCGGCACCTATCAGGGCAGCGGCGATAGCGTACGACCCTATCTAGCGATGACCTTGGGCGGCACCCACATCAAGGCGACGGCCAATGGCAGCCAGAGCGACACATTCTGGTCGGGCTCTGTTGGCGTTGGAGTACACGTGAGCCCGAGCAGCCGATTGGGTTTTCGACTCGAAGCTCGCGCCTACGGCACTTTGATGAAGTCGGACACAGACCTGTTCTGCCAGACAGGACCCGACATCAACGTCTGTGCCATCCGCATTGATGGCAGCATCATGGGACAGGTAGAAGCCTTCGCGGGTGTTGTTTTCCGCTTCTGACTTAGCTGCGCTACACGGTCGGCGTGATGTTCGCGTTCAGCCTGAACAGGTTATGCGGATCGTAGCGATTCTTGACCTGCAGCAAGCGCTCGTAATTGCCCTGATAATTGCCGTTGACGACTCGCTGCGTCTCATTGGAGACCTCATTGGTGTAGAAGCCATCGCTGAATCGCTCGACGGACTTCCAGTAGTCGCGAATCCAGGCGATATGCGGATCACCATCGGATCCCAGGTCCCATGATATGAAAATCATCATGTTTGCCAGCGACTTGCGGTGCGCAAATGCCGTCGCGTCGGATGCGACTCTGCCAATCGCACCACCCGAATGCTGGAAGTACAACATCGTTGATCGACCTGGGTCGGGCTCAAAACCGTCAGCCAGTCGTGTAACAAGCTCTTCGGGGCACTCGTTGATAAAGCCACCCTTTAGATATTCACCTTCGTTCCTCGGATCCGTGTCGTCCCAGCTCCGCTGGGCGTCCACATAGTCCACTGTAGAAACGTTGGTGAACATGGGTTCACCCAACTTCCTGATCGGCGCCAGCGCCTTGTCTGCCCCAACAGCGGCCCCCGAATAACAAACGCTTAAGCCCGCCCCGGCACCTTCACCGCTTTGCGGCGCATTAATGAAACAATCGCAGTACAGGTCGTCTGGCGCCGTGTGCATAAACTCGGAATAAAAGCTCAGAACGTCTCGCGCGCGCTCCAGCGGGAACACGATCTCGCCCGCAACGACCTCGCGCTGCATTGGGTGCAATGCAAACTCGAACGAGGTCACGACCCCGAAGTTTCCGCCGCCGCCGCGCACGCCCCAATAGAGATCTGCGTTTTCCTCGGCGCTGGCATGCACCAGTTTGCCGTCAGCCGTTACGACATCGACGGCTGTTACGTTATCCAGGGCCAGGCCGAAACGACGCCCGAGCCGTCCGAATCCGCCACCCAGCGTCAAGCCACCAACGCCCGTATGCGAAACCGTGCCAGCCGTCGTCACGAGACCAAACGCCATCGACTCACGATCGAGTTCGCCGAGCAAACTGCCGCCCGCGATATACGCGGTACGAGATGCCGGGTCCACTCGCGCATGACGAAAGGTCGAGAGATCAATTTGCAGGCCGCCGTCGCAGGTCGATTTTCCCGAATAGGAATGGCCGCCGCATTTCACTGCCAATAGAAGATTATTGTCCCGTGCAAAATCGACCGCATTGCGAATATCGGTCGGGCCCACAGGCTGCACAACCAATGCCGGGTGTTTGTCGATACCGCGATTGAGTACTCGCCGAGCGATTTCATAACCGTCATTCCCGGGCAGCAGAAGATTGCCACGCAGGCTATCGGAGAACTCTGTCACGGCCGTCTGCGACAGGACTACCTCGCTTCCAGACCCACTAACAGCTGCGATATCGCTGTAGGGCGTGGTCAGCGCCCGCAGCGCAGCATAGACCTGCGAAGCCGGCAGGGCAGCGCTCACGCCGACCGCAATTGACGAGCGCAGAAAATTTCGTCTGTTCATTGTGGGTCCCCGATTCTTTTTGTTTTGTCGGATACGCCTGAGTATAGCGTTTGGCACGGGATCGGCCAGGTACGGCCAGAGCAGTACGGCCAAAGCAATGAAATAGCCAATTTGTGACCTGTGTTGTGTCCCAACAAGCGGCTCTCTCCTAGAATTAAGTCAAATTAGGGTCTGTACGTCTCAGTGCGATGGACATTTTGAGTAAATTGTTGAAATTAAAACGTTTTATCCAGCTTTCGGCGTTGCTGACAGCTGCGCTCGGCATGTTCGGAATGACACAGGCTGCGCCCGGCGACATTCTTTTTAGCGATGATTTCTCCCGCAACAACCTTGCACCGTGGACGACGACCAATGCTGGGGTCTCCGGTATTCTCGTTGGCGGCCAAACGTCCGGATCAAATCCGCGGGCCGGCTACACGAGTAATACGGCCGTGACCGTAACGAGTCCGAGCTTTAACGCTGCTGTACCGGTCGCGCGCCTTTCGATCTGGATTCGTCGTGGCTCGGATCAGATCAGTGAAGAACCGGACGGCGGTGAAAATTTCGTACTTGAGTATCAGCGCGCAGATAACAGCTGGGGTCAGCTGTCGACCTACCTGGGTTCCGGCACCCCTGGGCAGATATATCAGGACTCATTCTTGCTCCCCGCCGACGCGCTGCATGGCGCATTGTCCGTCCGGGTGCGGCAAACCGCTGGCAGCGGCTTCGACTTCGACTACTGGCACTTCGATGATGTCATCGTCACAGAATTGGCGCCGGCAGGCCCAATTGACGTCGGTGTCTGCGACTTTTTCGAAAATGGGCTCACGAACTGGACTATCAACCAGACGACCGGCTTTGCAGGAATCAGTTCGGCGACGTCCGCCTCGCCGACCAATTCGCTGTTCCTCAACGGCGGTGTGGTGAATGTTGTATCCGCTGTTGTCGATACTTCAAATCCGACATTCGGAGACCTGACACTCTGGATCCGGCGCGGCTCGGACGCATTTTCCGAGGACCCGGATGGTGGCGAAAACCTCGTGGTCGAATACCTGGACGATGTTGGGGCGTGGATCGCTCTGGAAGCCTTCAATGGCGCCGGCGGTCAGGGCCAGACATTTGTCAGAGCCTACGACCTCCCGGCGGCCGGCCGCCATGCAAACTTTCAGCTGCGCTTTCGACAGACTGGCGGCGACGGCCAGCCGTTTGATTTCTGGCACGTCGATGATGTTTGTTTTGCCTTCAGCACGGACCCGGTGCTGCTGGTGTCGAAAATTTCGCAGCTATTGTCGGATCCAGTTAACGGCACCACGGGACCCTTGGCGATTCCGGGCGCCATAGTGCAGTACACGTTTGGTTTGACGAACCAGGGATTCGGGACCGTTGACGGTGATTCGATCGTAATCACCGATGTAATGCCCGCGAACACAGCGCTTTTCGTCGACACGAGCGCAGGCGATCCGATCACCTTCGCCGACGGCCCGATTGCAAGTGGCTTGGGCTATTCCTATGCAACCGACGTCACCTTCAGCAATCAGGTTGGTGGCGGCACTCCCTACAACTATGTACCCGTACCCGACGCGCAGGGCTTCGACCCCGCCGTTACGGGTATTCAGATAAGCCCGAGCGGAATAATGAGCGCCGCAACGCCCGGCAACTATCCGAGTTTCAATATCCTGTTTCAAATTCGCGTCGAATAGTACAAATTGACAAGCTGAACACGGCAGTGTCATTGTCAACACAGCATGAAAATCGACAGCAAACTGCCGCATGTCGGCACCACGATCTTCGCGGTCATGAGCCAGCTGGCCGACGAGTCGAATGCCATTAATCTTGCACAGGGTTTTCCAAGTTTCGAGCCGCCCGACGCCCTGCTTGAACGAATCAATTTCCACCTGCAACACGGTGCCAACCAATACGCACCGATGACAGGCGTGGGCGCACTGCGTGAAGCGATCGCCGGCAAGACCGAACGACTGCAGGGTCGTCGCATCGATGCTGATTCAGAGGTGACCGTTTGCAGTGGCGCGACCGAGGGCTTGTTCAGTACGATTCTGGCTGTGGTGCGGCCCGGCGATGAGGTCATCGTTTTCGATCCTGCCTATGATTCCTACGCACCTGCCGTCGCGCTCGCGGGTGGCATTACGCAGCATGTGCCATTGGCGCTGGACGACAACGGCTTCGATTTTCGCATCGACTGGCAGCGCCTGAGCGATACGCTTTCGGAGAAGACGCGCCTGGTTATCTGCAATTTTCCACACAACCCGACGGGCGTGATTCTGACGTCTGACGATCTCGACCAGCGCGCCGCGATCGTGCGTGACTCAAATACGTTTTTGTTATCCGACGAGGTATACGAGCACATCATTTTTGACGGTGAGCAACATCGCAGCCTCGCCAGCCACGACGAGTTATGGGAGCGCAGCTTCGTCATCTCGTCCTTTGGCAAGACCTTTCATGCGACGGGCTGGAAGGTTGGATACTGCATCGCACCCGCCAACCTGACGCTCGAGTTGCGCCGCGTACATCAGTTTGCCGTCTATGCGGTTGTCACGCCGATTCAGAATGCGCTCGCCGACTTTCTGCAGAGCAATCCGGAATACCCGGAGCAGCTGTCAGCGTTCTATGAGGCCAGGCGAGATCACTTTTGTCGCTTACTGGATGATTCACGATTCCGATTTTCGCCCGCGCGCAGCACGTTTTTCCAGATTCTGGACTACAGCGAGATCAGCGATAAGCCCGATGATCAGATCGCCCGTGAATGGACCCGAGATATCGGCGTTGCGTCTATTCCGGTTTCTGTATTTTGCGAAAAGCCGCTTGCCGCGCGGCTACTGCGTTTCTGTTTCGCAAAAGATGACGACACACTTGCAGCCGCAGTAGAGAAACTGCAGGACTTGTAGCTGCTTGCAGCGCGACCAATGGCTGCGGGCGGGGAGCGCTCGTACAGGGTCGCCGCTCGATTCGGGTGTGCTTGCTTGTGAAGCATTCAGGGAGCGCAGCGAGCAGCGAACAAACAAGTACCCCGAAGTGGGCGGCGGGGTGACACAGCCTGCCGGGTCGTGCTGCGAGCAACGCCCCTATAGCAGCTGGTACGCCATCAACGCGCCAACGTAGCCCAGCCCGGTCATGTACACCCACGCGAAAACCGGCCATCGCCAGGAGTTGGTTTCTCGTCGGATAACGGCCAGCGTCGCAGCACACTGCAGGCACAAGGCGTAGAAAATCAGCAAACCGATTACCATCGGCAACGTATAGACGGGCCGGCCATCGGGCCACTTGGCAGCCTTCAGGCGAATTGACAACGTCGCCTCATCGGCTTCGTCGCCGACGGCGTATACGGTACCCAGCACGGCGATTACGACTTCACGTGCCGGAAATCCGGCGATCACGGCAGCCGAGACTTTCCAGTCCCAGCCCAAGGGTCGAAAGACGGGTTCTACGAACTTGCCGGCGCGGCCAAGATAACTCTGCTCCAGCCGCAAGGCCGCTGCTTCGTTTTGTGCCTGCTGAGTCTGCGCGACAGCCTGGATATCGTCGGACCGCGGGTAGTAGGACAGCGCCCATACGATGACCGCAACCGTGAAAATAACCGTACCCGCGCGATACAGAAACACCTTGGCACGACCGAGCAATTGTATGAGCACGGTGCGCAGATTAGGTCGCCGGAATTCGGGCAGCATCAGCGCAAACGGTGGCTTCGGGCCGCGCAGTGCCGTTTTGCGAATCAACAACGCTGTCAGGATGCCCATGACGATACCGAACATGTAGAGGCCGAACAGGATCAGGCCCTGGAGGTTCATGAAGCCCACTGTTTGCGCCGGTACAAATGCCGCGATTAGCAACGCATAGACCGGCAGGCGGGCCGAACAGGTCATGAACGGTGCCGCTAAAATCGTCGCAATACGATCACGCCGGTTCGGAATGACGCGCGTCGCCATGATGCCGGGCACGGCGCAGGCAAAACTGGAAATCATCGGGATGATCGACTGCCCCGAAAGCCCGACCGAGCGCATCAGCCGATCCAGCAGATAGGCGGCGCGCGCAAGGTAACCCGAGTCCTCGAGCAAGATGACGAACAGGAACAGGATGATGATTTGCGGCAGAAAAATGAGGACACTGCCCACCCCGGCGACGATACCGTCCGCCAGCAGGCTTGATACCGCACCGTCACCCATGTTTGCGTGAATTAGAGCGCCGAGTGTCGCGGCCGAACCGTCGATCAGGTCCATGAGCGGTGTCGCCCAGGCAAACACGGCCTGAAACACCACTGCCATCACGAGGAATAATCCGATGGTTCCGGGAATGGGGCGATTCAGAAAATCGCCAACCCGGGATCGCCAGGAATAAAATATGGGGGCCTGTTCCTGCACGTCTTTGAGGACATCCCGCACCCAGCGGTAGCGAACTCTTGCTTCCTTCGCCAACGGTGGCTCCAAGCCGAAGACTGCCTCCTGATGTCGCCGCATCGCGTCCGGCGCCGTGTCACCAAGATCCTCCAGCAGCGCTTTGTTGGAGTCGTTCGGGCCATCGATCAGCAGTCTTTCAACCTCGGCGTGTCGCAGGTTTTTGCCGGATGTCAGGATCAGCTCAATCGCCGCGTTCGACAATGCAGGCCAGGCAGGCTTGGGGGTCGGTGGCGGATTGCTGCAGAGTTTGGCGATGCCTTGCCGCAAGGCTTCTATGCCCCGGCCGGTTGTGGCAATAACCGGATACACAGGCGTTCCGCCGAGACGCTCAGACAATTGGTCAACGTCAATCTTGACGCCTTCGGCATCCGCGGCATCGAGCATCGTCAGCGCTATCGCAACGGGAACGCCAAGTTCAAGCAGTTGTTGCACGAGGTACAGACCCTGGTAAAGATTGGTCGAATCAACAACCGCGAGAATGCCGTCCGGCGGCCGCACGCCTTGCATCCGACCGAGAATGACATCGATCGCGATCTGTTCTTCGTTGGAGTGCGCGCTCAGTGCATGCGTGCCGGGCAGATCAACCAATTCGATCGCGACGTCATTGACACGAATCGTGCCGACATGGCGTTCAACAGTGACGCCCGGGTAATTAGCGATGCGCTGCCGCAGACCCGTCAGGCGATTGAATACCGTGCTTTTGCCACTGTTGGGATTGCCGACCACCGCTATGCTGGCAACGGGCTGCCGGCTTACGGGAATCTGGCTGACGGGGATTTTGGTTTCTTGGGGGCTAGCCACCGGTCGCGACTAGAGCAACAGTGAAATGACGCGCCTGCTCCTGACGCAGCGAGATACCCCGACCGAACAAGCGGAACTCCAGCGGATCACCGCCCAGCGCGGCGCTTGCAAACACGACCTCAGCGCCCTCAACAAGCCCCAGCGTCATCAAACGCTGAACCTGAGGATCGGCCGCGTTGACGGATTCGATCGTCGCCTTCTGGCCCTTCTTCATCGCTGCAAGTGTGTTGCTTTGCATTATGTAAATACCCGGTTTCCGGTGCATGCTGCCCTGATTGCATAAATGATAATGATTCTCATTACTATATGCAATAGGCAGATCAACGGATATCGCGACCGGCGTCACAAATTGCGTTCAGCTTGTATTCATTGCCTGGCGGTTAGCGTTAGGTCGGCATCAAAAAAACCGAGGACGGTGACATGACAAACAACCCCATTGGGCGACCCGCTGCACTGCTCGCGTTGCTTGCGATTACAATGCCGCCGGCCGTGCTCGCCAACAGTCCGACGATCAGACTCTTTCCCACCACAGTCATTGAGGACCTGCGCCAGACGAGCAACGTCGCCCGCGATATGGAAACGGGTTTGCAAGAGGTCATCGGTCGCCTCGACCAGCAGCAGCAACTGTATCAGGAGAGCAAATGCGACGGCGCGGATAACGACTCCGGTTGCCAGCGTCTCGCCCGCCAGATTGGTGCGACCTATCTCGACATGTTGACGGTCATGGAAGAACGACTGCCTGACATGGAACACACGGTTAACAACACGCGCCTGAGCCTTGAGAAAAGTTTGCGCAGTGAGCTCGGCAAGAAAATGACGCCGTGGACATTGCAGGAGACTCTGCTTGGCACATCTGCAAGCACATCGCCGGCAAACGCGGCACCGATCCTGCGCGGTCGATCCGGCATGCGCTTGTCGGAACGCTTCAATCAATACTATCAACTGGTCGCAACGTCCAGCAGCCGGGGCGACCAGTCGCTTGCGGTACTGGCCGCGGACATCTACCTCGACATGGAGGAAACAAGCCTCCTGATTCAACGCACGCGCCAGGAGATTGCGCGCGCGACCCTGATGGAACAGCTCAACCAATCGTTCGGAATTATTACTCCCGAAATGATGGAAGTTGTCAGCGGCGTGAAGTCGATTCTGTTCGGTGACGATGAAGGCTTCGCCAGCGTGGCAGCACCGCCACCGGGCAGCATTGAACAGGCCTATCGCAGCCCACTCGAGCAGTAGAACGAACCTCACATTCAAGGAGCTGACATCATGTCCTCATCAAACAAACAGTATTCACTCGCAACCCTTGCTGTGATCGGCGCAACACTGCTAATCGCATCCTGCGCGTCCAACCAACCCAGCTGTTCGTCGCCGCAAACGCGCAATCTGAACGCCGCGACGAAAATTGTGCAGAGCAATCTCATGAGTGGCTGCCAGGCACATTTCGACAGCTACTACGATGACCTGCTGACGATCGCCGAGGGCGATCCCACGCCGGAGAACAAACGTGAATTCAGCGAATTCCTCGTTTGGTCGACCGACCAGGGACTGCTCAGCAAACGCCAGGCCGAGGATTACTACAACCGCTATTTCAACGTGAAATTCATGTCGATGAAAGGCGACTACAACAACTGCTCGCACACCTGCCCGAACAAACAGAAAGTGTTGTTCAACATGGAACGAGAGCTGTCCGACAAAGAGCGCGGACTCTTGCGGGTCAGCCTCGACAACGATGCTTACTATCGTGCAGACAAGCTGTTCCAGGAAGTTGAGCTGGTACTCGAAGCAACCTGCATGGCCTGCTCGGCCGGCCGTTAGTCTTGCGGACCTTCATCGATATGCAGCGCAACAATTTTCTGCAAGGCATGCTGGTCGGCCTTGGCGCTACGCTGGTCGGCGGAGTAACGCTGGTGTACGTACTCGCCCGAGCGCAGCTTATTCAAACGGACAACGCGGCGATGACGCAAGCAGCTGTGTGGCTGGAATGGGTGTACGCAAACCTTGGCCTCTCCATCCCGGTGTTCGCGGTCCTGCTCGTAGTATTTATGGTGACCGTGGCTCGCTTGCGCCAACACATCGAGAAAGATAGCGGCGTCAATCAAATCGTGCAGCTCGATCATTTGAGCGACATCTGGATCACCTTGTTTTTTGGTACCGGCGTTATCTGGACAGCCATCGGCATGCGCAGCGCATTGATATTTGCGCTGGGGGATCGCGACGCCGCCATGAGCCAGGGCGCATTTGCGATGCTCGAACGCATGATTAACGGCGGCATTTTGCTCGCCCTGTCGACAACAATCTTCGGCGGCATCGGCGGCTACCTGATGCGCGTATACAAGACTGTGTCGCTCGGATCCGACTTGCAGCACTGCTACGATCGCGCCGCCCGCGCAGATACATCGGAGATGCGTGCAAGTCTGCAACGCATTGAGAAAAACCTGCGCGCCAATCCCAAGACTGAGGACGGCATGTGAATCGCTCCCCGCTCGCCTATCCGCTGACGCGTGGCATCGACGGTGATTCTGGCGGTGCTGCGGATTTGCAGACCGACATCATGCGATTCATGGCCATACTTGGGCTGTGCCTCGTCGCGATTTTTTCTCTCGTACAAAGCCTGCCGACCGAGGTGCAGGTTCAGGAAGTTCAAACAAACGCGCAGCCGCAGGCTGTGGTCATGGTCGAGCCCACACTCGAAGTCCCACGCGAGCCCGAGACATACGCCAAAGCGGCACAGAACATAAGGCTGACACGACCGACTTGGGTGTCGACTTTCACGCCCGCCAAACAAGCCAAACCTGAGCGGCTAGTCGAACCACAACCGCAGGCATCCGGGCCACCGGTCGATCCGGTGGAAGAAGAGGGTTTCACGCTGCGCTTCCAATCGGATCATGCACTGACGCGCCTCGTAGCAACGGGCCAGGTCGGTTTCTACGCAATAAACGATAGCCGCACACAACGCATGACCGTGAGCGACAGCCGCATAAGCTTCTGGGATGCATCCACGCCGAAGCGTTTTCACGAGATGGACGCATCGACCGTACCGCGCGCTGTGCTGGCTGCGCTTGCTCGCACGGGCGCGAACGCTGGCGCCACAAACTGGGGCGTGACACTGCCCGGAAATCTTAGCGCACAGCTCACGTCCCTGATGCAACAACACACAGGCGGCGCGCTTGTCATACAGGCTGACGGGCAACTGCAGCTGGAGCCGCGCTCATGAATGTCCGCCGCGTCTGCGCACTGCTGATTATTCTAACGACTGCAAACGCAGCAGCCGCAACAAGCGAGCGTGACCTCGAGCGGTGGCTGGACCGCGACGCGATTCCGTTTGTTAAACAACAACTGCTTGAGCACCCACGTTTCAAGGGCGAGACGGTCATGTTCGTAGTGCTTGAAGACAACGCGCCGGCGACCTTCAGTAATGCACTGGCTTTGTCGCTTCGAGATCGTCTGCTTGATGCAGCTGTTGATACGCCGGGCGTAACAATCGCCTGGCAACAAGGCCGCGCAAACGCTCAACACGGCAACGCGGCGATCGACTGCACACGCGACGATGTGCACTACTACATTGGCATCGACTTGTCGCGGCAACTCGACGACAGCTACAAGGTCAGCCTCAGGGCACTAGACCTTGAAGACACGAGCTGGGTCACAGGTTTCGGCAAGAGTTGGCACGGGCAACTCAGCATGACGCAACGGCGCGCGCTGCATCAGGAGAGTATTGATCCGAGCTTTCGCGGCACGCGGGACGCCCCGTTCACGGCGGATGAGAACGACCTGCTCGCAGCGCATCTTGCGCACGAACTTGCGTGTGCGCTGCTCCGCCAAACCGGCGGCGACTACATTGTGCCGAGCCATTCGTCAGACGATACGACGCAAGCAATCGACAACACGATCGAACTCGTCAGCAACAACATCGCCGCCATATCCGCGATCGAACTCACGACAAACGCCGAGCTCGCGAACGCGGAACTTGCCGGCAAGGCACACCAGATTGACGGCGCGCTGTATCAGTATTGGCTCACGGTGACACCCTTGGGCGAAGACAGCGAACTTTCGTCGCTCAGTGTTAGCGCCTACCTCCTGCGTCCGACCGGCGGCATCACGGAGAACCAGGCCGGGCGTGCGGCTGACATGCGGGCCACGGTCGCGATGCCCGTCGATCAGCAAGGCACGCTGATCGGCAAGTACTCGTTCTCCAATGACGCCGTGGTTTATTTTGTGGAGCACCAACCGCATTATGGCCTTGTCCGCCTGGATGATGGCGCGTGCCGCAAGCGCAGTGCGGCGACCTTGGTACGTGCCGGGGACCCACTGAAATTCCCCGTGTTGTACACACACTCTCGCAACAGCGAAGCCATCCGGATCGACACCTGGTATGTCGCGCCAAAACGCGACACGTATTACGCAATCGCAATCTCCGACGAGCGGGCCGCACGGCGCATGGCGAATCTTCTTGATCGACTACCGAATCGTTGCAGCGCATCGATACGGCCGGGTCTGACGGGGCTTGCTTTGCAGAACTGGTTGCACGAATTTTCCTTGCTCGCAGAGAAAAACGCACAGTTTAT
>SMUZ01025106.1_pt1 | contig 17600 bp, 14 predicted proteins | sample 2456421 | NCBI WGS metagenome assembly SMUZ01 (sample SAMN11095932, study PRJNA526329) | marine sediment metagenome | biome: Marine sediment; feature: Surficial sediment; material: Deep marine sediment; isolation source: Hadal surficial sediment | place: Pacific Ocean | collected 2014-11 | depth... | reverse complement strand
TTCTTCGCGTTCGCCGAGATCGACGCCTTCCGTGTCGTGCTTTATGGCTGGGTGACAGCGACCGGTGTGCTGGTCGGTCTGGAGATCCCGTTTCTGATCCGCATCCTGGAGGATCAGTTCCCCCTGCGCGACCTGGTCTCGAAAGTGCTGTCCCTCGACTACCTGGGCGCGCTGGCGGCATCGCTGCTCTTTCCGCTCTGGCTCGTGCCGCGGGTCGGATTGATGCGGTCGTCGTTCGTGTTCGGCGTGCTGAACGTGCTGGTCGCGATCTGGACCTGCCACCTCTTCCGCCGCCAACACCGCCGGCCATGGCTCATCGCCCAGGCCTATGGTGCGCTCGTCCTGCTCCTGGCCGGTGTGGCGTTCTCGGACGACCTGATGGAGCGGTCCGAGCGACTGCTGTATGAGGACCCGGTGATCCTGTCGCGATCGTCCGCCTATCAGCGCATCGTGCTGACACAGAAGGACGGCGAGGTCCGTCTCTTTCTCAACGGGGACCTCCAGTTCTCGTCCCTCGACGAATATCGCTACCACGAAGCGCTCGTCCATCCGGGTCTGGCCGCGGTGGCGGCGCCCCGCCTGGCCCTGGTGCTGGGCGGCGGTGACGGGATGGCGGTTCGCGAGATCCTCAGGGACGACCGCGTGGAGCGGATCACCCTGGTGGATCTGGACCCGATGATGACGGAGGTCTTCGGCGAGCATGACGCGTTCGCCGCGCTCAACGACCACGCGCTGCGATCGCCCCGCGTCGAGGTGATCAACGCCGACGCGTTCGTGTGGCTCGAGGAGAACGCCACCCGCTACGACTTCATCGTCGTCGACTTCCCCGACCCCTCGACCTACTCGCTCGGGAAGTTGTACACCACCACCTTCTACCGACGGCTCGCGGCACATCTCGACACCGGTGGCATCGTGGCGATCCAGAGCACGTCGCCCCTCGTGTCCCGACAGGCGTTCTGGTGCATCGTCGAAACGGTGCGCGCGGCCGGGCTGCACGCCGCGCCCTATCACGCGTCGGTCCCGTCCTTTGGCGAATGGGGCTTCGTGGTGGCGTCCCGAGAGCCGTTTCAGATTCCCGACCGTTTCCCCGAGTCGCTCCGGTTTCTGACCCCCGCCATCGTGCGCTCGCTCTTCGAGTTTCCGATCGACATGGATGTGGTGCCGGTCGAGGTGAATCACCTCAACAACCAGATCCTGGTGCAATACCACGCGGACGGGTGGGACAACTACACACAATGACACACAAGGAGACAGGAAGCGCTGGCCTGTCTGCCGTCGCCTTGGCGAGGGCGAGAGGGCTGACCCGTCGAGACCTCCTGCGGGTCGGTCCCGCCGCCGCGGCAGCGATGGCGTTCGGCTGTGCGCCTCGCGCACCATCCTCGCCGGATCTGGCGCTCGACACCGGCCGCATCCGTGGGGCGATCGTGGGCGCCTCGCACCAGACCGGCCACCGGCTGCGGGAGGGCACCTTCCCGGAACCCCAACAGACCCGGGAGGTCTCGGTGGTCATCGTGGGTGCCGGCATCGCGGGTCTGTCAGCAGGGTGGAAACTTGCCAAGAGCGGCTTCCGTGACTTTGCGGTGCTGGAGCTCGAAGGGGAGGCGGGCGGCAACGCGCGGTGGGGAGAGAATCAGGTCTCCGCCTACCCGTGGGGCGCCCACTATCTACCGGTGCCGACCGCCGAGGCGACCGCGGTCCGTGAGCTGTTGGACGAGATGGGCCTGGTCCAGGGCTACGGACCGGACAACGAGCCCATCTACGACCCGCGGCATCTGTGCCACGCTCCGCAGGAACGGCTGTTCATCGATGGGGGGTGGCGCGAGGGCATCTCGGCGCGGGACCTGCTGGACCCCGACGGCACCGGCGCGGTCGCGGCGCTCACCGCGTTCGAGGCTCAAGTCCGACGGTATCGCGACTATCGGGATGCGCGCGGCCGCCGGGCGTTCGCGCTGCCGGTCGCCGCAAGCACCACCGACGCGGAGATCGTCGCACTCGACCAGCTGTCGATGCGCGAGTACTTCGACCGTGCCGGATGGTCTTCGACGCGGCTGCGCTGGTATGTCGACTACTGTTGCCGCGACGACTACGGGTGCACGCTCGAGACCACCTCGGCCTGGGCCGGCTGGCACTACTTCTGCTCGCGTCCTGACGACGTCGAGTACTTGACGTGGCCCGAGGGCAACGGCCGCATCGTCCGCCATTTCATGGACCGACTGGCAGCACACGTCAGCACCGGCATGCTGGTCTACAGGCTGCGTCCGACCTCGGATGCCGGACGCGACGGCGCATCGGCAGGCGGCGTCGAGGTGGACGTGCTTGACACCGGCACCGAGACCGCCGTGCGGTTTCGAGCGCGCCACGTCATCTATGCGCTCCCGCGTTTCACAGCACGCCACGTCATCGAGGGATACGCGCCCCCCCCCGGCCTCGACGCGTTCACCTACTGTCCGTGGATGGTGGCCAATCTCACCGTGCACCGCCTGCCGGAGGGCGCGGCCTGGGACAACGTGCTCTACGAGAGTCCATCGCTGGGCTACGTGGTCGCGACCCACCAGAACCTGCGGATCGCCCCGGGGCCGAGCGTGCTGACCTACTACCTGCCGCTCACCGTGCCGAATCCCGAGACCGCCCGGACCTGGATGCTCGAGCGCAGCTGGCGTGACTGGGTCTCACTGATTCTCGCCGACCTCGCGCAGGCCCATCCCGAGATCGAGTCTCTCGTGACGCACGTCGACATCATGCTCTGGGGGCACGCGATGATCCGCCCCGTGCCGGGTTTCGTGTGGGGCGAGGCCCGACGCCGCGCCGCCGAGCGCCACGGCGCGATCCGTTTCGCCCACTCCGACATGAGCGGGATCTCTCTCTTCGAGGAGGCGCAGTATCACGGCGTCCGGGCGGCCGAGGAGGTCATGCGCGAGCTGGGCCACGCCCACCCCAGTTCGCTCTAGCAAGGCTCCGCCTCGCGAGCCGAGCGTGTCTCACAACCCCGCGACGCGGGGCCTCGCGCGTGACATTGACCCTCACCCCGGCCCGCTCCCAGAGGGTGAGGGCGACACCGGAGCGCCGTGTTGCGCAACCGGCTACGCCGTCGCGATCCCCATCTTCTTCTTCAGCGCGGCCAACGAATCGGCGCCCGCGCTGCTCGAGGGCGCGGCCAGGGCCTTGTCGAGGTCAGAGTCGATGCTGCCGCCGACATCGGCGAGCTGGTCGTACGCCTCGGCGAGCGACTCCTCCTCCTGGACCTTCTGCTTCATCTTCTCGAGCATCGCCACGGTGCCGGACGCGTCGGCGCCCGCCAGTTGCTGATTGATCTTGCGCATCGAGGACGCGGTGCGTGCCCGCGCCTTGAGGGTGATGGCCTCGGTCTCATACTTGCCGATCTGGCGCTTGAGCTCCTCGACCTTGGTCTGGAGCTGGTCGGCCATCCGCTGCTGCGTCTGGTGATCTGCGGTCGCCGTCGTGGCCTGCTGCAGCGCTTCTTCCTTCTTCTCCAGCGCCGCGGTCGCCAGGCGCTCAGCCTCACCGGCATCCATCTCCTCTGCCTCCATCCGTTTGAGGATCAGCATCGCCTTGCGCTCATAGTCCGCAGCCCGCTTCTTGTAGTCCCCCCCCTCCTTCTGCATCCGGATGGCCAGCGCTTTGACCTGCGCGAGGCTGACCATCGCGGCCTGGAGGTTCTTCTTGAGATCGCGGATCCCCTGCTCGGTCATCTTGATCGGATCCTCCAGGTTGTCCATCGCGGAGTGGGCATGCGATTCGGCGACCTTGAACATCCGACGAAAAATGCTGGCCATGACTGCGTCTCCTTCGACACGCGACGCTTCGCCTCAAACCGCCCAGACGACGGTTGGCTCCGCACCGCTACCGGGCTTTTTCAGCGGCCCCGCTACGCGGGGCTAGAAATTTCCTCGCATCGTGCACGATTGATCCAAAGCTCACGTTCTCACCTTCAGGAAATGTCTAGTGTTTGAAGTACGTGAGCAACTCGCTGCCATACTCTGCCAGCGCGAGCGAGAGCGCATCGATCGAGCCCTGGAGCTCGTTCAGATCGAGATGGGCGAGCTGCAGCGTGTCGCGAAAGAAAATGCGCTCGGCCGTCTCGTCGAGCACGAAGGCGCCATGCACCAGGGTGTTGTTCATCTGCAGCAGCCGGACGTAGAGATCTCTCGGCTCCGACGGCACCTCGGCGATCAGCTGCTCGAGCACGACGATGGGGGGCTCGCAGTCGATCACGAGCTGCTTGATACCATTGTCTTCGTCGTCGACCACCACCAGCTCCTCGGCCTCGTTCTCCGCGACGATCGTGAGACCGAGGTCGAGCAGGTAGCCCTTGACGCGATCGAGATTCTCAGACATCGAACAACGCCTCCTTGCGCATCAGTCCTGGGGTTTGCATCGTGCTCGCCGTACGTGACCAATCAGAACGTCTATCAATCTGCTACGTGTCGCCGGCTAGCAGCCCGTGTAGCGGGGGCTCTGTGACACGCCGCCTCGCGAAGCGGAGCCGGTAGATGACCCTCAGCAGTGTAAGGCGGAGCTTCGTGAGATCCAATCGCTATTTACGATCCAAGCGGCGCACGAGTTCATCATGGGCGTGATTGAGTCCCTGGGCCAACTGCGTGGCGGTCTGTTTCTTCTCGGGGTCGGCCGAATGCAGATCGGGGTGGTATCGCTTGAGGAGCCGTCGCCGGGCCTCCCGCACCGCGTCGATATCGGCACCGTACGACAACTCGAGGTTGGCAAAGTAGCGCGCCAGCTCCGGGTCCTGCGCCGGCACGCCGCGCGCCCCGGCCGGCGCAGCCTCCCCGCGTGACCTGGTGTCGTCTCGGACGGTCCGCCCCTGTTCCCAGTTCGCGGCGCGCCGGCGCGGACGTCGAACCCCGGCGACCCATCCCCGCACATTCAACCGCGCTCCCAGCTCACTCCGCAGCAGCGCGCTCACGCGCCCGAAGATCGACAGGTCGGTCACGAAGCACCGTCCCGGTCGCGCGCCGAGACGACCACCAGCCGGTCATCACTGTTGACGATGGTGTCCGACTCGGGGTTCGTCACCACGTCCCCGCCCCCATGCCGCAGGATCGCCAGCGCGATCATGTCGTGATCGCGCTTCATGTCGCAGAACACGTCGAAGAACGGACGCCCCGCCAACCCGTCGGGGACCGGGACCGTGATGAGGTCGTGGCCGACCTGCGCGCTGAGCAGCTCACGCAGCACCGTGGAGATCCCGTGGTCCAGGGTCGCGGTCGAGATGACCCGGCTACTGAACTCGGCGCCCACGATGATCTCATCGGCGTGGGCACGCTCACAGTGACGCACGTTGTCCTCGCTGGCCAGCTCGACGATCGAGTAGACGTCCGGGTTGAGACTCTCGACCGTCAGGACCGACAGCACCGCCTTGGCATCCCGCGCACCAGCGGCCAGGGACCGATCGCCGACAATGACGACGGTGGCCGCCTTCTCGATGCCGGCTCGCTTCAGATTCTCCTCGGTCAGATCGCCACGCACGAAATACAGATGCTCGTCCACCACCGGCTTCGCGTCGATGTCGGCCACCAGCACGATCGGCACCTTGGCCGCGCGCGCGTCGGCCCGCAGATCCTTGAGGATCTCCTTCGTCCGGTCGTTCCATTCGCACAGGATGATGTGACCCTCGAGGTCGTACGCGCCCATGCCCCGCTCCTTCCTCAGTCGCTTCTCGACGAACACGCCGGCGATGGTCGCTGTGAACATGCCGAGCACGCCGATACCAAACACCATGAGCACGGCCCCGACCATACGACCACCCAGAGACACAGGCGCAATGTCCCCGAAGCCGACCGTGGTCACAGTGACGATAGCCCACCAGAGCGCGTCGGGGAAGGACCGGTTCTCCTCGAAGGAGGTGAGACCAACGGCCCCACCAAGGACCAGCACCACGATGACGCCCATCAACCGGAAGAGGTGCTCGCGGTGCAGAAACGCCAAGAACTCCAGCAACGGTTGCGCCACCTTGGCCTTGAAGACCCTCATCGTTTCCGCCGGAGCCCTTCCGTCTCCGTCCGAACTTCGGCGGATCCGCCATAGCTCGCACGGCATGTGTCGGCGAGCGACGGCGGACAAGATCGCCGGTCATTGCCCTTGGCCCTCACTCCGGCTCTCTCCCAGCGGGAGAGGGAGCAAGTGGAGCGCCTTTCCAGCAGCCTGCTAATACAGATCCCAGTCGCCGTCTCGATAGTAATAGAAGATCGCAAAATTGGTTTCATCGCTCACCTCGACCTCGTCGTCGAAGCCCTTGCCGAAGTGCAGCATGCTCAGCATCGCGTCATGGTTGAGAAAGCGAGTGCCGAGCGTCTCGAAGCTGAGCGCGGCGAGGTGCTGTCTGAGCCAGTCGGCCCGCGGCGCGGCGTCGTCACGCCCGCGCATCCCCAGCACCCACCCCAACTCTCCCATCGTCGGCACATGGTTGTGATACCGCACGGTCATGAACCCGGCCGCCTCCATCGTCGCACCCACCGACAGGAACGCCCGGCGCGTGAAGAACGGGCTCGTCGCCTGCGTGACGATGACGCCACCTGGTGAGAGGTGGCGGCGCGCCAGCCGATAGAATTCGAGGCCGTAGAGCCGCGCGAGGTCGATCGTCCGCGGGTCGGGGAGGTCGACCAGGATCACGTCCCAGAACCGGCTGTCGGCATCGCGCAGGTAGGTGTACGCATCCCGGTTCTCGACCGTCACACGCGGGTCGGCGAAGGCGTTCCGGTTCAGCTCGACCAACACGGCGTGCGAGCGCCCCAGCGTGGTCATGGCCGCGTCGATGTCGACCAGCGTGACGTCCCTGACCTCGGGGTGTCGCAGCACCTCGCGCAGCGCCAAGCCGTCGCCGCCGCCGAGGACCAAGATGTGGCGCCGGGCCGCACTCGCGAGCATGGCGGGGTGCACGAGCGGCTCGTGATACCGCTCCTCGTCGTAGGAGCTGAACTGCGTGTGCCCGTCCAGATACAGCCAGTGGTGGTCCCGGACCCGGGTCATCACGATGCGCTGGTACCGAGTCTGTTCCTGGTAGATCACCTGGTCGCGATACTTGCGTTGCTCGCCGAACAGGACGATCGGCTCGGCCAGCCAGGCCAACGCAATCAGGAACAGCGACACACCGGCGAACGACACGCTCAGGACGCGACGCCACGCAAACGCCTGGCGATGGCGCGCAAACAGCAGGCCGGCCACGACCAGGTTGATGGCGCCCACCGCGATCGGCGTGTAGGTGAGCCCGAGGTACGGCAGCGCCACGAAGGCGAACAGCACCCCTCCCAGCAGGGCCCCATAGTAGTCGTATTCCAGCACCGAGCTGATGTTCACACGCAGCTCGTCGAACACCTGGTTGAGCCGGGTGGCGAGCGGAATCTCGATGCCGATCAGCAGGCCGATGGCGAAGGAGATGCCGTAGATGATCGGCGCCAGGCTCGTCGTCCAGGCGGACAGGAAGTAGGCCAGGGTGGCACTCGTGGCGCAGACCACCGACAGGAGGAGCTCCACGGTGACGAACGCATCGAGGATCGGCCCGCGGATGAATCGGCTGAGCCGGCTCCCCACGCCCATCGCGAAGAGCATCAGGGACACGGTGAGCGTCCACTGCAGCACCGCGTCGCCGAGCAGGTAGCTGGCCAACGTGGCCATCACATACTCGGCCACGATGCCGGCCAGACCGGTGGCGAAGATACAGGCTTTGAGCACCAGGCCCCGGGACGGGGCCTGGCGGGCGGTCACGGGTGTCGTCATGCGTTCGCCGAGTCGGACGCGACCTGCAACTCCGGACCTGGAACAGGAATGGATGCCGCCGTCTGGCCTGGTCAGGCACCAAGCCCCAGGCCCGAGGCCAGACGGGTCGTGGGCTCTGTGGGAGCCTGCTCAGTGCCAGAGGTTTTGATGCCGTGGGCTGTAGCGCCTGTGGTCTTTCCGGGCACGTCAGGACACGAGCGCCTGAAGCCTGACGCCCAAAGCCTGCAGGCTCGAGCTCTTCGGCAGCCTGCTACAGCGTCAACCCGATCAGCATGGACGCTGCGAGGTAGGTGACCGCTTCGATGACCCCGGCGCCCAGATTGGGCCGCTCCTTCACCAGCTCGTCGCTCAGGCTCGCGCCCGGCAAGAGCACCTTGTCGGCGAAGAGCCGGACGAGCGGCAACAGGATCAGCCCGACGATCATGTAGTACCCGAACTCCGTCAGGCTCTCGTTCCAGGAGACGAAATCGCCTTCACCGGCCAGGCGGATGATGTTCCCGAAGCCGATCAGCACCCCGGCGAACGCGACCCCGACGGCAACGTTGTCCTTCTCGATCTGATCGTGCAGATCGTAGGACGTGATCTTGTCATACAGCAGCCCGGCGACGATGAGCGCCACCAGACCCGAGACCCAGAAGACCAAGCCCGGCAGCAACCCGCCTTCGCCCGACATCGCCCCGGCCGTGATCAGGCCCACCGCAATGTAGTTGCCCCCTTCGACGGCGCCCATGCCCGCGTTGCGGTCCTCGACGATCTCCTTCTCGTTGTCGAATCTCGAGAAGACCACCTTGTCGTTGATCCAGGCCGAGAGATTGAGCAGCACGATCGCCAGCAACCCGAAGGTCACGAGCCCGATCACATCGTCGAGCACGCTGAAGGAGGCGGGCCCGGACACCACGCCCCCCAGGACAATCGTCAGGCCCAGATAGTAGCCGGCGACGGCGAGGGCCACGGCCAGGTTGTCTTTCTCGACGAGCTCGATCCGGAGCACGAAACGCCGGTGCAGCCCGTCGTAGACCCACTTGCCGATGACGAGCAGGGCGAGCACGACCGCCAGGTAGATGAAGCCCGTCCAAATCTGGTCCAACATCTGGTCCAACGACATGCTGCGCCTCCTGGTGTCCTACTTGCCGCCGAACCGGGTTCCCCCCGACATGCGCCCGCTCAGCCGTTGACCGAAGGACCGACTACGCGCGGTCTGTCGCGCTGTTTGTCGGCGGAAGAAGTTGGGGTTGGTCTGTCTGGTGACCGACCCGTTCGTGCCATACACTCCACCGGCACCGTAATAGGTCTGACCACGACCTCGAGCGCTCCGATACCCGTTCCAATCGTTCCGGTAGATCGGGCGAGAGAAACCACCGATCATGTGGCTCAGCATGGCGTATTGACCGTAGAACACCCAGAACGATCGCCCGCCCCCCTCGTCGCGCCATTGCCCGTACCGCTGGTTGCCCACCTGCTGGTAGCCGGGCGGGTGCTGGTTCCGATCGATACCATCGGGACCCTTCGAGAGGATCACCATGCCGAGATGCGGCTGGTACCGGATGTAGGTCCGGCGACCGACCTGTTGCCAGTCTCGGATGGAATCGCGGTAGACCAGATCCTCCGACCCGGCCTGCGGCTCGCCGATGACCACCCCGTATTGATGATAGTACCCGTCCTGCCGCATGTCCTGCAGCGTGACCGAGTACTCCGGATACTGATCGAGCTGGCGCTCCAGTCGCTCGAGAGGAGTTTCGGTGTTGCACGCCGCCACGACGAGCAGGACAGCCAGCAGGGCGAAGAGCCTGGGGTCTGTCCGTCTAGTTGACACCGTCACCATGGGCACCTCCCGCAGCCTCGGGGCTTCACGACGCTACGACCTTACTCGAGACTGCCGGGCAAAATATGTTCGAACTGATAGTCTTCCACGACGAAACCGGCCGCCGCCGCGATTTCGGTCTCGCTCCACTGCTCGATGCCGACGAAGTTCATCTCGTCTTCGTCCAGGAACTCCCAGCGGATCACGTCCGCTCCGGAGCCTTTCCCGTCGGAGAACATCTGCCCGGTATAGGAGGCGTCGAGGTGGTACGCCGTGCCCTTGAAGACGATGCGCCCGGGCGGATCGTCGTGATCGATGATGTGTCGCCGGATGTCGCCGTCGATTGCACCGATGGAAATCTTCCTCGAGAGCGACCAGCCGCCGTCGGCCCGCTCCAGATAGCGCTGCATGCCTGCGGCCGTCAGCTCCCACTCCTCGACGTCGTCGTCCTTGCCCGAGAACGTGTAGCGGCAGTAGCTGGTGACCTGCCAGGTCTGGAGGTCGTAGTCCACGAGATAGCCGACCTTGAGCTTCTCGAGGACCAGATCGGCCAGGGGATCCAGTTCCTCATCCGCTTTCTTCTTGCCGAACAGCCGATCCCTCAGACCCATGACTCTCTCACCCGAACGCGTACCGCGCGCCTATGAGACGACACTAGCAGGAAACACCGGGGCCCGCAATTCGCGAGACCGGGCCGCAGTGAACGATAACCCATTATCGACGGCGCCCGAGCGCGCCCAGGATGTCCGGCGGGCCTGAAGGCCCGTGCTACCGGGCGAGTGGGTCCGGTCGCAGCTGGAACTTTACCACTTTGCTCGGGGTGCCCTTGCCAGTCTCGGCGTGGAACGGTGCCCGCGTGCTCCAGGTGGCCCACAACCCCTTGCCCTTCCAGCCGGCGTCCGGGTCGTCGATCCTCCCATCCATCCACTTGGTGTAGAACCCGAGCGGATACGGCACGCGCAGAATGACCCATTCCCCGTCCTGCAACGCGAGCAGCCCCTCCGACGCGTTGCCGGTGTTGATCGGCACGTTACGGCCCAGTCCCAGTATGTCGAACTGGTCCACCCACGTGTAGTAGCTCCCCTCGGAGCTACCCGACTCGGTGATCCCCTTCATCTTCGGCAGCGGCTCCTCGTAGAGCGTCCACCCTTCCGGGCAGTGCTGGCCGGTGGCCTCCGGTCCGTTGAGCGGACCGGTACACTTGCTGCGGTCGAAGCTGGCGAGATGGCCGCTCGCGAGCGGTGTCCAGACCACGCCGTTCCGGTCGATGTCCATCCCGCGCGGCGAATACCCCTGGACCGGTGCCAGGGGATTCTCCCACGGCACCTCGTAGATCTCGGTCACGCCGGTCTCCGAGGGGTTCTCGCCCGGGTCGAACCGAAGCAGGGCCCCGGGGAACCCCAGCGATGACCCCCAGACAGTGCCATCGTTCGGATTGACCGACACGCCGTAGTAGCCGGAGCGGATCCGCGTGTCCTTCGCCGGATCGGCCGGCTCTCCGGGCTCGACATACGCGTCCCGCCGGCCATTGCCGTTGGTATCGAGTACCAGCGGGCTCCAGCCCTGGGCCAGTTCCTCGTCGCCGGTCTCGAGGAACAGCTTGGTGTTCAGCCAGCCGAGCACCTGCCCCCCACCGCTGGTCCACAACGTGTTGTTCTCATCCTCGGCAAAGATCAGGTGATGGGTACTGAAACAGGTCCCGATCAGCGTCATCTCGTTCGTCGACGGGTCGTAGACGGCAAGATGACGGTTGGCCCTGGCATTCGGAAACGCCCTGGCGGACGGATGGTCCGACCCCTCCAGACAGACCGCCGGATTGTCGGGGCCGCGGACCCGTGACGTCAGCCACACCCGCCCGTCCTGGTCGATCATCGGGTTGTGCACGTTCGCCTGGCTGTTCCAGATGGCTTCGTCTCCCCAGTAGGGCGACGGCGCCAGGTTCGGACCACCCGCGCGCGGTGTATCCGGGTCGCGCACCGGCACCGGCACCTGACGGATCGTGTTCCGGACCGGGTCGAGCACCGGGATGTAGTCGGCGCTCGCCTCGAGCGCTCCATAGATCGGACCGTTGGCGTTCACCGTCGGGTTGCGCTTGTCTGTCGACACCTCGTCGTGGAGGTAGGCGGTCGGATCGGCCCAGTCCCACTGCGTGATCACCACGTTGCGCTCGATCCCCTGTGGCCGCGGCGGAGCCGGCGGGACCTCGCCGGCCATGATCCGACCGGTCCAGTCGGCGTACATCTCGAGCGCCCGGCGGCGACCCATCCGATCGAGCGCGCCGCTCATGCTACGTCCCGCCTGGCCTGACTGGACACGCCGGTCCCAGGCCGCCACCAGCGAGTCGAACTCGCCGAGCTGCGGCGGAATCTCCCGGGTCGCCTTGTTGCCGAGCGCGTGACACGCGGTGCACCCGCCGGACTTCAACCCCCGCAGCCAGGCGGCTTGGCTCGGGACGCTCGGCGAGATGCCGTTGCCATCCGGACCGGTCCCCGGGAACTCCTCCGGTCCCGGCACCTCGAGCAGTGAGTACCAGTAGCCGGCCGGGTAATACTGCGCGGCGGCGTGGTCGTCCGGCGCAACGACGGCCCTCAGGTCGAGCCGTGTGCCGGGTGAGGCCTGCTGTTTCGGTGAATCGACCAGCCCGTAGCCGCGCACCCACACGTCGTAAGTCGCCGCCGGCAGGTCCGGCACCACATAGCGTCCCTGGTCGTCGGTCACGACCGTCCGGTTGAACCGGGTTGGCAGGTCGGTCGTCTCGGCAATGACCCAAACTCCGGCTTCCGGACCGTTCGGCCCCGTCACCACCCCGCCGATGTCGTCGCCATCAATCTGGACCGCCGCTTGTCTGGCGCCGAGCCCGGGCACCAAGACCATCACGCACACGGCCAGCACAACCCCCACCGCCCCGACGACTCCGAGCCTGCTGTTCGTCATTGTCCTTCTCCCTCTCAGCCGCGTCCCTGTGTCTGCCGCCGGCGCGAGCACGGCCCTTCAGGGCCGCTTCTCGATGGTGGCCGGCACCGATCATCCATCTCCACGGCGGACCTGAAGGCCCGTGCTGCCGTGATCCGTCAGGGCAGCGCCAGCGCCACCCACTCGCTCTCCATGTCGCTCCAGCCCACTGTGACCACGATGTACTGCGTCTCAGCAGCCATGTAGGTGATCGGCGCCGCACTGGTCCCACCAGGAAGCTCGATCTCGGCCACCACCGCGCCGCTGTTCTTGTCATAGGCCCGGAGCAGCTTGCCACCGACCTCCTCCGGCAGGAACACCATGCCCCGGTCGACACCCTCGCCGAGAAAGACCAGGGACCCGGTCACCAGTGGAGAGACCCGCCCCGCCTGCCCGAGGGGCGGCAGATTCAGGTGCCGGATCGCCGGATGGTCGCGTGGACCATCACCGTTCGGGACACGCCAGCGGATCTCCCCGGCATTCATGTCGATCGCCACCAGGCTGCCATAGGGCGGCTTCAGGAGCGGCAGCCCCTGTGGGCCCTCGGCGACGTCGAGCGCCCGCATCACGAAGTCGACGTTCGACCGAGGATGTTTCGATCTCGTCAACCCCACCACGGCCGGTGTCCGGACCGTCGGGACGTAGAGCGTGCCACTCTCCGGGTCGACGGCCGCCCCGCCCCAGTCGGCGCCTCCGACCAGCCCCGGCACCTGCATCGTGCCGCGGGTGCCCCCGGACCGCTCGTCGACGAGGGTCGGCGGCGTGAAGAGCGGTCCCGACACATAGCCGGCGAGGATCTCCTCGGCCTCGCGGCGCAGCGCCGGTGTGAAATCGATCAGGTCGTCGATCGTCACTCCCTGCTGCTCGAACGGCGGCGGTTTGGTGGGAAACGGCTGGGTGGGCGAGTACCACTCTCCCGGCACATCGCCCGCCGCCACCGGACGCTCCTCGATCGGCCAGACCGGCTCGCCGGTCACGCGGTCGAACACGTAGGCGAATCCCTGCTTGCTGACGATGGCGATCGCCTTGATCGGACGACCCTCCACCGTAATGTCGATCAGGTTGGGCGCCGCCGGGAAGTCGTAGTCCCAGACTCCGTGGTGCACCGCCTGGAAGTGCCAGATCCGCTCGCCGGTCCGAGCGTCGAGACAGACCAGGCTCTCGGCGAACAGGTTGTTCCCGGGCCGGTGCCCACCGTAGTAGTCGTTGGTCGGTGTGGACAGCGGCAGGTAGACGTAGCCCAGCTCCTCGTCGGCGCTCGGCCAGGCCCACATGTTCGTATTGCCGGTGTACTCCCACGACGCACGGTCCTCATTCGGGCTCGTCAGCCAGGTCTCGTTGCCCACCTCCCCCTCCTGGGGCACCGTGTGGAAGATCCAGAGCTGCTCGCCGGTCCGGACGTCGAACCCCCGGACATCGCCGGGCGGCATCTCCTTGCGGGCGGGCATCGTCTCGTTGACGAAGTCGCGCATGGCCGAACCGATGATCACGACGTCGTTGACCACCAGCGGCGCCGACCGCCACGCGAACTCCGTCACGGTTCTGGTGTCGTAACCCTGTGTCAGATCGACTTCCCCTTGGACCCCGAAGTCGGGATATCGGGCACCGGTCCGCGCGTTCAGTGCGACCAGGGTCGAGCCGACGACGGCGATGACCCGAGCATCCTCGCGCTCCCGGTCCTCCCAGTACGCGACCCCGCGACTCGCGCTGCCACGGCGGGTCGCACCGTCGGGCAACGGATCGAACCAGACGACCTCACCGGTCACCGCGTCGAGCGCCGCGACCGTCCCCAGCGCCGTGCTCACATACAACCGTCCGTCGGCCATCAGCGGTGTGTTCTGCACGACCGACGGCGGCCGCACGGTGCTGCCCTGCCGGATCGCATCGGGAATCGTCGACTGGCGCCAGACGACCCGGAGGTCGCCGGCGTTGTCCGCGGTGATCTGGTCGAGTGGTGAATACCTCGTGCCGGCCGCGTCGGCACCATAGGCGCGCCATTCTCCGGTCTGCGCCGTGGCGACCGGGCTCGCCAGGAGCGACAGCAGCATCACCAACAACTGGGGCAGGACGCGTGACATGGCTCTGCGGCAGTCTATACCTCAAGCACGTGCCGCACTAGTGGTGTATGCCTGGATCACCGCAGGATATAATCTCCGTCACTCGCAGTTCGATCACCCACTGTCGCGAAGAATCGATGCCTCGCATCTTGCTCGCCATCACCGTCCTTGCCGTGTACCAGGCGGCGCCGGTCGTGGCCCAGACACCGGACTTCTCCGGCACCTGGATGCTGGATGAGGCCGTGAGCCAGATTACCCCCAAGGCCGGCCTCGGGGCACTCGGCGCCGTGGGCACCCCGGAGCGCCTGCACATCACCCATGCCGCCAACGGCGATCTGACGTGGCAAAGCGAGTGGAACACGAGCGAGGCCCGGCTCTACCGGCCCGGCAGCGAGACCGTCATCCCTGTCGGCCCCGATGACACGCTGAGGGTCAGGGCGCACTGGGACGACGCGACCCTGATCGCGGAGGGTCGCCGACCGACCGCCGGTGGTGGGTCGAGAATTCTGGGTGTGCGGCGAGCCCTCTCACTGAGCGGCGACGGCGGGACGCTGACCATCGAGGCGACCACGACCACCGCGGACGGTGACGCCACGAGTACGATGATCTACACGAGGTTGGCCAACCTGGGCCCCTGCGAACAGTGGTCCGAACCGTGCGAGCCACGATAGCCGCTGACACACACATCGGCTTCGGCTGTGGGCGCTTTCATGAACTTGCGCGCGGGCTTCACACACGCCCTCCGTGGCACGGCGCTGCTCGCGCTCGTCATCGTGCTCGGCGGCTGCCAGGTCCGGAGCTGGGAGCAGTACATGGAGGCGGCGGCGTTCGCCTTCCAGGACGACCACTTCGAAGAAGCGGAAGAGTGGTTCCTGGCAGCGGAACGGGTCGCTGCAGGCTTCGATCCAGCAGACCCGCGCCTGGCCCTGACGCTCGGCAACCTCGCAGACTTCTATCACGCGCGGGCCCGCGATGACGAGGCGGAACCGCTCTACTGGGAGTCGCTGGCACTGCTCGAACGGATCGATGGACCGGACACGCTTCGCGTCGCACGGTTCGTGGCTGACCTCGCCGGCTTCTACACCGTGCTCGATCGCTACGAAGAAGCGGAGCCGCTGTTTCTGCGCGCCCTCGACACCCTCGAGTGGGAGCTCGGACCCGCCCATCTGGACGTCCTCATCGTCCGCACCGGGCTGGCCGGGCTGTATCTCCAGCAGACGCACTACACCGAGGCCGAGGCGATCTACCGTGAGCTGCTGGCGACCCTGCTCGATACGCCGGACGCGGACCAGGATCAGCTGGTGACCATCCTCCAGGAGTACGCCCTCGTCTTACGGCAGACCGACCGTGACACTGACGCGCGTGCGCTCGAGGCCCGCGCGCGTGCCCTGCGAAACGCGCCGTGACGCAGCGTCCGAAGACAGGCGTCCGTCCACCGTCGCCAGGGCTTCGGCGTCTTCACGCAGCCGCAATCCCCGCACGCGTGGAGACGCACATGCCATGAGACACAGGATCGGCCTGTCGTTCGTCTTCCTCCTGCTTGTCGGTAGACTCGACGCGGCAACGGTCACGACCGTGATCGGCACCGGGGACGCGGGTCTCTCCGATACCCAGGTCGCCAACCCCTACGGCGTCGTCGTGGGTCCGGATGGCGCCTTGTACTTCTGCGATCTGGACAACCAGCGGATCCGTCGTCTCGACCTGACCACCGGTCGCACGACGACGGTCGCCGGCAATGGCGAGCGCGGCTACAGCGGCGACGGGGGGGTCGCCACCGACGCCGCCCTCAACATGCCGCACGAAATCCAGTTCGACCGGGACGGACACCTCTACATCGTCGAACGGGACAGCCACACGGTCCGGCGTGTCGATGCGGTCACCGGCATCATCTCGACCGTCGCCGGCACCGGAGCGGCGGGCTTTTCCGGCGACGGCGGTCCGGCCACGGCCGCCGAGCTCCGTCAGCCGCACAGCATCGCGTTCGACCCGCAGGGACGGCTGCTCATCTGTGACATCGGCAATCATCGGATCCGCCGGGTGGACCTGGCCACCGGAATCATCGAGACCTGGGCCGGCACCGGGGAGCGGGAGCCGACACCGGACGGTGCGCCGCTCGCCGGCACACCGCTGAACGGCCCGCGCGCGATGGCGCTCGACCCGAACGGCTCCCTGTACCTGGCGTTGCGTGAAGGGAACGCCATCTACCGGATCGACCTGGCCGCCCAGACGATCCACCACGTGGCCGGCACCGGCGAGCGGGGCCACACCGGCGATGGCGGACCAGCCGCGCAGGCAACTCTGGGAGGTCCCAAGGGGCTCGCCTACGACGACGGCCGGCTCTACATCGCCGACACCGAGAATCACGTCATCCGGATGGTCGACCTCGACACCGGGGTGATCTCCACAGTGCTGGGCGACGGAGAACGGGGAGACGGGCCGGACGGGGACCCGCTCCGCTGCCGGCTGGCACGGCCGCACGGGGTCTTCGTGGACGCCGAGGCCGGGCTCTACGTCGGCGACAGCGAGGCGCACCGGATTCGCCTGCTTCGGTGAGAACACGGTCGCAGTCAGCGCTCCGCACCGGCCGAAGCTCACTCGGACGCGGCACCGACTTGGCACACCACACGCTTTGACAATTTATCAATAATTGATAACAATGTCACTGAACGAGCCGTTGGGTAAACAGTCCGCCAAACGTCTCATTCGGGACATCCTCCAAAACGGCACCGTGCGTTGGTCGCGGCACGCCCTCGACGGCATGAAGACTCGCAAGCTGACAACTGTCGATTGCATCAACGTGTTGCGAGCAGGAGTAGTCCAACCTCCAGAGTTGGAGCGTGGGACATGGCGGTATCGGATGCATGGTGGTTGGATCTCCGTTGTCGTCGCGTTCCGCTCCGAGCGAGAACTGGTTGTGATCACCGCGTGGCGCCACTGAGGCAGAACCAATGACGTGCATTGAGTGTGGTTCGAAGATGACGACCAAGCGGGAGAACTTCAAATACGACGCGTCCGGTCTTCCCGGCGTGACGCTGGTG
>SMUZ01077064.1_pt1 | contig 17744 bp, 15 predicted proteins | sample 2456421 | NCBI WGS metagenome assembly SMUZ01 (sample SAMN11095932, study PRJNA526329) | marine sediment metagenome | biome: Marine sediment; feature: Surficial sediment; material: Deep marine sediment; isolation source: Hadal surficial sediment | place: Pacific Ocean | collected 2014-11 | depth... | reverse complement strand
GGCGCCGACCCCTTGGTCGTGCACCGGCCGGTCTACTGGGCGGGCCGGCTGGCGGAGTCGGACGACCGGGCTCAGGTACGAGAAGGCGACACGACGGCCTTGATGGCGGCCGCCGGACTGGGAGGCCGGGCACCACTAGTCGCGGTGGACCGGCTCAACCGGATTGCGGAGAGCGCGCCGGTGCGGAGCACCCGCCGCGAGCCGGATCCGGTCGTGCGTGAAGCGGTGACGCTCGAGGCGGTCAGGGTCGCCGCCGAGCTGGGTGCCGACATCAACGCCGCGAACACAGCCGGCGAGACCGCGCTGCATGCGGTCGCGGGGCGCGGCTACGACACCGTTGTCGCCTATCTCGTCGAACAGGGCGCGCGCCTCGATCTGACGAACCGCGACAACCAGACTCCGCTGGACCTGGCACGGGCCCGACGGGCGGGCGACAGCACGATCGCCCTGCTGAAGCGGTTGGGGGCGGGCGAGTAATCTAGTCGCTCGCCGGCACCGCCTCCATCAACAGCGCCAACGCGTTTCTCAGGGCGCGCTCACCGGCGCGGGACCCTCGGTAGTGTCCCTGCCGCACGACGACCAGATCGTGCGACGGGATAATCAGCGTTTTCTGCCCGCCGGCGCCCGACATGTAGTAGGCCTCCCGCGGTACCGGGAACCTGTCGTCGCCGTTGATCCAGAAGAAGCCGCCGTAGATCGGGCGGCCGTCCGCCTCCCAGGCGGGTGCGAGCGTGCTCACGAACTCGGCATAGCCCTCCGGCAGAAGCCGTTCGCCCAGCCAGACCCCGTCCTGCAGATACAGGTTGCCAAGACGGGCCCAGTCACGCGCCGGCGCGAGCTCGTACCCTTGCAAGAGGTAGTTGCCGTACGGGTCGGTCTCGAGCACCATGTCGCGGATGCCGATCTTGTCGAACAGCGCTCGCTGCGGGAACGACAGGTACTCGTCGCCGCGTCCCTCGACACCGAGTCGCACGAGGTAGTTGATCAGCACCGGGTCCGAATTGCGGTAGCGACCGATGGTGTTCGGGGGCCACTGCTGCGGCCGGGTTGCCGCCCATGCGAACGAGTTGATGGTCCCGGTGTAGACATACAGGTGATCGGGATAGCCGAGTGACGGGTCGAGGTCGGGGTCGGCGACCCCTCGGAAACGCAGACCGCTGGACATGTGCAGGATGTCGGCGATCCGTATGTCCTGGCGCGGGTCACCCTCGGTCTGCCACTCCGGAATCGGCGCGGGCTGCCACAAGTCGTACACCCCCTGCTGGATCAGCACGCCCATCAGCGTCGCCGTCAGGCTCTTGCCCATCGACCAGCTCTCGAGCGGCGTGTGCATCGTGATGCCATCGCCGTAGCGCTCACCGATGATGCGGCCCTTGTGGGTCACCACGAACCCGGCGGTCAGTCCTTCCGCCGGCTCGAACGCGGCAGCCACCGCCCGGGCGACCTTCTCGGTGTCGATGCCCGCGGGGAGCGGCCCCTCCGGCAGCACGTCCCCCATCGGCCACGGTTGGGTCGAGGGGTCGGGCAGCGTGCTTGAGATGTCGACCGGTTCGAAGAAGAGCTCATCCGCGCCGATCGGCAGCGTCACGCAGCCATGATCGCCGTTGAACTTTGCCGTGCGCACGACACCGTCCGGCAGCGTCAGGTGCACCTGCCGACTGTCGTGATCGACCTCGACTGCGGTCACGTGCGCCCGCTCTGCGTAGGGAGCGCTGAAAAAGCCGACGTTCTCGGCCGCGAACTCGGCATCGAGGCCCGTGACGAAGACCGCCGAGCAGAGCGTCTTGGCAAAACCCGACGTGTGGTGCCAGAGCGGGTCGCCGGGCGGTGGGACATATGCAGTGTCGAGCTCTGCGGCCTCGGCGCGAGCCAGCATCGACTGGCGATCGTCCTGGGCAGTCTGCGCTGCACTCTCGACCACGCCGTGCCGGATGGCCGACAGCAAAGCCAGCGCGAGACACGCGATGGCGAACGGGGCGAAGCGGGCGGCGCGAGGCGTGATGGCTGTTCTCCTCTGGAGCTGAGGAAGCGTAGCACTAAGTGGTCCCGGTCATAATTACGGTAGCATTCGGCTGGCGATGCATTCCGCCTGGACGGCGTTGCTCCTCGGTCACACATCCCCCAAGTTGCTCCCTCGTCGCGCCGTGCCAGCCGGGCGCCTCGGCCACCCTCGGTGCGTTACCGTCATTATGACCGGGACCACTTAGGAGATGTCTCGGGCCCGTACATGGAAGGGCCCGGCCGCGCCAACGGAGTTGGCGACAACCGGGTAGGGGTGGGTCAGCAAGCGGGTTCGTGGCCGATGGTGCAGCCGATTGGCAACCGACTGTCCAGGGCCTGTAGTATCAAGATCGGCTCGCGTTGTCCCGACGGCTCCGGCTCAGGGTTGAGGCCTGTGTCCGGGCCCGTCGCTGCCCACAGTAATGCAATTCGTAGGCCAAACTCGAGCCAGGCACCTCTCATTTCGTCTAAACCATGATGAGACAGCATGTTGGGCCGATGAATCGCCTTGAATTGTGGCGGTCAGGCTAGGCTCAGATGTCCAGAGATGTGACCTATTTCGACACCGATGTCGAAATTGAGACCGCATGGACACATCCGTGGCCGTGGGGACCCCTCCTGCTTCCGGCCTCCTTCCGGTACGTCCGGTCCCGCTGTTTGACAACGCTTGGTCGTCGTCGCTACTGTAGACCGCCCCGCCGTTTCGAGCAGAAATGATGACATTCAGTGGCGTGTTTGCGCCGATTCCGACCCCGTTCGCCGATGACGGGGAGCTCGATTTGGCCGCCTGGCGCGACAACGTCGATCGGTGGATGGGCACCGGGCTACAGGGGCTGGTCGTGCTCGGGACGAACGGCGAGGCGCCGCTGATCGACGATCACGAAGCGGACCGGCTGATCGCCGCGGCGCGCGAGCGGATTCCTGCCGACCGCGTGCTGATCGCGGGAACCGGTCGCCAGTCCACGCGGCACGCCATCTCCGCGTCGCGGCGGGCGGCCGATGGGGGCGCCGATGCGGTGCTGGTGCAGACGCCGTCCTACTTCAAGGGCCAGATGACGACCTCGACCTTCATCCGGCACTACACGGCCGTGGCCGATGCGTCGCCGGTACCGGTGCTCCTCTACAACTTTTCCGCCCTGACCGGGGTCACGCTGCCGGTGGAGGCCGCCGCGGCGCTGTCGATGCACGAGAACATCGTCGGGCTCAAGGAGTCGGGCCCGGACATGAGCTATGTCGGGGATCTGGTGGGGTTGGCGCCGGACGGGTTCAGCGTGCTCGTCGGTTCGGCGCCGACGTTCTTCACCAGTTTGGCCCTGGGCGCTCACGGCGGGGTCCTGGCGCTGGCCTGTGTCGCCCCGGCCGCGTGTGTGCGGATCTACGAGCTGGTGCGTGCGGGTCGCTACGACACTGCGCGCGAGCTGCAGCGACAGGTGACGCCGCTCGCGAAGCTCGTGACTTCGATCCACGGGATTGCCGGTCTGAAGGCTGCGCTCTCCGTCATCGGCTATGTCGGGGGACGGCCCCGGTTGCCGCTCGAGCCGGTCGGCGATGACGTCGTCGCTCAGATCCGGCGACAGATCGACCTGCTGACCACCATGATGTCCGGTGTTGCCGACTAGCCGTCTCCGCCTGTCATGACAACGTGTTGCACGCGTCACGATCTCACCCAAAGGAGCTGTCTAGGTGTGCTGCTGCTGCTGGCCGGCTGCGCCACCAACCCGGTGACCGGTGCGCGCGAGTTCGTGATGATGAGCGAGGCGCAGGAGATCGCCATGGGCCGCGAGGCCGATGTCGAGGTCCGCCGCCAGATGGGGCTGTACGAGGACGATGCGCTGCAACGCTATGTGGAGGAGATCGGCCTCGCGCTCGCGACGCGCTCGCACCGTCCCGAGTTGCCCTGGAGTTTCGCCATCGTCGACTCGCCGGCGATCAACGCGTTCGCCCTTCCGGGCGGGTTCATCTACCTGACACGCGGCATCATGCCGTTTCTCAGCGACGAGGCAGACCTCGCGGGTGTGCTCGGGCACGAGATCGGCCATGTGACGGCGCGCCACACCGTGCGGGCCTACACGCGCGCGAGCGGCGCGCAGCTGGGATTGCTGATCGGCAGCATTTTCTCTCCGGCCGCCCGGGCCGTCGGTGGTCTGGCCGAGAGCGGGCTGGGGGTGCTCTTTCTCCGCTACGGGCGCGATGCCGAGCTACAGGCGGATCGGCTCGGCGCCGAGTATGCGGCGATCTCCGGGTGGGACCCGGCAGGCGTCCGCGACATGCTGTCGACCTTGTCACGCATCAGTGAGGGCGCTGACCGGCGCGGTGTACCGAGCTGGCTGTCGACCCATCCCGCAGCGTCGGACCGTGTCGAACGTGTGGGATCAATACTGTCCGAGCTGGCGGCGCGGATGGACACCACCGGGCTGAGGGTGAACCGGCGGGGCTATCTCGACCGGCTCGACGGGTTGGTCTACGGAGATAACCCCGACCAAGGGGTTGTGCGCGGGCGCGACTTCCTGCACACGGAGCTCCGCTTTGCGCTGCGGTTTCCGGCCGGGTGGGAGGTGGTGAACACCGAGACCCAGGTGGTGGCGACACAGCCGGGCGAGGAGGTGTACATGGTGCTCCAGCTGGTGACCGACCCCGAGACGCGAGACCTCGAGACATTGGCGATCGACAACATGCGAAGCGGCGGGTATCGGCTCGATGCCGGTGGCGAGACCTCGATCAGCGGGCTCGACGCGTTTGTCGGGACGTTTACCGGAGGACGCGGTAACGACGGGCAGCCCAGGGCGCGAATCGCCTACATCGACCATCGACGCTCCGTGTATGTGTTGGGCGGGTTGGCCGAGACCCAGGCCTACGACCGTGTGGAGTCGGAGTTCAATGAGGCGATTCGTAGTTTCCGTCCATTGACCGCCGCCGAGGCCGAGGAGATCCGTCCGAACCGGATCCGCTTTTACATCGTGCAGGCCGGCGACACCTGGCAGTCGATCGCTCAGGATGCGGGTCACGGCATCGTGCCGTCGAACACGCTGGCGATCATGAACGGGTTTCCGGTGAACGAGCAGCCTCGAGCCGGAGACCGTATCAAGCTTGTGGTTGAAGGATGAGGGTGGTGAGCCAGGAGCCTAGAGATGCGTAGCCGCGGGTCTTCAGACCCGCGGGAGGGTCACGGTGCGATCTCCACGACACGCCGAGCCCCCAGGAACCGCCGGGACCAGTAGCTCGAGCTCAGCCGCTCTACTCGCACCTGTCCCCGTTCCGATGGGGCATGGACGAACTCGTCACCGCCGATCGCCAGCGCCACGTGCGACGCGCCGGGTGCGACCGTCGTGAAGAAGAGCAGGTCGCCGGCCTCGATCGCGTCCGGGTCGACCTCGCTCCCGACCCGATACTGGTCGGCTGCCAGCCGGGGGAGCGCCACACCGTGCTGCTCGAAGACGTAGGACGTGAAGCCGCTGCAGTCGAACCCGGACGGTGTCGTGCCGCCGTCCACGAACGGCACACCGCGGAGTCCCAGCGCGGTGGAGGTGATGGCGTAGGGATCGGGTGGCCGCGGCGTGCGCACCACGGTGGGTAGGTCAGAGGGGCCGCGGTTGGGCCGGGGGAACGGCGCGGGCACGGCGCCGCTGTGTGACGCGCAGCCACCGGCCAGCACGAGGATCAGCAGGCACCAGACCTTCCGGCTCATCGCTAGCTCTTATCGGCTCGACGGCGTCACCACGGTAGCGCGCTATGGCCTCACGACCTATGTCATAAGATCAACGATAACAGTGTGTTACGAGGCATCTTCGGCTTGACACCACTGATGGCGCTTAGGCACAATGCCAGCGGCTCGTGCAGTGATCGCTGCACGAGTTCGGCACCGTAAGGCGAACCGATGGACCACGCACTGCTGCTCAACGCGACCTACGAGCCGCTCAAGGTCGTCGATTGGCGAAAAGCGATTACCCTGTGGTGTCAGGGCAAGGTCGAGGTGATCTCGGTCTACGATTGTGAGATCCACTCGGTCTCGCTCACGCTGAAGCTGCCGTCCGTGATCCGGCTGCTTCGCTTTATCACCATCAAGCGCCACGTGCACGTGGTCCCGTTCTCGCGCGCCAACATCTACGCCCGCGACGACCACACGTGTCAGTACTGCGGTCGGATGTTGCCGGTCGACACGCTCACCCTCGACCACGTGGTCCCGGTGAGATACGGCGGACGAAAGGATTGGGAGAACATCGCCACCTCGTGTGTCCGGTGCAATCGGCGCAAAGGTGGGCGCACACCGGCCGAGGCTGGCATGACCCTCATTCGCGCGCCACGCCGGCCGGCACGGTCGGCGACGGTGCGGATCGCCGTTGGTCTGCGTGAGGCGCCCGAGAGCTGGCGGGACTATCTCTACTGGGCGTCGAGCTCGAGGGGTCGTGAGCCTCGAACACTGCACTAGCACCCGGTCGTTCGTTCATGCCCCAGCCGTTCAACCATCCTCGTATCGCATCCGTGCGCCCGCTGGCGGCTGTCGCCGGCGGCCGCGTGACGATTCGCGGGAACGGGGTCGGTGGCGACGGTGAGACCTGGCCGGAGGTCCGAATCGGCGATGTGGCGGCCCAGGTCGTTTTTGCGGATCGCGGCACGGTCGCGTGTCTCGTGCCGGCGCATCTCGGGGGTGCGTCCACCCCGGTGCGGCTTGCCACCGCGCCGGGTGAGACCGTGTTTCTCAACATCGGTGCGCCGGTGGCCACCGGAGTGCACCAGGTGGACAGCCCGGTGTTCAGCCGTGACGGCACACTGTATCTCACCTACAGTGGCACGCGTGGCGATCAGTCACCGGTGTCGGTCTTTCGTGTCAGCCGGGACGGGTTCCGCGAGCCGTTCGTCACAGGGATCACGAACCCGACGTCGATGGCGTTCGACCCGACCGGCCGGTTGCATGTCTCGAGTCGGTTTGACGGCACGGTGTTCGCGGTTGACGCCGAGGGACGGGCACAGCAGGTGGTCACCGATCTCGGCGTGGCGTGCGGGCTGGCGTTCGATCCGGACGGGACCCTGTATGTCGGCGACCGGTCGGGGACCGTGTTCCAGGTGACGTCCTCGGGGCAGGTCTCGTCGTTCGCTACGCTGCCGCCGAGTGTTGCGGCGTTCCACCTCGCGATGGCGCCCACGGGCGAGTTGTATGTCACGGCGCCGACGCTGTCCACCTGCGACGCCGTGTATCGCATCGATCGTGTCGGGTCGGTGACCACGCTGACCCGCCGTTTCGGGCGACCGCAGGGACTGGCGTTCGATGCGCAGGGTGCCCTCTATGTGGTCGAGGCGCTGGCCGGCTCGAGCGGGCTGTATCGGGTGCGGGCGGACGGTGCAACCGAACACGTCGTGGCGGCACCGTCGCTGGTCGGTGTGGCGTTCGACCCCTCGGGTGGCGTGGTGGTGGTGTCCGGTGACACGGCCTACCGGTTTGACGACTTGCCCCGGACAGCGAGCGGCCCGGGGTGACAGTCCCGCTGCCTTCGACTGTGCGGCATCCGCCCTGCCGGCGTTGTGTCTCGGTCGAATACTGCCGGACTGCTCCCTCGTCGTGCCTGGCCAGGTCGGCGCATCGCCACCCGCAGTGCGACGTGCGACTTTCACCGCGGACGGCCAGGCCGGGCGCGGCATTGCCTGCGACCGGTGTCGGTGCGACGCTGAACTTTCACGGCGACCGGCCAGCGCTCAGGGAGCTGGCCCCCTCGTCGCCGGCGCGCCCATGAGCGCGTGATACCATCATGTGATTGGATCACCGCTCGATGGGCTCGCCGGCCGTTGCGCCGGTCGCCCAGGGACCCCCACCCTCCTGTCACGGTGCCATGGCACACGATTGCATTGAGGTGCGCGGCGCCCGCGTCCACAACCTGAAGAGTATCGACGTCAGCCTGCCACGTGACCGTCTGATCGTCATCACCGGTGTCTCCGGGTCCGGTAAGTCGTCGCTCGCCTTCGATACCATTTATGCGGAAGGGCAGCGGCGCTACGTCGAGTCGCTGTCGGCCTACGCACGGCAATTCCTCGAGCAGGTCGAGAAGCCCGATGTCGATCTGATCGAGGGCCTGTCGCCGGCCATCTCGATCGAGCAGAAGACCACCGGCTCCAACCCGCGCTCCACCGTCGGGACTGTCACCGAGGTCCACGACTACCTCCGTCTGCTCTTCGCCACTGTGGGCGTACCCCACTGTCCGGCGTGTGACCGTCCGATCACTCGCCAGTCGGTCGACCGGATCTTCGACATCGTGTTGTCTGGCCCCACCGACGAACGGATCAACGTGCTGGCGCCGATCGTGCGTGGGCGCAAGGGTGAGTTCAAGAAGGAGCTGACTGCCCTGCGGGCGCGGGGCTTCACGAAGGTCCGAGTGGACGGCCAGCTCCGGTCGCTCGACGAGGACCTGACGCTGGAGCGTCGCCGGAACCACGATGTCGAGGTACTCGTCGACCGGCTGGTCCTCCGCTCCGGCGTCGAGCGGCGGCTGCGGCACGGGATCGAGCTGGCTTTGGATCTTGCCGACGACGTCGTGATCATCAACACGCTCGGGGGTGGCGACCGGTTGTTCTCGCGGAAGCTCGCGTGCGCCCGCTGCGGCATCAGCATGCCGGAGCTCACGCCGCGCGTGTTCTCTTTCAACTCCCCGCAAGGGGCCTGTCGTGTCTGTCAGGGGCTGGGCACCATCGACGACTTCGACCCGGCCCGGATCGTGCCGGACGGCACGAAGACGCTGAATGAGGGCGCGATCTCCCCGTGGGCCGCCGGAGATGCAACGCTGGTCCGCGAAGCGCTCGAGGGTCTCAGCCGGCACTTCGGGGTCGACCTCGACACGCCGTTCGACTGCTTGCCGCCGAAGCTGCGGAAGCTCCTGTTGCACGGGCCGGCGCCGGCCAAGACGCGCCCGGTCGAGCCGGCGACGCGCACGACACGCGGGACCAGGGCAAGGGAGCCGTTCGGTCGCGACTTCGAGGGCATCCTGCCGAATCTGCGACGTCGCTACAACGCCGGACGTTGGTCGCAACAGGCGCTGCTCGAGCCGTTGCGGTCGCTTCAGACCTGTCCCGAGTGCCATGGGGAGCGCTTGCGTGCGGAGAGCCGAGCCGTACGGGTGAAGGGACGCACGATCGCCGAGTTCGTGAATCTCCCGATCGCCGAGGCGGTCGAGGCATTTGCGGCGGTCGATCTCTCCGCGCGCGAAGCGCTCGTGGCTGGGCGGGTGCTGCGCGAGATCCGCGACCGGTTGGGGTTTCTCAACGACGTCGGTGTTGGCTATCTCACCCTGGCGCGGAGCGCCGCGACGTTGTCCGGCGGCGAAGGACAGCGCATACGACTGGCGACCCAGATCGGCGCCAACCTGACCGGGGTCCTGTATGTGCTCGACGAACCGTCGATCGGGCTGCACCAGCGTGACAACCGGCTGTTGCTCTCGACGCTGGCCCGGCTGCGGGATCTCGGCAACACGGTGGTCGTGGTCGAGCACGACGAAGAGACGATCCTGGCGTCAGACTACGTGGTCGATCTGGGCCCGGGCGCCGGCGAGCACGGTGGCGAAGTGATCTTCCAGGGCACCCCCGCGGAGCTGCTGGCCGACGGGCACCGCTCGATGACCGGCCGCTATTTGCGGGGGGAGCGCGTGATCCCCATCCCGTCGACCCGCCGTCCACCCCTGCAGGGCGAGCTGGTCATCCGCGGCGCGCGCGCGAACAATCTCAAGGACATCGACGTCGCCATTCCGCTCGGGTTGCTGACTGCCATCACGGGGGTCAGCGGTTCGGGGAAATCGACCCTCGTCAACGACATCCTGTATCGGGCGCTGGCACGGGATCTCTATCGCGCGGCGGAGCCCCCAGGGGCCCATCGTCGCATCGACGGTGCTGAGCTCGTGGATAAGGTGATCCAGATCGACCAGTCGGCGATCGGGCGCACACCCCGCTCGAACCCCGCCACGTACACGGGGCTGTTCACCTTTATCCGCGAGCTGTTCGCGATGCTGCCCGAGGCGCGGGCCCGCGGGTATCGCCCGGGCCGGTTCTCGTTCAACGTCAAGGGCGGCCGGTGCGAAGCGTGCAAGGGTGACGGCGTCATCGCGATCGAGATGCATTTCCTGCCCGACGTGTACGTGACCTGTGAGCAGTGCAAGGGCCGGCGATACAACCGGGAGACGCTCGAGATCCGGTATCGTGGCGCCTCGATCGCCGACATCCTCGAGTTGACCGTCGACCAGGCGATGCCACTACTCGAGAACTTTCCGCAGCTCGCGACCAAGCTCCATACGTTGCAAGAGGTCGGGCTGGGCTATGTGGCGCTCGGGCAGTCGGCGACCACGCTGTCGGGTGGCGAGGCCCAGCGTGTCAAGCTGTCCAAGGAACTGTCACGCCGCAGTACGGGCCGCACCCTCTACGTCCTGGACGAGCCAACGACCGGTCTGCACTTCGAGGACACGAGGAAACTGCTCGATGTGCTGCAGCAGTTGGTCGATCAGGGCAACACCGTCGTCGTGATCGAGCACCACCTCGATGTCGTCAAGACCGCCGACCACATCATCGATCTCGGCCCCGAAGGCGGCGATGGCGGCGGTTGGGTCGTGGCGGCCGGCACCCCTGAGGAAGTCGCCGCCGTGACCGGTTCGGCGACCGGACGGTGTCTGTCCTCGAAGCTGGCAGCGACGAAAGCTTGTCTAAGTGGTCCCGGTCATAAGTACGGTACCGCACCGAGGGTGGCGAGGCGCCCGGCTGGCAAGGCGCGACGAGGGAGCACATTGGGGGATGTGTGACCGAGGAGCAACGCCGTCCAGGCGGGATGCATCGCCAGCCGAATGCTACCGTAATTATGACCGGGGCCACTAAGTAGCTGACAATACGGCCGGTATGTGGTACAACGGCCACACTTGTGGCTGGTTGTTGTGTGTCTGTTTGGCCACTGTTGGTTGAGTGCAGTGATCTGTCGATTGCCAAAATCGGTACAAGTAGTTGCGCGATGTACATTTATGTCAAGCGCGTAGGCAGACCGAAAATAGGTACCGGTCTTGCTTAGTGGTCTGTTGTGTAAGTGCGGCAACGCACCGAGGGCGTCGAAGCGCCCGTCCTCCAGGGCGCGAGGAGGGAGCATACCGGTCGTGTTCGACCGACGAGGAACGCCGGGGCGCGGGATGCATCAGCGGCCGAATGCTGGCACACGCATGCAACGGTCTACGTCGCCTTCGGCTGTGGTGAGCTCTGTGGGGTATGCCGATCTGTGACTGACGCTCAGCACACCATTCGACGTTCGGTGTCCTGCTCCGGCATCGGATTGCATTCCGGTCAGAAGGTCACCCTGTCATTGAAGCCGGCGCGCGTAGGCACCGGCATCCGGTTCCGTCGGGCCGACCTGGGCGGCATCGAGATTCCCGCCACCGTCGACAACGTCGATCGACTCCATTACGCCACCGGTCTGGCGCGGGACGCCGGGACCGTCGAGACGGTGGAGCACCTGCTGGCGGCGCTCGTCAGCCTGGGTGTGGACAACGTCATCGTCGTGCTCAACCAGGCGGAAGTGCCCATCATGGACGGCAGCGCGGCGTCGTTCGTCTATCTGGTGCACGAGGCTGGGCTGAAAGGGCAGACCACACCACGACGCTATCTCAAAGTGCTGCGGCCGGTGGCCTTGTCACGCGGTGACAAGCGGATCGCGCTGTATCCGTCTGATCACTTCAGGGTCACCTACAGCATCAGCTTCGACCATCCGCTGCTGCGTCACATGACCCACACGCTGCGGGTCACGCAGGAGTCGTTCGTCGATGAGATCGCACCCGCCCGCACGTTCGGGTTCCTCAAGGAAATCGAGATGTTGCGTCAGAAAGGCCTGGCGCTGGGTGGGTCGCTCGACAACGCCATCGTGCTCGGCGAGACCGGTATCCTCAACACGTCGCTGCGGTTCGAAGATGAGTTCGTCCGCCACAAGATCCTCGACGCGATTGGCGACCTGGCGCTCGTGGGGTACCCCGTCATCGGGCATCTCGTGGCGCACCGTGGCGGGCACGAGCTGCACGCCGCGTTTGCCGAGAAGATCCTCCAGGAGTCGGACGCTTGGCGGATCGTCGAATCGCCGGACCGCGAGGGTGTGGCGGCAGATGCGTCGACGTCGGTCAAGGCCCCCACTCCCGTCACCAACTAGCGAGGCTCCGCCTCAAACCGTCCCGCTCCGCCTCGCTAGCCGAGCGTGTCTCACAGCCCCGCTACGCGGGGGCTAGACTCCTTAGTATGGAGGCTGTCGCGGTGAGAGCCAAAAAAGCACGATCAACGCTTGACTCAATTGTCACGATACACGTTGTTCAAGGAGTCTAGCGTCTTCGCCGAGGCTTCGGCCAACGCGTCCGCGTTGTCCCCCTGGACGACGAAAGGACAGTCGAGAGACGCCAGCGAAGCTATCGGGCTTCCTCTGTCTCCTTTCTGGCTTCTGACTTCTTGGGCGTCCGCCCTACCACACAACGAGCGGTGTGCTCGTCGTCGGCGACCCACACGCTTCGAACCAGTCGATGCCCTCGGCGACCAGATCGAGCTTCAGCTGATATCGGCCGGGTGTGTCTGGCAGCGGCACGTCGATCGGCACGTCGCGCGTCTCACTCGGCCCGATCGTCGATGGTAGCCACGCCCGGGCGTGGTCGCGGTTGGTGACCGAGCCATCGGCGGCGCAGAGCTGGGCGCCGAGACGCACGAGGCGGCGGCCGTAGGACGCGTGGGCCGGGAACGGCCGGGTTGACAGGTTGCGCACACGCGCGCGCAACCGGATCCGGCCGCTCCGCCGGCCGATCAGCGGGAGCCCAGGGACCAGGCGTCGGATGTCGATGCGGGCGCGTGGTGTGGCGCCTGGGATGGCGCTGCCCAGGTTGCTGTCGTCCCAGATCTCGCGCCGGATCGCCGCGTGGTCCGGGGTGCCAGGCGCGAACCGTCGTGAATAGGCGGACTCGGGATGGTCGGTGATTTCCCAGGTGAGACGGTCGACGCCGATCTGCTCGGCCAGGACCCGCGCGTGGTCCATCTCCTCGGTGCTGTCGTTCCATGTGAACAGGATGTAGCGCCAGTTGATGAACGGCAGGTCCCGGCCGGCCCGCCGCTTCTCATCGGCCATCGCGCGCAGGTTGCCCAGGGCGACATCGAGCTGGCCGCGCTGTCGATACCGCGCATAGCTGTCGGGAAACGCGCCGTCCACAGAGAAGGTGACCTCATCGATGCCTGAGTGCACGAGCCGTCTGGCTCGCTCCTCGCTCAGCGCAAGGCCGTTGGTGCTGGTGTACAGGTAAATCTGCGGATAGTGCTGCTTGATGTACTCGCACATCTCGACCGCCTGCTTGTGCAGGAAGGTTTCGCCGTAGTTGAAGAAGTCGATCCGCGCGAGTGTGGGCCCGGTTTCGTCGACCACGCGGGTGAAGAGATCGAAATCGAGCATCCCGGCCTGCCGCGTCCGCGTGATGCCGGTTTCGGGCGCGCAGCAGGCCTCGAAGCAGGAAATGTTGCACGCCGCCGTGCACTCGATGTAGAGCCGCGATGGCAGCGGCCCGGCGTCGACCGGACGGACGCGGGGGGCGGCGTCGTCGGCCAGCGGCAGCTTCAACGGGCAGTCGCCGCAGAAGCTGGATCCCCCGGTGTTGAGGTCGCCGCGCACGGCTCGGACCGGTGCCCCGGTCCAGATCTCGCCGATGGTCTGGGTGCGCGCGTCACCGAGCGCTCGTTGCACATATGGGTCGGCGCACCCGCACACGACCCGTCCGTCACACGTCAGGACCAGGGTGGTCCACGGCCAGGAACAGCCGAACCGGGTTGCCAGATGGCTCAGCGACATGGGGTCACGATTGCTTCGTCAGCTTGCGCATGTAGGCGCCGAGCCGCTCGTTCTCATAGGTCACGGTGTTCAGGAAGAGACTCTCGACCAGATAGGTGCGACGTTCCTCTTCGGTCATCTGGTCGAGCAGGTGGTTCACCTCCCGAATCGTGTCTTCGAACGTGCGGTCGAGTGCATACCGCGTGGTCAACTCTTTGTAGAGCGCCTCGAGTACGGCGAGAAGGTCTCCGTCGAGTGAAATCGCGGTGCCGCTCGTCGTCGTGATGCTGCGCATGTCACACCCCAAATGTCTCGAGCGCGCTCCGCTCGTCCGCGTGCACCTCGATGAACTGCTGCGCGCCAGTCATCGTCAACATGGTCTCGACTCGCTTCTGGACGCCCGACAGCTTCAGCGTCCCGCCGGCGGCGGCCGATTGCCGATACAGGTCCATCAGACACCCGATCGAGGCGCTGTCCACGTAGACGACCGGAGACAGATCGATGAGGATCTTGCGCTCACCGTCCTTGACCAGTGTCGTCACGGCGTCGGCGAACTCCGAGAGCAGCGGATACATCAGCCTCGTCTCGCCGACGCGGACAATGGCGATTCCGTCGGTGTGCTCGGTGGTCAGATTCATGCGATTACCCCCTGTTGCGCTATGTTCCCTTCCGCGTGTCACGACAACTGGCCTCACATGTCACGATGTCCCCGTGTGACGTTGTCTACTCCTCGTCGGACATCACGCGCCGGATTTGACGCGCCAGCTCCTTCCGCCCACGGTTGATCCGGGATTTGACGGTGCCTTCGGGCAACGCCAGCCGGTCGGCGATCTCCTGATACGACAGCTCCTGGATGTCACGCAGCAGCACGGCGGCGCGCAGCGTGTCGGGCAGCTGTGCCAGCGCGCGATGCAACATGGCCCGGCGGTCGCCGCGTTCCAGCGTGACCAGTGCGTCCGGTTCGGCGCTGACCGGTGACACGTCGGCCGCGTCGACGGTCCGGTCCACCATCTCACGCTCCTTGCGCACGCTGCGATAGTGGTCGATACAGAGGTTGCGGCTGACGCTGATCAGCCAGGTCTGAAAGTTGGCGCGGCGGTCGAAGGTGCCGAGCGCCTTGAAGATCTTCAGGAAGATCTCCTGCGTCAGGTCCTCCGCCATGTCGTGCCGCCCGACGAATTTGTAGGTGACATTGAAGACCTTTCGCCAGTAGCGCGTGACGATGAGGTCCCACGCGTGTTGATCCCCCTTGAGACAGCCCTCGATCAGCTGCTCGGTCGTTTCCGGAGGCTGGGACGCAGCGCTGGCGAGCATGGGTCGCGGGTAGGCCCGAGGAGGGAGGCTCGCGCATGATAGCAATCGGTCCGGAGGGGTGTCAACGCGGCAGGCTGTGGGACAACCTCAGCCTGCAGGGAACCGGGATCCGGCGCGCAACCCGCGACTCGAAACCCGCTACCCGAAACCTGACACCCGAGACCCGAACCCCGATCCTCGAGGACGTCCGGACACCAGTGTGGCGTACAATGCCGGGTTCATGTGTGGTTTCGGGCTGAGCGGCTCGGTGTGGACCTGTGACGGTGTGCCGTTGTCGGTGATTGCGGCGGCGGTCGGGACGCCGGCGTATGTCTACAGCGCGGCGACCATTCGTGACCGGATCGGCGCGTTCAGCGCCGGCTTCGCGTCCTATCCGCACGCGATCCACTACGGGCTGAAGGCCAACTCGAACCTCGCCGTCGTGCGGGTCGTCAGGGCGGCAGGGGCGCTGGTGGACGCCAACTCGGGCGGCGAGATCGACGTGGCGTTACGTGCCGGGTATGCTCCCGGCGATATCATCCTTACCGGGGTGGGAAAGACCCCCGCCGAGATCGACCAGGCGGTCGCCCTGGGGGTCAAGGCCATCAATGCGGAATCGGCCGGCGAGCTGGACCGGATCGCCGCCGTCGCCCGTGCGCGGCAGACCGTCGCGCGGGTGGCGCTCCGGGTCAATCCGGACGTCGTGGCCGACAGCCATCCGCATATTTCTACAGGGCTGAGCACCCACAAGTTCGGCGTGCCCATCCGAGAGGCGCGGGCGATCGCCCGCCAGGCCTGCGCGCGAGCGGAGCTGGCGTTCGTCGGACTCCATGTGCACGTCGGGTCGCAGATGCTTGGGCTGGAGCCGCTGCGGCAGGCGGCGAACGCGGTGGTCGGGTTGGCGCGGGAGCTGCGGGACGACCACGTGACGATGGAGCACGTCGACCTCGGGGGCGGATTGGGCATCGCGTACGATGGGGAAGAGGTGCCGTCGGCGGACCAGTATGCGGCCGCGCTGATCGAGATCGTGCGTCCATCCGGATTGACGCTCGTCGTCGAACCGGGTCGCGCGATTGTCGGCGCCGCGGGGGTGCTGCTGACCTCGGTGGTCGACGTCAAGCCACAGCCGGGCGGCAAAAAATGGTTCGTGGTGCTCGATGCCGGCATGAGCGAGCTGATGCGCCCGGCGTTGTATGGGGCGTATCACCGGATCGTGTGCGTCGAGCCGCGCGCCGCCGACCCGGTGGTGTGTGATGTGGTGGGTCCGATCTGCGAATCGTCGGACGTGTTCGGCGTCGATCGGCTGCTGCCGTTGCCGACGGTCGGCGCTGTCGTGGCGGTGCTCGACGCGGGTGCCTATGGGTCCGCGATGGCGTCGAACTACAATCGTCACCCGCTGCCGGCGGAGGTTATGGTCGACGCGGGGGCCTGGCGTGTCGTACGACGGCGCCAGACGATCGACGACCAACTCGCCTGCGAGGAGTGATGGCAAGGGCTCGCAGGAGGCAGGAGGCAGGAGGTAGGGGAGCTGCGAAAGTCTGATCTTCCTGTCTGTGGGAAGAGTGGGTCGATACCGATGCTGATTGCGATAGAGGGGCTCGACCAGAGTGGCAAGGCGACGCAGGCGCAGCTGTTGCGCGACGAGCTCCGGGAGGGCGGCACCCGCGCCAGGCTGGTCTCGTTCCCCGACTACGGCACGTCGATTGGCGAGGAAATCGCCCGTGCGCTGCAGGGGGAGCGGGACTACGGGCCGGAAGTGATGCAGTTGCTCTACATCGCGAACCGGTATGAGCGGAAGGCGGATCTGGAACGCTGGCTGGACGGCGGTCTGGTGGTCGTCTGCGACCGCTATGTTGCCTCGAGCGTCGCGTACGGCGAGGCCCAGGGCCTGGACGTCGACTGGCTCACCCAGACCCAGCGGTTTCTGCCGGCGTCTGACCTGACGATCCTGCTCGACATAGCACCCGAGCTGGCGGTCGAACGTAAGGCCACCGGGCGCGATCGGTACGAACGCGACCTCGCGCTGCTCAGCCGCGTCCGGGAGAGCTATCTGCGTCAGGTGGAGCAGGCCGGGTGGGTCCGGGTGGACGGCGATCGGGACAAGGCAGACGTCACCGCCGAGATCATGGCGATTCTCGGCGAACGACTCTCGCCAGCGTGAGCGCCCGTACCTCGCGAACCCCGCACCCACGCAGCACACGGGCGCACGCCTCGAGTGTGGCCCCGGTCGTCGCGACGTCGTCGACCAGTACAACACGGGCGCCACGCATTGTGCCGCCCCTCCCTCGCCACCCTCGACGCGGCCGGGCCGGCGCAAACACGCCACGGACATTCCCGTGACGCCGTGCCGCGGGCAGCCCCGTTTGGGGGGGCGTTGCGATGATGCGGCGGAGCGCCTGGACCACTGGCGGTCCCAGGTGCGCGGCCAGCTCGGCCGCCTGGTTGAAGCCGCACGCTCGCTGCTGACGAGGATGGAGCGGCACCGGCACGACGCAGTCGGCGTCAGCCAGCAGGTCGGCTCCGTGTTGTCGCATCAAGGCACCCAGCGGCGCCGCCAGCGTGTGGCGCCGGTCGTACTTGAAGAGGTGCACAAGCCGACGAAGGGTGCTCTGGTAGGGACCGACTGCCCGGCCGCGATCGAGTGCCGACTGGCTGCGGCGGC
>SMUZ01028472.1_pt1 | contig 17799 bp, 23 predicted proteins | sample 2456421 | NCBI WGS metagenome assembly SMUZ01 (sample SAMN11095932, study PRJNA526329) | marine sediment metagenome | biome: Marine sediment; feature: Surficial sediment; material: Deep marine sediment; isolation source: Hadal surficial sediment | place: Pacific Ocean | collected 2014-11 | depth... | reverse complement strand
GCTGTTGTAAGACAAACGAGAACAAGAACCATCTATGAATTTGAAGTGTTAGAACAAAAAGAACGATTACTCTTAACCAGAATTCTGTGTGAATCTGGAACCTATATCCGAAAATTATATTATGATTTAGGAGAAATTCTTGGACCTGGCGCTACAATGATAGAACTTAGACGAACCAGAGTAGATCAATTCCACGAGACTGATGGTTTAGTTACTCTGCATCAACTTGCAGATGCATTTGCAGTATGGGAAGAGAAAAAAGATGACAGCAAATTAATGAAAATGATCAAGCCTGTTGAATATGCATTTAGTGAGTTAAAGTCAGTAGTAATTCGTGATTCTGCAGTAGATGCAATGTGTCATGGTGCACAACTTGCAATCCCTGGCATTTTGAAAATTTCCCCAAATCTAAAGAAAGGAGATATTGTTGGAATTTATACACAAAAAGGAGAGGCTGTCGCACTAGCCGAGTCAACGATGTCTGAAGAAGAGATTCGTGATGCTACTAAGGGATATGCATTTGAAACAAGAAGAATCATTATGGCTCCAAACACCTATCCAAGAAAATGGAGAACAAAACCAACTCCTCCAAAGAATTAAAAAATAAGGAAATTGTTTTAAAAGAATTGTTACCAAAAAGCCTCGTAATCTTTATTGGAATTGGTTTGATTTCTGGACTTGCATTTGGTGTTTATTTGCTTGATGTAAAAAATACAAACCAACTAATTTTTGTTGAAGGGACTTCAATTTCTATAGTTACTGAAAAAATTGATTTTAAAAAAGGTGAAGAGATAAAGATTAGAATTGTAAATTCTGGAACTGTTCCTTTAATTTTTTCTGATGCATCATATGGTTTGAGAATTACTGGGTTATCTGGAATACTAATGTATACTCCAATATCTGTGCAAGTGATTTCTGAGCTTAAACCAAATGAGGAAGCTAAACTCGTTTGGAATCAAATAAAAAATGACGGAGATGCTGCACTGGATGGAATATACAAGATTTCATCACATGCAACTAATGTTGCTGGCAAGTCTATTGAAAAATCAATTAGTATAACTATCTGGAAATAATTTACTGTCGCAATTCAATATGACACATAGCTGAGAATAAACGATCTACTTATAACTACACTTGGAATCCAAAAGGAACTTCGGGTGGAACTCATACTATTAGTTCTATTGCAACTGACAACTATGGCAATTCTGCTCAAACATCAATTGATGTAATACTTGAAAAGGGTGGAGACGGTGGAGACGGTAATGGATAAGGCAACACAAAACAAAATGGTAAAAAGTAAAATCTATAACACAATATATAATCAGATCATCTAAAATTATTTTGTCGCAAGACTTGTGCCGGGGTCGCCTAGCCTGGTAGGGCGCGCGCCTGGAAATAATTTACCATAAAGCGCGTTCTCGCAAGGGAACGGGAGTTCGAATCTCCCTCCCGGCGCCATTTCAAAATCAATTAATGTATAGAAACTGAATATTCAATATTGTCAAAATATGATGTTGCAATAATTGGTGGGGGCATTCTTGGTACCAGCATCTCTTATTGGATTTCTTCACTTTTTGATGTTAATCTTTGTGTAATTGAAAAAGAATCTAATGTTGCAATGCATGCCAGCAGTAGAAATACTGGAGTTGTTCATTCTCCATTTTATCTTAATCCCAAAACAAAGAAAGTTTTGGCAAAATCTGCCTTAATTTCTTACAATATGTGGAAGACATTAGCAAAAAAAGAAAAAATTCCATGGACTAAGACCGGTGTTTTTGAGCTAGCACTAAATGAAAAACAACACAAAAGTCTTGAGGAATATATGCAATGGGGCAATGAAAACGGAATTCCTTCAAAAGATCTGGAACTTTTGGATGGCAAAGAAGTTTCCAAGATGGAACCTAATGTAGAGTGTCATTCCGCACTTTTTTGTAAGCGTGAGGTGTCTTCTGATTTTGGAGCATTTACAAATGCAATTAAAAAAGAATCAGAAAAACTAGGAACAAATTTTCTTTTAGAAAAAAATGTAAAAGAAATTAAAAGAAATGCAAAAGATTCCTCGATAATTTTTAATGATGGTTCAAATATTTCTGCAACCCTTGTGATTAACTGTGCAGGCGGTAATTCTTTAGATATTGCACAAATGTTGGGTCTTGCAGCAGAATACTCTGATCTTCATTTTAGAGGTGAGTATTGGGTTGCAGATCCTCAATACAGTGATCTTGTAAAAACAACAATCTATACTGTTGCAGAATTCAAAGAATACCCATTCTTGGATCCACACTGGATAAAAAAAGCAAATGGTCAAGCAGAAGTTGGCCCAAATGCAGTTCCTGTCCCAAGCCCTGAAACTTATGAAGGATACATTGGAGATCTTGGAACTTCAATTTTAAAACTAAAAGATGTGGTTACTGGTAATGCAAAAAAATTATTTTATGATTCTGAATTTTTATCTCTAATTTCAAAAGAATGGTTGAGTTCAATCTCTAAAACTGCAATGATTCACCGTGTACAAAAGTTTATTCCAAAAATAAAACCCGAATTTTTCTCAAAAAAAGGAACCGCTGGTATTCGCTCTCCAATCATTACTCCTCAAGGAAAATTCTTGTTAGATGTAATGGAGATTGAAAATGAACATTCCTTTAACATAATTAATTATAATTCTCCTGGTGCAACTGGCGCTCCTGCATATTCTGCATTTATTGTTCAAAAACTTCAAGAAAGAGGATTTTTAGATTATAACGAAAATTCTAAAGAATCTATTTGGAAATTTGATGATGTAATCAATCAAGCTTAATATCCTACAACTATTGAAATTCAATTATGCTTCCTGACAAGTGTTCAATATTGGAAAAAGGAAAACAATGTGTTAGTCCTCCAGAATTTGTTGTATCAATTATTGCCGATAAAGATGAATACATGGTTGGGGTGACCTGTGAAAAACATAAACAAATTGTATCTGGCAAAATTGGAATTCTTCAAAATGAAGGAAAGATCCATGATGGAAAAATTAGCTTTTCACCTCTCAAAGTAGTTGGAACTGACTGCATTCATGCAGATGTAGATGATTTTGTCCAAATTGATCTGAAATAATACTAAAAATTGAAATAATTTTAATTTCAAGAATACTTGTTGCTTTTAGAGCTGTTATCTGATATAGTCAAAATTGATGATATTTTACTTATCATAAGAAATGATGGTGCTGTTAGTGAGGTTAGAAGCAATTCTCTTAGTATTAGACAAAAAGAAAAGTGGATTACTATTGGTGATAGTGATGGTCCAGCACACATGCATATTGATTCAGAATTGATTAAATCAGCAGAGTTTGTACAGGAAGAGAAGCCTGAACGTACTAGTTTTAGTGTGAGATTCTTTAATAAAAATGGGGAGCGTGTTTTAGCAGCATTTTTTACAAAAATGTACGATGAGTCTAAAACACTAATTTCTGAAAGAAAAAAAGTCTATGATGAATTACACGAAAAATATTCTTCTAAAATTAAGTTTTAAAAAAACCTTGTCTGAAAAAGACAAGGAGAAAAAAAATTTATTGTTCTGATTCTTTTTTCTTCTTCTCTTTTTCAGTTTGTAGTTTAGCTAATTCTAATTCTTCGTTTGTATGTTTGAATTTTTTCATTCTGATACTAGTTTAAAATTTAGATATAAAAACTGCACATTTTTTTTGATTGTAATTCATGCGTGAAAATTAATATCCTACTGAGTAGATCGGTTTTTTTCCATTCATTCCAAGATTCAGATTTTTCACAGTAATTTCTGCCATCTTGGATCTAGTCTCTTTTGTTGAACTTCCTATATGTGGTAGCAACACAACATTTTGTAATTTTGTTAATGGATGTTTTTTACTAATTGGTTCTGTTTCATAGACATCTAATCCTGCACCTGCAATCATTTTTTTCTTTAATGCCGTTACAAGATCTTTTTCATTAACTATTTTCCCTCTTGATGTATTAATCAAAAATGCTGATTTTTTCATTTTTTTAAAAATTTTCATGTTAAACATGTGATCTGTTTCTTTAGTATGTGGAACATGAATTGAAATTATGTCGCTTTGAGTGATTAGTTTTTCAAATGAGACATATTTTATCCCCAATGTTTTTTCTCTGGTCTTAGAAACACGTTTTCTGTTGTGATATGTTAACTTCATATCAAACACCTTTGCTCTTTTTGCAAGAGTTCTTCCAATTCTACCTAGTCCTAAAATGCCAAGAGTTTTACCTTGAAGATCCAATCCTACATAATCATATGCTCCATAGATTACTTTCCATTTCCCATCTCGAATAATTTTGTCTCCTTCTGTGGCTCTTCTTAATATGTCAAGTAATAATGTGAATGCAAGATCAGCAGTTGCATCTGTTAATACTTCAGGTGTAAAACCCACACGAATTTTCTTTTTCTTGGCATATTTAGTATCTATATGATCAAAACCAACACTATAGGTACTAATCACTTTTAGATTCTTTGCCAAGTCTATTGTTGCTTTATTGATTTTATCATATGGAAAACAGATCAATCCATCTATCTCTTTTATTTTTGATCGTAGCTTGGTTTGAGGGATCGGAATTTTTCCAGAATGAATCTCTATTTTATATCTTTTTTTCAATTCCTTTAATGCAAAATCATGCAGTGTTCTGGTAAGAAACACTTTCTTTTTCATTAATTTGAGATTTATACTAAACCATTTATACGATTTCTTTGTAAATTACTTATGTCTTCTAACGTTAAAGAAGAAGAAGAGTTTGCCATTTGTGTAGAATGTGGAAATTCAATTGAAAAGTGTGTTTGTGTCTGTCCTTATTGTGGTGAACGTGACAAATGTGAATGTGCATTGTTTGATGCAGCAACAGGAGGTTAATTAAATTGGTAAAACAGATCATTATTATTCAAAACAAAGGTGACTTTTTCTGAGTTTAGTTGATTTTACTTGGCTAATTGGTGGTCCACAAGGCAGTGGCGTTGAATCTGGGGCAAACATCTTCTCCAAAGTTTGTGCAGAAATGGGATATCAAATATTTGGTAAACGAGAATTTTACTCAAACATTAAAGGAGAACACAGTTACTTTACAGTAAGAGTCTCTGATCAAAAAATTCATTCAAATGTAAATGATGTAACATTAATGGCATCATTTGATGCTGAAACAATTTTTCGTCATTTTGATGAAGTTTCTCCTACTGGTGGAATCATCTATGATTCTAAATTGGAAGATGTTGATACAGAAACAGTTCAATCACTTGATAATCCATTCAAAGAACGATTACACAAATTTCTTGAATCAAAAAACAAACCATTTACCATAGCAGGAGTCCTTGAGATTGCCAAAGAAAAAGGTGTCAATCTTTATCCTGTATCTTTTAAGAATATTCTAGAAAATCTTGCTCAAGAGGCTGATAATCCAAAATTACGTGGCCTAATCAGAATGTATAATGTAATTGGCGTCTCGTTATCTTTGGGATTAATTAAGATGCCTTCTGATTCTTTGCTTCGTTCAATAGATTCAATATTTTCAAAAAAACCCCAAATTGCTGAAATAAATAAACAAGCAGCAACCTACTCTTACAATTATGCTTCTAAATTTGAAAACTTTGAACATAGTTTAACTGGAACTACAAAACAACCTCACACAATTCTTGTTCAGGGTCATTATGGAACTTCAATTGGAAAAATGGTTTCTGGATGTAGATTTCAATCTTATTATCCAATCACTCCAGCTTCTGATGAAAGTGACTACTTGGAATCACATCAAATTTTAGAAGTTCAAAATAACAGACCTGGTTCTACAGCTGTAATTCAAACTGAAGATGAAATTTCTGCCATGGGAATGATGATTGGTGCTGCATTAACTGGTACACGTTCCTCAACATCCACTTCTGGCCCAGGTTTTGCATTAATGACTGAGGCAATAGGGTGGGCTGGAATTAATGAAGTACCTATTGTGATTACTTTGTATCAAAGAAGTGGACCATCAACAGGTCTTCCAACGAGACATGGACAAGACGATCTTCTTTTTGCAGTTCATGCAGGTGCTGGAGACTTTCCAAAGATTGTTTACGCTTCAGGAGATATTGAAGAAAGTTTCTATGATACAGGAAGATGTTTCAACTATGCAGATGTTTTTCAAATTCCTGTTATTCACATGATGGATAAATTTCTATCCAGCTCTGTTGTGACCTGTAAAAGATTTGAACCTCAAAAAATTTCAATTGATAGAGGTAAACTCCTTGATAAAATAGAGGGCGAATACAAGCGATTTGCCTTTACTGATGATGGTGTCTCCCCTAGATCTAGACTTGGGTTAGATAACGGTATTTTTTGGAATACGGGTGATGAATCTGACGAATATGGTCATATTTCTGAAGATCCTGTAGGAAGAATTAAGATGATGAATAAAAGAATGTCCAGACTAGATTTGGCATTAAAAAGAATTCCTGATGAGGAACAAGTAGTTTCTTTTGGTGTACATAAACATACTATAATTTCTTGGGGTTCTACCAAAGGTCCTATTTTGGATGCCATTTCCATGCTGAAAAAAGAAGGAATTAACATTGGATTTATTCAAATAAAGCTAATTCATCCTTTTCCAACTGATATTGTCAAATCCCTTCTCAAGGAAGCTAAAATAATAATTGACATTGAAGCAAATTATTCAGGACAATTAGGTCAAATCTTTAAACAAAATGTTCTAAAAGATATAGATTACTCTATACTAAAATATAGTGGAAGAGGAATGACTAGCACCGAAATTTATGATTCTCTAAAGAAAATTATTGAAAACAAAGCTGACAAGAGGGAGGTTCTAAGTCATGGCGCTTAAACTTGCTGACTACAAAACAGATGTACATAATGACTGGTGTCCTGGCTGTGGAGATTTTGGAATAGTAAATGCATTACAGATGGCCTTGGCAGAAATGGGAATAGAACGAGACAAGGCAACAATTTTTTCAGGGATCGGCTGTTCTGGAAAAACTACTCACTTTATCAATACATACGGAGTTCATACTTTGCATGGTCGAGTTCTTACTTTTGCTCAAGGTGGGAAACTTGCAAATCCTGAGATGACAGTAGTTGCAGTTGGTGGAGATGGTGATGGACTAGGAATAGGAGCTGGCCATTTTGTTGCAGCTGGACGACGAAATGTTGACATGACTTACATAATTTTTGATAATGGTGTTTATGGGTTAACAAAGGGCCAAGCATCACCTACTCTAAGACTAGGTGAAAAAACAAAATCTCTTGCTACGTCAAATACAAATTATAATGTCAACCCAATTGGTTTGGCTGTAGCAAGTGGTTTTACATTTGTTGCTCGAGGTTACTCTTATGATGTCAAACATCTCAAAGATTTGATAATTAAGGCCATTAAACACAAAGGTCTAGCATTTCTTGATGTTTTGCAACCATGTCCTACTTACAATGATATCAATACAAGAGATTGGTATGCTGGTATAGATTTGGCCCAAGAATCCATTGAAAGACATTCAAGAATTTACAAACTTGAGGATACTCGGTTTGATCCTTTAGTGCATTATGATGATGAGATTGAAGTTAATGAAAAACTATCCCAGGCATTGATAAAATCTTTAGAGTGGGGAACTAAGATTCCAATAGGCATATTTTATCAAAATGAACTCATTTCTCCATTTAGTATTCGTTTGAAAGATAAAATTCCAAATTACCTTGAAAACCCCCCTGCCAAACAAAAGATTTCAGAAAATGGATTACCTATAACAGATGTCTCAAAAATTCTTGATTCTTTAGAAGTTTAGAGCGAAGTACCTAACAAGTTATAGACTAGTTTGTAGATAATTTTGCTGTTGTACATTCAAGAGGCAAATAAAATATTTAGAAAATCAATTATCAAGGGCTTCTTTGAACCTAAACTAGTTAGTCTAGATTTTAAAAAATCATCAGTTAAACATCCTTCCATAAATGACGACGGTCTAATGCAGTCTGATTTACTTCATATATTTTTTGATATTGAAACTGGTTCTGATTATCCTGATGGAGATGAGTGGTTTATTGTAGATATGCTATTTCCTCATGATGTAAAGATTCCTGATAGTTTGATAGGACCAGATTATTTTACAACTATCTCAGTTGATGAAGGAAAAACATACTGGCATCATCGTGAACTCATTCGTTACAAGCATGGAAAATCCAAGAAATTAGATGATGCTTTGGAATTTCTAGAATCAAAATACAAAGAACTCCATAAATTATTAGAACCGTTACAGAAAGATCTCAAGTAATTTCTTTCCAGGAATCTTCTCTGAAAGTATATTTCTTATTTTTAGATAATGCTGTGTTGAGACACCATCTAACTGATTTTGAATCAAATTTGTACATAATTTCTGAAATTCCTGATGGTAGTTTTTCAGGATCTAGATGATATGGCAATAATTCTAAAACAAAATCAATTTTCTCCACAGCATTATTGAACCACTGCCTATCATTAGTATCAACAGTAAAAATAATTCTTGGATTTCCAGAAAAATTGATTTTAATTTTTATAGCATTACCACTACCTCTTCTTCGTTTCATCTCTTTGAAAATAGCTTTGACTTTTTCCCAGCGTTTGAATTCAAACCATTGAAAAAATGCTTCATTAAATGGAAGAGGAATTTCCATTTCTAAGAAACTCACAAAATTCTCATCGTTTGACTCAATTTCATCTTGAATGACTGTAAAATGAGAGTTTAGAAATCCATATAGGACTTCAATCTCCCATGGTGAAATCCCATAATATCTTAATGTTGTTTTCAATTTTTCTGGCATTAATTTAAAATCCTAAAAATTGTAATTAAAGCTTCAAACCTAGCAATATTGGGTTAAATTTAACCTTAAAATTAAAATTATATGGCACGAGTTAGTTATCTCAGACATGAAAAAAGAATTTGTAGTAAAAAGTATTGATGCAGCACCTGATGGGGCACCCTATGTATTAGTCTCATTAGCCTCAATTAAAGATATGAAAGAGGGAACTCAAAACCTACAATCTCCTTTTGGTAGCCCAAAGGTCATGGGATTTACAAACATGAACGATATGATGAAGGATCTAAACAAGATGTTTTCTAGTGGTATGGGGGGAGGCATGGGAATGCAAGGAGGTATTACTCAATTAAAACTTGAAATGCATGAATACAAAGACATGGGTCTTGCAGTTGGAGATAAGGTATTTTTAGAATTAACCAAAGCTGAAACTCTAGGCGTTTAAACTACCATATTGTGTTGAAATACTTCCAACCATAAAGACCAACTACTGTTACAATTACAAATATCATTGGCTTCCATGCAAATACTGGAATACTTGGTGATGCAAGTTTAACTTTATAGTTATCTAAAATAACATGAACATTTTTCTTGATTTTGTCATGCCAAATACTATACTCTACTTGGTATTTTTTTAGAATCTCTTCTACTTCGTAAATAACTGGAGTTCTCTGAGAGAAAAGATGTTGAAAATAGTCTCTTGAAACCTCTACTTCTGCATGAATTCCAATTAATCCTTTTTTGAGATCAACCATTCTTATATGCATCTCCCATGGTTTTTTTAACTTTAGATTAATTCCATTTCCAATTTGCCCTGGTTGCTTGTGTTCGAATTTTACTTTGGTAAATCCTTCTTCTGTAAAAATTTTCATCATTTCTTCAAAACTTTTCTTTACTACAACGTGAAGTTGCTCAACTCCATTCTTACTATCAACATTAATCTTGTGTTTTAATCCATCAAGAAATGAAATTGTCTTGGGATATGTAGTGAGATATTCCATTATTCTGTCCACCAAAATACCTCTATTTAAAGCAAAACTAATAATACCCTTAACCCTTTGCAGGATTTGATAATCCTCTTACATACACACATTGATCCGGAGATATCGCCATTTCTGAAGGGTTGATTTTTCTATCAGTAAGTTTTGCTTCTGAATTCCTAACTATGGTAAATGGTTTTGACTCTGCACCTTCACCCATCTTATGATTTGCAATCGTTGCAAGATTATCAACTACTGCCTGAAATGTCACTTTTAATGGATTACCGTCAAGATCTTTTTTTGCCCTCATATCTAAAACTGGTTCAATACCCGCACATGCTATTGCAACTCCTGATGTTCCAATTCTTGCTGGCATTAATCTACTATCTACTAGAATTATTCCAACATGAATGAACAATTTTAAGAAAATTTTTCTGCGAATCTGTTCTGCAACTAGATATGGGTTTGTTGGATATAGAATTACTCTTCCTTTTTTTGCATTAGATTTATCAATTCCGGCATTTGGTGCCATTATGTTATCTGATGATGTAATTACAAATCCACCAATACCGCCAAAAATTTTATCAGATTCCCTGATAATAATTTCAGCAATTTCAGGTTTTAACTGAAACTTTTTTGAAATTTCTGTACCTTCATCTGAGATTTTAATTTTTTGTAGTTCAATAATTCTTCCCTGTGAATTTGAGATATATTTTGATGAAATTACTAAAACATCTCCATCTTGCAATTTTGTATTGTTTTTTTCTAATGTTTTTAGCAAGGCCTCAAAAACATCAAATTCCTCTTCCATTCTTTCTGCTAAAAGTGGTAAAACGGTTAGTTGCATAATATTCTGAGCACTCTTTTTCTTTTTTATTGTTCTGAAAAGCTTTTAATCTGTAGAACAAGCTTTTTTGTTTATGAATATTGTTGAGAAGATTCTTGCACGTGCATCTGGAAAACCTCAAGTCTCTCCTGATGATGTTATTTTTGCTAATGTTGACAAGGTAATGATTCATGATGTCTCAGGACCAGGCGTCATCAAGGTTTTTGAGAAACTAAAGAATCAAGGAATTTCAGTTGATAAATTATGGGATCCTACAAAAGTTTGGGTAGCAGAAGATCACTTTGTTCCTTCAGCAGAAAAAGTTTCAGCAGAAAACATTGTAAAATTATCAAACTTTACAAAAAAATATGGAATTGAAAAACACTTCAAATATGGTATGGGGCAATACGGAATTTGCCATACCTTGTCTCATGAAGAAGCTTTGGTAATGCCAGGCGATGTTTATGTTGGCGGAGATTCTCACACTAACACAACTGGTGCTTTAGGTGCATTTGCTTGTGGATTAGGGCATACTGATATTGCATATGTCTTATTGAATGGAAAGATTTGGTTTAAGGTTCCAGAGACTTACTACTTTAAGATAAACGGGAAATTACCAGACCACGTAATGGCCAAAGATTTGATTTTAAAAATAATTGGAGACATAGGAACTGATGGTGGTGCATATCGAACCATGCAGTTTGGTGGAAATGGAGTTGATGAAATGTCTGTAGAAAGCAGACTAACATTATGTAATATGACCACTGAAGCAGGCGCAAAGAATGGAATTGTTGAACCAGATCAAAAACTGATTGATTATCTTACTAGTAGAGGCGCTACAAATGTAAATTTGGTAAATGGTGATGATGATGCAGAATACGCCAAAGTATTTGAATATGAAAGTTCAGAGATGGAACCTATTATTGCAAAACCATTTTCTCCTGATAATATTTCAGTTGTAAGAGAAGCTCCTTCTGTTGAATTAGATAAATCATACATTGGATCTTGTACTGGTGCAAAATATGAAGATTTGGTAGCAGTAGCAAAAATTCTTAAAGGAAGAAAGGTAAAGATTAGAACTGAAATTTTACCTGCAGCAATTTCAATTTACCAACGTGCCATGGAAAATGGTCTACTGAAAATTTTCTTAGATGCTGGTGCAACAATTGGACCTCCTACCTGTGGAGCATGTTGTGGTGCTCATATGGGCGTCTTGGCAAAAGATGAAATCTGTATCAGTACTACAAACCGAAATTTCCCAGGAAGAATGGGTCATATTGAATCACAAACATATCTTTCATCCCCTCTAGTTGCAGCCGCCTCAGCCGTTACTGGAAAAATTACTGATCCTAGGGATTTGAAATGAAAGGTAATATCATAAAATATGCACAAGACAATATTGATACTGATGTAATTATTCCAGGTCAATATCTAAAAGTGCATGATTATGCTGAACTTGCCACTCACGCTATGGAGGGATTAGATCCTGATTTTCACTCTAAGGTAAAAGAAGGTGATTTCATTTTATCTGGCAGAAATTTTGGATGTGGTTCATCTCGTGAACATGCTCCTATTGCTTTGTCTCATTCTGGGATAAAGGCTGTGCTTGCATTATCTTTTGCAAGAATTTTTTATCGAAATGCAGTTGATGGCGCGTTTTTGTTACCAATTGAAATTGATGAAGATGCATATGATGGAATTTCAGAAGGTGATGAAATAGATATTTCTCTATCTACCAATGAAATTAAAAACATTACCAAAAATCAGACATATAAAATGAAACCATTTTCTGAAATTATTGGAAAGATAATTTCTGCAGGCGGTCTCTTCAAGTATAAGCCCGACCAGGATTAAAATGGGAAACACTCTTTTTGAAAAAATATGGAAGTCGCATGTTGTTGTTGAAAAACAAAATGGTCCTTCTCTAATCTATATTGATAGACATCTTATACATGAAGTCACATCCCCTCAAGCCTTTGATGGATTACGTATGAATAAAAGAAAAGTTCGAAGACCTGATCTAACTATTGCTACAATGGATCATAATGTTCCAACAAATGACAGGTCTCTTCCAATATTAGATCAAACTTCAGCATTCCAAATCCAAACTTTGGAAAAAAACTGTAAAGATTTTGGAATTAAATTATTTGACATTAACAGTCCTAATCAAGGAATTGTTCATGTAATTGGCCCTCAATTGGGAATTACTTTACCTGGTACTACAATCGTTTGTGGTGATAGTCATACATCAACTCATGGGGCTTTTGGAACATTAGCTTTTGGAATCGGAACTAGTGAAGTTGAACATGTTTTGACATCCCAGACTTTATGGTTAGAAAAACCAAAATCATTTGAAATTAGAGTAGAAGGAAAAAGAAAGAATCCTCACGCAGTAACTGCCAAGGATATAATACTTTCAATAATCAAAAATATTGGAACTGGGGGTGGTGCTGGTACTGTAATTGAATATCGTGGTCAAGGTATCACTGATCTTTCAATGGAGCAGAGAATGACCATTTGTAATATGTCCATTGAAGCTGGAGCCCGTGCAGGTCTGATTGTACCTGATGAAAAATCCTTTGATTATCTTAGAGGTCGACAATACACCCCAAAAAACTATGAATCTCTTGTTGATTACTGGAAAGAACATCTAAAAACAGATAGTGACGCAACATTCGAAAAACAGTTCACTTTGAATATCGATGATATTGCACCTCAAGTAAGTTGGGGTACAAATCCTGGAATGACTTGTGATGTAACTGAATCTATTCCATTTCCTGATGAATTTTCCAAAGGTGATCCTAACCAAAAGAAAGGTGCTGAAAAAGCCCTCGAGTATATGGATCTTGAACCCGGAACTCCAATCACAGACATCAAAATTGATAGAGTGTTTATTGGTTCATGCACGAATGCAAGATTAGATGATCTCATTGAAGCATCCAAAGTAGTCAAAGGACAAAAAATTTCAACAAACGTACGAGCGATGGTTGTTCCCGGCTCTCAGATGGTAAAAAAACAAGCTGAAGAAATTGGTCTTGATAAAATTTTCATTAATGCTAATTTTGAATGGAGAGAAGCTGGATGTAGTATGTGTCTTGGAATGAATCCTGATATCTTGTCTCCTGGTGAAAGATGTGCTAGCACATCAAACAGAAATTTTGAAGGTAGACAGGGAACTGGTGGAAGAACTCATCTAGTAAGTCCTGTGATGGCAGCGGCTGCTGCAATTAAAGGTCACTTTGTAGATGTTAGAGAATTGGATTTGAGTTAGAATGGAACCTTTCAAAAAAATAAAGAGCATCATCACTCCACTTGATAAGATAAATGTGGATACTGATCAAATTGTTCCAAAACAATTCTTGAAATTGGTTCACAAGTTTGGATTTGGGAAATTTTTGTTCTATAATTGGCGATATGATGAAAAAGAGAATTTAAAATCTGATTTTGTATTAAATGATTCCAAATACGATAATTCTAAAATTCTGGTAACTGGAGACAATTTTGGGTGTGGTTCTAGTAGGGAACATGCAGTTTGGGCACTTTTAGACTATGGTTTTTCTGTAATCATCGCACCTTCTTTTGCAGATATTTTCTTAAGCAACTGCTTCAAAAATGGAATTTTGCCAATTTCATTAGATCAAAAAACAGTTGAGAAACTACAACAAGAACTAGATACAATTGAAGTAGATCTGGAAAAACAAATCATTAAAACTTCTTCTGAAGAGATAACCTTTGGGATAGACTCTTACAAGAAAAAAATTCTCTTAGAAGGCTTGGATGATATTGCACAAACTTTACAATTTGAAGACAAAATATCTGAATTTGAAAGAAAGTCTAAAGTCCCATCTGTTTTATGATCTTCTTTACCATTTTTTCATTTCTTTCTAAAACCAAAGGTGACTCTACATCAATCCATTCTTTGTTTCCAATGTCATAAGCACTAATTTTTCCTTCTTTTGATAGCTGTTGTAAAATATCATATGAAAGATTGATATTCTTTTGTTTTTGTTTTTCCTTAATTCGTTTAATGATGTCTTTTCCAAGCATGTAGATGCCTAAACATTCAGATAACTGTAATTTCATAACTGGTTTTTCTTTGAATTCTTTTATAATTCCGTCTTCTACAATTGCAAATCCTGTTTCTTCTCTTCTTTTTGTTCTAATTGCAATACATGCGGAACTATTTTTTTCTCTGAAAAATTCTTTCATCTTTTTCAGATCTATTGCACACAAGTTATCTACAAACCATAGCAAAAATTCTGATTCATCTTTGAGTTTTTTCTCAATATGTAGTAGTTCTCCTCCTGTGCCACTTTGTGAATCTTGAACAAAAGTGATATTTTTTTGATTACCAAAATAATTTTTGATTTGTCCTCCTAATCCATCAAAATTTGAAACTATGATGATCTCTTTTACAAAACTGAAAGATTTTAGGTATTTTACAACATAATCAATCAATGGCTTACCATTAATTGGAGTCATTGCTTTTGGAAAATATTCAGTGTATGGTTTGCCTCTAGTTCCTTTGCCGCCTGCTAAAATTATAGCCTTCACAGCCCTAACGGTATGATTTTTGTTTTCTTCTTCTTGCACCAGGCCCACCAAATTTCTTTGGTTCTTTTTGTCTGGCATCTCCGCTTATTAGATACTTATCAAATTCTGTTATTCGTTTTCTAAGGTCTTCTCTGGTAGATTTTGGGAATGGATGTTCCTTTGGATCTTTTTTGGATTTTGTCCATCCTGTAAGTGCTCTTGAGATTGCAGTTGCAATGGCGCTGGCTTGTCCCATAAAACCTCCTCCTCTCACTCTAACGGAAATATCTATTTTATCTCTCAAATCACCTGTAATTTCTAATGGTACTAAAATTACTTCACGAGCAGTTTCTTGTGGAATCATTTCAACTGGCACATTGTTTATTCTAACTTTACCTTTTCCTTTTGTAATGTAAACATGGGCACTAGCTCTTTTTCTAGTGGCAAAATAAATTTCAGTTTTTGGAGTTGTCACTCAGTCCACCCTATGACTCTACATAATTCCGCTATTGTGGTGTACTTTGACGCAGATTTTCTAATTTTTGCTTTTTCAAATTGAATTTTTTCAAATGATTTTAATTCTTTTGGAGAACCAATGTACGTTCTAAGTCTTTTATGTGCTTCAATGCCTGATGGCTTTCTATCATATGGTAGCATTCCACGAATCATTTTTGTGATAATTGTATCTGGCCTTCTATAATGGACAGGTCCATGCTTTGGATTAATAACACTGTTAATTTCTAAAAATTCTCTATACTCTTTGATAATGTTAGCTCTAGTTCCACTCATCATGATTTTCTCACAATTTACAAGTGAAACTCTGTTTCCTTCAAGTAATAATTTTGCAACATGTGATGACAATCTGCCAGCAATATGGTCTGTTGTATCAACAACTATTGGTCTATCAGTTCTGACAACTGTCTCTTGACTAACCAAGCAGTAACACTCCTTTTCCAGTAGGATTTTGCTCAATCAGATCTGAAAAACTGATTAGTTTTCCACCATTATCAATGATTTTATTTGCAGCAGAATTTGAAATTGAAAATGAACATAGTGTAATTTTGTGAGGAATGTTACCTGTTCCAAGAACTTTTCCTGGACAGACTACTGTATCATTTTCTTTTGTTAGTTGACCAATTCTCTTCAAGTTGATATCTCTTCTTGCAATAGATGGTTTTAGTGCATATTCTGCTAATTTTGCCCAAATTGGAGCATCATTTTTGATTGATGCCTTTTTTAGATCTTTTGCCATACGTATAACCACCTGATTAGTCATGTGAATAAAGCGGTTTAAAACCCAAATATAATGTGTATGCTTAGTTTATTCTTTGATTTGGTTAATCATATCTTTGAATTCACCTAATCTGTTGCTCACTTCGTCTACACCTGCAAGAATAATTTGCTCTGGACTGAGAGCACCAGTTGATTCTACAGTGAGAACACTTTCATCTTTTTTGTCTGTCTCAGTAAGAGTTGAAATATTTGCAGAGTTCCATTTGGCATGTTCTGTTCCGCGTCCCAATCTTGCATAACATTCAACTTTGATTCTTTGACCTTTGGTTAGTTGAACAATTGAGATTTTGTCTGATGTTGGTTTTATTGAATCATCTTCAGATGATAACTCGTTTGAAAAAATAGTTCTTGTCACATCAGAGTCTCCTGAATCTAAAACTAACATGACTCTACAGTTTGAACAACCAGCTTCACTTTGACAATCACATTTAGATGGTTCATTAAATCTCGTCAAATCAGTTTTAATTGGAATTAGTCCTAATCTGTGTGCTAAACCTTCGTCTGGTAATACGGAGGAATTTTCTATAATGTCTATAGTGTCAATTGCAAAGATTGGAACACCATTTAGACATACACGTCTAAGTGCATTTGCATATTGTAATGGGATTCCTTTTAGCTTTACAGATATTTTTTGATTATCTTTGTTAATTACTTCTAGTGATGACAAATCTTGTACAAAATCTTCAAAATCCACATAAAAATCTAGCTAGTTTTACGTATAGTTACTTAACCTTTATCGTGACAGTATCTGGCTCAAAATGACAGTATTATTGATTGAAAAAGCTTTATAGTACTTTTATCTCACTTTTCTTGCTTGTTTTAGGAGAACAAAAAGAGTTTTGTATTGGGAAACAGAACACTTTTGAAATATTATTTTGATCTATTTTTTGTGAGTGAAAAAGAAAATAGACGAGAAGAACTAAGAATGAAAACAGGGAGGAGCAAACGTTGTCTTGTCTGTCAAAATCATAGATGCATTATTGCTTCTTGTCAATGTGATTGTCACAAAGATTATTCTGGAAGAACTGTACCTAGGGTTTCTAGGCATATGCCTACAAAAAGAGAGACTAAAACCAAGAATTAAGAATTTAGTCTCAAATTTTTGATGTAGTTACTTAGATGATTAAATAAGCTTTAAAGTAATTTTATCTCACTTTTCTTGCTTGTTTTTTGTTATTTTGTTTCTGTGCCATTGAATTTTGGTATTCTCAATTTGGAGCAAATCTAATTTGTAACATTTTCAAATTACAAGATCATCATTAAGTAGTTTCATGCCGTACATTATACTCGGGCAATATGATAGATACAACTGCACTATTCATAGCTAGTTTGGAAGATAAACATGTTATGCTTGCTGGACTCTGCATAGTTGCTGCTGGAGTATT
>SMUZ01039968.1_pt1 | contig 17859 bp, 23 predicted proteins | sample 2456421 | NCBI WGS metagenome assembly SMUZ01 (sample SAMN11095932, study PRJNA526329) | marine sediment metagenome | biome: Marine sediment; feature: Surficial sediment; material: Deep marine sediment; isolation source: Hadal surficial sediment | place: Pacific Ocean | collected 2014-11 | depth... | reverse complement strand
CTCCATAAAAGAATGCAACGCCGGGAGTCATGAAGAGTACTAATGATGTTGCTGTTAGCATCCATGCCATATCACCTGTATCTACCATACAAGGGAGCATGCCGCCATCGCCATCATCACACCAACATTCGTTAGGGTTACCAGTGTAAATTCCACTGGTTCCCACTACATATCCGTCCATACCATCATCAACACTTTGTGCATATGCCATAGACATTGCACTAGTTGCTGTGATTGATACTGCGGCTACAAGTAATAGAGCATACTTGTAGTTTCTAGAATTCATTAAATTTATCGAAATTGGAGAGGATTTAAGGCTTGAAAACACTGAAATTTGTAAAAAAGTAAATTATTATATTTCAGTATATTCTGATAATAACATAAAATATGAAAATCAGGTCAAGGATGAAAAATGACGGCTAAATCAGTCATTAAACTAGCAATTTTTGATACATTCAAGACTAAGGGTGATGAATTAACAGGAGAAGCGAATAGACAAAGAGCAATCATTACAATACTTGCCAGTAATGTAAATCCTGCAGAAAGAACTAGGACAGGGATATCTCAAAGAATAGCAAAAAAACAAGAAATTGCTTGGAAGAATATCTATTCGGGAATATTTCGTGATTTTGATGAGATTTTACTTCCAATGAAGATTGCAGAAGAGAATGGGAGATTGCCTCTAAAAAGAGGTCCAAGGGCTCTTCAAAAAATAGGGATTCCATACTATCATTTGACCAAAAAGGGTATCTTGATAGCACTATCAATAAGTGAAATTACAAATAGAGAAAATTTACTAAAAGAGTTTTTTTCCAAGTCTGAATCTACTGAGAAGGAATTTGAAAAAATTCTCTCGACTCTTTTAAAGACTAGTCCAAATTTTACATATTCAATTCTTCAAAAATATGTTAAGGCTTTTTGTGATAATAAAATTAAAGATCTGCTTCCTTTTGATCTATCAAAACTTAAAGAAATTTCTGATGAGTCTTTAGGTATTCAAAAGGAGTTTTTAGAGGCGTTTTTAAAACTATCCAAACAAGAAAAGGAAGATACCATCAAATTCCTCAATAAAATAACCTAGTCCTAAACACAAACAAGAAAACGCCAAACATTAAAATCGGTTATGTAGAGAGAAAAGTCAAAATGGGTGGATCTAAAAATGTCTATGCATCTGTAAAATCCTATAGTAAAAGAGGAAAATTACTAAAAAAAGCTGATTTTCAAACACTAGCAGAATCAAGAGATCTTGATGAATTAATGACTAGAATTAAAAATACAGTTTATGGAGAGGCAGTAGCTGAAGTAGAGAAACCGTACACGTCTCTGGGTATCGAGTCTGCACTAAAAAGTCACCTAGCTGATATTCATTATACCATTGCAAAAACTGCTGGTGAGTCACGTATCTTGGATGCTTATTATTTGAAATTTATTATTTCTAATTTAAAACAAATTCTAAAAGGAAAAGCTTTGGGAAAATCGCAGGAAGAGATTGAAACTCACATTAATCTTCATGCTGAAGAATTAATCAAACAAAGAGATATTGTAGTCAAAGCACTTGTCGCAAAAGATTTGGAAGAAACTGTTGCAAGTTTAAGCCAAGTTGAATTTGGTGAAGAGATTGCAAAAGCAGCTGCTTTGTATGCAGATAAAAAGAATATCCAAATCTTTGATACATATTTTGATAAAATTTTGTATTTACGTCTTGTAAAGGCACTTAAATCTGGAGACATAGATGCAAGTAAATTAATTGGAATGGATATTGATTTTTACAACATTCTAAGTGTAATTAGAGGAAAGTTTTGGGGACTTGATGAACAACAAATTCAGGATTTAATTGTAATTCAATCTCCAGCTGCAAAAGAATTGCTAGCAAGAATGATTGCAGCTGGATCAATAAGAGATGCATTTAGCGAACTTGCTAATACAAAATATAAGGATTTGGTTCCTCAAAATGAAAATGAAATAGATGCAATAGCTGAATTTGAAAGATCTTTTGAAATAGCAATTTATCAAGCATCGATAAACTCTTTTACAAAAATGTTCAGTTTAGCAACTACAGTAGGAATTACAAAACTAACTGCATTTGAAGTAAGAAACCTTGCAGCAATTGCTTATGCAGTTGAACAAAAAATACCAACTGAAATTACTATGTCAAAATTGATTTTAGAGACAGAATAATCTGGTATAAAAAATGAGCAAGTTTCCATCGAAAAAACATGAAACGTCGATTGATATTCTTACAAATTGGGTAAGTATCTCTCTGGCATTGATTTTTGCTCTACCGTCGCTAGGAGTATTTTTGGGAATTTATTATGGAACTGGAAATCTGATTATTGGAGCAGTTTTAGGATTTGGAGTTCATTTCGTCACACTTGCATTTTCAGGCAGAATTTCAAGTTATCTAAACAAGATTATGAATTAATCTATATTGATCTAATTTTAAGATGATTTACTATGATGGGAGATAGAGATTTTCGAAGTATTACTCATAATGCAATACGTTCTATAGGAAATGAATTAGAAATTGACATAGATTCTAAGGATATTCAAACTATTCATCTCCAAGAAGTAACTCAATGTCTAAGACGCTCATATTATGATAGAATAGACCCTAATGAAATTGAAAGAAGAGGATTCAATGAGCTTCTCTCAGGATTACTAAGAAAATTACAATATGGAACCGAACCAAAAGAATTTGCAATGGACGAAATTAAGCTAAAGGCACAGGTAGATATGATTACAGATGACTCTATTCTTTTATTCAGATCGACATTATATGAATTAGAAAACCCTCAAGCAAGTGATATTCTATATCTTAATGCATGTATGTGGATATATGACAAAGTTGACGGAGTAATTATTTACATTACAGGAGATAAGAAAGAAATAACTTTTTCATTAACACGCAACAAAAAGATGTTTGAGGAAACAATCAGAAGAGTTAGAGTTCTAAATGATCTTCTTAAAGAACAAAAAACACCCATCCTAGAACCATCATCTGATTGTTCTGGTTGTCAATATTTTGAAAGATGTTTCATGAAAAAGAAGACTAGCAAACAGATATCCTTAATGGGAATATTGGGTAAGGAAAAGAAAGATTAGTCTAATAAATGAAAAATATGAAAAAAGGATTGTTCCTTGGTTATTCTACTGGTTCTGGATGTCCTTTACCACGTAGAGCGAAACACACTACTGCGAGTGCAATTGCGACTCCTACTGCTGAGCCAAATGCTGCTAAACCTGCTTCTGCCATTTGATAAAAAACGACTTTACGGGCTTTTATAACTTTGCCAATATTTTTTTCTTAAAAACAAAGTATCATGATTTTAAAATTTTATGATACTATCTATTCTATCTGGTAAATTCAAAATGAAGTTCATTTTCTTGACCACTTATCAACGAACTTAGATTGTAAAATACATCACCAGAAACTTTCCAAGTTGCAGTATTGTCTTGAAGAGCAGCCCATAATTCAGGAGTATTTCCAGAATTTCTCAAATTGATAGTGTCTTTTAGTAGGATAGAGTTGTTACCAAGAAGAACATAATAGTTTGAACCAAATTCTACCATTCCCGTAGGTCGACTACCTATTTCGCCACCTGCAAGTTGTTCAGACTCAGAATAACTTGTTTCATATAATCTATAATCCAAAGTTTGAACTATTACACTAGCGGGGTTAGGATTAGAAATTCTAAATGCAATCTTAATTGTAGCTATTCGTGACGAAATTTCTGTTACAGAAATTTCCTCTAGTTCAATTTGGAGAGGTTCAACTTGTGTAATGTTTTGATTTTCTACAGGAATTTCACCTTGAGGTACTACAACCATTATAGGTCCAACCCAAATAATTCCTCCCAATATAGCCATAAGTGCTGCAACTGTAACAATAAGAACAATTTTACGATTCATTATTTTTGCTTCACTTTAGATATCTTAAATGTTAAGATGGTTATTATACCATTGGAGGGAGAAAAAATTATGCAATACTTTCAAGCAGTACAACAAGGAAAGCAAAGAGCAAGTAAATCACAAATGAAGATGTTTGAAGCAGCTGGATTTGGGATGTTGACTTTGACAACCAAAAAAGTTGATGGAAAATTTCAACCAGTTGGAGAGGAAGAATTTACTGCTGTGATTAATTCTGAAGGTGGGGATGTGGCAATAATTGTAGATAAAGATGGATTTACAAAAGCTCAATCAAAGACAGTGAAAAAAGAAGAAGCGATATCAATTTTCAAAAAACTTAGAGAATCAGGAATTCCTGAATATTCAGGAAAAGAAATTCAGATCTGGTCTCAAACAAGACCAACAGTTCAAAACAAAATTTCTGAATAATTATTTTGAAGAAAGAATAATTTCTGTACCTACATTGTCGCCCTTTATGGCCTTTTCAATAATTTTTGGATCAGCTTTTATGATTCTTGTTTTGATTTTAGAGCGTTCAATGATTTTTAGAGCAAGAATATCCATCAAGTCATAGCTTCCTGCAAGAGAATCTTCATGAATCAACATTTTTTTCAAATTTTTTAGTTCAATCCGTTTGAATTTTTTTGCTTTTTTGAATTTGTTTGGATCCCTATCATAGACTCCATCAACATCAGTAGCGTTAAGGAACTGTTCAGCATGTACTTTTTCAGCGATTAATGCAGCAGTACCATTGGTGCTTTGACCTGGATGTAAGCCACCTGTTACAACTATTAATCCATCATCTACCGCATGTCTAACTTCTTGTAAAGTAGTTGGTGGATGTGAATATGCTCTGTTCTTAAGAGCATAAATCAATAGTTTTGCGTTGAGTCTTGAAATTTCAATTCCAAGTTCATCAAGAGTAGATTCATCCGCGCCAGAAGATCTTGCATGAGAAATATAATGTCGTGCAATGTGCCCACCACCTGCAACAACAATTGGTTGGCAAATTTTACTTATTTTTACTAGAAATTCAGCGTAGTCTTTTAGTACTTTAACATTATCTGCACCAAAAACTCTTCCAGATAATTTGATAACAATTCTCTTTTTCACTTTAGATCACCAAGGATTGATTTTGCGGCAATTTCAACTTTTTTTCTGTTCTTTTGATGGGTATAGATTCTTAGGATATTCATAAATCCAGAAATTGCTGAAACCACAGGGATTTCTGAAATTAGCATCTCTTTTGCAGAGAATTTTCCATTATCATTTGTAATCAAAATTATAGATTTGGATTCATTTTTGGATGGTGTAAGGGGAATTGATGGAGTAACAGAACTATCTACAAAAATTTCATTCTCATCAACTTTAGATTTTTTAGAGATCGAAGTTCGGAGTTCATCAGTTCGTGTTTTTTTCAAGTTAGTTCTGCTAGTCAAGATTCTCTCAAATACACATTTCAACAATTTCCTATTTTGATAATCTTGTGCAAATTGTCTAGCACGTTTTAATTTTGAAGATTTTGATGAGATTAGACTAGATAAAACATATTCATCTGTGAGTTTAATGTATTCATTTAGATTAAAACTAGTAAAACCAAATTCGTCATCAGATAATCTCAATGCTTCAATCAGCATAACTTCTGCAGCTCTTACAGTTTTGTGAAAATAGACTGCCTTGAACATTTGATATCTAGAATACATCATTGATTCAAAAGAATATAATGCTGAACGTTCCAAGGCTAGTTTTTTCTGATGTACATCAAGTGACTGAGTGATTCTTTTATGATCAATTTTTGCATGTTCTGCTCCTGTAAAATAACCATCTCTAAGTAAATAGTCCATCATATCTGCACTAAGCATACCTGAAACAATTTCATTCATGAATTGAAATTTGGAATTTCCAAAGGCAATTCTTGTAATTAGTTTTTTGTCAAAGCCATTTTTTGATAAAACATCACCAATTTCAGATTTTAGAATAATTTCTTTACCATAGTCTTCATGTGAAATTTTCTTTTCTTGGATGATTTCTTCAAAAAGATGAGAAAAAGGTCCATGTCCTATGTCATGTAAGAGGCCAGCTAACCTAAGGATTTCAATGTCATCTGATTTGAAAATTCCTTTTTCATTTAATGCATGACCTGCTAGACTGGCAATGTGCATAACTCCCAACGAATGCTCAAATCTCGTATGTTGAGCTGCAGGATATGTCAAATGAGCACCAGAAAGCTGTCTAATGTGTCTTAATCTTTGAAAAATGGGTTTGTCAATTATTGATATCTCATGTTCATATACACGAATGAAATCATGAATTGGATCAATTATGTCTACATAATTTTTTTTCATAGCCTTATTTTCTTTGATAATCTCTTCAAAATTTCTTCATGTATTTCTTGTTTAGACTTTGATGCGTCAATTATTTCCCAATGTTTTTTCGTAGCAGTTATTTTATAGATTTTAGAGATTTTTCTTAAAAATTCTTCATTTTTTTCGAATTTGTCTCTATGAGTTTTCTGTCTACGAAATGATTCGTTTTGTGTAACATCAAGTAAAATTACAAGATCACCTTTTGGAAGGCCAGCATCTAGATTATCAAGCCATTTTTGCTTCATACCGTTTGCTATGCCATAAACCAGATTAGAATGATAATAACGATTCATTATTAGAACAGAATTTTTTTCTTGGGCCTCTAAAATTTCATTTAGTTTTTCCCATCTATTAGCAGCCAAAAGACAATGAATTACTTGAGGAGGAAATTTTCTTTTTCCATCTAAATATTTTCTGATTTCTTTTCCTATCGGAGTTTTGTAGTCGGGGAAATGAAATACTTTAGTTTTGATCTTTCTTTTTTTAAGTGCTTTTTCCAATAAAGTTGATTGTGTTAATTTTCCTGCTTGATCTCCACCCTCAATTACAATTATCATAAGTCATCAAAATAGAGAAATTAATTGATTAAAAATCTATCATGTTTGATAATTTACAAATAATTTAATAGACACTTTATCGATTGATCATTATGGCTGATACATATTCATGTCCTTACTGTGAATCAATATTTGAGAGTAAAGAAGATCTTTCAAAACATATAGATAGAATACATGGGGATTCTGGAATTCTCGAAGGAAGTTCTAAAAAAGTCTAAACTTTTTTTTACTAAAAATATTTTCATCCTAAATTCAAGTGTATGGAATAAATTTTAAGGAAACCTATAAGGTTTATAACCAAAAATTGAGGATATATCATAAAATGGGACTTGTTAAAGAAGTAATGAAAGAAATTGGAAACAAATCCAGGGAATTCTATGAATTTGTGTTACCGCCAATTGATATGCATCTAAATGAAGATAGCCTTAAAGTGGTAATTGATATTCCAGGATTTGCCAAAAAAGATATTGAATTGACTTTATGTGGTAATATTCTTTCTATCAAAGCTCAAAAAACAATTGATGAAAAGGAATCAGAATCACTAATTTCAAATCAAAGACCAAATGTGATAGATAAAAAAATTAGGCTTCCAATTGATATTAAACAAGGAGAAGAAAAAATTGAATCAGCAAAATACCAAAATGGAATTCTTACACTAATTATTCCTGTAACAAAAAAAGCAAAGAATATCTCAATTGAGTAATCTAATATTTTCTAAACAGTCCTGAAACTGCCATTATTAAGCCAGAACTAATCATTCCAACTAAACCAAGAAATTCACTTGATTGATATAAAAATATTGAACCAATGAAAATTGCAGATGCAAATATACTTCCACTGATTAAAACCATAGGTGTCCTTTTTTTCATATAGATCTGAGCTTCATCCATGAGTTCTTTCATCTCTGGTCCAATTCGAAGTATAGTATCAATTGATTTTGAGAAATTAGAAAAGGAGATCTTTAATTCTTCAACATATGCTCTTGGAATCAAATTTTCTTCTTCAAGTATATTTTTTAGGACTTTTACAAACTTGAAATCAACATTGTGTGTTTTGTAGATTCCTTCAATTATTGACGCCATTCTCATATACAAAGCCAAGTTTTTTGGCAGCATAAATGGAAATTTACTCATAGTTTGATTTGCAAGCTCCATCAAGCTTTGCACCTCCATTTCATCGGGTTTGTTTCCATGCATAGCACGAATTGAGAGTTCTATTCCCTTTTCAATTACTGATCTATTGTATCCAGGAATTAACATTCCAAGATCAATCATAGCATTAACAACTCTTGGAGGGTTTTTTTCAACTAGTGCAAGATATAATCTGATTAGTTTGAATCTTGTTTCATTATTCATCCGTCCAACCATTCCATAGTCATACAAGATGAGTTTTCCATCATCAGTTACTGAGATGTTTCCAGGATGAGGGTCTGCATGAAAAATTGAGTGTTTGAGAAGCATAGTAAAAAACACCTTATGAACATCAATGACTAGTTGTTCTCTATCAATTCCCTTCTCATCAAGAGCCTGTATATTCGTAACTTTGATCCCTGGAAGATATTCCATTGTTAGGACGTTTTTTGAGGAAAAATCATCAAAAACTGAGGGTACAATTACTTTGGTGTTTTTTTCCATATCTTTTTTGATTTTTTTGAGATTTTTAGATTCAATGGTATAATCCATTTCTTCGTAAATAGTCTCAATAAATTGAGATAGCATAGCTTTTGCTGAATATCGTAAGTTTGGATCAACAAATCTTAATGCTAGCGGAAGAATTTTTTTTAAAACTTTAAGATCTTTTGCTACAACTTTTTCAATGCCAGGTCTTTTTACTTTTATGGCAACTTGCTGACCAGAAATTGAACCTCGATAGACTTGTCCTAATGATGCACCTGAAATACAATTCGAATCTATTTCGTCAAATTTTTCATTAATTGGTCCAAGATCTTTTTCAATTATTGGTTTTATTTGATCAAAAGGAGCAGGAGGGACATTATCCTGAAGTTTTGCAAGTTCTTCTAAATAAGGTTGAGGTAAGATGTCTGCTCTAGAAGAAAGCCATTGTCCCAATTTAATGTAGACAGGTCCTAACGAGATGAATGTATTAAGTACTTTACGAGCATTTTTACGAAATTGCTCTGAATTTTTTTCTGTTTTCTCCTGATGAATCCATATTTTTCTATCTCTACGTAATGCAAAAATTGATGGTAAAAGTTTAACGAATATTTGTATGGTTCTAATAATATACATAAAATTTACTCCAAATAGTTTTTAATTTTTTTTGTTATTGTATATCCTAAATATCCAGAAATGATTGATGAGATTAAACTAGAAAAAAGAGTTATCTTTTTTGATTTTTTATTAAGAAACTGTTTTGTAATTTGTGAACCACCAAAAATTGCACATGCTAAACCAATTAAGACTTCAGGTGCATCATGAACTAAATGTCCAATTGGATCTGTTCTAGGATCAATTTTATCAGTATGAACTAGAAACTTATCATCATACTCTCTAATGTGTAAATTACCATAACGATATTGTTTGTATGCTCCATTTTTTTTCCCAAGAAAGGTTTCTTCTGCTTCTTCTAGCATGAATTCTCGTAATTCCTTTGGAACTTCAATTTCATTCACTGGCATGATCGCAAGATCTAGTAATTGCTTATAATCCTACGGTCTAGAAAATATTCAGAGAAGGGGTGTTGTGATAAATCCCACTAAACTTCCTACTAGAAAGAGAAATACGCCCTTGCCATACCCACGATACCTTCGTAAGATAGAATATAATTATGATGTAAATTTCCCAAAACTGGGAATTAGTTTTAGATCAGGGTTTAGGTTCAATTTGGGATAATTTTTGGATTACTTGTTCAAGTTCTTCCTTGTTTTCATTAACAACTCGTTTTATGACTTCGATCTCTTCATTTAGTTGTTCAAAATTAATACTATCAGAGTTTTTGAACTGTTCTTCTAGTTCTTTTAGGATTTGGTGATTGTATTGGTTGATTTTTTCTAATTCATTCTTGTATTTCTCTAAATTTTCATATGGACTAGAGATTTCAGAGATCTCAATATATTCTTGATTTGTAATAAAACCTAGAACAACAATACTTCCAACAGCTAAAACTAAAATTAGAACAACAATAATTAATCTCAATTTGAATTGACCTTATTTTCCTGTTTTAGATTTGAAATTTAATCTTTAACTTTGCTCAATAATTACTTTTTTACGCCTACGCATAATGTAAATTCCTGCTCCTATTGCCAGAATAATTGGAATAATTATCATTATTTGATCTAAACTACCTTCATCGCTGTTTGATGGTTCTTTAACAAAGATTGTTGCATCATGAGTTAGAAAAATCTCATCTCTAATACTGTCTTTGTATCTTACAGTAATGGTAATGTCGTGTTCTCCATATCTTGGTTCACCATCAAATTCAATTTGAACATTAAAGGGTACAGGTGCATCAATCTCAATTTCATCAATGAATTGAGTACTGGATTTGATATTGGAGTTTCCACGAGATTCAACAGTTACAAAGCCAAATAACCCATCTTCATTTCCTTCATTAATTATTTCTCCAATTAGCATTTGTGTGCCAGACAATTCGATGACATCAACATTAAAGATGTATAAATCAATAAAGCCTTTAACAAAGAAATCTGCAATTCGTGAAATAGTTTTTTTATCACCATGTGCATTAAAATAAGTTATTTCAATAGGTGCACGAAGTGTATCACCTTTCAAAGATGCTGGTACATATACGTCAAGTTCGATAAATTTTTTCGATTTTGGTTCAATTCCAGTAATTTCCCAATCAGTATTTAGAACTACAACGTTCTCAATATTAGTAACAGATTGACTTATTGATGACCTTTCACTTTGTGTATTTTTTAGTCCAATATCTACACTTGAAATTGGTGCTGTTCCATCATTTGAAATTTCAATTATTATATGGTTTTGTTGCAAGGATGTAAGAAATGGATTCAGTGCACGTACATTTATCACGCTTTGTCCAGTTACTTTAAAATTAAAATCTTCAAATGCAGTTCGAACTCCAGATTCTCTTAGTCGCGAATAATCTATTTTGATAGTACCAGGATATTGTTGAATTCTGACAGTATTATCTATATCAACAAAAAATGTTAGATGGAAATTTTCTCCGGCAATCGAATTTGAGTTAGCATCTGCATCAATTAACGAACCAGGTCCATCTGAAGATGAAAATCCAAAAGGTAATGATAGTTGACCTCTTATTCCCGTAATATCTTGAGTCCCAACATTTGCCATTACTACAGTGAATGGCATGTTTTTGTTTCCAGAATCAACCTCTAATTTTTCATCAATTGTTCCAAAATAGGCATCAAGAAATTTGACATCTCCAAAGTCTCTTTCAAAAGGAGAATTGCCAAATCCTCCAGATGTTATTTGGGCAAATGAGTTATCAAAAACAAATGGTACAAGTCCGATTATAAATAATGGTAACAAGAGTTTAAGATTCATTTTGCTAAGACCTCTATTTTTGAGGGCTGATCACCTTCGAAGGCTTTACCATCTTTAATTGTTATTACTCTATCTACATCACCAAATTGTTGTCTATCATGTGTAACTATAATGAATGTTTGATTGAGTTTTTTTGCCATTGATTTCATTAATTTAACAATTGTTTCTGAAGTTACTGAATCAAGGTTACCAGTTGGCTCATCCGCTAAAACAATTGAAGGTCTATTAATTAATCCTCTTGCAATTGCTACTCTTTGAGCTTGTCCACCTGAAATCTTGTTTGCACGATTATGCATTTGGTTTTCAAGTCCAACTACTTTTAGTAAATCTCTAGCATCTTTTTCAGCAGTATCAATAGTTTTGGCAATTTGTCTTGGTAACATTACGTTTTCCAATACTGAAAGATCACTAAGCAAATTAGAAAATTGGAAGATAAATCCCAATTTTTTATTTCTAAATGAGGAAATTTCATTGTCATCAAGTGTTGCAGTCTCAATTCCATCAATGAGGATCTTTCCATTTGTTGGACGATCTAATAATCCAATCATGTTAAGCAATGTTGATTTGCCAGAGCCAGAACTTCCAACAATCAGAACAATTTCTCCTAGCTCAATTGAAAGTGATACATTATCAAGAGCTTTTACTTTTAATTCTCCTTCTCCGTAAATTTTACTTAGATTGGTGATTTCAAGTACTCTAGGCAGTTCTCATGGCCTCCACTGGCAATAGCTTGGTTGCTCTATACGACGGGTATAGTGATGCAATAATTGCCAAGAAAAATGAAGTCAAAGCTGTCTGTGTGATCTTTCCCCAGTTATAGGTGACTTCAAGAGGGAGGCTATTATTGAATTCCATTTTTGTTTCCTTGGCATAATACGTATAGCCTAACCCGGCAGCAGTTCCTACGCCAGCACCAATTGCTCCAATAATCATTCCTTGAAAAATAAAAATTATTAGAATGTCTTTTCTTTTAGCTCCTATTGCTCTCATGACACCAATTTCTCTAGTTTTTCCATTTACTAACATCATCTGAATTGTAACAATAGCAAATGCTGATGACATCATACCAAAGTAACCTATCATGTTAATCATTGCAATTCCAGATCTAAAACCAGCAAGTTGTTGTTCTGCTGATTCTTCTATAGTTTCTGCACGAAAATCATCGTTAGGAAAAGAACGCAAGAAGAATTCTTTTACTTCTAATGCTTTAGAAGGATCATTTAGTTTTACCATTATTGAACCAGTTTGTCCAGATCTACTTAACATATCACGTAAAGTATCAATATGTATGACAACGGTATAATCAAATCCTTGACCTCCAGGTGATTTTGCAATTCCAGAAACAGTAAATCTTCGAATTTGATCTTCTCCCCATCTATCAACTACTTTAACTTTAATACTATCTCCCACTTGAGCTCCTCCAAGATCTTTTGCTACATTAGATCCTAACACAATAGAATTTCTTGAGAAGACATAGGTTCCTTCTGAAATAGTTTCATGAACAGTAGATGTTCGAATATCATGAAATGGATCTACTCCTACGATTGGTATTCTAGTTTCTTCATATCGCTTTCCATTTTTTATCATATCCAATTCGGCAGTTGATGAAAGCCGCGGAGTAGCCGCTTCAACATATGGAATTCTTTCAAACCAATTTACAAGTGATAAATCTGATTTATCGATATAGTCGGATTCATCAGTTACAAGAATATCGCCATTTCGATAATTACTGATATCTCTAACTATGGCATCAAACAGTCCTTGAAATATTACAAAATTTACGTGAATTACCAAAATTCCAATGGTTACAGCTAAAACTGCACCAATCAAACTACTTCTTTTATTGAAAAGCATTCTTTTTGCTAATCTTAATCTATAATCCACAAAAGTAAATAAAATAGTCTGATATTTAATGTATATGATATATAATACTATGATTATAGACAATTTTATATTAAATAAGTAAATACTATATTCTATGGAGCTATTTTAGGTGATGAAATGGACAATTTAGATATGAAAATTCTAAGCAGACTTTTGAATAATTGTAGAGAATCTGACAGGCAAATAGGCATAAAATTGGGAATATCTGGTGGAGCAGTACGTGCTAGAATTAGAAAGATGGAAAAGAGAAAAGTTATTGGAGAATTTTTTATCAAAGTTGAACCATCTGTATTTGGTTATGGTGTTTTGTACTTTGTTGTATCAGGAGAAAATATTGACGAGATTTTTGAGCAAGTAAGTCTTGTAGGTGAGCCATTTTTTGTGGTACCATGTGTAGGTGGAATTTCAGTCTGCAGTATTGTTGTAAAAGAGAATATGAAACAAAAAATTGAGCTTGCAAGTAAATTGATGAAAGATGTTAGAGTCCTATCAATTTTTGAAGCAGAGAATACAGGATTTAGTTCAAATCTTACAAAAACAGATTTAGAAATTCTAGAGAAACTAATAATAGATCCTAGACAGAAAATTGAAAATATTGCTAAAAGTACAAACTTGTCAACCAAAACAATAACAAGATGTATTGAAAAGTTACAGGAGAATGATGGAATCCAGTTTACCTTAATTTATGATTCTAGAAAAATTGAAGATTTTATTCCCCATGCTATACTTACTTGGATAGAAGGTGATCTAAAAGAAACATTAGAAAATCTGAATAATACTTTTTCTGAATCATATTTACAAATTCCTTTTATTGCAAAAAATCAAATTGTTTTATTTATGTATAGTGATAATATTTTCAAGATGGATGAATTAACTCAAAAAGTTAGAACCATTAAAAATGTGAAATCAGCAGATTTATTTATTCCAAAAAAGATTTTGTTTTACATCAAATGGTTAGAAAAGGCTATTACTAATTTTAAAAAATCATCTAGATTACATTTGATATATCAAACAAATTAAATAATATGATTTCTAAGATTTTTTATGAAGAAAAAGAAAATCTATGAGGGAAAAATTTTAGGTCTTAGTGTTTATGATGGAAAAATAGAGGGAAGAAGAGTCAAACGTGAAATAATAGAACATCGAGGTGCTGCAGCAATGCTTGCTTTTGATGAAAAAAATAAAGTAATTCTTGTTAGGCAACATAGATTTCCTCATGGATATGTTTTAGAGATTCCTGCTGGGACATTAGAGAAAAGAGAAGAGCCAATAAAATGTGCATTCAGAGAACTAGAAGAAGAGACTGGATATAGAGCAAAAAAGATGACCCCATTAATCACCTACTATCCATCAATTGGCTATAATTCTGAGATAATTCACTGTTTTCTAGCCACAGGATTAAAGAAAATTGCTGGTTTGAAACTAGATGATGATGAGATATTATCTGTAGTAAAAATGGATTTGCAAAAGCTACTTAGAATGATAAAATCTGGAAAAATCCAAGATTCAAAAACAATTTGTGCAGTCTTGACTTATGCTGCTAAAAAGAAATTATACTAATTATTTGTTGTAGATAGGCTGTACAAGATCTACTACATCAGCCCAAGATTTTGCTATTCTTTTAAACATATACACTACATCAAGAAAATCTATTGGAATCTGTTTTTTATTATCTAATGTAATTCTTAGTTTACTAAGTTTTTCTTCATATTTTTTATGTAGTGATATTGCTTCAATAGCCAAAAGTCTATCAGGTTTTGTAAATGCATTAATAGATTTTTCTGCAAGTTTACTAAAATCCTTAACTACATCAAAGATTTTTTTTGAGTATTCTTTTGATAAAGATGAGTTATAAATAAAATTTGAAAGTTCAACAATTGAATCACCTGCATTTTCAAGAAGATTTGCTGCAACTCTATAATCAATAATATCAATATTTTCTAAATTGAATGCATTAGCTAATCTTTTATCAACAAGGGTACTACGAATTAAACGGACAAGTAAGAAATACTGTCTATTAACCTCAACATCACGTTTAGATAATGTTTGTAAATTGGACTTGTCATCTAAAATTAATCCATTTGATGTATCATCATACATGCCAAGAGCAATTGAGCTCATTCTTTTGAGAATTTTTTCTGGATAAGGTGTTATTGTATCTAAAAGAAATTGTGTGTTGATATGAGATGCATCTTCTTCAATGATTTCCATTCCAACTAATCTTCTCATGGAGTTACGAATTTTTTCTCTATCTTCTGCCGGAATGGTTGATTTTGAATTAATTTGAATAAGATCATATCCTAAAAGATAAGCTCCAGTAATATTTGCGGTAATATTTTCTTCTTTGGGTAATGGGTAGGAAATTACAAGTTCTTTTGTTGGACGTGTCTCCCTATTTGCAGATATTGAAATACTATCCTGTCCGGTTTCAATTTCTACTTGATGACCTTTATCCAGATTATTTGCATCAACCCACTCTTTTGGTAGTGATACTAGAATACTACTTCCAATTCTTTGTAGTCGTCGAATAAATTTAGTCAATTTATACTAATTTAATTAATTTAAGCCATATTCTTATATTTTGTGTAAAATTTAAACTAAGATTAATGGAGGCTACGGCATTTTGTCCTGCTCACATCACAGGCTTTTTCAAAGCTCATTTAGATGATAATCAAAATTCTTTAGAAAATTTTGGATCTACGGGAGCTGGATTCTCAATTAAACAAGGAGTTACAACAAGAGTAAAAGTAGATACAAAAGATAATCAAGAATCAAACTTTAGAATCACAACAAAAGGATATCAATCAGATAAAACAGATGTTTCAGAATTTGTTTTAAATGAATTCTTAAAGCTTGGAAAATTTTCAAATAAGTTTTTTGATATTGAACATGAGATATCAATTCCAGTTGGATATGGTTTAGGTTCTAGTGGTGCAGTTGCATTATCACTCTCATTTGCATTAGATCAAGCTCTTGAAACAAAATTAGATAAAACAACAATTGGGCAAATTGCACATAATGCGGAAGTTAATTGTAAAACTGGATTGGGGGATGTTTTAGCATCATTTCATGGGGGTTTTGAAATTCGTGTAAAACCTGGTGCCCCAGGAATTGGTTGTGTCGAAAAAATCTTTACAAATGAAATCTCTGTAATTATGATATGTTTCGCTCCAATTTCTACAAATAAATTCATCAAAGAACGTTTATCTCAAATTAATGGTCTTGGTGGAAAAATGGTAAACAGATTATTAGAATCAAAAAATTATAAACATTTTCAAGATATGTCGTTAGAATTTGCAAAATTTGTCGATGTTATAACTCCAAGAATGCAAAAATTAGTTAATGAGTTATCTAAAAATAACATTAAATGTGGAATTGCATTTTTTGGAGAGACAGTTTTTTCAATGATTCCAAAAGAAGATGAAGATAGAGTTTTAGAGATTTTAAAAAAGTATTCTGATGGAATAGTAATAAAATCAGAATTGGATAATAATGGAGCAAGAGTTCTTTACAATTAATTGAAATTGCATGCCTTTAATTCCTAAATCACATCCTAGAGCTAAATCACTTTTAATTCGTGAAAAACTAGTTAATGGATTTGATAATGGATTGGTTGCAAAAGAAGGACTTTTAGCTCAAGGAAGAGGAGAAGCCTTTGATTATCTACTAGGAGAAAAAACAGGCAAGGCTGCGAAGCAGGCCATTAAGGCTGCAGCAGCACAACTTCTTTTGGCAGAAATACCTGTAATCTCAGTTAATGGAAATATTGCAGCCTTATGTCCAAAACAAATCGTAAGACTATCAAAACAGATTAAGGCAAAACTTGAGGTAAATCTGTTTTACACTAACAAAAAGAGACAACAGGCAATTATTAGGACTCTCAAAAAGAATGGGGCAAGAGAGATTTTAGGTACAAGTCTTACTTCATCTACAAAACTATCAGGTATTGATTCAGCTAGAAGGATTGTAGATAAAAATGGAATTTTTGCAGCTGATGTTGTAGTTGTACCTCTAGAAGATGGAGATCGAACATTGGCACTTAGGAAGGCAGGAAAAACTGTTATTACATTTGATCTAAATCCTCTTTCTAGAACTTCACAAACTGCCAACATTACAATTGTTGATAATGTTACACGAGCAATTGATTTGTTAATTGATGAGTCTAAAAAATTATCTAAAAAGAATCGAAAAACTCTTCAAAAAATTGTTGATAATTTTGATAATAAGAAAAATCTCACGGAAAATGTTATTCAAATAAAAAATAATCTTACAAGGAGAGCTAGAATTGCATAAAACAGTACAAGATATTCTAAATATGAAAAAAGAAAAGAAGAAAATTTCAGTAATTACAAGTTATGATTACACTCTAGCTTCTCTATGTGATAAATCAGGAATTGATGTATTGTTAGTTGGAGATAGTGCAGGTATGGTAATGCTTGGATATGAAAATACAATTCCTGTAACGATGGTTCAAATGTGTATGTTTACAGAAGCAGTTAGTAGAGCAAGAAAGAATTCGTTACTGGTATCAGATTTACCATTTATGTCATACCAAGCAAGTATAGAAGATGCTATCAATAATTCTGGTAGACTAATCAAAGCAGGAGCTGATGCTGTAAAACTTGAAGGTGGTTCAGTAAT
>SMUZ01048685.1_pt1 | contig 17878 bp, 12 predicted proteins | sample 2456421 | NCBI WGS metagenome assembly SMUZ01 (sample SAMN11095932, study PRJNA526329) | marine sediment metagenome | biome: Marine sediment; feature: Surficial sediment; material: Deep marine sediment; isolation source: Hadal surficial sediment | place: Pacific Ocean | collected 2014-11 | depth... | reverse complement strand
GTCACCGGTGGTGCGTTGTCTAGCCAGGCCGTCATCATCCTCGGCGTGGCCAATCTTTTCGCTGACGGGCTCTCGATGGGTGTAGGGAGCTACCTCAGCATCAGGGCGCGCGAGAGCGCCCTCGAGCACCAGCAGCGGCCGGAGGAAGAGGCCCAGCCCGCACGTCACGGTCTTGCGACCTTGTTCGCATTCGTCGTCGCGGGAGCCGTGCCACTCCTGCCCTCGGCGCCGACCCTGACCAGGATGCGCGCCTTGCTTCGGGGTCAAGCCCACGGTCACGATGTTGACGGGGTGGACTTTCACCACGGGCTGCCAGACCTTGACACCCTGGCAGACCCCTATATAGACTTACGACTATGGGGAGGAGTGCACCGTCTCGACGACCTCGGCTCACCCATCAGAGCCTCAAGATCTTGAAGGCATTTCTCGAGGGTGTCGGCGACGAACTCTCGGGCGCTGACATCATGAGACGCACAGGGTTGTCATCTGGCACCACGTACCCCATCCTCCTGCGCTTCGCAGCAGCGGGTCTTTTGGAGAGTCGTTGGGAGAAAGTGGATCCATCTGTGCTTGGCAGACCGCGGCAGCGTCTGTACTCAGTGACGGCGTTCGGCGGACAGCTTGGCCGTGACGCCCTACGACAAGTTTCGCTCGTGGAGCTGGATGCCGTTCCCAGCAGTGCGGCTTGAGCCATGGGCGAGATCGTCGCGTTCATTCTTGCTGTGTGCGAGCGTGTTCCACTGGCAGGAGAAGGTCGGCAGCCATGGAGGTTGGGAGCCGAGGTGTCAGGAACATGCCCATGACCCATCGGCTCCAGCTCGATCCGATCCCTCGTTCGTGACAGGAGTTTCGACATCGCCGCTATGACCACCTCGCTCGTCGTCCTGATCGCCTCCGCTGCAGTCGTAGACCGGTTGAAAGACGAGACATATATCCTGAAGAACGTCCTCATGTTCGCGGACACCGATGTCGCCCTCGCGTTTCAGGCCATCCTGCGGCGTCATCCCAGCCTCGTGGTGCTCCAGCGTGATCTTCTGGGCACGCCGCGCATGGCGGAGCTGCTCGGCCAGATCCGCACCGATCCCGATCCGACCATATCGCGACTGCAGATCCGGGTGACCTCCAACGTCAAGGACTATATGCAGCTCATCTCGCGGCTCGAGCAGGCCGGACTCGACGCGGCCCTAGAGGTCTCTGGGGACCCCCTCCCTTCGGAGTACGAGGACCAGCAATGGGCGCGTCGGTTTCGGACCCACGCGGGCGTCGAAGTGCAGGTTGCCGGGACTGCGGCGAAACTTGCCGATCTGTCTCTCACCGGCGCGCAACTCATTCTGCCGAGGTATTTGCGACCGAATCAGCAAGTTCGCATCCTGATCACCGACGGTCAGCAAGTCCTCAGCTTGGCTGCGACAGTGGTGCGGTCCTCGATGGAGCCTGCGCGCGATTCGGCCACGGCACCACACTACCGCGCTGGCGTGACGTTCATCGATGCGGACCGCGAGGCCCTCGAAACATTCTGCGCGCGCAATCAACAGCAGGATCGCGACGAGCCGTGAGCACACGCTCAATTACGTCGCCCATGTTCGGTACGGCGCGCGCAGGTACGCCCATGATGGACCCGCTGGCGACTGCGCCGCAAACACTTAGGGTCGGTCTGGCGGCGGCGCGCGCTGTGACACGACCTCTTGCAGGGCGGGTCTCGGTGCTCACACGACGGACTGCTAACGCAGATAGCCGAGACTGCGCAGACGCTTCAGCTCGTCTGCGGACAATGCCGAGCTCAGCTCCTCGTCTGACGTCAGCTGTGCCGACTCCGCCTGGCGCTGCCAGCGATCGATATCTTTCGTGAGACGCTCGACGATATCGGGATGCTCGTCGGCCAGGTCGACGAGATTCAACGGATCCTTCCGGTGGTCGAAGAGCTCGAACTCCGGATGGGCTTCATCTGGACGGTCGAAGTTCTGCACGAGCTTCCAGCCATCGACGACCAGCGAGACGGACCGTCCTTCGCCGAGATCTCGCTCCGACCCCGCCGGTCTGACAATCCATGCCTCGGCCCCGCCGGCGCCGCCCGCGGGATCTCCCATGAGCGGGAGGAGACTCTGTCCCTGGATGCCCTCGGGTGCCGGGAGGCCGCTCAGCGCTAACAGCGTGGGCATCAGGTCGATGGATCGCACCGTGTCGTCCACCGTCAGGCCCGCGGGAACGACACCGGGCCACCACAGCAAGAGTGGCACATTCACCAGCTCCCCGTAGACGGTATGACCGTGCCACGTCCGACCATGGTCGAGAAACTCCTCACCGTGGTCTCCGATGAACGCGACGAGTGTGCGATCGGCCAGGCCAAGCGCCTGGAGCCGCTCCAACAGCCGTCCGATCTCGGTGTCCATCCCTCGGATCGAGCCGTCGTACCAATCGTGGTACTGCCCGATGAACTGGTCCGGGTCGACATCGGCCTTCAGGAGCTCGTCCCGACTCGGCATGCCACGCCCCCGCAGCGTCGCGGTGTCGATGAACTCCCGCACGTGATCGAGCTCTGCCTCGAAGGCGGCTTTCTTCGACGGGTCGGCCCAGAGACTGTCATATGGCGGCCGAGGCTCGAAGGGGCTATGTGGGTCGAACACGTGGAGGAACACGAAGAACGGGACATCTTGGTGTTCCTCCAGCCACGGCAGCAACCGGTCGACGTACTCGCGCGCAGATTTGATCGCGTTGTCGGCCGTCCGCGAGCCGGCTTCGTGGAGCTCCTCGAACCCCTGATGCAAGTTGCTCGACTGCCCGGTGAACCCGACCGAGGAGAACGAGAGCGTGGCATACCCTGCGGCGCGGTACGTTTCAGCCAGCGTCGTCGCCGAGCTGGGCAAACGGTCGGCGACCAGTTTCACGGTGTGCGTTGTCGGGTACAAGGACGTGAGAATCGACGGCGTCGAGACCTTCGTCCAACTGGCCTGAGAGATAGTGTCACCAAACAGCGTCCCTTCCGATGCCATCCGGCTCAGGACCGGTGCCGTCTTCCGCCCATAGCCGTACATCTCGAGGTGATCACGGCGCAGCGTGTCCGCCATGATCAGGATCACCCCCTGGGGTGGTTCGCCGAATCCGGGCGGGGGCACTCCATCGTGCCGCACCACCGGAGATCCCCAAAAGCCGATCGTGCCGGGTTCCGCCGCCGACACACGCAGCGAGAGCGTCACGTCCTCGCCCGCGAAGGCCGTGAGATCGATCGACGCGTCCTCCCAGCGATCCGGGGTCGTCACGGTCCGTTCAAGGAGCAGGTGCTGTTCAGCCGCGCCCTCCTGCGTGACGCTGACCCGAAACGTGACGGGACGATCCTCGAAGGTGCCAATCGACAGGTCGAGCCAGGGTCGCGCCGAGAGTGACAGCGGCATGCGCATCGTCTCGGGGGCCTTCGCGACAAGCGACTCGTGGTAAATCTCGGACAAGCCGTGCCATCCGACGCCGGACGGAGTTTCAGCGAGCTGTTCCCGGTCGAACAACAACCGGACCGATTCGATCTCGAAACGGGCGCCGCTTGCATCAGTCGGTCGCACGAAGATCTGCCGGACACCGGACGTGTCGGTCCCTCCGTCGTTCGCGATGGTGTAGGTACGCACCTCGTCGCCCGGAATGATCGGCGTTTCCAGAACCCAATCGGCCGAACGCACACCCTCGACGTCCGGGGTGTCGGAGCCCTGAAAGGTCACCCGCAGGTTCTCGCCGGCAGACACGCTCAAGCTGATCTCAACGGAATGCAGATCGTCGGGACTCCCCTGGTCGTCATCCCACGTGACGTGCAGGATCGGAAAGTCGCCGGTCGTCTCGCCGACGAGGCGGCCCTCGCTGACAACCAGGCCGGTGACGTCCCCGCGACTGGTCCAGCCCATGGTCGTAGCGGTGGCGCCAGGCACTCCAGGGGGCGCCGGGTCCCCAAACCGCCAGGCCGCGCGGGGCGGGAGCGAGAGCGTCGGCGAGTCGGAGACCTCGATGCCGTCCTGGCCAAACAGATCGACGAGCGCGATCGACGGCGGCCCCGCAACGGTCGCGGGGCCGCCCCCGCAAGCGGCCACGAGCGCGGCGACAGACACGAAGCACATCCGGCCGACGGCTGCTAGCAGCCCGTGGTGAACGTCCCGCTGCATTCGGCTGGCGCTGCATCCGTCCTGCCTGCGCCAGCCGCCGCCCGGCCAGTGCATGTTCGGGCTATGGCCAGGTCTCGCCGAAGCCGTGGCAAAGGCGGATTGTTCCTCGGTCGAAGACTGCCGGTATGCTCCCGCGTCTCGCCTTGCCAGGCCGGCGCTTCGCCACCCTCGGTGCGACGCACGACGTTCACCACGGACTGCGAGGTGCATGCGACAGCATCTGTCCATCATTGGCGTGTCCTCCGTGTGTTCGAGGAATCAGCGCGCCGGTGGCGTCACCAGCGGCGGCTGTGGATCGAGCGGTGTCAGACCCCGGCCGGCCAGGGCCGGGTGGTCGGGCGCAATCTTCGCAGCCCGGAACACGCTGTACGGATTGGCATTTGTGGCCTGGTTGCCCGGCAAGGTACCCGCGTACGGCGTCCAGTATTCCCACACGATCTCACCCTCCGGCGTCACCTCGAAGAAGCGGCCTTGCGCACCGGACGTGATGAACGTATGACCGTTTGCCAGCCGGTGCGCACCGGATATGAAGGAGCTGAAGAACGCAGTCCTGGTGGGCGCCACGTAACGCCAGGTCGGCTCCTCGGGGCCGAACGGTCCCGCGTCGGGAACCACATATCGACCGGCACCATCTGTCGGCGGCGCGATCTCGAACACCGCCGAGTAGGTGCCGTCAGGATCTTCGATGCGGTTGTTGAACAGCGTGAGGTGCCCGGCACCCGGCATGCCCTCGGGGACCCACCGCACGTCGTGCTGGAAGAACAGCCGCCGCGCGACTTCCTCACCTCGCCCGTAGGCACGTGGGTGTCCCCACCGGTAGAGGAGATCCCCGCCCCGCCCCGACCGGCCGCCGGCGTGACCCGCGGCTTCCTCGGTGGTGGTGCTGTGGTCGATCACCCAGATCTCGTTGAACCGGGGGACGCTCATGACGATCTGGTCGAGCGCCGCGTTGTAGTTCACGGCGTTCATGTGCAGTAAGTCGGACTGCAGATCGTCCGGAGCCATCTCGTCAGGCACGTAGCCGAGCGCCTGGACACGCATGAGCTCCGCCGCCGACATCTCGGGCGCCTCCCGGTCGCCGTTGATGTCGATCAGCTCGGGATGGTCCGCCGGCTCACCGTAGTGGCTCGCATCCGGGTTGTGGTGCTGGATCGTGTGGTCCCACATGTGCCACTCCCAGACGATGCGTGCGCCATCGGGTCGCTGCGGCTCGAACTCGACGATCATGTCCGGCCACAACCCAGCCTCGGGCGTGAGGGCCGCCAGACGCCCGGCCTGATTCGCCTCCTCTGCGGACTTCTGCTCCCAGGCGATGGCGAGTATGTTGCCGTTGGGGAGGACCGCCACGTCGTGATGCAACAGATGATCCTCGCTGGCGAACGTGAAGTCCCACACCACCTCCCCATCCCACGTGAGCTCCTGCAGCCGACCACCCTGCCCGCCGCCGCTGAACACCGGCACATCCGGCTCGCGCGCGCCACGCAGGAGGTGGCCGTTGTCCAGCAGGTAGGCGCCGCCGGCGGGCCCCTGGTCGCTCTGCCACGTGTGCACGACGCGACCCTCGAGATCGACGAGGTAGGTCGTGAGCGACCGGTTTGGGGTGAAGAACACGTAGCCCGGAGACGCCTCGGGGGTGTTCGTCCGCAGACCCCGCTGCTCGTCCGCATCCTCGGCGGCGGGAGCTTCGGCCGGTGCTGCCGTCGCCTCCTCGGGCTCTCCCGTGGGCACTCCACAGCCGACAGAGCCCAAGATCGCGATGAAGGCCATCCGCATCCCGACCAGCAACGCGAGACGATGACGCTGCTGTCCGTGTCCCTCAGCGGCCACCGCCGGTCCCCGATGTCCGTTGTGTATCATGTCGTTACCTCGACCAGCGACAGCGCCGCTTCCATGGGGATCGGCCCTTTGGCGATCCGGCCGGCGAGCGTGTGGCCTCCGACCAGGTCACCGACGGTGAGGACCGTGGTCTGTTGGGGCCGAGCACCGCGTCTCCGATGACGGCGAGGACGACACGCTGCATGCACAGCCTCCTTGGAGACACAGCGAACATCCTACGGCCCGGATGGGAGCGCGAGAGCGACCAGCTGCGCCCCCTGCAACGTGAGCACGATGAACTGCCGGCCGTCAACCATGTAGGTCATCGGCGTGCCCAGCGGTCGCGCCGGCAACGCGACCCGGCCCAGCACGACGCCGGTGGCCTTGTCATACGCGACCAGCCAGGCGGAGTCGTCCCGCCCCGCCGGTCCGAGACCGTGGATCAGCAGGGTGCTGGTGACGAGCGGTCCGCTCGTCGTCTGCTGACCGCCCAGCGGCGGCAGCTCGAGCCCGGCGAGCGCCGGATGGTCGCGAATCTGGTCCAGCCCCGGCCCGGTCGGCGTCTGCCAGACGATCTCGCCGCGATTCATGTCATAGGCCGTCATCCGGCTGTAGGGCGGTTTGATCAGCGGCAACCCGCGCGGACCGGTGACCCTTGGAGGACGGGCCGGATGAATGCTCTCGGGACCGAGCTTGCCGTTCGGCACATACCGCAGGTTCGTAAAACTCGGCTTGCCCTCGACCAGCACCATCCGCGTCAGCCCGGAGCGCGACGGCACGTAGAGGAACCCGGTCTCCGGGTCGGCGCCGGCCCCGCTCCAGTTGGCCCCGCCACCCGAGCCGGGCACCTGCAACGTGCCCTTCGTCCCGTTCTCGTCGTACAGCGACTGCGGCGTGAACATCGGTCCATACCGGTACTGCCGCATGATGTCGACCGCTTCGGCACGCAGCTCGGGCGTGAAGTCGATCAGCAGATCCTCGGTGACGCCCTGGTATTCGAAGGGCGGAGGTCGGGTCGGAAACGGCTGTGTGGGCGACACCTCCTCGCCCGGCACGTCGGTCGGCGGGACGGGGCGCTCCTCGATCGGCCAGACCGGCTCGCCGGTGAGGCGATCGAACACGTAGGTGAACCCCTGCTTGCTGACCTGCGCCAGCGCCTTGATCGGCCGGCCGTCGACGGTGATGTCCATCAACGTCGAGGCGGTGGGAAAGTCCCAGTCCCAGATGCCGTGATGAATGGCCTGGAAGTGCCAGACGCGTTCGCCGGTCTCGACGTCCACGGCCACGATCGACTGCGAGAACAGGTTGTCACCCTTCCGCTCCCCGCCCCAGTAATCGTTGGTCGGCGCCGTCGTCGCGAGATACACGTGCCCCAGCTCGTCGTCGCCGCTCAGCGTCGACCAGACGTTCGCGTTGCCGGTATACAGGTTCGACCCATCGTCCCAGGTGTGCTCGCCGAACTCGCCCGCCTGCGGAATGGTGTGGAAGATCCACTTCAGGTCGCCGGTGCGCACGTCGAACCCCTGGATCGAGCCGGGCGGCCACTCCTTGAGCGTCGGCCGGTCTGACATCGCCGCCCCGGAGATGACGGTGTCGCGCACGACCACGGGGGGCGAGTTGGGCGAGATGGTGTGTCCCTCGTTGCTGAACAGCGGCAGGTTGCCGCGCGTGGCCCGCGGCACGGCCGTATGCAGATCGGACTTGCCGTCGACGCCGAAGCTGTTGATGGAACGACCGGTGTTCGCGTTGACGGCAATGAGAAATCCGTCGTGCGTGCCCAGCAGGATCCGTTCGTCGCCTTCACCATCGGTCCAGTAGGCCACGCCCCGCGTCTGCCACGGACCGACGATGCTGGCGTTGCCGCCGGTGGTGTAGGCCTGGGGGTTGTGCACCCACAGCGTCTCGCCGGTCGTGGGGTCCAGCGCGACGACCTGCGCCAGCCCGGTGCTCAGATACATCACGCCGTTGACCATGAGCGGGGTCGCCTTCAGCCCGTTGGCGTCGAGCGGAGGCAAGTAGCGGCGCTGCAGGCTCTCGATGAGCGCAACATCCGCCGACTCCCAGGTCCACGCAATCGACAGATCCTCGAAGTTGGACCGGTCGATCTGGTCGAGCGGCGAGTACTTCTGGCTCCAGTTCGTGCCGCCGTAGCTGGGCCATTCACCGCCCGCGTCCGGATGCTGCGCCGCGGCCCACGTCGGTGCGGTCGCGACCAGCGCCACGACCAGACTCCCGCGTCTCCACGCGTCCATCACCCGCATGACACCCTCCTCCCTCCTCGCGCTGTCGACCCTCGTCCGAATACGCCCATGATGAACCTGCACGCGACTGGGTGCAAGGACGTGGCCTACAGACGTGGACCGCCGGTGCGGGCGTTGCCAGCCGCGCGCCGATGCCAGCGGTACAGGACAAAGAGGTAGACGGCGACGTTGACGGCGATCGCCACCCCGCCGAGCATGAACTGAATGGTGCGCGTCAGTCCCGGCGGGTAGAGGACTGGCATGAGATAGTGCTCCACGAACCCGGCCTCGTACCCGGACGCTCCACCGGCGGACCGAAGCAGATTTTCGAGCGGCGTGAGCGGGCAGATCCAGCCTTGGAATTCGATGACGGCGATCCAGGCGGCCGTCGGAAGGTGCACACACAGGCTCCACGTCCTCCACAACCCAAACAGGCCGCCGAACAACGCATAGAGAATGAAGACGAGGTGGGCGACGACGACCAGGTCGGCGAGCAGTCGGTAGAGCACGAGTCAGTTGCCGGATGAGACCGGTCGCCGCCAGCTGTTGTCCACGGGGACACCCGCAGCTCGACGAACCGGCCGCTGAGGCGACGACGGCTCCGTCACGTGACTGACAGATGGCCGGGCGGCGGCTCGAGCCGTCGCTATCCGCTGTCCCCCCAGCCCACAGCCCCGCCACGCGCGCCATGACGCTCGTCTCATCCAGCGGCTCCGCCGGACAGCGCTCCTGAGCAGCCCGAGGGAGACACGGTCACGTTGACCCTATTGGGCCTCCCCGACAAAGGCTGGGACCCGCACGAGCACGTATGTAATATGCCCCCCGTCCGGCACCAGGTAGCCGTGAGGAGTCGTGGCCGGAATGTGCAGTATGTCGCCGGCGCCCACGGGATACCGCCTCCCACCAGCAATACCCGTGCCCCGGCTCCCTGTGCGGTTGACCATGTCGCCGCCCACCAGCAAGGTCGCCTCGCCGCTCCTCACGAACACCACGTCGATGATGTCGTCATGGATCTCGGGGGCTCCGTCCGCATCCCGATGAATGAATCGGAAGCGGTGGGCTCCGGACGGGTTGCCGTAGTCGGCGAGCGTCTCGCGGGCCGAGTGGTCCGGGCCCACCCTCGTGGACAGCGCCGCATCGCGCTGTGCGAGTTCTGCGGCGCTCCACATGGCGAATCCCGGCGGGTCGAGATCGAGGTCCGGCGCGTCGGCACGCACGACGGGCTCACCGACGAATGCCGGGACCCGTACGAGCACGTACGTAATGTGCCCCCCGTCCGGTACCAGGTAGCGGTGAGGGGTGTTGGCTGGGATGTGGAGTATGTCGCCCGGGCCCACAGGATACCGCACCCCACCCGCAATACCGGTGCCCGTGTACTCGCCGTTGCTCCCTGTGCGGTTGACCATGTCGCCGCCCACAAGCAAGGTCCCTGCACCACTCTTGATGAACACGACGTCCTCGATATGCTCATGCTGCTCGGGGACTCCGTCGGCGTCTCGATGAATGAATCGGAAGCGGTGGGCTCCACTGGGGTTGCCGTAGTCGGCGAGCGTCTCGCGTGCCGAGTGGTCCGGGCCCACCCGTGTGGACAGGGCGGCATCCCGCTCGGCCAGCTCGGCAGCACTCCACATGACGAATCCCGGCGGGCCGGCCTGTAGGATCGGCACAATCGCAACCGCCACCATTAATACGAGACGAAGTGGTACGATCACGCGTCGTTGCCTCCCGCTTCGACCGCTCGGCCGACAGAGGTTCGTCGTCCTCCTGCTCCAGGCAGGTGACGTCGACCCAGGTGCTGAACGAGCTTCGCTCTTTGTCGCTGACCGGTCAACTACATTGTGGCCGCGGTTGTTCGAGTTGGCGGCGCGGCTCCTGCGGAATCTTCTACTTCGAGACGAACCCCCTCGATCCCGTCGTCTTCGTCGCGGTCTCGGCGTTGCTCGTCGGGGTCTGCCTGTTGGCCAGCTGGCTACCCGCGCGGCGCGCATCGACCCGGCGACGGTGCTGCGCTTCGAGTGACACCCTGATCCGGCTGCATTGACTGGTATGATTCCGCAGCGCGTTCCCTTTGTCCGACAGGAGGAGTCGGTGCACCGTCAGTGGGCTCTTCTCACGCTCGCCCTCGCCGCCACGGCAACGTTAGGGCTCTCGGCCGAAGCAGACTGGCCGCAGTTCCGCGGGCTGCACGGAGGGGTCGCCGAGGACGACCCGTCTCTGCCTGACACGTGGGGGCCGACAGAGAACATCGTGTGGCAGATCGACATCCCGGGCCGAGCCTGGAGCTCGCCGATTGTCTCGGGCAACCACGTCTTCGTCACGTCGGTCGTCAACACGACCGGCGTCGAGACGCCACTCAAGCCGTTGAGCCAGTATCAGTCGCGCTCCTTTGGTGGCCCGATGACCGGGCGCGACCTCGAGACACCCTCGGTCCCGCTTCGCTGGGTGCTCTACGACATCGACTTCGTCACGGGCGCGGTGCGGTGGGAACGGACGCTGCACACGGCGGTGCCGAACTCCAAACACGAAAAGAACAGCTTCGCGTCGGAGACGCCCGTGACGGACGGCGACCGGGTCTATGTCTACCTGGGGTATGTCGGTCTGTTCGCCTTCGACATGGATGGCACGCCGCTGTGGTCGACGCCGATGGAAGCGTTCGAGATGCGGGACGGCTGGGGGTCGGCCTCGTCGCCGGTGGTACATGGGGACCGCCTGTATCTCGTCAACGACAACCTGGAACAGTCCTTCCTCGGCGCCTACGACACGGCGACCGGATCCGAGGTGTGGAGGGTCGACCGGGACGAGGCGTCCAACTGGTCGACACCGTTCCTCTGGGACAACGACGTCCGTACCGAGATCGTCACGACGGGCTCAGGCGGTGTGCGGTCGTACGACCTCGAGGGCCGGTCTCTGTGGAGCCTGTCGGGGATGTCGTCGATCCATGTGGCCACACCCGTCGCGCACCACGGGCTGCTGTATGTCAACTCGGGCTACACCGCCGATGCGCACCGGCCGGTGTATGCCATTCGCCCCGGTGCAAGTGGTGACATCACGTTGGTGGACGGAGCGACGAGCAACGCGTATATCGCCTGGGCGCATCCGACACTCGGCTCATACAACCCGTCCGCCCTGGTCTATGGCAACTATCACTACACGCTGCTGGATCGCGGCATCCTGATCTGTCACGACGCGAGAACCGGCGAAGAGGTCTATCCGCGTCAGCGCGTGTCGCCGGGCGGCTCGCTGTTCACGGCATCACCATGGGCGTACAACGGCAAGATCTTCGCTATCAGCGAGGACGGCGACACCTACGTCGTCAAGGCGGGTCCCGAGTTCGAGCTCCTCGGGACGAACTCGCTCAACGAATGGACGCTGGCCACACCGGCCATCGCCAACGGCAGCGTGCTTATACGCACGGTGTCGACGCTGTACCGCATCTCCGAGGGCTGAGCTGGAGTCTGTACGCAGCGTGCCAGGCGAGAGACAGCGCCGGTCGCAGGCACCTGGCCTGTCACCACGGGCGGCGCGCGGTAGGATGTAGCGGCATCGCCCCGTGAGGCGGGATGCCCACGACGGCGAGAGTAGGAGGCACGGTGGGAAGCATCGAACAGCAGTGGCGTCGGGGATTCTCACGCCGACAGGCGTTGTGCGGTCTGGCCTCGTTTCTGGCCGCGTCGCCCCTGTTGCACGCGCAACGCGACCCGTACCCGCTCGGCCCGCATCGACGGGTCCTCGGCTTCGATGAAATGCGCACCGCGTTCGATTTCGAGCCGGTGTTCCACGACAACGTGCCGCTCGCCATTTACGACTACACGGCGCACGGCACCGATTCCGAGTTCACGCTCTACCGCAATCGAGATGCCTTCGACTGGGTCGAGCTGGTCGGGGGTGGGGGTGTCACCCCCGCGGAGGTCGACACGTCGACCGAGCTGTTCGGGGTCAGGATGGACAGCCCGATCATGCTCGCCCCGACGGCGCGCCAACGGGACCTGCATCCCGATGGCGAGCTGGGGATGCACCGCGCGGCCACGAGCGCGGCGATGACCATGATCGTGAGCAACGTCTCGAGCTTTCCGTTCCCCCAAATCGCCGAGGCCGCCGACGGACCGCTCTGGTTCCAGCGCTATGCGACGCGCGATCTCGAGGGGAACCGGCAGGTGCTCGACATGGCGCAGGACGCAGGCTGTCAGACGGTTGTGGTGACCATCGACCAGCAGGCGTCCTACTACGAGCGCGACCTCCACGACCGCAACCTGGGTGGCGCCCCGCGCCGAGCGCGTCGACGCACGCCTCAGAATCCCCCGAACCCCTATCGGGTCGGTGCCGGTCGGCTGTGGTACGAGTGGACGCTCTTCGACGACCTCCGGCCGATGATCGAGGTCCCGATGCTGGCCAAGGGCATCCTGACCGGCGAGGGCGCGAGAAAATGCCTGGAGCACGGTGTGGACGGCATCATCGTGTCCAACCATGGCGGGCGATCCCTCGATTACGGGCCCTCGACCCTCGAGGTGCTCGAGGAGGTCGTGGAGGCGGTGAGCGGTCGGGTGCCGGTGCTGATCGACAGCGGGTTTCGGCGCGGGGCCGACGTGCTGAAGGCGCTGGCGCTGGGCGCCGATGCGGTGTGTCTCGGGCGCGCGTCCCGCTGGGGTCTGGGCGCGTTTGGTGAGCCGGGCGCACAGAAGGTGATCGAGATCATCAACACCGAGCTGGTCCACGCCATGGCCGCCGTCGGGCGAACCACCATTGCCGCAATCGACCGGAGCATCGTGAGAACCAGTTTCCCGTAGCGAACCCGTAGAGCAGAGGTGCGAGGGAGATGAAGGTCGACCGACGGCAGACGCTTCGACGGCTCGGTGGGTTCATGGCGGGCGCCCCCCTCATGACACAGCAACCCCGGCAAGGCGCGCCGGCGGCGCGTCTCGCCCCGGTCGGCGAGCTGGTCAACGTCCCGGAGTTTGAAGCGATGGCCGAGCTCGTGCTATCGCCCGACCGGTTCACCACCATCAGCGGCGGCCACCGCGGGTCGTTCGACCGGATGACCCTGCGACAGCGGCTGATGGTCTATGCGATGGATCTGGACCTGACCACCCAGCTCTTCGGCTACGACATGTTCGCGCCGATCCTCGTGGGACCGGTCGGCCACCAGCGCGAGCTCCACGCAGACGGCGAGCTCGCGACCGCGCGTGGGGCGTCGGCCGCCAAGACGGTGATGGTCGCCAGTCGGCAGTCCAGCTATCCGATCGACCAGATCGTCGCCGACTCCAGCGCGCCGGTCTGGTATCAGGTGTACGCCGAGGGGGACATCGGGGCCACGCGAGACGATGTCGCGCAGGCGGTCGACGCCGGCTGTTCGGTGCTCTGTGTCACGGTGGGGGTCTCGTCACTGCAGACCCCCGTTCGCACCGATTGGCGTGCGGTCGAGCAACTCGGCCAAGCCGCTGGTGTGCCGGTCGTCGTCAAGGGGATCATGAGCCCGAACGATGCCGAGACCGCTCTCCAGCACGGCGCGCAGGGGGTTGTGGTCTCCAGCCACGGCGGGCTGGTGACGGGGGACGGCGCGTTGCCGATCGACGTCCTGCCGGCGGTGGCCGATGCCGTCAATGGACGAGTGCCGGTGCTCGTCGACGGGAGCTTCCGGCGGGGTACCGACATCCTGAAGGGCTTGGCGCTGGGCGCGACGGCCGTGATGCTTGGCCGGCCGCCGATGTGGGGTCTTGCCGCCTACGGCGCCAGTGGAGTGCAGACCGTGCTCGAGCTGCTCCAGACCGACCTGGCGAGGAACATGGCCATGACAGGTCGCCCCACCATCGACATGATCGACCGGGAACTGGTCCGCATCGATTCACGCTAGCCGGATTCTCTGAGCAGGGTTCAGATGAGGGTGAGCTCGAGCACAACCGTGTTGCCCGCGATTGCTGGATGCTGTGTGTTGCTGGTGGTCGCGGTCGGTCTCTGCCATCCCCTGCGCGCCCAGGCGCAGCAGGTGCCCCGGTACGAGGTCGATCCGTTCTGGCCCAAGCTGCCGCTGCCCGACCACTGGCTGATGGGCGGTCTGGGCGGGATGTGCATCGACGACCGCGACCACGTGTTCATCCTCAATCGGCAGAACGTGGTTCCTGAAGACCTGGATGGAGCGCGCCTGGCGCCGCCGGTGATCGAGTTCGATCCCGATGGCAATGTCGTCCGTTCCTGGGGAGATCCGAACCTACTGGGAGACCGGCTTCATGATTGCCACGTCGACCAGGACCACAACGTGTGGATTGTCGCCTCCGGCACGGGCGTCGTCCAGAAGTGGTCGAGCGATGGCAGCGAGCTCTTGCTCCAGATCGGGGCATCAGGTGTGTATGACTCGTCGGATGGCACGCGCGCGGGCCGCCCACTGAATTCCGACCGTGCCCAGTTTTTCCTGCCCGCCAGCATCGACGTGGATGCCGCAACCGGCGACATCTACGTCGCCGATGGGGAAACACCGACCGGCAACCAACGGATCGCTGTCCTGGACCGCAACGGGCGGTTCCTCCGCCAGTGGGCGCTCCACCGTACCGAGGCCGAACGGGACCTCACCCCGTTGCCTCACTGTCTTCGGCTCGCCGACGACGGCCTGGTGTATGTCTGCGACCGGCAGGCAGATCGGATCCAGGTGTTCGACCGGATGGGCACCTTCATCCGGAACATCGACGTGCCCTGGCACCCCTACACCTCACCCGAGGGCCGTCGCAGTGGCACGCGTGGGACAGCCGTCGTGCTGGCGTTCTCCTCCGATGCGGATCAGCGCCTCATGTTCGTCGTGAATCAGAACAGTGTGGTCATCGACGTCCTGGACCGCCAGACCGGGCAGGTCCTGTCGAGTCTGGGTGGAGGCCCGGGACGCTATCCCGGGCAGTTCACGCTGCCGCACGGCATCGCGGTCGATTCGGCGGGCAACGTCTACGTTGCCGAACAGGAAGGCCGACGCATACAGAAGTTCAGCATCGTCGACCCCTAGCAGTCCGTGGTGAAAGTCCCACGTCGCACTGCGCGTGGCGATGCACCGACCTGGCAAGGCGAACGGATGCGATCGCCGTCTGTGCGGGGCGGTCGACGAAGAGATCGATCTTGACGGGAGCGGCGTACGCCTGCGGCGACGGACCGAACCGTCGCGAACGCACGAAGTAGCCAGGACGAGGAAACGCTATCTCGACCCCTCGGTGGCCGCCCGCTCCTGGGCGCGATATCCGGAGAGGATCCCCTGCATGCCGATGTTGCCTTCGTGGCAGGCGTACTCGAAGAGTGGCTCCGCGCTGTGCTTCAGCGGAATCAGGACGGTCCAGGGGCGCGTCCAGGTCGTCTGGTCGTCGAACGTGATCTCGTAGTGGAGCGTGTCGGGACCAACGCGCGTGAATCGCTCGGTGAGTCGAAACCCCGCGGCGGCGCCCCAGAACAGGCCCAGGTCGGAGTAGTTCGTCGTCTCGACGACGAGCGTGTCACCCTCCCAGTGACCGCGCGAGTCGCCATGCAGCTGGCGGATCTCATCGCTGACGTGCGGCGGCCCGTCGATCGGGATGACGCGCGCGTCGTGAATCATCTCCATGAGAATGACGACGTGGTCGCGACTCTGAATGATCTGGTAGTAGCTGTTGTATCCGGCCAACAGGTTCGGGACGCCGAACGTGAGGCAGCGCTCGCTCAACGGCCGGTCCGCCCACGAGTCGGCCTTCGGCGCGATGATCGGCGATGGCACTCCTCGCCCAGCGCGCTCGGCGTCCGATGTCCGCGGCGGAATCTTCCCGTCGGCGGGATCGATGACGAGCGACGTCCGATGGTGATCGAAGTCGCGGTCGGCGAGCCAGAACTGGTTGTAGTTGCCGGTGGTGTCGTAAGAATCGGCGTCACTGATTCCGGCGAGCGCCGCCTGCACGAGCTGGTCGCCGAACTGGGCGTCCAGACCGCTCGCGGTGACCTCGGCGACCGCCGCCTTCAGCTCGGCCAGATCCTCGTCGGTCAGCGTGGTCTTCCCCGCCCACGCATCCGGCCGCTCGAGCGGCGTCACACTGTTGTTCGCCCAGACGCCTTCGAGGTCCGGCTGACCGTCGGGCGTTCGCGACACCGTCCAGCCATCGGTGGACGCCTGTGCCGCCGCGGGCACGGGGCCGAGCGCGACGAGCGCGACCACCGTCACTCCGACCACGCGCATCCATCTCTGCATCACCACCTCCTTGTGTCGCCTGGCGGCCTGCCCGGCTCCACACCGGAATGTCCATGTTGGCCACCCGGATCAGCATCCTTATACACCGATCTTCTTCCCCGCCGCAAGATGTCAGCGGTGCCCTCGCGCGTGCCCACCGCGTCTACTGGCTGCTCAACCCGGTCGCGTCTGCCACCCTCCGCAACGCCGCCGTGTCGAGCCGGTGCACTTCGCTGCCGAAGCACAGCTCGGTGTGCCGGATGCCCGCCTTGAGACGGTACCCGGGCCGCGTGCCCTCGAGCTGAAGGCCCAGCTTCTGGAGTAGGGTGGCCGATCCGGTGTTGCCTTCGAGACACCCGCCCTCGATCCGGTAGGCGTCGCAGAGCTCGATGGCGTATGCGCAGAGGAACTGCCCCAGGCGCGTTCCCACGCCGCGTCCCCACGCCTTGCGCATGAGCTGAAAGCCAATCTCATATCCGTTCGGACTGGCCTCGACCCCAACGACTGCGCCGTGGCCCAGGAACTCACCGTTGAGGGCCTCCACTGTGAACACCGCCGTGCGTGGTGTCTCGCCGGCAGCACGTTCCTTGGCCTGTCGGTCGAGGAGCGGACCGAAGTACTCCCTGACCGCGTCGAGGGACATCGGCGTGAACCAGAGCCACCGATCGACCTCGGGATCGGACAGAAGCTCGGCGAAGGCCGGAATGTCCTCGCGGTTGGCGTAGCGATAGCGCTCGGTTTCGTGAGTCCAAGCGTCACTCATCCTGCTATCGTACATCCGGCAACAGCGACCTCTCGACCACGCGCTGGACCAGTGCGCTTGCGACCCGCGATGCGCACCGATTCGTCCCGATCGGTGCCGTTCCGGTGACCGTCGATGGCTCGACCGACCGGTCACGCCCGTCACCTGGTGACAGGCATGGAGGCGCCGCCCGGATTCGAACCGGGGATGGGAGCTCGGACCGCCGTTCCTCACGGCAACGCGAAGATGATCACGTTCCCGGTCGCCGCCGGCGTTGGCCAGAACGACGACGTGTTCCCCGCCATCACCGCGATGTACTGCGTGCCGTCGATGGCATACACCGCGTTGCCGCCGTTGATGGGCGCGCCGGTGTTGAAGCGGTACAGCTCGGCACCATCGGCCGCATCGAAGATGACGAAATCACCCGTCAGCTCGCCCGTGATCAGGAGCCCCCCCGACGTCGTCGTGACCGACGCCAGCATCGGCTGCGGCGACTGGTAGTTCCACCGGATGGCCCCGGTCGACGCGTCGACCGCGGTCAGCCACCCGCGCGCGTCATCGTAAGGATCGCTGCGCACGCCACCGCCGATCAGGCGGAAGGTGCCAAAACGGTCCGGCTCGTCGAACGATTCCGCTCGCATGTAGGTTGAGCACCAGTCGACCGCCGGCGTGTACAGCATGTTGAGCACAGGATGGTAGGCCAGTCCACTCCACTCCACACCACCTTGATAGCCTGGACACGCGCGGACCCCTTCCACAGAGAGCGACGCCGACGTGTTCT
>SMUZ01086849.1_pt1 | contig 17894 bp, 18 predicted proteins | sample 2456421 | NCBI WGS metagenome assembly SMUZ01 (sample SAMN11095932, study PRJNA526329) | marine sediment metagenome | biome: Marine sediment; feature: Surficial sediment; material: Deep marine sediment; isolation source: Hadal surficial sediment | place: Pacific Ocean | collected 2014-11 | depth... | reverse complement strand
GCGGATTCGACCTCGGGGAAGATGCCCGCCTTGCTCGACACGGACCAGGAGGTGCTCGTGAGCGCCGACACGCTCCGCTATGACGGCGACGCGGGACAGACCACCTATACCGGACAGGCCCACCTGTGGCAAGGCGACATCAGCTTCGAGGGCGACACCCTGGCGATCGACGAGCACACGGGCAATCTGACCGCCAGCGGCCACGTACGGACCAGCATCCAGATCGTGCGGCTGAACGAGACGACCCAGCGGCATGAAGCGTCCCTGACCCGCGCCGAGGCCGACGCGTTCGTCTACGATGACGCGGCACACCACGTCGTCTACGACGGCAACGCATTGCTGCGCTCCGAACACGGGGACATGAAGGCCGACCGGATCGAGGTGTTTCTGGAAACGGATGGCCGGACGCTGAAGAGGCTAGAGGCGACCGGCAACGTGAAGCTCCGTCTGGACGGCCGCTCGGCGACCGGGGAACATCTCGTGTACTACGAGGCGGAGGGTCGATACGAGATGGAGGGTGCGCCCGTCGAGATCGTCGAGGAGGTCGACCCGGAGGAGACAGCCGCAACCGCGCCTCCGCGGCCCGGCGGCGCCCCGCCCCTGCCGTCCTGTCGCATTACCACGGGGCGTGCGGCGACGTTCTACCGGTCCACCGATACCATGTCTGTCGACGGCCGGGACGTGCGGCGTACCGAGAGCACCAGCGGAAGGTGCACCCCGCTGACGTTCTGAGGGTGTTCCACAAGGGAAACAGGAGTCAGGAGACAGGAGAAGCTGGAGGGCTTCGCCCCTTTCGTTCAGCAAGCAGCCGCCCCGCCGCCGGTCACGGCCGCTCGGCCGCCCTCGAACGGCCCATCGCGCATGGCTACGCTGCAGACACTGAATCTCACCAAGTCGTATGGCGGGCGCACGGTGGTGCGTGACGTCAGTCTGACCGTATCGTCCGGCGAAGTGGTGGGTCTGCTGGGCCCCAATGGCGCTGGCAAGACCACCACGTTCTATCTTGTCGTCGGGCTCACGGCGCCGGACCAGGGCCGGGTCACCCTGAACGGGGAGGATGTGACCGACGACCCGATGTATGTCCGCGCGCGCAAGGGTATCGGGTATCTGCCGCAGGAGCCGTCGATCTTCCGTGGGCTCACGGTCGAGCAGAACATCCTGGCGATTCTCGAGACCCTCGGTCTGTCGCGCGCCGCGCGGCGCCGTCGCCTATGCGAGCTGCTCGAGGAGCTCAATCTGACCCCGCTCGCCAAGTCACCCGCCCACACCCTCTCTGGGGGCGAGCGGCGCCGGGCCGAGATCACCCGGGCGCTGGTCATCTCGCCATCGTTCATGCTGCTCGACGAACCATTCGCCGGCATCGACCCGATCGCGGTCACCGACATCCAGGAGATCATCTTCCATCTGAAGGCCCGTGGCATCGGAGTGCTCATCACCGACCACAACGTTCGTGAGACGCTACGCATCACGGACCGCGCCTACATCGTGCACGATGGCGCCGTGTTCCGCAGCGGCACCCCAGCCGAGCTCGCACGCGATGAGGACGTCAAGCGGATCTATTTAGGTACCGATTTTCGTTTGGACTAAGATCAGAGCAGGTTCGACACCGTACGTGCCGGAACGACCGCAACGACATGCTTGAACAACGACTCCAGACACGGCTGTCTCAGAAGCTGATCTTGACGCCGGCACTGCAGCAGGCGATCAAGCTACTGCCGATGACGACGCTCGAGCTGGTCGACATGCTGAACCAGGAAGTCGTCGAGAACCCGATGCTGGAGGAGGTATCGGACGAGGAGCTGCAGCAAACAGAGACCGCCAACCAGGGGGAGAAGCCAGAGGAACCGTCCGGCGATGCGGAGAAACCGGACTCCTGGGACGACGCCGACTACGAGTATTTCTTTGGCGACTACCTGAACGACGGGTATCGCGCGCGCGTACCCCGCGAGGTCAAGGAGCTCCCGCCGATCGAAAACACGCTCTCCACCAAGAGCTCGCTGGCCGATCACCTGATGTGGCAGTTGTCGCTGCAGACCAAGAACGACGACCCGGCGGTGCGTGAGATTGGCTCGGCGATCATCGGCAACCTCGATGACGACGGCTATCTGGTGGCGTCGGTCGAAGAAATCGTGGCGATGGGGTCATGGTCCCTCGTCGAGGTCGAACGGGTGCTTCACGTGGTCCAGGACTTCGACCCGATCGGGGTGGCCGCGCGCGGGCTGCAGGAGTGCCTGCTGCTGCAACTCGAGCATCTTGGACTGAACGGTACCGGAAGCGAGACCATCGTCCGGGAACACCTGAAGCTGCTCCAGAATCACCAGGGGCAGGAAATTGCCCGCCGGATGGACATGTCGGTCGAGGATCTCAAACACCACATCGACGTCATCCGGCAGCTCGACCCGAAACCCGGAAGCCGCTATAACACGACCGCGTCCCAATACGTGATCCCGGACGTGCACGTCGTGAAGGTCGACGATCGGTATGTCGTCGTGCTGAACGACGACGGGATGCCGCAACTGCGGATCAGTCCGGTCTACCGGAAACTGCTCGACAAGAAGAACCAGAACAGCGAGGAGACCCGAACCTATGTGAAAGAGAAGTTCCGCTCGGCGCTGTGGCTCATCAAGTCGGTCGACCAGCGTCAGAAGACAATTCACAAAGTGGCGACCAGCATCATCACGTTCCAGACGGAGTTTCTCGACCGAGGCATCGAGTACCTCCGCCCGCTCGTGCTGCGGGATGTGGCCAACGACATCGGCATGCACGAGTCCACCGTCAGCCGCGTGGTCAACAACAAGTACATGCACACCCCGCAGGGGGTGTTCGAGATGAAGTACTTCTTCCACAGCGGCATCAGCAGCGCCTACGGCGAGAGTGTCTCCTCGGTCACGATCAAACAACGCATCCGCAAGATCATCGAAGAGGAGAACCCGAACAAGCCACTGAGCGACTCTCGTATCGTGCGTCTCCTGCAAGATGCAGGGCTGGTGCTCGCCCGCCGCACGATCGCGAAGTATCGGGAAGAGCTCAAGATTCCCACCTCGAGTCGGCGCAAAGTGCTGTTTTAGCGACGCCACGACCGCACCCTATGTACACCTCGCACCCCCACGAGCCGTGGCATCGCTAGGCCGCTTCGTTCCGCGCCCCGCTCCGCGGGGCGTGGATGGGTAGGACCCGAGACCAGCCCGCCGAGTGTCACGCGCTGGACCGACGGGAACGGGGGCACAGATCGCATGGAGTGCACGGTGACGGGACGGCATATGGAGATCAGCAGCACGTTGCGCGACCTGGTTCGCCAACGGCTCCTCCCGCTCGAACGGCTTCTTGGCGACGCGCTCGTGTCGGCGGAGATCGTGCTGGCCGCCGAGCGCCATGTCTGTGTGTCCGAGCTCGTCGTGCACGCGCGCGGCGACCATCGACTGCACGGGATGGCGAAGGCGTCGAACTGGCAGACCTCTATCGGCGCGGCGGTGGAGAAGGTGATGCACCAGGCCCAGACCCTGAAGGGGAAGTGGCAGGGACGTCGCCGTCAGGCCGTGCCGCCGCCCAACCTGGCCGCTGACGGCGAGACGAGCGCTGGCTAGCACTCCGTGGTGACAGTCCCGCCTTGCACCGAGACCGGCCATGCTCCCGGCCGCCACGCACGACACGGAAGCAGACCGGCCGGTGTCGACCGAGGAACCACGCTGCACCGGGTGGGAGACCCCCACCCGGTGAACGATTCCGATGCGCCCTGAACGGGCCACGAGTACCCGATGACAACCGTACGTCCGGCGCCGTCGAGTCGGACACGGACAGCTCGGTTCGTGGTGGTGACCGGACTCTCGGGCGCCGGCAAGTCAGCCGCCATCCGGGCGCTGGAGGACCTCGGGTATCTGTGCGTCGACAACCTGCCGACCGTCCTGATCCCGACCTTGGCGGACCTGACCCTGGGGCAGGGCGCCACGTACGACACGGTCGCCGTCGTGGTGGACGCACGTGACCGGTCATTTCTCGACCAGTTTGCCGGTGTCTTCAAGTCCTTGCGGGCGCGGCGCGATCTGGACACCTGGTTGATCTTCCTAGAGGCGTCCGACGAGGCGTTGCTCCGACGCTTCAGTGAAACTCGCAGGCCCCATCCGCTGGCGCCAACCGGGTCGGTCATCGAAGGCATCCTGGCCGAACGGGCCCGACTCCGCCGCATCAAGAAAATGGCGGACAAAGTGCTCGACACGTCGGATCTCACCGTGCACGAGCTGCGCCGCGCGTTCCGCGAGCTCTCGGAAGGTGACGGCAAGCAGACGCGGTTGACGGTGACGCTGTTGAGCTTCGGGTACAAATACGGCGTCCCCGCCGAATCAGACCTCCTGTTCGACGTTCGCTTTCTGCCCAACCCTCACTTCGTCGCCGGGTTGCGCGAGCTCACGGGCAAGGACCCTGCGGTGCGGGACTTTGTCGCGGCGGCCGACGCGACCAAGCCGTTTCTGGACCTGACAACCGATCTGCTCCGGTTCCTGATTCCGCAGTACACCACCGAAGGGAAGAGCTACCTGACCATCGGGATCGGCTGCACCGGCGGGCGTCACCGGTCCGTGGCGGTCGTCGAGCAGCTGAAGACCCGCCTCGCCGGGATTACCCGTATCCGATGGCGGGTGAAACATCGCGACATCGCGGCCGAGTAGGGAGCATACCGGCAGTTTTCGACTGCGGAACAACGCAGGCAGGGCGGATGCAGCGCCGGCCAATGCAGCGGGACTTTCACCACGAGTTGCCAAGACAGGCGGCGAAGATGACCGAAACACCCACGAGAGTTGACAAACCCTGGGGATACGAGCTGCGGTGGGCCAGGACAGACCGCTATGTCGGCAAGGTGATTCATGTCGACGCGGGACACGCCCTGAGCCTCCAGTATCACAACGTCAAGGACGAGACGCTCCTGGTGTGGAGCGGGCGTATCCTCTTCGAAATCGAGGAAGAGGGCCGGCGGGTCACACGTCAGATGGGACAGGGCGACAGTGTGCACATCACGCCCGGGACGATCCACCGGATGACCGCGATCGAGGACAGTGACATTTTCGAGGTGTCCACGCCAGAGCTCGAGGACGTCGTGAGACTCGAGGACCGCTATGGCCGCGCCCAGCCCCCAGAACGGGATTGACGGTTCAGCGGTTCACAGCGCTGACGAGGTGCCGACTTCGCCAGACTCGACCGCGCAGCTACGCCGAGCTGGCGAACTCCCCGCGTCGCGGGGCTCTGAGAAAGGTCTCGTTCTAAGGGCACACCGCCAAGCGCCGTGCCGGAGGCGGCGTCGCCGCCCCCGGCGTCGCGGGGCTCTGAGAAAGGTCTCGTTCTAGGGGCACGGCGCAGAGGGCCGTGCCCCTAGAACGGGATGTCGTCCTCTGTCAACTCGGGCGGGCCGGGCGCCGGGCCGTCGGGGGACGCGGTGGAGGACGACCCGCGCGCGCTGTAGTCACCTCCACCATCGGTGCCGGCTCCGCCGCCACGGCCACCGAGCAACACGATCCGATCTGAGCGGATCTCAGTGGTGAACTTATCGTTCCCATCTCGATCTTGCCACTTGCGGGTCTGCAGCTTCCCCTCGACGTAGACCTGACGCCCCTTGAGCAGATACTTCTCGAGCGACTCGGCCGTCTTATCCCAGATCACGACACGGTGCCACTCGGTACGGTCCTTTCGCTCGCCGGACGCCTTGTCGGTCCAGACTTCTGTCGTCGCCACGCTGATCGTCGTGACTGCCACGCCGCCTGGTGTGCGGCGGATCTCCGCGTCCCTACCCAGGTTGCCGACGAGGATGACTTTGTTGACGCTTCCCATATCTGTTCCTGACTGTACGTGTCCCAACGGTCTCTGCCCGACGCCTGGTGACGACTGGTGCACTCGGTTAGAGCCGGTCGAGCGCCTGCTGGGCGAGGTTCGCCATGTTGTCGTCCGGATAGTTCTGCACGACCATCTCGAAGGCCTGTCGAGCCAGCTCGGGCTCGCCCAACCGCCCGAACGCCAGCCCACGCTTGTAGAGCGCCTCGGCCACCCTATCGCCATCCGGATAGTTGAGCACAACCTCCTCGAACGCCTGGACCGCGTCGCGAAAGCGCCCGTCGGCATAGTGCGTCTGGCCAATGTAAAACTGCGCGTCGTCGGCAAGCTCGGCACGGGGGAAGCTGCTGATGTATACCTCGAAGCCCTTGATCGCCAGTGTCCACTGCCCGGTCGTGTAGTCCGCCCATGCCGTGTCGTACATCCGCTGCGGCGAGACGCCGGGAAGGACCTGGGCCGCGAACGCGGGGACCGGCGTCTCCTGAGTCGGGAGACCGGTCTCGGGGTCCACCGCCAGCTGGGTCAACGGTGCCGTCATCGGCGGGATTGCCAGCCGCAACGCCTCGACCTCCTGCGCCAGCGACGACACCCGGACGTTCGTCTCATCGACTTTCTCTCGCACCACGCGCACGCCACCCGCCACGTTGCCCACCAGCAGCTTCTGATCCGCAAAGCCGCGGCGCGTGTCCTGGCCCTGCTCATCGAGCTTCGTCAGGAGCGTCTGGAGCGTCTCGTCGAGCGTCCCCAGCATCAGATTCAGCCGCACCGTCTGCTCCTGCAGCATCCGGATGTCCGCCATTATTTGCTGATGCTCGCGGTCGGCCGCGCGAACCGGGGTGACCACGAGCAGGACGCATGCCCAGCCGAGTACGAGCGTGGAGAGCAGACGTTTCATGAAACCACCTCTGTCAGAAGCCTGAGACGAGACGCGGCCTGTCGTCCAAGCGTCTATCCTACCGCGCCGCAGGTGCACCCCGCTACTGTGCCGTGATCACGAAGTGCGCCCGCCGGTTTGCCGCCCAGGCGTCCTCATCATGATCCGGGTCGAACGGAAACTCCTTCCCGTAGCTGACGGTGCGCACGCGTCCCATGTCGACCCCGAGCGCCACGAGATGCCGCTGGGCGGCCAGCGCCCGCCGCTCACCCAGTCCCAGGTTGTATTCGGCTGTCCCGCGCTCGTCGCAGTGCCCCTCAATGGTCACGACCCAGCTCGGGTACCGCCGGAGCACCTCGGCGTTGGCCTCGATCACCTGTCGCCCTCGGTCGTCGAGCTCCGAGCTGTCGAGCACGAAGAAGGCCGGGGCGAGCGGTGACTCGCGGTTGATCTCCTCGAGTGACCGCGACGCGAACTCGTCCTCAGGGGTCAGCTCCGTCGGCACGACCGGTGGCGGCGCCGGCGGGGGCGGCGGTGACGGCGACGGCGTCGCGCTCGCGGCGGCCGGGGGAGGGGGAGAGGTCTCCGGCGCAACGGGCGCGGGCTGCCGCGCGCAGGCCGCCTGCAACCAGAGCGCCGTCACCACGACGGTGACGTACCCATTCCAACGCGTGGTTCCTCGAGCTCGCATCCCCAGTTCCTCTCCTTGGCGGATCACTCGTTGGTGATCGCGCGTCACCGTGACCAGCCGGGCATCTCGTTGTTGCCGGTGGAGGTCACCCGGCGCAACCCCTTCCCGTCGCGACCGATCGTGTAGATCTGCTTCAGCCCGCTGCCACGCGTCGACATGAAGGCGACGTGCCGGCCGTTGGGCGCATAGCTGGGACTCTCGTTCGACCCGAGTCCATAGGTCAGCTGGCGCACCTCGTTGGTGGCGAGATCGAGCACCTTAATGTCGTGTCCCGGGCCGGTCTTCGAAGAGTAGGCGATCTCGTTGAAGGGCGGCGGTGACCACGTCGGCCGGTCGCAATAGGTCTCGTAGGTCAGTCGCCGCAACCCGGTGCCGTCGGCCCCGATCACGAATATCTGTGGTGAGCCGGTGCGGTCTGAGGTAAACGCGATCTGCAGACCGTTCGGCGACCAGGTCGGGCTGGTGTCGATCATCGGATGGTTCGTGAGCCGGCGCATCTCGGTGCCGTCGACGTTCACGACGTAGAGATCGGGGTTGCCGTCCCGGTTCGACATGAACGCGATCTGCTGACCGTCGGGCGAGAATGCCGGCAGGAAGTTGTGGTCAGTGGCATTGCCGTCGGCCGGTCGGGTCATCCGCCCTTCGAAGAGATAGGAGATGATGACCTCCGGAAACCCGCTCAGCCAGGACGTATACCCGATCGAGCGGCCGTCGGGCGACCACGCCGGTGTGGTGTTGAGCGACCGTGAGACCGTGACACGCCTGACGTTCGCGCCGTCGTAGTCGGTGATGTACACCTCTTTCACCGCCCGGTTCTCGACCAGTCCCAGCACCGACTGGCTGTCCCGGTCGGTCACAAAGGCGATCCGTGTCCGGGCGACCCCAGTGAGACCACGTTGGTGACGGTGGAGCTCGTCGGACAGCTGATGCGCGTAGCGCCGCACGTCGCGGTTCGACCCGCTGTAGACCACGCCGAAGGCCGACTCCAGCGACCGCACCGAAAACAGCCGCGCCGTGATCTCGATCTGGCTGGCGCTCGTCGCTTCGACGGTACAGCTGATCACGCCATCGGCGCCGAGCTCCTGCCAGCGGTCGAACGGGAGGTCATCCAACGACCGCGCGACCGGGATCGTGCGATAGGTGTCCCGCGCGATCATCCGGAACTCACGTTCAAACTCCAGATCGTCCCAGAGCACTTGCGCAATCGTCCGAGCCGCCTCGGCCGTCGCCTCGTCCGGGGTGAGGGTCAGGCAATCGGGCACCGCGAAGCTCGGCTGGGTGCCAATCCGGTCGCCGATGATCAGGCTGAGCTCGTCGCGTTGGCGGGGCTGCGGTGGCTGTGCCGTCGTCGTCACCTGGATGACCGACAGCCCGGCGAGAAAGGCGGTGAACACGAGGAAGCGTGGCATGGAGATCATCAGCGTTGGTATTGGAAGTTGAGATGGACTGTCAGGTCATCTTCTGTGAAGCGGGACGGCAACCGCGGCAGGCGGACCGTCAACCGCAGCGCACGTTCGGCGCTCTGATCCAGGGCGAGATACCCACTCGTGGTCTCTTGCTCGATCTCGGTGATCCGGCCGTCTCGCAGGATCGTGAACTTCATCATCACCTGGCCGGGAAACCTCTGCCGCTGGTTCCAGTTCCGTCGAATCAGCTCGATCATGGTACCGAGATACTCGGAACAGCAGAAGTCGCGCACATCGAGGTATCCACCCGAGCCGAGCCCGCCCGCCGACAAGCCCAACCCGTCGCCCTCGGCTCCGGTCTCCGCCAGCGCGTTCCCCTCACGCAGCGCGGGTCCACGGGTCGGCGTGCGGCCCCTGGACTCGTCAGGCGCCGAGTCCACGGCGACGTCCGCCTCCAGCCGGCGGCGCGCGTCGGGGGTCGGCATCGTCATCTCGGGCGGCGCCGGGGCGGGCGGCTGCTCCCATTGGGGCTGGTCCGCCTCCTCCAGAGGCAGCACTTCTTGGACGGGCCGCGCTGCGAGCGCCGTCTGTCCGCCCTGGCTCGGTCCGGCCGGCCCGCCCAGACTGATGGTCATGACGGTGCGCAACACCTCGGTGTCCGCACTCGACAGGAACCCGGACGGCCAGAACAGGATGACAGCGATGAGCACCACGTGACCGGCCAGCGCGACCGAGTACGCCCGGCCCAGGCCGTCCTCTGTGTGTGCGGCCCGCTCACGCAGGATGTCGGTCGTCGACTCCATCTCGCAGTCCGTGGTGAAAGCCCCACTGCATTCAACTGGCGCCACGTCCCGGCTGACGGCGCTGCCTCTCGGTCGACTACTGCCGGTATTTTCCCTCGGCGCGCCTTGCACTGGCCAAGCCCGGCACCGATGACGACCAGTGTCGGTGCCACGCGGGGTTTCCTCACGGACTGCGAGACATCCGGTCGGTCCCGGTCAGCGCTCGACCACGAAGTCGGTCACCAGACCGACGGTGGCGACACCACCCTCCTTCAGCTCGTCCATGACCACCATCAACTCCTGCAGGGTGATCTCCCGGTCGCCGCGCAGGAAGACATCCTGATCGGTGCGTTCGAGCAACTCTTGCCGCATCCGTTCGTCCAGGATCTCCACACGCACCGGGTCATCGCCGACCTGCACGATCCGGTCTGTGCGAAACGACAGCGGAATCGTCACGAACAACCGCTCCGCGGCGATCGGATCCGCACGCCGCGCGACCGGCAGATTCACGTCGAGTCCGCGTTGCATCAAGGGCGCCGCGACCATGAAGATGATCAGCAGCACCAGCATGACGTCGACCATCGGCACGACGTTGATCTCCGCCAGCGACGTCATGACGCGCCGCTGACCCCGACGTCGCCGCCCTCCGCGCGCCCCGCCTGCACCCTGTTCCTGCATCTTCGGCATGATCGGCCCGGACCCCTCTCCGTGCTCTGTCTGGGTCATTCGGGCAGCCTCTGCCCGGCGAGGCATTCCGCCTGGCTGGGTGGCTCCTCAGTCTCGCAGACCCACTATGTTCCCGCGTCGCGCCTTGCCAGCCGGGCGCCTCGACGCTCCACAACGGGAACGTATTCGTGCGCGGACCCTTAAGTGAAGTTCCGCTCGGCGATGCTGAGGAACTCCAGGGAGAAATCCTCTATCGTCGACAGGTAGAGCTTCACCTTCGTCGTTACCTTGTTGTAGAAGTACACTGCCGGAATCGCCGCCGCGAGGCCGGCCGCGGTTGCGATGAGCGCATCGGCGATGCCGGGCGCGACCACTGAGAGATTCGTCGACCCGGTAACGCTGATATCCCGGAACGCGGTCACGATCCCCATCACGGTACCGAACAGTCCGATGAACGGCGAAATGCTCGCGGTCGTCGCGAGCAGGTCCACGCGATGCTCCAGCTTGTTGGCCTCGACCGCCGACGCTCGCAGTAGTGCCCGATCCAGCGCGTCGAAGCTCCGTAAGGTTGGACGACCGCCGGCGGCGCTTGGTCGTCCACCGGGGTTGGCCGTGCCGTCTCCCTGACGCAGCTGCGTGTTGAGCTCCGCGTACCCCGCCTGAAATACGCCCACCAGCGGACTGTGGGTCAACGAACGGCAGACCGACTGCACCTCGGAGAACTTGGTGCTGCGTCTGAAGACGTCGAGAAAGCTCGACGTCTGGCGCTCGAGACGCCTGAACTGCCACAGCTTGTTGAGAAAGACGGCCCAGGAGGCGATAGAGAGGAGAACGAGGATGAGGAGCACGACCTTGGACAGCGGCGTCGATTGCGCAATCCATTCGAGGACGTTCCCACCCAAATCGCTTTCCGACGCGCCAAGCGCCTGCGTCTGCAGGGCAATGGCGTAGTAAGCAAGGGTACGCACGTGCCCCTCCGTTGACTACAAAGCGCGCCGCTGGGAAAGCGCCGACGGGAGAGGGTAACATGGCGCCAAACAGCTGTCAAATATATGATACGATGGCACTTCTCGGTTCCCTGGCACACGCGTCGACCCGGCCGGGCCAGCAGGGGAGAGTCGTGTGCGTGGGCGCACCGCATCCCGCATGCTACGGCGGTCGGCGCGGTCTGCGAGCGTGCTGTTTCGGTGGCCTGCGCTAGTCGATGATCCGATTTCTCAGCATCCGCGACCTGGCCGTCATCGACCATCTCGAGCTCGAGCTCGACGCTGGCCTCAATATCCTGACTGGAGAAACCGGCGCCGGCAAGTCGATCGTGGTCGGCGCACTCGCATTGCTGCGCGGGGGACGTGCCTCATCCGATCTCGTGCGCACCGGCGCGGACAAGGCGGTCGTCGAGGCTGCCGCCGAGACGGCCGACGGCCGCGAGCGGGTGCTCCGCCGGGAAGTGTCCGCGCATGGTCGCAGCCGGGCGTTCATCGACGACCGCCTGGTCTCGACCAGCAGCCTGCGGGCGCTCGGCGCCGAGCTGCTCGACCTGCACGGGCAACACGAGCACCAGGCGTTGCTCGACCCCGCCAGCCATCTCGACCTCCTGGACCGATACGCGGATCTCGGCACATTGTGCGACGATGTGGGTTCCCGGTTCGTCACGTGGCGGCAGGCCGTCGCCGATCTCAACCGCGTCAGGATGCAGACCGCGAACCGGGAGGAACGGGCCGACCTCGTGACGTTTCAACTGCGCGAGATCGAAGATGCGGACCCGTCCGACGGGGAGGATGACGCGCTCGCCGCCCAGCAGAAGATCTTGGCCAACGCCGACCGGTTACACCGACTGGCGGCCGAGAGTTACGCCGAGCTGTACGACGGAGACGGGGCCGCGCTGGGCGCGCTCGACCGGGTGTGGAAGCGGGTCGGGGAGCTGGCGACCCTCGACCCCACGTTCGCGGTGCATCTCGATACGCAGGATGCGATCGTCTCACAACTCGAGGAGCTGGCCTACGCGCTACGCCCGTATGCGAGCGGCGTCGACACCTCGCCGGAACGGCTGCAAACGGTCGAGGATCGACTGGCCAGACTCGAGCGTCTGAAACGGCGATACGGCCCCACGCTGCGCGAGGTCATCAGCCGGCGCGAACAACTCTGCGACGAAGCGGCACAGCTCGACAGGGGCACCGAACGCGAAGAGGACCTGCGCGCGCAGGTCGTGGCGACCCGTGACGCCTATCTCGACGTGGCGACGACCCTCTCGAAGCAACGACGGTCCCAGGCACCGATGTTGGCCCGGACACTCGAGCGCGGTCTCGCCGACCTGGCGATGGAGCGCACACGCTTCGAGGTCGTGTTCGACGCGCCCGCGTCCGAAGAGGAGCGGTGGACCGACAGGGGCATCGACCACGCGGAGTTCTATTTCTCGGCCAATCCCGGCGAAGACCTCAAAGCCCTGGCTCGGATCGCCTCCGGCGGCGAGCTGTCCCGTGTCATGCTGGTGCTCAGAACGACCGTCAGGTCTCCCGACACGTCTGGCAAGACCCTGGTCTTCGACGAGGTCGACGCCGGCATCGGGGGAGAAGCGGCCGAACGGATGGGCGCGAAGCTGAGAACGCTCGCCGACCGCTATCAGGTGCTCTGCGTCACCCACCTGCCTCAGATCGCTGCCTACGGCACCAGTCATCACCGTGTGACCAAGTCAGTTCGCAACGGCCGGACGACAACGGATGTGGAGCGTCTGGACGCAGACACCCGTGCCTCGGAGATCGCGAGGATGATGACAGGCACCCGGGTCTCGAGCAGCGTGTTGGAGAGCGCGCGTGAGTTATTGATTACAGCTAGCGAAGAAACAACGAAAACAGCGCGTCATTCGTCGCCGAACACGAAAGGCGAAAGCGAAAGGCGAAAGTAACGTCCGCCGACGCGCGTTCGGACGGAGGTCCCCAAGAGTGGCCCGCAAGTATTACATCGACACGTTCGGTTGTCAGATGAACGTCCACGATTCCGAGCGGGTGGCCGGTCTGCTCGATCAGGCTGGCTACGAGCCAGCGGCCGCACCCGACGAGGCCGACCTGGTCGTGATCAACACCTGCAGTGTGCGCGAGCGGGCTGAAGAGCGGTTGTACACGGAGCTGGGAATGGTGCCGACCAACCGATCGGGAAAGCGACCGATCGTCGCGGTGATCGGTTGCGTGGCACAGCAGGAGGGTCGCGCGCTACTCGAACGGGGACGCCGCGTCGATCTCGTGGTCGGCACGCAGGCCTTGTCGCGTCTGCCGGAGATGGTGGACCAGCTCGTCCGGGACCGCCCGGAGCGCGTCGACATCAACCCCTACGACAACGTGTCCTTTCCGCTCGGGGTCGCCCGCCGGTCCGACCCGGTCAAGGCGTCGGTCACCATCATCGAGGGGTGCAATGATTTTTGCGCGTTCTGTGTCGTGCCCTACACGCGAGGCCACGAGCGGATGCGACCGGCGGGGGAGATCGTCGAGGAAGTCCGTCTCGCCGTCGCCGAGGGCCACCGTGAGATCCATCTACTGGGACAGATCGTCAATCACTATGCCGCGCCCGACCGTGCGGGCTGCGACTTCGCCGGGCTGCTGGAGCTGGTGCACGAGGTACGGGGTGTCGAACGCATCCGTTTCGCGAGTCCGCACCCACGCCACGTGACCGACCGCATGATCGCCGTCATGCGCGCGCTGCCCAAGATCTGCCGCCACTTACACCTGCCGGTCCAATCCGGTTCGACCAGCGTGCTGGCGCGCATGCGGCGGCGGCACACGCGCGATGACTACCTGCACTTGATCGACCGTCTGCGCACGGCGATGCCGGACATCGCGCTGTCCACAGATATGATCGTCGGATTTCCCGGAGAGACGGTAGAGGAGTTCGAGGACACGCTCAGCTTGACCAGCGCCGTCGGCTACCACAGTATGTTCTCGTTCAAGTACTCGGAACGACCCAACACGCTCGCATCGAAGCGGCTGACAGACGACGTGCCGGTCGCCGAAAAGACCCGTCGCATCGTCGCGTTGCAGGAGCTGCAGAAGGGCATTCAGGAAAAGATTCATCGTCGGCGGGTCGGCCGCGTGGTCGAGCTACTGGTCGACTCGACGAGTCGCAGGCGCGACTGGGAGCTCGCCGGCCGGACGACCGGTAACACCGTCGTCAACTTCAGCGCGCCCAAGGAACTGCTAGGGCGATTGGTGCGTGTGCGCATCACCCGGAGCGGGCCGTTCAGCCTGCACGGCGAGCTGCTGGCAACGATCTCCTAGCTCCACCCTGGCAGACGGTGGGGACAGTCCTCCATCGCATCGAGACCCTGTCCACGGAACATGCTACGCTTGGGCAAAGCACGATGAGGGAGACACCGTGCAACCGCTGAGCAACGGAGGCAGCCGCAATCAGCGCCGTCCCGCATCGCACCGAGGGTAGCCGATGAGCCGATCTGGCAAGGCGTGACGACGGAGCACACCGGCGGTAGTCGACCGAGGACAAACGCAGGCCGGGCGGATGCAACGCCGGCCGAATGCAGCAGGACTTGTGACCGCGGACTGGTAGAGGAAGAGAGGCGTGACGATGCAGGTCGAGATGTCAATCAAGGGGCTGATGGTCGATCCGATCACGAACATGCCGATTGTCATTCTTCATGACAGCGAGGGGCAGCGGGTCCTACCGATTTGGGTGGGCATCTTCGAGGCCAACGCCATCGCCTTGCAGATCGAAAACATCTCGATGCCACGACCGATGACGCACGACCTGCTACGGAACGTCATCCACGACCTCAAGGCGGACGTGCAGAAAGTCGTGGTCAGCGACCTGAAGGAGAACACCTTCTACGCCGTCATCCACCTGGTCGTCGGAGGCGAGCCTGTGGCGATTGATGCGAGGCCGAGCGACGCCATCGCACTCGCGTTGCGTGTGCGAGCGCCGATCTTCGCCGAAGACACCGTCATCGACAGCGCGAAGCAGCTGGACCTCTCACCGCACAAAGGGGACTCCGAACGGCTGCAGCAGTGGCTCGAGGCGCTCGACCCGGACGAGCTGGGAAAATACAAGATGTAGGCTGCAACGGGGCCCCGTCGCTTGACACCCCGCGCGACACGTTCCTACAATGACGCCGCATACAGGTCCTCGTCCAGAACGCGGTCCCAAGAAAGTATCTCGCTCGTGCCGTTCAAAATGATCGTCGCGATCGCCAATCAGAAAGGCGGAGTCGGCAAGACAACGACGGCGATCAACCTGGCCGCGGCACTGTCACTGCGCGGCAAACAGACGCTGCTGATCGATCTCGACCCGCAAGGCAACAGCACGCTGTCGTTCATCCAGCGCGACACCCTCACGGTGTCCGCCTACGACGCCTTCGCCAATCCCGACTGCACATTGTCGGATGTAATCGTCCCGGCCGATCAGCAGAAAAACCTCTCGGTGGTGCCCGCCCGCATCTCGCTGGCCAAGCTCGAGGCCCGCCTCGTCGGAGAGCTCGACGCACACTTCAGACTGAAGGACCTCCTCGCACCGCTGGCCAAGCGGTATCCCTACGTCGTGATCGACTGTCCCCCGACACTCGGACTGTTGACGGTCAACGCCCTGGTGGCGGCGACCCATCTGCTGATCCCGATCCAGTCGTCGTATTTCGCGCTCGAAGGCACCGACGATCTCCTCGAGACCATCGAGAAGGTCCGGGCGAGAGCCAACCCGAAACTGGAGATACTTGGCGTCCTGATCACGATGCTCGACAAACGAACTTCGCTGGGTCGAGACATCCAGATACAGATCAACAAGGTCTTCGGTCCGAAGGTCTTCAAAACCGTCATTTCGAAGAACGTGCGGCTCGAGGAGAGTCCGGCCTACCGCGAATCGATTTTCTCCTTTGCGCCGGACTCCAAGGGTGCATCCGACTATTACAGTCTCTGCGAGGAGGTGATGGACCGTGCTTAGGCGAGGACTGCCACACGCCGTGAAGATGCGCCACGATGAGCATTACGTCGAGGCGCTTGCTGCCTCGTCCGGCGCTCCCATTGGACGCATGGTCCCGATTGATCAGGTCGATCCGAATCCGGACCAGCCCAGACAGGTAATGGGTGATCTCTCGGAACTGATGGCGTCGATCACCGAGAAGGGAATCATCGAACCGCTCATCGTCAGGCAGCGGCGCGGCCGTTTCCAGATCGTGGCGGGGGAGCGACGCTACCAGGCGTCCGTACAGGTCGGACTGCGGGAAGTCCCGGTGGTGATCCGGGACGTCGACGACGCCGAGTTGATCGAGATCGCCCTCGTGGAGAACCTCCAACGCCTGGACTTGAGCCCGTTCGAAGAGGCGGAGGCACTACACACGCTCGCCAGAGACCACGGCTGCAAACACGAGGATCTGGCCCGCCGCCTTGGGAAGTCCAGGACCTCCGTCACCGAGTCGCTCAGCCTCAACGCGATGCCTGCCGAGGTTGGAGCGCTTTGTCGGCTGGCCGACATCACGTCTAAATCGCTGCTGTTACAGGTGGTTAGGCAGGGTGATACGCAGAAAATGATCGCTCTCGTCGAGCGGCTGACCAGGCACCCTGGTCAGACGACACGCGAGCAAGCCAGAGCCGCAACCGCGAAACGAAACCGGGGGCGACCCACAGCGTTCACCTTCAAATACGTGCCGCCCGCCAAGACCTTCAACCTCAGTCTGAAGTTCCGCAAGTCGCGGGTCGACCGCCACGAAATCATCGCTGCGCTGACCGAGATCCTCGAGGAGTTGAAGCGGGCTGACTGACACGGCGCGGGCGGGTCTGCGAGAGCCCCGTTCGCGTCGGCCATCCGTGCGACCCCTCGCGCGAGGCTCCGCCGCAGCCCATCCCGCCCCGGTTGGCCCCGCCTGGCTCGCCACACCTGCCTCACAGACCGCTACCCGAACGAGACTCCTTGAACGGCAGCTGTCGTGGTGAGCGAAAAAAACAGAACCAATACTTGACTCAATCGCCACGATAAAAGTTGTGCAGGGAGTCCAGTGCCGCCGGTATCATCGTTGCCAACATGGGGGATGGCTCCTGGATCAGCAACTGTGCACCGCTGGAGGTGGTTTCTGTCCTTGGCTCGGCCCTAAGTGGTCCAGGTCATTTACGGTAGCATTCGGGTGGCGATGCATCCCGCCTGGACGGCGTTGCTCCTCGGTCACACATCCCGCAATTTGCTCCCTCGTCGCACCGTGTCAGCCTGGCGCCTCGCCACCCTCGGTGCGTTACCGTAATGAAGACCGGGACCGCTAAGTTAACATAACACCCCTTATCAGACCCAAGAAATACGAGGATTCTGGGTGATCTGAATCCATGAAGTTCTTGGATCTGATCAAGGGATCGCATCGAGAGGCATATCAGACCCAAGAAATACGAGGGGTTCTGGATGCTCCGAAGCCAGGACTCTCTAGGGTCTGATCAAGAGGTCGCGTGGCCGGGCGCTCGTCGCCGCCACGCGCCTCCACGATCTTGGGTGCTGGGTGCGTCGAAGGCCTGGGTCGATCTGAGCCGCTGTTTCGACATCGAGAGGTTCATCAGATCCAAGAAATACGGGGATTCCGGATGATCCGAATCAGGGCTGTCTGGGGTCTGATCAAGGGGTCGGATGGCCGGGCGTTCGCTTTGAGCCCACGCCTTCGCGCCACGCGCCACCAAGATCCGTGCGTCAGGGTC
>SMUZ01041987.1_pt1 | contig 17902 bp, 24 predicted proteins | sample 2456421 | NCBI WGS metagenome assembly SMUZ01 (sample SAMN11095932, study PRJNA526329) | marine sediment metagenome | biome: Marine sediment; feature: Surficial sediment; material: Deep marine sediment; isolation source: Hadal surficial sediment | place: Pacific Ocean | collected 2014-11 | depth... | reverse complement strand
GAATTTTCTTCTAAAGACTTGTTTATTGAATGGTTAGAACCAAACAAAGCAATTGAGATAACGACACAGTTTGATATTCCATTTGATGAAGAAAAACAATACAAGATAATTATAAGACCACAAAAAGAACAATCAACTGTTGATACAGCTGTTGTTTGCATAACAAATTGTTGATCGCATATTTTTTAACTAAAAAAATTGTCAAATTTTTCTATAGTAAGCGTAGTTATGTGTGACTTGTACCATATAACACGCATAACTTTTGGAAAAAAGTATGGCTATATCTAAAGCTAACAGAGCAGCAGCAGCTAAAAAAGCAGCACGTACTCGAAAGAGAAACGCAGCAGCAAAAGCAGCAGCAGCAACAAAATTGAGTGCATCTCGTAAGAGAAAGGCAGCAGCAAGACGTGGAGCAGCATCTCGTAAGAGAAGTGCACCAAAACGTAGAGCAGCACCAAGAAGAAAGGCAGCAGCAAAACGTAGCGCAGCTCCAAGAAGAAAGGCAGCAAAACGTAGAGCAGCTCCAAGAAGAAAGGCAGCTCCAAGAAGAAAGGCAGCAAAACGTCGACGTTAAACTGTCCTTCAAACTTTTTTCTATTTTTTTAATTCTTAATTAAATATATTTCTAAACTCGAATTTAGAAACATTCTAAATTACTCTTCTTGCATCTTCATTTCTGGCATGACAAAAACTTTGTTTGGTTTAATTTTTAAAATAATTCTTTTTTCATCATCACGTTTGAACGGATAATGCTTACGTCCCATATATTGTTGCGTAAGTTTGTCTATATGTTTATACTCATAATCTGGAATCAATTCTTCAACTGTTCCGCGAATTGTTATCATGTCAAGCGGATTATCTTTTGACACAACAGATACTGCAACACGAGGATCACGTAAAACATTTTTGTGTTTTATCCTACCTTCAGCAGTATTTATCAAAACATAACCATCTTCATAGTTTGCCCAAACAGGAGATACTTGTGGAGAGCCATCCTTCATTATTGTTGCAATAAAAACAAGATTTTTTTTAGAAAATAATTTTATAGACTTTTCTTCCAATATTTTTCATCGTTGTTTTTTGACAGACTTTTCAAGTATGTTTGTCATGGCTCTATTCATGATTTCCAATACCAAGTATTGTGAGTATTCTTTAGATTTTTTACCCTTTAATTTGGCTGTTTTAGGCGACAAACCTTTTAGAATCTTCTCAATTTTGGTGGATGTGTCATCAATGATTATGGAATATTTTGAATCAAAATCTTCAGGAGTTTGAAAATCCAATAGTTTAGTTGATGTTCCATAGTATTTTCTTATAGCTCCTCTTGATTCTACAATTTTAACAATTTCAATCAATCCAGAATTTTTAAGAATTTCCAGGTGGTGACGAACCGTCGTTAATGCTTTTTTGTATCCTTTCTTTTTTAGAGCATTTGTGATCTGGTCTGCAGAAAATGCTTGGTGGTATAAAATTTCCATAATTTTGGCTCGTCCAGGGTCTTCAATTGCACGTGCGTGTTCAATGCTTGTCGTAACAATGCGATTAACTTTGATTTGTTTTTCTAATAACGTAGACATACTAAGATTACCTTTCTATTTGATCTAAAAGATCCTTGTATCATATTTTTTTGTCTAATCGCATCATTTTTTTTTTATTTTAATAAAAGTCGTAATACTATCAAATGAGTTGTATTGATACAATAAATATAGAATTGCTGGAATTATTTTAGTAGTGATTTTAGAAATTTTGTATAATTTCAATTAAGGCAGATCCTGAAAACAATGTCATCAAATTACCCGTCAGGTCATCATTTTGCCAATTACCAAAAATAAAATTCGAGTCCATGTTAGATTTTAGTCAACATCAAGTTAACAATTAGAGTTACAGAGACTTTCCTGCTAGTTTCTCATATGCAATGACATAACGCTCTGTCATCTTTTCAATTATCTCTTGTGGAATTTCTGGTGCGACTGGTTCTTTTCCTGCATTTCGTGCATCATCAAATTGTTTTTGATACCCATTAGCAGTTAACCAATCACGTAAAATTTGTTTGTCATATGCTTCTTGAATTTTTCCTGTCTCAAAGGATTCTTTTGGCCATAAACGATACTCATCAGGACCAATCGAATCACCCAAAGTGATTTGTCCATCTAAAATTCCAAATTCTAATTTCAAATCAGCCAAGATAAAACCAACACTATCAGCAATTTCTGCCATCTTTTTGTAAATCTCAATCGAAGTTTTTTCTAGCCAGTTGTACTGTTCGTCAGTAACTAGGTTCATCTCTAGTGCTTTTGCTTTGTCAATGGCAATGTCGTGTTCTGATTTTGTGGTAGGATCAAATATTGGTTCTGAAAGTTTTGCAGCCAATGTAGTATCGGTTCCATCAGGTACTGTAACTTCACCTTTCTTCCATCTGTTTACCAAACTTCCATAAAAATAGCCTCTTACAACGCACTCTATTGGAAGCATCTGCATCTTTTTTACAACAATCTCAGTATCAGATTCACGTCGGACAAAATGATTTGATTCAGATAATTCATTGAACCAAAATTCTGCAAATTTGCACAAAACTTCACCCTTTCGTGGAATATCTTGCTTGAATTTTACATCATATGCAGAAACTCTATCTGAGAACTTGAAGAGAATGGTATTTTCATCTACATCATAAATGTCCTTTACTTTTCCGCTTGTAAGAAACTTCAAACAATCAGACTTGATTTTGATGTGATTTAACTGATAGGAAAAAGGTCATGACCCCATCATACCAACCATCTTTGGCATCTCGCGATATGCTTTGTTTACAAAGATGTCGTTATCAGCACTAATCATCACAAACTCCATTGGATTATCAGGTGGGGGGGAAAGTATGATTTTTTGTCCTGCTTTGAGAGTTTTAAGATCAATGGTATCTCCGGCCCCAAAGTTCACATGGATATTTGTTAGTGGTTGAGAGCCAGTATTTTGAATTACTACTCGTCCCATTACAAACAGACTTTGTTTGTCTAAAATTGGGTCAACAAAGATAGCATATTCTTGGGTTGGAACGTAAAATTTCACAAGATCAGCGCCGAAAATTACTACTACTATTACAATTACAGCAATTCCTGCAGCAATAAGTACACGGTACTGATTCACGGATTGTATATTGTTTTTCTAATAATTAAGATTGCCTGGATTCTAAACTCCAATACGCTTAAGTCCATAATTCTTGCAGAAAATTCAAGCTGATGAAAATTCATGTCTAAAAAAGAGATACTGATAGCAACAATTGGAATAGCTTTATTGATGATTGGATTGTTATTTTTTTACTAGAAAAATTAGATTCTAAACTCTTTTTGTTTTTCTCAATAATTCCAACTTTAAACTATTTGATAATGTGAAAATATACAACACTGCCAGGCAATCTTAATTGATTACTTGACTTCAACGCCATTCCAAAAGGCTACCATTCCCTTAATCTTCATAGCAGCATCATTTGGTTCTGTATAATACCAAGCACAATCTTTGTTAGTTTTCCCATTTACAGTGACTGAATAGTAGTTTGCCATTCCTTTCCAACCACAAAGGGTTGTCAGTTCAGTCTTTTGAAAAAACTCATTTTTTATTGAATCAAATGGAAAGTAATGGTTTCCTTCAACTACAACTGTATCGTTACTTTCAGCAATTACAACATCATTCCAGATTGCTTGCATACTAATTATTCACCTTTCATCTCTATTCTACTTCTAAATTTAGGCCTAATTCCAAGAGAATCATAGTTACCTGTAGAGCATGTAAAGCACATGGAATCTTTTGGGATGCCGATAGCTTCTGCAAGATTTTCAGCATCATTGTATCCCAAAAAGTCTGCACCAATGTTTTGTCTTACCAACTCAGTAGTTTCTTCTAGGGTCATGTCTTTTCCATTAGAAAATGTCGCAAGTTCTTCTTGTGATGGAAAATCAATTCCAGCATAACATGGAAACTTGATTGGAGGGTATGTAATGACCATGCTGATTTTTTTTGCACCTGCTCTTCGAAGCGCCTTAATAATTGCCTTGGAGCTTGTTCCTCGAACTAAACTATCATCAATTACAACAACATGTTTTCCTTCAATTATTTCCTTAATTGGAATAATCCATCTGTTAATTTCTATTCTGTCAGTTTGATGTGGTTCAATGAAACTTCGCAATGGTCCTTTCTTACTGTATCTGTCTTTGAGCAAGCCTTCATCAAAGGACACACCAAGCTCTTGTGCATATCCTAATGCTGCAGGTCTTGCAGAATCAGGTACTGGTATTACTAAATCTGCATCTTTAATTGGAAATTTCCTTGCCAAGAATCTGCCAATGTTTTTTCTTGCAACATAGATGTTAGTTCCTTCCATGTTACTTGCTGGATGTGCAAAATAAGTAAATTCAAAAGAACAATGTGCACGTGTAGTTTCATCAGAGAAACGCTCAGTCTCTAGCCCATTTTTGCTTAATTTGATTAATTCGCCAGGATTTACATTTCGTTGCATTGTAGCTCCAACTGCAGATAATGCTGAAGATTCAGATGCAACAATGTAAGTGTCATCTATTTCTTTATGCCCTAAAACCATTGGACGAAATCCCTTTGGATCACGCGCAGCATAAACAGAATCATCGTCAGTGATAAATGTAAAACAATAAGAGCCAACCATCTCGTTTTTAAGAATTGAGAGAGCCTTTCCCATCTTACCATTCTCAGAGATTAGTGTAACCAATCTTTGTGCTGCAACAAGTGTGTCGCTTGAAGTTTGTGGTGTAAATGAACAGCCCCCGACAAGGTTTGATAGCTCCTGAGCATTTGCAATTGTTCCGTTATGTGCAATGCAAAGATCCTTTACTTTGAGAGGTTGTGCGTTTTCAAGGGAACTTCGTCCCATCGTGGAATAACGCACATGCCCAATTACTGACGGAGAGGCATATTCTTCTGTAATTGTTTTAAATTCTGATGATGCAGCAGAAACAAGCCCCAATCTCTTTAGGGGGATTTTATTTGGAATTGCAATGCCCCATGCTTCTTGACCTCTATGCTGAAGCGCTCTTAGTGCATCAATTACCATTGGTATTACATTAGTTCCACTTAGACTATAGATTCCAACTACGCCACAATTCTCCTTAACCATGAAGCACCAAGTCCTTTAACGAATTAAACCAAGTTTTTTGCGCTTTATCAACTCTTAGATCAATGATCGATTTTACTCCATCTGTGAATTGAATTTTCTCTCCTTTAAACTGACCAATAAGTTTGAATGAGACTTTACTCTTTTTGAGCATAACCTCCAGTTCTTTGAGATTTTTTTTGTCTAATACAAAGAGATAACGAGAATGGCTTTCAGAAAATAAAATTCTGTCAACATCAAGATTCTCACCAGGAACTTTTTCTAATGAGATCTTACAACCAATTTGGTTTATCATACAAAGTTCAGACACTGCAACTGCCAGTCCCCCCTTTGAGCAGTCATGTACAGATTTTAGGATTTGGTTTTGAATTACTTTCAATACAATTTTCATATTTTTCTTTGACTCTGCAAAGTTGACAGATGGACATTTTCCTCCAATGAACTTGTGGATATATTCATAGTATTCAGAACCACCCATCTCATTTTTGGTATCTCCAACAATTACAAGACAATCGCCTTCTGTAATCTTTTGAGGAATAAGGGGATTTTTGTCAATTAGTCCCAAGACCACAATCAGTGGAGTTGGTTTTATTGGTCCTGCAGGTGTTTCGTTATAAAAGCTGACTTTACCTCCAACGCATGGAATTTTGGTATCGTTAGCAAAATCAGTCAACCCCTTTAATGATTCTAAAAAGGTCCAAAATATTTCAGGATCTTTTGGATTTCCAAATTGAAGATGATCAAGCATGCCAATTGGTTTTGCTCCAGTACAGACAACATTTCTGCATGCTTCCTCAAAGCAACCAATTGCGCCTTCTCTTGGATTGATGTAGCATTGTTTTGGATTTCCATCTATCTTTACAGAAAGAAATTTACCATTATCTAATCTTAAAACTGATGCATCATGTCCAGGTTTTACTACAGTTCTGATGCCAACTTCATGATCATATTGTCCATAAACCCAAATCTTGCTTGCTATGTTTGGTGCTGCAAGTAACGTCATCATGGTTTTAGAATAATCAGAAATGGATTTGAGTTTCATTTCTTTTTCAATTGTTTTCAAATATACTGGTTTTTTTGATGGCAAATCAAGAAGAGTTGCATTTGCAACAACATCTGTTGGAAGATTCGCAAATGTCTTTTTGCCTTTTTTCACATGCATTTGCTTGTCAGATTTTACATGGCCAATTACAGAACATGTAATGCGAAATTTCTTGCAAATTTCTTGCAGTTTTTTTAATCTAGTTTTGTTTGTGATAATTAACATTCTTTCTTGTGATTCAGATACCATGATTTCATCTGGATGCATGTTTGATTCACGTGTGTGAACCATGTCAACATCCATCTCTATTCCAACTTCTAATGTATCAGCAATCTCTGAAACTGCACAAGACAAACCTCCGCCTCCAAGGTCTTTCATGGCGTTGATTAGTTTGTGGTTTCGTGCCTCCAAGATTGCCTCGATAATTAATTTCTCGATAAAGGGATCTGGTATTTGAACTGCAGAACGATCTTCTGATTCTAAAGAATCTGAAGCAAATTGAGATCCGCCCATTCCGTCTCTCCCTGTTGAACCTCCAAGTAATACTACCAAGTCACCTTTCTTGGCATGATTTTTAATCAAATTTTCTTTTTTGCCAAACCCTATTGCTGCAACATCAACTAGTGCATAATTTTGATAGCAATCATCAAACTCAACTTCCCCCCCAATTGTTGGAATGCCTAAACAGTTCCCATAGTCAGCAATTCCAGTAACTGCATTTTTGAAAAGCCATCTTGCTTGCTGATCTTTTTCTATATCTCCAAAACGCAATCCATTAAAGATTGCAATTGGTCTTGTACCTGCTGATAAAATATCTCTAATTACGCCGCCTACACCAGTTGCAGCACCGCCATATGGTTCAACAGCAGATGGATGATTATGACTTTCAATGTGTGCAGTAACAACATACCCATCGCCAACATCCAAGACACCAGAATCATATCCTTTCTCATGGATTACAAGGGATCCTTTCATCGGTAACATTGTGAGATGTTTTTTTGATGATTTGTAAGAGCAATGTTCGGACCACTCTGCAGCTACAATCTGTAATTCGGTAGAAGTTGGATCTCTGCCAATTTTTGATTTTAGTTCAGCTAGCTCTTGAGGTTCTAGACTCAATTAATAACACCCATTTTCACCAATAGAGATTCAAAGATAAGAGAAGACGGTTTGTTATCAATTGGATTAATTTCAGATTCAACTGCTCTTTCTGGATGGGGCATCATGCCAACAACATTTCCTTCTTGATTGCAGACACCTGCAATCCTGTTTGAAGAGCCATTTACAACTTGGGTGTATCTAAATACAATTTGATTTTTTTTCTTTAATTGTTTTAAAGTATCAGCGTCAGCATAATATCGTCCCTCACCATTTGCTATTGGTATAGGGATTTTCTCATGCAGTTTGAATTGATTTGTAAATGGAGTCTTGTTGTTTTCAACAATCAAATTTGTCCATTCACACATAAAATTTAGAGATTCGTTTTTGAGCAAAACTCCAGGAAGTAATTCAGATTCTACAAGAATTTGAAATCCATTACATACACCTAAAATTGGTACCCCTTTTTCTGCCATCTTTTTGACATCCTTAATGATTGGACTGTGAGCAGCAATTACTCCTGCTCTAAGTCTGTCTCCATAAGAGAATCCACCTGGAAGAATTATTGCGTCGATATTTTTTGGAAGAGATTTCTCATGCCAATAGTATTGTGCGTTAAGATTAAAGACGTCAGTTAGCACATGATACATGTCACGATCACAGTTACTACCGGGAAAAACTACAACTCCAACCTTCACATTTGTGTTTACATTCGGCGATATTTAATTTGAATCGAGTCCGGAAAAAATTTATGTGAAAAATGAGTGATCCATCTTGACTCAAGTCAAAGACATCTAGGCATCAAAAACAACTACCGTTACTTTGCTTACCATAGGATTGTATATTCGTAGTTCATCACAGATCTTCTGTATTTTTGATTGAGCAGTTTTCTTGTCTTTTTCTTTGATTGTGAATTTTAACATCTTTCCAGTTTTTATTTTAGAAACTGTTTTATGGGTTCCTTTTAGAACTAGATCATTTAGAATGGTATCCCCTTCAGGATCACTAATGCCAGGTTTATTTTCAATGGTTACATGAACAGTAAAAGTTGCCATTAATAATTTTCAAATTTAAATCGAGATTAATCTATCTTCCGAATAATTTTGTGCCTTTATACTTATTTAGAAAGATACGTCAAGTTCATAATTAGAAATAGAGTAATCCATGAATAATTTTTTTGTCATGCTATACTTTGAATTTCTTGAGACCTTCACTCACAACTAAATTCAATACGTGTGAGAAGCTGATAGATTTTGGGGAAATTTTAATCATCTTTGCTTGAATATTTCGAAGTTTCTCAACATTTGTAGAATTCAATACAACAGTTATTCTGTCTCCCACAAAGAAAATAAGCTGATTTGCTATAAAAAGAAGATCACGTTTTCCTACTAACTAGATAGACATTGGAATTTATATCAGAATATTTGACATTACTACATAATGGCAAGATCTAGATATTGGAAGATTACATCAGATGAGATGGATGGTTTTGCTTATGATGAAAGTAAATTGCTAAACTGGGAAATCAAATGTATCAGAGAGCCAGATGAAGAGGCTCGCTTTATTGGAGTTTTCATGTATAAACATGGGACTGCATATGACTATGAATCAATAAAGGGAATCTGTTACTATCACAACAATATTGATAGAAAAGAACTCCCAGCAATCACTAGTTTCCTTAAAGGTAAATTCAAGGGTAAAGAGCTGGAAAAAGGAGAGAGGGTTTTCCTAAAGGGTTCAAAAGAAATCTATGCCGGTAAAGACATTGGGGACTTGGCAAAGGAAATGGAAACAAAATTCAATACAAAGGCCATAATTTCTTTGGAGTTTGAGGATTTAACTACGGAGCAGCTCAAAGAAGCAGGGCTGCCAGAGGCAAAGTTGTTACCAATTCCCGGCAAATAGATATATCATAAAACACAAAGAGATTAGATGTCAGAATTAGAAGGAATTAATCGACACCTCAAAGAACTAAGAAAAAGATTACTTAGAATTGTACTGGTTATTGGCATTATTACTGCATTTATTCTAACTTTTCATGCAGAACCAATTCAAGTAGGACAAATTACTTTGTATTATCCATCACCTGAGCCACTAAACAACATTGCAGCACAAATTACTAATCACATGAAATTCAACCTTGTTCCAGAAAATGTTCAGTTAATTCAGACAGCGCCAGGACAAGCATTCTTTGCCCAAATATACATTGCAACACTTGTGGGGATTGTAGTTGGAATGCCAGTTATTATCAGAGAGTTAGTTGGATTCATTAAACCAGCACTAAAAGAAAATGAAATCAATGTTAGCAGAAGCATTTCACTTCCAGCATTAGGACTGTTTATTGTAGGTTGTATCTTTTCTTACAATTTTGTGATTCCATATATTTTAGAATTTTTGTACAGATATGGAGAATCTTCAGGACTTGTAACTTTTCTTAACATAATGGATTTTGTTACTTTTGTTTTACAATTTTTGTTGGCATTTGGATTTTCATTTCAGCTTCCACTTGTAATGTATGCAATAACTGCATCAGGAATGGTAGATTCAAATTTTTGGAGAAAGAACAACAGATATGCAATTGTGGTAATTGTGATTTTTGGTGCAGTAATTACTCCAGATGGAAGTGGTGTGACAATGTGGTTCATTGCAATCCCAATGATTGTACTTTATGTAGCAGGCATGATAGTCATAGAGCGTAAAGAGCGTAAAAAGTTGAACACTTAAATCTGAAATCAAAGAAGTTTATACAGTATGCTTGGAACAACTGAGATCATCGTATTAGTTGTAGTTATTGGTGTGTTAATTTTTGGTGCAAAGAAGATTCCAGAACTTGCAAAAACCTTCGGTAAAGCCAAAGGAGAGTTTGAGAAGGGAAAGATTGAAGCTGATAAAGAACTCAAAGACTTCAAAGGAGAAATAGACAATATTACAAAGGACAAACAAGTAAAATCAGACTAGTTTTCAGCAATTTTTACAAAATCATCTAAAATTTTAGCATAATCTTGTTCAATCTTATTTTTTCCAAGCATGTTTGATATCTTCATCTTGCCCTTTAGTTTAAAATCCACATCAACTATAATTTTTGTTCCTTCTGAAATTTCTATAAATTGTTGCTTGATATAACTTCCCTTGGCATCGCCACCAATAACAAAAATCTCATGCAAGACTGGCTCTTTAGTAACATGCTTTGCCATAATTACCAGTTCCCGGTCTCCAAGATTCATGTGCTCTTCTACCACAGAAACATTTCCTCGAACGGAGAGCACTCTAACAGATGGAAAATGTTGAGGAATTAATCTCTCATAGTTTTTATAATTTGATAGTCTTTCATAGACAGTTTCTCTTTTTGCATTAACTATTTTTTCTAAAGAGAATTTTGTCAACGCTAATTTAGAAAGTACCCCATCGAGGGTATAAATCGTGCTCTATGTCAAACTGGTCCAAGCACTTTCCCACACCATGATTAACAATATCATCAATTGATTTGGGTTTTGTATAAAACTCTGTAACTGGTGGTAAAATCACAACTCCCAATCTAGATAATTTTAACATGTTTTCCAAATTGATTGCAGATAATGGAGTCTCCCTTGCCATCAAAATTAATTTTCTGGATTCCTTTATTGTAACACCTGCTGCTCTTGCAATTAATGTTTCATCATATCCATTTGCAATTGCAGACAATGTTTTCATACTACATGGTGCAATAATCATTCCATCAACTCTATGAGTTCCACTTGAAACACTTGATGCCATGTTTTTTTCATCTGAAGTATTAGTTGCAAGTGATTTTACATACTCAGTTGTATATTCAGTTTCCATGGAAATGCATTTTTCAGCCCACTCCGACATTATCAAGTGAGTTTCAACATTAAGTTTCTTGAGAATCTCAAGCATTCGGATTCCATAAATTGCTCCAGTACTACCGGTGATACCAATGATTAGTTTCAATAATTAATATTGTAAACTACAGTATTTTATGTATTAGATAGACGGAGTTTGTTTATCACTAAAGATTTTGCCCCTCATCATTTTCTGCAGACCTCTCTAGCTCTTTTCTTGCTTTTCTTCGTTTAAGCCACAAAGAGATTCCACCTACTGCCATTGCAGTAAATAAGATTACTCCCGCCATCTGCAACTCAAAATAATACAACATATCTAAAATCAGATATTTATTAAAATAAAATCTTCTGGTTTATGCCTATCGGATAAATTGAAAATTAGCTATATTAGATCCCATAATCTAAGAATAATGTGATTAAGAATTCTGAGATTAAGAAGATAGTAAATGACTATTCAGATATCAGAATAGGAGTTCTTGGCAGTCATTCTGCACTTGAAGTGATGGACGGTGCAAAAGATGAGGGCTTTCAGACTAGTGTTTTTTGTCAAAAAGGAAGAGAGGGTCCATATCAAAGGTTTGCAAGGATTGCAGATGAGATCATAATATTAAATAAATTCAAAGACATGGCTTCAGCCAAAATTCAGAAAAAGTTACGTGAATCAAATACAATCATAGTTCCACACAGATCACTTACAGTTTATCTTGGATACAAAACAATAGAGAACACATTCAAAGTACCAATTTTTGGAAATAGAAGATTATTCCAAGCAGAAGAGAGAACGGCAAAGAAAGGGCAATACTATCTTTTAGGGAAATCTAGAATAAAGTATCCCAAACTATTCAAAGACCCAAAGAGAATAAACAGGCCTTGCATTGTAAAAGTCCAAGAAAAAAATAGACCACTGGAAAGAGCATTCTTCACAGTTTTATCTTACAAGGATTACAAGGAAAAATCAGATGCAAAAATCAAACAAGGAATCATCTCAAGAAAGGATCTAGAAAAATCAAGCATTGAAGAATTAGTAATAGGAACTTACATGAATTTTAACTTCTTTCATACCCCAATTTCAGACCAAGTTGATTTTATTGGAATTGAGCGAAGATTACAAACAAACATCCATGATTACAATGCATTACCTGCAAAACAGCAACTAGACATTGACATAGATTTACAAAACATTGAGGTAGGCCATACGCCTGCAAGCATCAGAGAGTCATTGCTTGAAAAAGTAATCAAAATGGGAGACAAGTTTGTAGCGACTGTTAAAAAAGAATATGCACCAGGAATTATTGGCCCATTCTCACTTCAAAGTGTAATTACGAAAGATTTAGAGTTAGTAGTATATGATGTGTCTTTACGGGTTCCTGGAAATCCAATAGTTGCTACCACAAGCCCTTACACAAAATATCAGTATGGTAAGACCTTCGGTGTCGGTAGAAGAATCGCAATGGAGATTAAACGAGCCCAAGAAGAAGATCGTCTTGACGAAATAGTGACATAATGATATTCTAAAAAATCCAAAAACATATTTCTAGCAAAAATTGTCTAACTTTGTTAATTGGCTAGATTGAGAAATATGTTGAATACTTAACGTTTTGTCTCAAATAATTAAAACGGTTTGATGTTTGAGATGAGATTGCTGGATGCCAATTGACAATACAAACTCTTTCTATAGCTAAGGATTGTTGAGTAAAAACAAAGGACCATCACGAAATCTACTTATCTTTCTATGCCTCTAATAATACCTATGGCTGGTAAAGGGAATTTTACTTGTAGAGGGAAAGACAATCACGTTATACTCTACGATATTCCTGATGGTGATAGTGTTGAGAGTTTTGCTGAAAAAACACCCTGTGAAAAATGTGGTGCTAAGATATATTATTCTGAAGGATTTCTCTGACAGTTTTTTTCACAAACTCTTTCTATAACTGAGGATCGTTAAGTAAAAACATTGGTGATGAATCAAAAATAAATTATCATTACATGATATCAAAGATCAAATACAAGTTTCACTATTAAATAATCATGAGAAAATTCTGGCAAAACAATGATACAAATCAAGAGGATAATGGAGAATTAGAGAACTATTCAAAAAAAATTAAGCAGAGTTTAGCAGAATTAGAGTGCGAAGAATCAATTATTGGGGATAAGAAAGAGTTTGGCAGGGTTAGAAAGAGTCTGATGAACATGTTACGAGCAAAACATGGGGATGAAATAGCTAATAGAGCGTTAAGTAGAGTAAACAAAAGAATGCAGAAAGAACATCATGGGTAAAACAATCTTCATCAAAGAGATTATCATCATAGCAAAAGAACCTAGGCTTTGTCCTACTTGTGAGAAAGAAGATAGGTTAGAAAAAGATGTCATCAGAGAAGAGAGGTCTGATGGAAAGACAATTCTCTGTTCTCGTTGCGAGGCATTAATCATAGTTACAAATCACAATCTCAAGCAAGTGGAATTATCATCAAAAAAAGACGACACTATAATGCTAAAAGAGCCTTACCTGATTAGAAAAGTGACATACTAGTTTCCAGATTTTGCAAGTAATTCTTGTATTACATAACTTCGAACATGTGTAATCTCCCAATCTCTTAGATTTGCGGTCTTACATTCCTCTTTTATTACAAGACCTACAAGGCCCTTGCTCCAGATATGATTTACAGGATCATATATCTCGACAATTTTCCCATGTTTTGTTATTTTGATTCCTCCATGACATCTTTCAATTACTTGTAATGCCACTTTTTTGTAGAGTTTCTCAAAATTGACCATACTACAATGTCATTGGTCACATCAAAAACGTTCGGATTTTTTAGATTGAATGATAATATACCATAGAAATTACAACAAAAATTGCTGATGATTAATCAATAAACTAAGCTATAACTGATACATGATGAGTTTGCCGAATTATGAAGCATATTTGAACATAAAATCAAGATTTTCTGTCACTTACTTTAACTGTCATAGATAGAGGAGGAGATAATGCCTCAGGGTTGTCAATACTCTCCCAAACAAAGACCTGAATATGATAATTTCCAGATTCATTTGGAATCCATGACTGTGCTGGAGAAAATGATTGTCTGGGAGACAACGAACCTGTCAGCCAAGATAATGAAATTATAACATCCTTATCGTTTTTCACTTGTGTAATATATGCAAAGTTTTGTTGAACGTCTTGATTGTTTGAAATATCTGCCATTATCATTATTTGTTCATCAACAAAATGGATTTTCTCGTGAGATGAAACTTGAACTGTAATAGGTTCTGCAAATACATATCCAATACTTGTGACAATCAAAAATACTGAGAGTGTTAGAATTTTCATAACTAGTATTAGTGGGATTGATATTTAATCTAGCTAATGTGCAAACTACCTGAGAAATTTCCAGAATATTCTATAATGTACAAAACACTTTCAAAAAAAATTAAAGAATTAGAAAAAAGAAAAGAGAGTACTCAAGAAAGTGAAATAGAGAAAATACAATTAAAGATTCAAAGGTATCAAACCGAGTTAAACAAAATTAAGAAAATGTTTCCAGACAATTTTTTTGATGAATAAAATGAATTATCTTAGGAGGATTCTAATTCATATTTCCATTGTTTCTTTGAGTAGATTCTTTCTAACAAGAATTGGAATAGCATAATATGATGCAAGTGCCATGGCATCAGATGCACGATAGTTTTTCAATACAAGGTCTTTTTTGCCAGTAAAGTATAGATTTGCTCGTAACACTTCACCGCTCTCATAGATTTTTACTTTGACTAAAATCAATTCGTTTTCCTCACAAATCTCTTCAATCATCTTATAGATTGATGGCACAGGTTCTCCTTCATTTTCACCAAAACTTGAGATGTGTTTTACAACTTCGCCAGAAAATGCTCTCATGTGAAATTCTTTTCCATTATCAGCCTTTAGAACAACCATGCCTTCAACGGCATATGGATCAACGAATCCAACATAATCAATTTTAACTGATTCATAATCAGGCTCTTGCGCTTGATCAATATTCATGGTATAACGCATAAACTTCAGATTCAGTGCTTATAAAGATAGCAAAAATTTTGAGAAGAGTTAACAAAAAGATCGAAGGTAAATTATTTTTTAACAATCAAGACTAACTAGTAACCCCAAATTATTTAAAATCCCCAACTATGGGTAGCTTTATGTCAGATAACCCAGAACGTGCTGTTTCATATGTTCTAACCAAGAATGTTACGGCATACATGGCCAAGGATGTACTTACCCTTAGTCCTAATACACTAACTAGAGATGCAGCTAGATTGTTGCGTCGCTATGAAACAGATGACATTATTGTAACTGATAAAAATGATATTCCAATAGGAATTGTCACAGATAGAGATATTTTAAGTAAAGTTAGCGATGTTACAGTTTACGTTGAATCTACTAAACTAAAGGAAGTGATGAGTGTCCCACTAATTACAATTAGTGAAAAGGCAACATTGCAAGATGCTTTGCATAAAATGAGAGATCATGAAATTGGCAAACTTCCCGTCATATCAAAGAAAAACAAAGTCATCGGTATGATCTATCAGACAACCATTGCAAATGCAATCAGAAATGCTACTGTTACTGCTCCTCGTGTTTTGAGCCCTCCTGTAAAGGCGGTTCTAGGCAACCTAGGTTTTGTGTTACAGTTTGCGGGAGTTTTGTTGCTTGTACCAGCTATTGTTGCAACAGTTTTAGAAGACCCAGTAATTGCTACTGGGATTTACCTGACTACAGTTCTTTTGCTAGTTACAGGATTCTTTCTAAACTCTTATGGTGAAAAATCAACTCTAAATCTGCAGGAAGCATCCATCCTGGTATTTTTAAGCCTATTTTTACTATCACTGTTTGGAACTGTGCCGTATCTATACGTATTTCCAAATGATGGAAATGTTGCAGAGCTCTTTGCAAATGCATTTTTTTCTAGTGCTGCAGGATTTACAACTGGCGGAATATCCTTATTTGATGAGCCAGAGAAGCTTTCTCAGAGTTTCACATTCTTTCGAAGCTACACACAACTCGTAGGAGGTATGAGTTTTATTTACTTGGTAATTACGGCATTTTATCCAGAGTCAAAACTACAATCCATGCGTAGTTTCATATCAGGAAAAACACTTCACATGAAGGAACTTTTCTTGACCATCACAATCATTTTTTCAATTTACATTGTAATTGTTGCAACACTGTTGTATGCCTTTGGTGAAAGAGACATACTTGATAATTTTTCATTAGCTATGAGCACCCTTTCAACAGGAGGATTCATTCCTACATCTACAATTCTTGAAGATTTACTTTGGCAGGAACACATAGTCTTGATGGGTGCAATGATACTTGGGGCATTGCCATTTACATTTCATTATGCATTTGTTAGGAAAAAATTCCTTTCACCAAAACTTGGAAAGGAAGTTCTGACATACTTTGCAATTTTAGCTAGTGCAACTGTCTTGTTTGTTGCAGTTAGCGGTTTGGATCCACTGGAAAGTGTATTTTATTCGATATCAGCTAGTACCACTGCAGGACTTCAACAAGAAAGTCTTGCAGGACTTAATGGAGGAGCTCACACTATTTTGATAATTTTGATGTTTATTGGGGGATGTGGATTCTCAACTGCGGGTGGTTTGAAAATATTTAGACTATTCCACTTGAAAGATGTCAGGTCTCTTGTAAGTAAAGTAAAAAGAAAGAATCTATCAACTCAAGCAAAAAAAGAAGTCATTTCTACTTTAATTATTATTGCATTATTTCCTACAATTGCGGCAATTACAGGATTGCATCTTGCAGCAATAGAGGATGTGTCATACGAAATTGCATTCTTTGAAGCAGTAGGAGTTATTACTACTGGGGGACTCTCAGCAGGAGTAATTGACACAGATACAGATGCTGCAACAAAAATTGTTCTGGGATTTTTGATGATATTTGGAAGACTGGAGATAATTGCGATTATCTACATCTTTGTTCCGAGACTAATCTAAAAATCACATCCAACTGAGAAATTCGTACATAATCTCGTATGGATTATCCAGAAAGAATATTTTCAAGTGCATCACAATTTGCTACAAAGGACTTTTGTATCTTTTCAGGCACCACAGTAGATAGGATAGGATTTAATTTCAAAGAGAAAAACTTCTCAATCATGGGAGCACAGTCAGATAAGAGTACAAACACAGGAAAGAAACTGATTATTTTTGGATTTGTGATAATTGCAATACTGTTTTTGCTTTATCACAGGTATCAGGATCCAGAGCTTATCACACCTGATGCACTTAATTCCATACAGAGAATCGCCTACGGGTTTTACATAACACTTGTTGCTGCATTTGGTGCTATTGCTATTGGCATGTATCGATATCACAAAGAAAAAGTTGAAAATAAAGGACATGATCTATCAACAATAATTGCAATTGCAACATGGAATTCAAAGTCACGTAAAATCTTTGTTGCCACATTTATTGGATATGGAATATTCTTTTCGCTAGTATCAGGTACACTGGTGTATCAACCAGAAGTCAATTTTGCAATTCATTATGGTGCAACAATTCCATCTGGTTTTATTGCACCATGTTGTGATAGTCCAGGATACATGCCAAAGATTATCATCTACTTGACAGAACATGTAGGTTTGCAGATAATTCCAATTAATTTACTATTGCAAGTAATTGTATCATACCTAGTTGCATTAAATGCTTCAATTGCTGTTAGTGCTTATACAATTTCAAAAAAAGGAAGTGGAATAAGTTCAATTGGTGCAGCAACAGGACTATTCATTGCATGTCCAACTT
>SMUZ01059732.1_pt1 | contig 17943 bp, 20 predicted proteins | sample 2456421 | NCBI WGS metagenome assembly SMUZ01 (sample SAMN11095932, study PRJNA526329) | marine sediment metagenome | biome: Marine sediment; feature: Surficial sediment; material: Deep marine sediment; isolation source: Hadal surficial sediment | place: Pacific Ocean | collected 2014-11 | depth... | reverse complement strand
TCGCGGCATCAACTGGTCAGCAGGGTATCGGTTGGGTCAATGGCGCCATTCGCTGGCGCGACAGCCATGCCGGGCATCCCGCGATGACGATTATCGATCAGCTCCAGTTACCGGATGAACTGATACTCGACTACCCGAAACAGGTCACATTGCTATTGCCTCTGTCCGGACGCAATGCAAGGGCCGGCCAGGCTGTTCAGAACGGATTCATGGGCGCCTATTTCTCGGCCATCACAGGGCTCGATGAAGATCAGACGATTCGCGTATACGACGTCGGCGTGGAAGGGGGCGCCAGTGCCGCCTATGCGACCGCCGTGGCCGACGGCGCGCAATTCGTCGTTGGCCCACTGCTTAAGAACAGTGTTATCGCACTGGCCAACGACATTCTGGTGCCCGTGCCCGTCCTGACTCTGAATTATCTGCCTGAAGAAACCCTTGCACCTCCGGGCTTGTATCAGTTTGCGCTTGCGCCCGAAGACGAGGCTCGCTCCGCTGCCGTGCGTGCGATTTCGGATGGGTATACGCGAGGCGTCGCGCTGGTGCCGAACAACGACTGGGGCCGCCGCGTGCTGTCGAGCTTCGCGACCAAGTTCGAATCTCTCGGCGGAACGTTGCTCGACCATCGTAGCTATACACCGGCCAATCAGGATTTTTCCAACACAATCGAGGACCTGATGGCCTTGTCGGGAAGCGTTCACCGATATCGGCGATTGCGAGCGAATATTGGAGGACCGTTGCAGTTCGACCCTCGTCGACGTCAGGATTCTGAATTCATTTTCCTTGCCGCCGATGCTCCGGCGGGAAGGCTGCTCAAATCGCAGCTCAAGTTTCATTACTCAGGCGATATTCCGGCCTATTCAATATCGTCAATTTTTTCCCTTGATGGCCGCTCCAACAGCGATCTGAACGGCATCATGTTTGCCGATACACCCTGGGTAATCTCGCCGCACATCTGGATCGAACATTTGCCGCCCCTCTACAAGGAGTACTGGCCGAGCGAACGCAGGCTGGGCCGCCTGCACGCATTAGGCTACGACGCTTATCAGTTGATTGCCGCATTGTCTACCGCACGAACTGGTTCCATGCAGGAGATTGACGGCGCCACAGGCAAACTTTACCTCGACGAGAGCAATCGAATTCGCCGGCGATTGGCCTGGGCACAATTTCAGAAAGGCGAGCCAGTCGCAATGCCTGACATGGATGATCTAGGCGGACCCATTCAGGACATCAGCGACGAAGCCGAACTACTCTTGCCCGAGTTGGCGGACGACGAATTGTGGTTCGAACAGACACGCGAGTTGTAGGCGCCGACGCTGAAAATGTTGCGTACCGATACCTGAAACAACATGGCCTGACCCCCGTCAGGCGCAATTTTCGATGCCGTCTCGGCGAACTCGACCTGATCATGCAGGATGGACGATGTCTTGTTGTTGTTGAAGTGCGATTTCGGGGCAGCAAATCGTTCGTAACAGCCGGGCTGACCATTGACAACCGCAAGCAGCAAAAAATTATTCGCACAGCAGCGATGTTCCTGGCATGGAATGAACGGTTCGCAAACAACCCAATTCGCTTCGACGTCGTCGGCATCAATGCCGACGCTCACGGCGCTACTACAATCGAATGGATACGCGACGCCTTCCGCCCTACAAACTCAAGACTTTGAACATAGCCCCGTCAATAGGGCCTTGTTCATAGGAAGTAAAGCGCAGCGCAGCGAGCCATGACTATGAGCAAGGCCCTATTGGCGGGGTTGTGTTATCGCCGCTGCTACTTGACGACGGTGAGATGCGGGTGAGACCGCGGCGTATCGATTTGAACGTTTGACTGCACGATTTGCTGTGACAGGGTTTCAGTGTCGTGCGAGAAAATCATGCCCTGCCCGGTTTCCCGCGCATAAATGCCAAGTACCGATCGCATCGGTACCCAGACATCGGACGGGACGCCCGAGAATCGGGCCCTGAAACTAACAGCATCATTGGAGAGCTTGAGATTATGTGCGGCCGTCTCACTGATGTTGAGAATAATCTTGCCGTCCTTCACATGCTCGCGAGGCACGCTCACTCCGTCAACACCTGCGTCAACAACAATGTGCGGAGTGTTACCGTTATCGCTCATCCATTCATGCATGGCGCGTATCAGGTAGGATCTTTTTGAGCGGCTTGGATTATTCAATTTCTTCTTGGCCCGGCCATTTCTCTCCCAGCGCCTAGCTTAGCATTGTTTGCGCCGACTTGGCCGATGATGACATAAGCCAGCAACCACACCTCAGACCCATGCCTACAACCGCATTTCCTGCTCGAGTTCAGTCAGACTCTGCTGAAATGATTGGCGCGCAAAAACGCGAGCCATGTAAGCCTCGATGGGTTCGGCCTGGCTGCCGAGCTCGATTCCATAAACCGGCAAACGCCACAGAATCGGCGCAATACTCGCATCAACCAACGAGAAGTCATCGCTCAAGAAATACGTACGCGCGCCGAACAGCTCAGTGCTCTGCAAGATGCTCTCGCGTAATAATTTGCGAGACTTGCTGCTCAGTTTGCCGTCGCCAGTCGTCTCTGCTTCTTCAGCCAGTGAATACCAATCCGATTCGATGCGAAAAAGTGCCAGTCGAAACTGTGCTCGCATCACGGGATCAACGGGCATCAACGGCGGATGCGGAAAACGTTCGTCGAGATATTCGATAATGACACGCGAATCATAAAGCGTCAGATCCCGGTCCACGAGCGTCGGCACCGTATGGTACGGATTGAGGTCCATCAGGTCTTCCGGCAAATCAGGGCCCTGAATGTTGGAAATTTCAATATTGATATTCTTTTCCGCCAACACGAGTCGAGTTCTGTGACTGTGAATATAGGTTGGCCTGGAAAACAGGGTCATTACTGAACGTCTATTGGCTATAACTGCCATCATTGGATTCCTTGGGGTTTTTCGTTGCGCGCGCAGATCAATCTGATCGGCGCACATCTTTCCAGATTTCTTTTTTGAGCATTATTGCGATGACCAGGAACACGAGCAGATAAGCGATCACCCAACCACCAATCTTGCGTCGGTCCGCACGAATAGGCTCGGCGATGTAAGCAAGAAAGTTGACTGTGTCACGGACAAATTTGTCGTATTCCTCTTCGTTCATCAGGCCCGCGGTGACTTGCTCAAAACGCTCAAAGTGGTAGGTGGTTGTCGCGTTACCGCTTTCATCGGTCTCGGTGTGCTCCAAATAGACCGCCTTCTGGTAGCCCTGCAATTCCCACAACACGTGCGGCATGCTTGCCCCGGGCATGACGATATTGTCTACGCCGGTAGGACTTTCCGCATCGACATAAAAGCTTTTGAGGAAGTTGTAGATGTAATCCGCGCCATTCGCGCGTGCCATCAATGACATGTCGGGCGGCGCGATGCCAAACCAGCGTTCGGCATCTGCGGCCGGCATCGCCGCATGCATCGTCTCGAAGCTCTTCTCAGCATTGAACATCAGGTTATTCACCAGCTGTTCCTCCGACAGCTCGAGATGTTTGCCGATCGTATTGAAGCGTACGTACTGCGCCGAGTGACAGCCCGAACAATAATTCATGAAGTTTCGGGCACCACGTTGTAACGATGGGATGTCGCCGGGATCGATATGGGCCTTCTTGAGCTCGACAGCATCGCCGGCGGCGAAACACTGCGTAGCGACGAGACATGCAGTGATCGCGACGAGCCTCGCAAACATCATTGGCCTATCCATTGTAGACCACCCTTTCAGGTACCGGCTTCGTCTTGTCAAGAGTCGTGTAGTACGGCATCAACAGGAAAAACGCGAAATATATGGCGGTGCAAAATCGCGTCGCCAAAACGTACGCGCCGTCGGCCGGCATTGTTCCGAGCCACCCCAGTAATACGAAACTGATCGTGAAACACGTTAGTGTCGACTTGTAAATCCAACCACGATAGCGAATTGATTTTACTCTGGAGCGGTCGAGCCACGGCAGGAAAACTGGCAACAACACAGCACCGCCCATCATCGCGGCGCCCCACAACTTGTCAGGGACCGCGCGCAAAATGGCGTAGAACGGGGTGAAATACCAAACTGGCGCAATGTGTTCAGGTGTCGCCAGTACATTGGCCGGTTCGAAGTTGGCATGTTCGAGGAAGTAGCCTCCCATCTCGGGCGCAAAAAACAACACGCCTGAGAAGACGATCAGGAAGATAATAATCGCAACCAGGTCCTTGCTCGTGTGGTAAGGGTGGAATGCGACGCCGTCGAGCGGCACACCATCTGCTCCCTTGTAATCTTTGATTTCGACGCCGTCCGGATTGTTCGAACCAACTTCGTGCAGTGCCACAATGTGAACAAAGATGAGTCCGATCAATGCGAGCGGCAATGCGATCACATGCAACGCAAAGAATCGATTAAGCGTGATATCGGAAATCGAGTAGTCGCCGCGGATAATTTCAACCAGCGCCTCACCAACTCCCGGAATCGCGCCAAACAGTGAAATGATTACCTGGGCACCCCAGTACGACATCTGCCCCCATGGAAGCAGGTAGCCCGCGAATGCCTCGGCCATCAGCACGAAGAAAATCATCATGCCAATAATCCAGATCAACTCACGCGGTTTCTTGTAAGAGCCATACAACATGGCACGGAACATGTGCAGGTAAACAACGATGAAAAAGAACGATGCACCGGTCGAGTGCATGTAACGAATAAGCCAACCCCATTCAACGTCGCGCATGATGTATTCGACTGATGCAAATGCCTCCTGCGCGGAAGGCTTGTAATTCATCGTCAAGAAAATGCCGCTGAATAATTGAATGACCAGCACAACCATCGCGAGTACGCCGAAAACGTACCAAAAGTTGAAGTTCTTGGACGCGTAATACTCAGTGATGTGGTACTTCATCGTTTCCGTCCATGGGAAACGATCGTCGATCCATTTCATGATTGCGCTTTGCGGTTTTCCAACTTCTGCTTCGATCCTTGCCATTATGCTGCTCCCGCGTCCAAGCCAATCAGGATCAGATCGTCACGGACGAACCGGTGCGGCGGCACCCGAAGATTCAGTGGTGCAGGCACACCCTTATAAACGCGTCCCGCGAGGTCAAATTTTGATCCATGACAAGGGCAGAAAAATCCGCCGCTCCAGTGATCGCTGGGGCGAACTTCGAAATCTTCGATTGGTGCACATCCCAGATGGGTGCACGAGCCGATGACGACCAGGAACTCAGGTTTAACAGACCGGGTGTCATTAGCCGCGTAGTCCGGCTGTTGTTCGACTACCTCCGAATTCGGATCTCTGAGTTGATCGAGTTCGGCTGACAGACGGCTGATCATTTCATCGGTGCGCCGTAGAATGAATACTAATTTGCCACGCCACATCACGCGCACCAACTCGCCAGGTTGCATCGATCCGATCGTTACTTCTACTGGCGCGCCAAGCGCTTGTGCCCGGGCGCTTGGTTTAAGAGAAGCCAGAAACGGAAATGCAGCGAACCCTGCGCCGACAACCCCGGTCGCAACTGTCGCTACGGTAAGAAAATGACGTCGGTTTCGATCGATGCGATCAACGTCGTCTTCGCTCATCAGGCACTCCCATTCGCCCGGCTGAAAAAGGGGTTAATTTAGTGCCTCTTATTCAACGCGTTTTTGATTTAAGTCGTTACTGGTAGATTTGCAGCAATCACGAATAGCCGTCAGGATGACGATTAGCCGGGACTCGATGCGGAACCGAGCGCGCATTATACACGGGCCTTGTCGATTTTGGCTAGGTGGGCTGCCAAAACGAATTGATTCTTAAAGGAATTTTCCTTGTCTGGACTGAAATCAGCACTGTTGTTTGTTCTGCAGTCGATCGTCGTGGGATTGGCGGGTGCTTTTCTTGTAGTGCTCATCCGCCCCGACCTTCTGCCCGGAATTGGCGGAAACCGCAGTCCTGCAGCGGCCAGCTATGCGGACGCCGTCGCCATCAGTTCTCCAGCGGTGGCCTACGTCTACACAAAGCGACTCGTCGAATACAGTTCGGCGGCCGATGAGCAGCCCAGGTTTCGCATTGAGTCCAGTGCGGGCTCCGCTGTGGTGATTGATTCTGAGGGATATCTCGTCACAAATTATCACGTGGTCGATGCCGTGGCCGAAATCAACATTCAATTCAGCGATGGACGGATCACTGAGCCGCGAGTAGTCGGCGTTGACGCCGAAACAGATCTTGCCCTGCTCAAAGTAGACCTGGGCGAGATCCCCGCTATTCGACTTGGCAATTCAAGTCAGCTTCGTATTGGCGACGTGGTCCTGGCGATCGGCAATCCGTATGGGCTGAGTAAGTCGGTTACCCAGGGCATTGTCAGTGCTACCGGGCGCGGGGACATCAATCTGAACACGTTTGAGAACTATATCCAGACCGACGCTGCCATCAACGCCGGCAACTCGGGAGGCGCGCTCATCAACACACGTGGCGAACTCATCGGCATAAACACGGCAGTCCTGCAACAAGACCCGGGCACCGAGGGCATCGGATTTGCGATCCCGGTTGACCTCGTTCGCGGTGTCGTCGCGGAATTAAAGGAACACGGCCGAGTCATTCGTGGCTGGATGGGCTTCGTGCCCGATGATCTGACGTCAGTCGAGCGAACCTCGATGGGCATCGAGGGCAATATTGGCATTCTCTTGGACGGGGTATATGAGAACAGCCCGGCCGAAGCAGCCGGCCTGGTCCGTGGTGACGTTATCCTGACGATCAACGGCGACCCAATATTCACACAACGCCAGGCACGACTACTGGTTGCCGGGACGAGTCCCGGGGATGCCGTCAAGATTGTCGGCCTGCGGCAGAGTAACGAATTCGAGGCGACCATAATTGTGGGTGAACGACCGCCTGAGCTCTAGCCAGAAAAGGGTCTGACCCTTATTTTGGGACTCTCCGGATGGACGCCCCGAGTTGGCGCAGCTTCTCTTCGATGCGCTCATAGCCACGATCCACGTGGTAGATACGGTCAACCAGCGTCTGGCCTTCGGCTGCGAGGCCGGCGAGTACGAGGCTCGCCGATGCTCGAAGGTCGGTGGCCATCACTGGCGCCGCCGTGAGCCGGTCAACTCCGGTGCAGATTGCCGTGTTGCCTTCGAGTTGAATCTTCGCACCCATGCGTTGCAGCTCGAGCACATGCTGAAACCGGTTCTCGAATATGGTCTCTGTGACGGTGCCGATGCCCTCGGCCACTGCATTCATCGCGCAGAATTGTGCCTGCATATCCGTCGGAAATGCCGGGTACGGCGCGGTACGAATATCGACAGACTTCGGACGCTTGCCATGCATGTCGAGCTCGATCCAGTCATCACCGAGCGTGATTTCGGCACCTGCTTCGGCTAACTTGATCAGCACCGCTTCGAGCGTCTCGGGCGCTGTGTTCTCGAGGCGAATTCGGCCACCCGTCATCGCCGCGCCAACCAGGTACGTGCCACTCTCGATCCGATCCGGCAATACGGAATACTCAGTGCTACCGAGCGAATCGACACCCTGCACTGCGATGGTCCCAGTGCCTGCCCCCTCGATTTTTGCGCCCATGGCAATCAGGAATTTGGCGAGATCGGCGACCTCGGGTTCGCGCGCCGCATTCTCGAGAACCGTTTCCCCGTCCGCAAGTACTGCTGCCATGAGCAAATTTTCAGTGCCGGTAACTGTAACGATATCAAACACAATGTGAGCGCCCTTGAGTCGCTTGGCGCGCGCCTTGATGAACCCATTCTCGACCGATATGTCGGCACCCATTGCCTGCAAGCCGGCGACGTGAAGATTGACCGGTCGCGCACCAATTGCGCAGCCGCCCGGAAGTGATACGTCAGCCTGACCAAATCGCGTCAGGAGGGGACCCAGTACCAGAATGGACGCGCGCATGGTCTTGACGAGTTCGTACGGCGCTTCCAGCTTGTCGATCTGCCTTGCATCAACCTCGACGCTGAGTCGGTCATCGACCGTGACTTGCGCACCCATCGTTTGCAGCAGAGCGATGGTGGTCGTCACGTCCCTGAGATGCGGGACGTTGCAAACCGTCACGGGCTCAGTGGCCAGTAGTGTGCCAGCCAGGATGGGCAGTGCCGCATTCTTGGCGCCTGATATCGAAATCTTGCCGGACAGCCTGACGCCGCCATCAATTAGGAGTTTGTCCAAGTTCCGTCAGCCCGCCTGTTGTTCCCATTCGTCCGGCGTAAACGCCCGGATCGACAACGCATGAATCTCATTGCCGACCAATGATCCCAGCGTCTGATAGACGAGCTGATGCCGGGCGAGCGAGCGCTTGCCTGAAAATTCCCGGGCGACGACGAGTGCCTCAAAATGGGTATTGTCATCGCTGACCACTTCGACGTTTGCGTCTTCAAATCCAGCCTGAATCAGCTGGGCAATGTCCGATGGGCTCATCGTGCTTCGCCTTCGTTTCGTCTCCGGGGCGCGAAGTGTACATATAATGCGGCGGCCTTCCCAACGCCCAGCAATGTTTGTGTATGATAGCCGGCCCGAGTCGGTTTTGGCCGGTCGAACTTATGCTTGGCGACATCTTATATGTGATTGCCGGCCTCGTGCTCCTGATCTGGGGCGCGGACCGCTTTGTACACGGCGCAGCAGCCGCGGCCCGAAATTTGGGTATCGCGCCGCTATTGATCGGATTGACCGTAGTTGCGTTCGCAACCTCCGCTCCTGAGATTCTCGTGTCAGTAATCGCCTCGCTTCGGGGCCAGCCGGAACTCGCCGTTGGCAACGCAATCGGCTCGAATATTGTCAACATCGGGCTCGTACTCGGCTGCGTCGCTATCATACGGCCTATGAAGCTGCGCTCAGCGACGCTGCGTCGGGAGATGCCCGCGCTGCTCGCGGTAACATTGCTGACAGTTTCGCTGTTTCTTGACTCCAGGCTGGGCCGCACCGACGGTTTCGTAATGTTGACGGGCCTCGTGATCGTAATGATATGGCTCTGCCGTCTCGGTATGCGCTCCGCACCGAGCGATCCGATTCAAAAGGAATACGAGGCCGAGATTCCCAAAAACGTCAAGATGTCGAATGCAGTAATCTGGCTGTTGATCGGACTCGTGACGCTTCTCATCGGTGCGCATCTGCTCGTCGACGGTGCAATTGCTATCGCAGTTTACTTCGGTGTTAGCGAGATGGTGATCGGAATCTTGCTGGTCGCGTTGGGTACGAGTCTGCCAGAACTCGCGGTGTCACTCGTCAGCGCGTTGCGCGGCGAGTACGGGCTCGCCATCGGCAACATTGTCGGCTCCAACATCTTTAATTTGCTCGGCGTAATCGGTGTGGCTGCCACGATTTCGCCCATAACCATGCTGGATCAATCAGTACTGTCACTGCACATCTTTGTCATGGTCGCATTCACGCTGGTTCTGTTCGCGATGACCTACGACTACGACGGCAAAAGCGAATTGTCGCGGGTCGAAGGAATTGCCTTGCTTTTGGCATTTATTGCATACGATTCCTACGTCGTCCTCGATCACGTTAGAATGCATTAACGATCACAGCCCGGGGCCTGCTCTTGGCGCAAGAACTGACAAACGAAGAACTACTCGCGCTGGCTGGCGAAGTGCTCGAGATTGAGGCTCGCGCCGTCGACGGACTGCGTGCCCGGCTCGACGATGCATTTGTCGCCGCTTGCCGCTTGTGCCTGGACACACCGGGACGCATCGTCGTCACTGGCATGGGAAAATCGGGCCATATCAGCGGCAAGATTGCTGCGACCCTTGCCAGCACAGGCACGCCTGCTTTTTTCATGCACCCGGGCGAGGCGAGTCACGGCGATCTTGGCATGATCACAAATCAGGATGTGTTGCTTGCGATCTCCAATTCAGGTGAGACCGAGGAAATCATCACGATTCTCCCGCTCGTCAAACGTATGGGTGCGCCACTGATTACCATGACCGGCAATCCAGGCTCGACGCTGGCCGAGGCTGCCGACGTACATCTTGATGTAAGCGTCGCGGAAGAAGCCTGCCCGCTGAACCTGGCACCGACGGCAAGTACAACAGCTACTTTGGCAATGGGCGATGCCCTGGCCGTCGCACTATTGAAGCTTCGCGGTTTCACCGCCGAAGACTTTGCGCTGTCCCATCCGAGCGGCAGCCTGGGCAAGCGACTGATTCTCCGGGTTACCGACGTCATGCGTACCGGCAGTGACATGCCCGCAGTCGCCCCGGACGTCAAACTCACGGACGGCCTCATGGAAATGACACAAAAAGGCCTTGGCATGACCGCCGTCATTGATGATCAGGATCGCATTGTCGGCATATTTACTGACGGCGATCTACGTCGTGCACTCGATGCTGGAGTCGACGTACACAAAACAACGATGAATGAGGTCATGCATACGAAATGCACGACGGTCTCGGCCGATGTGCTCGCCGCAGAGGCCGTACACGTGATGGAAGAAAATAAAATTACGGCGCTTTTGGTGATCGACGATGATCGCCGCCTGGTTGGCGCACTCAACGTTCACGATCTTTTTCGCGCAGGCATCATGTGACGTCGCTCCTGGATGACAACTTGCTAGCGAATATCCGCCTCGTCGCGTTCGACGTCGATGGCGTTTTTACGGACGGCCGTTTTTACTTGTCGAACGATGGCGTTGAGTCCAAAGCATTCAGTACTCAGGACGGCTACGGAGTTCGCCAGGTACTCCTCGCTGGCATCGAGGTCGCTGTTATCAGCGGACGACAATCGGCTGCTGTACAGCAACGCATGGACGAACTCGGTGTTCGTCATGTTATTCAGGGTTGCTCCGACAAGATCGCTGTCTTCGAAGCACTAACGAAGGAACTCGGTATCACTGACGCGGAATGTATTTACGTAGGTGACGACGTACCCGATTTGCCGTTGCTCAGCAAGGCAGGTATCTCAGTGGCTGTCGCGAACGCAGTCGCCGAAGTGCGTGAGCTCAGTGATTACACAACGCAGGCAAGAGGTGGCTTCGGCGCAGTGCGCGAAGTATGTGATTTGCTACTGCGCGCGCGAACAGGGCTCAATGAGCGCAGTGAGCGCTATTCGTGAGCCCGCGTAACGTCATAGTTATCACGATTTTGACGGCTGCCGCGCTCGCCAGCTGGTACCTGGCTCGGCAAGGCAACGTCGATGACGCGATGAATGCCACGCCCGAATTGATTCATCGTGGTTACTATCTCAAATCGGCGCGCATCCTGGGTACGGGCGCCGATGGCCAGTTGTTGTACGAAATTCAGGCGAAGCACGCCGAGCAGCAGGACGATCAGCGAATTGCGTTCATTGACGTTTTGATCAGTTACTCGCCCGCCAGCGGTGTTCCGTGGATCATCAACGCCGATTCAGCACTTATTCATCCGGGTGAGAGGCGTATACGACTAATTGGTAACGTGCTGGCTATCAGCCGTGAGGGTTTTTCCGGCCAGGACACCGAGATTCGCACACAATACCTGGAACTCGATCCCGAGACCTATATCGCCGAGACTGATCAGCGCGTGCAGATTCGTATTGGCACACGCAGCCTGACAGCGACCGGCATGCTAGCATCGTTTCAAGAGAATCGGCTCGAACTCAAATCCAACGTCAGTGGGAAATTTGTGCCCTGATGACACGTTTACTCACATTGTCGCTGCTTTGGCCGGGCCTCCTGTTTGCTCAGGCCGCGGACCTGCGACTGCCAATTTCTCTCGATGCGGATTCGACCTATTACGACGGCAAGAACTCGATGCTCATGTTTCAGGGCCTGCGTCTGTCCCAAGGCCAAATTGGCGTGCAAGCCGACGAAGGCCGCGCCAGCAAGCTCGACTTCAAAGACAGCATCTGGCATTTCGAAGGCAACGTCATCATCGACGTTGAAGATGGTCACATTGAATGCGATTCGGCTGACCTGAGGTTCACCGATCACACATTGCGGTTTGCGTCGATTCGGGGCTCACCGGCGACGTTTGAATTCAAACGACCGGGCAGCGATGAAGTTACCTACGCAGAGGCTGGTCGGCTCGAATATGATCTTGTCGACAGTGTGGTCGAGTTTTCCGAGAACGCGATTATTACCGAGGGCGGCAATCAGATTTCATCGAGCTACCTGGTCTACAACATCCTCGAGCGACGCATCAATGCGCAATCGTCCGGCGATGGTGACGAAAAGGTCAAGATCACCTACACGCCTACCAAAGTGGACCCGCCATCTGAAGACGTGGAACCCGGGGACGAAAATCCGTGAGCATCCTCAGTGTTCATGATATCTCGAAGAGCTATAAACTCCGCAAAGTCGTTAAATCCCTTTCTCTCGAAATAAAGAGCGGCGAAGTCGTCGGCCTGCTGGGGCCCAATGGCGCGGGCAAAACCACGGCCTTTTACATGATTGTTGGCCTGATCTCGGCTGACAACGGAACCATTTTGCTCGATGGTCAGGACCTCACGGGTCAGGCAATGCATCGCCGTGCCAAGCTCGGACTCGGCTACCTGCCGCAGGAAGCGTCAATATTTCGAAAATTAACCGTAGAGCAGAACGTCCTGGCTATTCTCGAGATTCGCGAGGATCTCGACCAGGCAGGACGTGAACAGGAACTCGAAATCCTGCTCGATGAACTGCATGTGGGACACGTTCGCGCGAGTCTTGGCATCAGCCTTTCCGGTGGCGAAAGACGCCGCGTCGAAATCGCCCGGGCATTGGCCGCAAATCCCTTGTTTGTGTTGCTTGACGAGCCTTTTGCCGGTGTGGATCCGATTTCAGTACTCGATATTCAACGCATAATCAAACACTTGTGCGAGCGCGATATCGGCGTGCTGATCACTGACCATAATGTCCGTGAAACCCTCGGAATTTGCGGTAGAGCCTATATACTGAGTGACGGCAGTCTTATCGCGTCAGGCTCGCCGCAAGAGATACTTGAGAATAATCACGTACGAGAGGTGTATCTCGGACAGGAGTTCAAACTCTAGGCATATTGAGTTACATGCTAAAACAATCGCTGCAACTAAAACTCGGACAATCGCTGACAATGACACCTCAGTTGCAGCAGGCCATTCAGCTGTTGCAACTTCCAGTGCTGGACCTCAACGCGCAGATCCAGGACGCCCTCGAAGAAAACATCATGCTCGAGATGGAGGACCTGCCGGACGTCCCGCAGACGAGCGATGAAACGACAGCAGAAATCGAAACCATCCGCGCGGAAGACAGCTGGCACACCCAGGCTAGCCAGCGAATCCAGGACGGTGGCTGGAACGGCGAGGGCCGGCCAATTACCGAGATTGCCGACGAATCGGGCCAAACGCTGCATGAGCATCTTTTCTGGCAGCTCGAGATGGAAGACTTCACGCCACGGCAGGCCGTTATTGGTGAGGCCATCATTGACTCGATCAACGATGACGGGTATCTCACGATCGAACTCGACGAGATCGCCGGCTACCTTGATGAAGATACCGAAGTGTCGAGCGACGAACTGCAAGAGACTCTGGCTAAAATTCAAAAGCTGGATCCTATCGGCATCGCAGCACGCTCAATACCGGAGTGCCTGGTACTGCAATTGCGTCAGCTCGACGCGTCGACTCAAGGCTTGCGGCTCGCAATTAAGCTTGCCGAGAATCATCTCGACCTTATCGCCAATCGTGAGTACGGAGAATTGCGACGCAGCCTGCGTATCTCCGAGGACGAATTGCACGACGCATTGGCGCTTGTAAAGAGCTGCAACCCGAAGCCGGGCCTGGCCGTCAGTCCGGCCGCAGCGGAATATGTCATTCCCGATGTTTTCGTGCGCAAGGTCGATAATCGCTGGCAGGTTGAAATCAGTCCTACCGGCGTCCCTCGATTATCTGTTAATCAACAGTACGCTCGTCTGCTCCGTGGTAGCGGCGATCACGCCGTTTTGCGCACACAGTTGCAGGAAGCGCGCTGGCTGATTCGCAGCCTCGAGATACGCAATGAGACCTTGGCAAAGGTGGCGACCTGCATTGTGTCGCGCCAGACTGACTTTCTCGAACACGGCGATGAGGCGATGAAACCCATGGTGTTACGGGATGTTGCCGAAGAAATCGGCATGCACGAATCGACGATTTCACGCGTAACTACCAACAAGTACATGCACACGCCGCGCGGCGTGTTCGAATTCAAGTATTTTTTCTCATCTCACCTGTCGTCCGCGAATGGCGAGGATCAGTCGTCTACATCGGTCCGCGCAAAAATCCGCAAGATGATTGGCGCTGAAAACCCGGCCAAGCCGTTGAGCGACAGCAAAATCGCGCATCTGCTGGCAGAAGACGGAATATCAGTTGCGAGACGGACGGTCGCGAAGTACCGTGAAGCCATGCAGATAGAATCGTCGAGCGAACGGAGACAACGCCCGGCCTAGGTACGATATCAACATCTAACGCTAGCAGAAGGAGGTCAAAGCATTAATTCTGAACCCGTCAAATTCCATAAGTATGGGAGGTAACTATGCAATTAAATGTTTCAGGCCATCACGTTGAAGTAACCGAGTCCCTGAGGGGCTATGTCCAGACAAGAATCGAGAAAATCGAGCGACATTTTGATCTTGTATCTGACGTTCACTGTATACTTACTGTCGAAAAGCTTCAGCATAAGGCAGAAGCCACAGTCAACGTGAATGGTGGTACGATTTACGCTGACGCCATCGAAGAAGACATGTATGCAGCAATCGATGGACTGGTAGACAAGTTGGATCGACGAGTAAGAAAACACAAAGAAAAGCTGGTCGATCATCACGCAAGAGAGTCACAAAAGAGACGATTCGTCTGAAGCCGGTTGCACCAACACCACACCCAAAATGTTGCTCGAACAAATCATCAAACCCGACAGCGTGCTGTGCAATGCGCAGGCCCGCAGCAAGAAACACTGTCTTGAGATTCTCAGCGAGCTGCTCGTTCGCCCGGTTCCCGAGATTAGCAGCGAAGACATATTCGAACGACTTGTCGAACGTGAACGGCTAGGTTGCACCAGTCTTGATCAAGGTGTTGCTTTTCCACATTGCCGCGTAGTGGGGCTCGACACCACCATCGCCGCGCTGATCAGGTTGTCCGAACCGGTCGATTTCGATTCGCCTGACGGCGAGCTGGTTGACCTCGTATTCGGTCTCATGGTGCCCGAGAAAATAAATGAAAGTCACCAGGCGAATATTCGCAGTATCGCAGATTTGCTCGGTGATCAGATTCTGCGCCAGAAGATGCGCGATGCCACTACGAGCAACGAACTGTATGATTCTCTCATTGACAGTTCGGTCGCGACAGTCGTCATTGATCTGAAATCCGCGCAGGGAACCTGATCACCCGCGCGGAATCAACCCATGTCCGATGAAATGCGCCTGATTATTGTCAGCGGGCTATCCGGCTCCGGAAAATCTGTGGCACTTCACGTACTCGAAGATCTCGGATACTACTGCATCGACAATATGCCGGCCGCCTTGCTGAACTCAGTGGTCGATGAAGTCACACTGGGCGGCGATCAGCCCGCACGACTGCTTGCCGTTGGTGTCGATGCACGCAATCGGCGCAAAGACCTCGAAGCTCTTCCCGAGCTAATCAAGGATCTACGAAAACGTGGAATTCAGACGGATCTGCTGTTTCTGCAGGCCAGCGATGATGTGTTGCTGAAGCGATACAGCGAAACACGTCGTCGCCACCCTTTGGCAGAGCATGGCACCGCACTTCGCGCCGCTATCGCCAGCGAGCGTGAAATATTGTCCGAGGTTGTCAATTCGGCCGACCTGATATTCGATACCTCACGCACGAGCGTTTACGAACTCGCCGACGCGATTCGCGAACGCATTGATCAACGCAGATCGAATACTTTATCTGTCCTGATCGAGTCGTTTGGCTTTAAGTATGGAATTCCTGCCGATGCCGATTTCGTGTTCGACTTGCGCTGCCTGCCAAATCCTTACTGGACCGTCGAACTTCGTGGATTGACTGGTCGCGATCGCGAAGTGTCCGAATTTCTCGATGCGCAACCAGCTTTCATCAATATGCACGACGACATCCTCGCATTCTTGAAGCGCTGGATTCCCGAATATATCGATGTGAATCGTGGCTATCTGACGGTCGCGGTCGGCTGCACAGGCGGACAACACCGGTCCGTGTATATGGCCGACAAGCTTGGCGCCGCACTTCGCGACATCCATGAGCCCGTATTGACACGGCATAACGAACTGGGAAAACATCAGATTCAAGACCCGCCGCAGTGATTGTCTACTGATATTCTTTGCAATTCAGTAGACTGTCCCCCGTCATGGAAGCGAGAAAGCACACACAAGCCAGCCTGCAACTGTTGCGCGAACAGCTCGACAGCGGCGGATTGCGTTCGGCCCGGCAGATGATCCAGGGCCTGCATCCGGCAGAAGTTGCGCATTTGCTTGAATCCGTGCCGCTGCGTGAGCGCGCCATTCTCTGGGAGATGGTCGATCCTGACGATGAAGGTGACGTTCTGGTCGAAGTTGTCGACGAAGTTCGCGATGGTCTCATCAAGGGCATGCCGACCGAGGAGTTGATTGCGGCAACGGATGGCATGGAGCTTGACGACCTTGCGGACTTGCTCGTCGATTTGCCCGAAGCGGTCACCCAGAAAGTGTTGCAATCGCTCGATGGCCAAGACCAGGAAAGACTGCGACAGGTGTTGGCGTACGACGAAGACTGCGCCGGCGGATTGATGAACATCGATGTCGTGACAGTGCGTCCCGATGTCTCGCTGGAAGTTGTCACACGATACCTGCGCGCCAGGGGCGAGATGCCAGACGGCACTGACTCGATCTTCGTCGTCAATCGGCATGACGAGTATCTGGGTTCGTTGTACTTGTCGCGTCTTCTGACGACGGATCTGGACACACCAGTCTCCAAAGTCATGTCCAGTGATATCCTGCCGATCCCCGCCCATACCCCGTCGGCCGAAGTCGTGTGGGAATTCGAGCATCGGGATCTGCTGTCGGCCGCGGTCGTCGATGAAGACTATCGTGTTGTTGGACGAATCACGGTTGACGATGTCGTCGATGAAATTCGTGATGAGGCCGAACACTCCCTGATGAGTGCCGCCGGCCTCGACGAAGAAGATGACATGTTCGCACCGGTCGTAAAAAGCGCCACTCGACGCGCTTTGTGGCTTGGCGTAAACCTGTGCACCGCATTTCTTGCCGCCGCCGTCGTCGATATTTTTCAGACGACGCTCGACAAGATCGTACTTCTCGCAGTGCTAATGCCTGTCGTACCCAGCATGGGCGGTGTTGCCGGCAGCCAATCGCTTACGATCATTACGCGAGCGATCGCACTTGGACAGATTGACCGTAGCAACGCGCGACGAATCCTGCGCAAGGAGTTGCTGGTCGGAGTTCTAAATGGCCTCGGCTGGGCAGTCGTGGTCTTGGTGGCCACATACCTCTGGTTTGGCGACTGGCTTATCGGCGGCGTACTTGGGGCTGCGATGTTTATCAACATGTTCATCGCTGCACTAGCTGGCTTTGCGATTCCACTGATACTGAAGCGCATGCACATCGACCCGGCACTGGCTGGGGGTGTGGTATTGACCACGGTCACCGACGTCATCGGTTACATGGCATTCCTGGGCCTCGGTGCCGCTGTCCTGCTCTGACATCTCACACGACCAGCGGTTCGATCGCACGGCTCGGCGGCCCCGAGATTTCTCGCCGGAATGGCTCGCTGCGCTGCGCTTTATTTCTCGGCGAGAAACATCCGTCCCGCCGGCCTTGCAATGCTACGTTGAGCCTTCGGGCGTGGGGGCTTTTGCATCCGAAGTAAAGCGCAGCGCAGCGAGCCATGAGGATGCGAAAGCCCCCAGGATCGGAGGCCGTGTGATTGGGCCGTCAAGTCGTGTGGCCGCTATTCACCATGTATGGAACCCAGGTCGCGCTGAATCCAGCTCGGGGCGAATAGCCGTGGTACCTCGGCGCCGGTCACAAAGTCGAGCAGCGGGTCTTTCACTTTCATCGCATCGTGATAGCCGAGGTCTATCAGC
>SMUZ01021813.1_pt1 | contig 17991 bp, 16 predicted proteins | sample 2456421 | NCBI WGS metagenome assembly SMUZ01 (sample SAMN11095932, study PRJNA526329) | marine sediment metagenome | biome: Marine sediment; feature: Surficial sediment; material: Deep marine sediment; isolation source: Hadal surficial sediment | place: Pacific Ocean | collected 2014-11 | depth... | reverse complement strand
CGGGCGCGGCGATCGATCCGCATGGACCGCAACCCGCCGACGCCCCGTTTCAGGAATGCCTGATGACCTCCGTCTCCGCAGACCAGAGCCCCGCCCTGTTGATCCTGTGGAACCGGGGGGAATCCGACTGCGATTTCACGCTTCCCGGCGAACCCCGCACCTGGCAGGTATGGGTGGACACAGCTCATCCGCACTCGGTGGATCAAACCTCCTCCGGAAAACCCTTGAAATTCCACCGGGTATCCGGCCGCTCCCTGACCGTTTGTATCGCCGGCACGAGCCCCGTTCTTTCGGAAAACCGGGATTGAACTCCCCCGCCTGAGGATTTATCCTGCTAATTGCACTTAATAATGAACGCTCAAACATGTTACAATTTTATTAAGTTATGAAACCTCTGGATGAATCATCAGAAAAAATCCGGATTCGCGTGGACGCGGATTTGCAGGATTTGGTTCCCGGCTACCTGGAAAACAGGGAAAGCGACCTGCTGATATATCAACAGGCTTTGGAAAAGGGCGATTTCGATTCGATTGCCGTCCTCGGTCACTCCATGAAAGGCTCCGGCGGGGGATACGGGTTCAAAGACCTGAGCCAAATCGGCCGAGCCATTGAAAAAGCCGCCAAAAGCAAAGATAAGGAATCGGTCCGTAAATCCATCATTGATATGACGGCTTACCTGAAAAAACTGGAAATCGTTTACGATTAATCCCCGGTCCCGTCTCTCCAAAAACCGTTTTGTCACTTTAATGAAACTCCGTTTCATTCGATACCTTTGATGGTCCCTTCCCTCAAGCTCAAACTCACCCTCGCCGTAGCGTTGCTGATATGCCTGACCGCCTTTACCGTTTCCACCCGTGCGGAGAATTCCTTTGGCATTCCCTCGTTCGTCGCGCCCGGCGGGCCAACCGGCGGCGAAGAACGTTGCCTCCAGTGCCATCAGGGAATCGAAGAGATCAGCCGCTCGCATCCGCTCCAAATGGGATGCACCGCCTGCCACGGCGGCAACGGAGCCTCGGAGGATAAAGACGAAGCCCACGCCACGCTCATCCACGATCCGAAGGCGGGAACCGGCAAGCGTAACCCGTCGTCCCTGAAAGTCGTCCACCTCAGTTGCGGCCAAGCGCAATGCCATTCCGGCCACCCGGATGAAAGCCGCAACCATGCCGACCACGTCCGCAAATCCATGATGGGCAACCTGGCGGGGATGATCAGCGGCTTGCGGTATCAATGGGGCGGCCAACCGGGGAAAGAGGCGCAATACGGTATCTACTCGGTGGAAGACACCGACGGCGTGATCCCGGAGTCGGCCGGAGCGCTCCACCGTTTGGAAGAGCTTCCTTATTTTAATCCCTACCATTGGCGGCAACACCAAACCGCACCACAGGGAGCCCCGCGTAAAAAAATTTCCAATCACATCGGCGACCATGTTTTGCGCGAGCGTTGCTTTCAATGCCACATCGACTCGCCGCCGCCGCCGGGAGAATTCCGTTCGCAGGGATGCGCCGCCTGCCATTTCAGTTACCACCCGGAGGGCAAATACCTGGGACGCGACCCGATGATCGACAACACCCAGCCCGGTCACCCCGCGTACCACCGCATAACCGTTCTGCCCTCGAGCAATCTGTGTCTGCAGTGCCACAAATCGTTTTTATCGCAGATGACGACGGAAAAATTTTCCGTTCCCTTTCCCCGCCGGGACCGCCAAGGCAAACTGCCGTTTCCCGGAAGCGGCCAGCCCCGCATGGACGTTCATCTGGAACGGGGAATGGATTGCATTGACTGTCATACGCAGTCTGATATCATGGGCGACGGTAACATCTATTCCCGGCAATTCCAGGCGGTGGAAATCCGTTGTGAAACCTGCCACGGCGACAGCCAGTCGTATCCCCGGACATCGAAGATTCAGAATTCCCAGGACCCGGCCGTCCGGTCGAGCCGCCACTACAAAGGGTTCCGCAACAAGGTTGGCGACGCCATGGCGGTTTCGGCCCACAACCGGAAATTAACCAACGTTAAAGCCAAAGGCAAACAATTCATCGCCTACAGCAAACGCACCGGCAAAGCACGCCTCATTCCACTGGCCAAGGATCAACGCTGGGGCCACAACATTCCCGGTCACCAGGGCAAACTGGCCTGCACCGCCTGCCATTCGCAATGGGTGCCGCGTTGCCAGGGGTGCCACATGACGCTGACTTCGGGAAAGGGTGACGGCGGGAAACCGGCCGGCGTCTGGAACCCGTATCAATTCACCATGACGCATGAACAACCCGCATTGATGGTCGGCCCCCGCGGCAAAGTCGTTCCCATGCTGGCCCAGCCGTTGCACACGTTGACCGTCCTCGACCCGCGGGACAAAAAGGTTCCGGTGATCGACGATCACGGCGACTCGCGGGGCGACTACCGTCAATGGGAATTCACCAACGCCGCCGGTTATTCGGGTTCCAACCTGGTTTATGGCACACAACCGCATTCGGTGAGCAAACACGTGCGCTCGTGTGAAAGCTGTCACTTGTCGCCGCAAACCCTGGGATTGGGCGAGGGGGACCTGCGGATCAAGCACAAGACGTCTGGGCGGCACGATCAGTTCAATCCCCTGGTCCGCACCAACCGTGTGCTGAACAAATCCAAATACGGTCCCCGGACCAAAGTAACGCAACAGGGACAGGCCATCGCCGGCGCCGGCCAACCGGGCGCGCGGCCGTTCAACCAGGAGGAGATCACCCGCATCCTCAAGGTCGGCAACTGCATTCCCTGTCATTCCCGTTACAGCGACCGGATATATCTGGATATGGAAAAAAGTTACCAGTTTGCGAACAACATCAAACACCGCCGGCTGAGAGAAAAAATTTTAAGGAAACGCTGACACGCCGATGATAAATTTCCGCTCACACACCCCAACGGCCTGTATTCTGTTGGCCGGCGCCGTGCTGGCCTGGGCCATCCCGCAACTGAGGGCGCAGGAAGGTTTCGAGACCGCGCCTTTTGAAGACCAAGCCCCCGGCGTCTTTGAAAAGGAGATGGTGGACATTCCGCCGCAGGCAGAAAAATCCACCATCGATGCATCCGATTTCCGGGACCCGTTCTTTTTTCTCAAAAGGGACGGCCCGGATCCCAAACAGGCGCTGACGCCGGGGACGACGGTGGACGGCCTGCGGTTCAACACCTACAGCGACACCCAGGGTTTTATCGACCGCTATTACAAAAATTCCAATTTCGTTCTCAAAGACGTTTACGGCCGCATCGAACTGGTCAACAAGGAAGGCGGATGCCTGCGCTGTCACCGCGGGATCGAGAAAATCAGCCGGAACCATCCATTCTCCTGCATCAAATGTCATAGCGGAAACCTGAGGGGGAAAACCGTGGCCCAGGCGCATAAGGGAATGGTGTCCAATCCTTCCGATTTGAAATACGCACAAAAATATTGCGGCAAATGCCATGAAGAGCAGGTCCGCAAGGTGAAGAATTCGCTGATGACCACCGCACGGGGGATTATTGAGATCACCCGGGAGGCCTGGGGCGAACGCCCGCTCAAACAACCCAAAAGCAAAAAAAGGAAAAAAGGCGGGAAGCCGCCGCCTGTCGAGCCCTGGCAGTATGTGAGCGCGGGCAAACCGGTGGACGATTTTCTGCAGAAGAAATGCCTGCGCTGTCATGTGCAGTCGGCCTCGCCTCACCGCGCGGGGGATTACCGCGGAACCGGTTGCGCCTCCTGCCACATGGTGTACACCAACGAGGGCACCTCCCTCACCCGCGACCGCGCCATTCAGGAAGTGCAACGAAGGGATCCGAAATATTTGCGCAACCGGTTCAACCGGAGCGTCGCCGCCAATTCGCTGAACAACCGCCGGGGTTATCCGCTCCTTCATAAATTCACCGTGGCGATTCCCAGCGTGCAGTGCGAGCATTGCCACAACAACAACGGCGTCGGCAACGAATTCGAAGGCCTGTTCGGCAAAGCCGCCCGGCCCAAAACCGCCCAAGCCCAAGTGGAAGAGGATCAGCCCGTTCTGTATGGCCGCGACCACGAGTTTCTCCTGCCCGACATTCATCGCGAAAAGGGCATGCATTGCATTGACTGCCACGGGCAGGAGGAGATCAAGGCGGATTCACATCAGAACAAAACGATGCACGACGCGGTCCGGGTGCGTTGCGAAACCTGCCACGGCACCAATAGCCGGACTCCGAAAGGCATCATGCTGGTTGAAATCGATCCGCGGGCGGAAGAATTGATCAGGAAAAACCAGCTCAATCCCAACCTGATGACCAAAATCAAAATGGGGGATACGGTCATGATGGACTCCGAGGGCCGCGCCATGCCGCATATTTTGCAAGTCGATGACAAGTGGGTGCTGTATTCCAAGGTCACCGGCAAGGAACACGAGATTCCGCTGTTGCATGACATGAAACCGCGCCCGTACGCGCATCAGATTCTGGGCCACATGAAAAACACCGAATGCTCCGCCTGTCACGCCCGCTGGTCGGCCAGCGAATGGGGCATGCATGTCATCCGGGAGGAGGCCGTCAACAAGCCGCAATGGCAGGACTGGTCCTTCGCCGACCCCACCCTGCAGCAACAGTTGTGGGGATCGGGAGCGCGCACCCCCCTCGAGGGAATGCTGAACTGGAACTCGGCCATCCCCACCGCCAAAGGGCCCAAGGGAAGCTGGGTGAAAGGCATCTGGAGCCATGTCTTTACCGAAACGGGCTGGAGCAGCATGATTCTGGGAAAAAACCAGCGCAACCGTTACACGATCATGAAACCGCGTTATCAGTATTTCTTGACCACCCTTTCCGGTGCGGATGGCCGGCAGATCCAGAGGGCCCGGGTCCCCATGACCCTGCGCGGACGGCCTGGGTGGGTGATGGCCCCGCACACGCCCCACACCATCCGGTCCACCACCCGCCCCTGCGAAAGCTGTCACGCCAGCCCCCTGGCGGCGGGCCTCGGTGATCCGGCGTTGAAGCAAGTGGAGGATGGAAAACAGTTTCTGAATGCCTTGAAACGGTCCAACCGTGTCCTGCCGCAATTTCAGATCAAACAGATGGTGTCGCTTAACGGCTGGAATCTTCAGAATCCCCTGCCCAAGGGAAAACTGCGGTTCATGAAATCCAAGGAGATCAATGCCCTGCTCAAGAAGTCGGACCGGTACCGCGCCTACCGCTATCTGGACCTGAGACGGGGCGGCCTGTCACGGCTGTTGATCCGGGACGATTTCCCTTACGATTTAAAACATAAGTTGAACGAAGAACAGTTCGGCGCGCCGACGGAAGAAGAAACGCTCCTCTATTACGATCTGGACCAGCATCGATTTTTCGAAACTCCAAAACCCGAACCGGCGCCGGAGATTGAAGCGGCGGTTGAGGAGCCGCATATCCCCGCACCCCAGGAGGAGCCCGAAACCTTTCCGGCACCGCCTCAGCTGGATCAGGACAATGCGACTCCCAATTTTTTTATCGACCTGATCCCCGGCTACCCCGCACCAACGCCCCCGCCGCTTCCGGAAAAGGGAGTATTGGATAATGAACAACCCTAAACATTTTTTTCTGACCGGGGTGTTTCTGGTGATCGCCGTCACCGGGTCCGCCGGAGCCATGGCCGCCCCAGCACTGGTGAAGGAAAAGCAGTGCGATACCTGCCACCGGTTTGCCAGCGGTCCGGCAGAGAAGGAACAGTACGGACCGGATCTGTTTTTCGCCGGCGACAAGTTCCAGAAGAAATGGCTGGAGAATTTTTTACAACATCCGGAGGCGATCCGGCCGGCAGGGCATACGAGGGATCCGGGCTTTTTAAAAGGACAACGGCGCACCGAACCGCATCCCGTTTTGAATTCCCAGGAAACGCGACAGATGACGGATTATCTGATGTCCCTGAAAACGCTGAAAGAGTCCCCGCCGTTGAACCTGCCGGCTCTTTCCAAGGGCGCTCGGGTGCGGGTGAAAATACTGTTCGAGCGGGACTACAGTTGCATCGCCTGTCACCAGAGTTACAACCTGGCCGGCCTGCCGCGGGGCGGGGTGTCGGGTCCTTCGCTGCTCGACGCGGGAAACCGCCTGCGGCCGGAGTGGGTGTATCAATGGCTGAAAAACCCGAAGGCCTTTGCCACGCAGGGGAGAATGCCGCTGTACCGTTTTGACGAGGAAACTCTTAAACAGCTGACCCAGTACATTATGTCCCACACAAAGGACGATCCAGGCCAATGAACCGCGCCTTCTTGATAATTGCGGGACTGATTCTGTGGGCTCTGCCCGCCGGGTGCGGCCCGGACCCGGCCGAAGAAAAACCCGCCGCGCCGCCCGCGGAATCCGCTCCCACAGCACCGGCGGCGGCCCACGGATCCCGCGCACATCCGGTCACGGCACAGACCCGCCAGACCTATCAGTTTTATTGCGCGCAATGCCACGGCACCGAGGGGCACGGCAATGGCATCAACGCTCCCTATCTGACGGTTCCGCCGCGCGACCACACCAAGGCGGACTATCTGGAAACCCGGAGCGACGAATATCTGTTCACCGCCATTCAGAAAGGCGGGTTGGCGGTGGGGCGGGCGCCCTGCATGCCCAGCTGGGAATACACGCTGGACAAGGACACCATTCATTCCCTGGTCAGTTACATCCGCGAATTGTGCCGGTGCGAAGCCCTGTAACCCTGGATTGTCAACCAACCTCAAAGATAGTATAGTGAGCCCCCGATGATTTTCAGGAACGCCCCCTGTGCGCACCCCGGCAATCTCCCGTTCTGCAGGTGTCCTGATTTTTAATCCATCAGAACATTTCAAAACGATAGGTAGCGATCATGGTAGACATTGTGCCGTTCAACGGCCTGCGTTATAACGAAGAACAAGCCGGCCCGCTCTCCGAGTTGATCGCGCCGCCGTATGATGTCATCCGCCCGGACATGCAGGAGGAATTGTACGCGCGCAACCCGTACAACGTGGTGCGGTTGATACTCGGCAAGCAATACCAGGACGACAACGAAGCCAACAGCCGTTACACGCGGTCGGCCAAAGATTTTGCGGATTGGCAGGCGCAGGGCATTTTAAAGGAAGACGCGGAACCGTCGTTTTACGTCTACAGCCAGGAATACACGTTCAATGAAAAGACCAACAACCGCATCGGATTTTTCGCGCGGGTGAAACTGGAGGATTTCAGCGAAGGCAACATCTGCCCGCACGAGTTCACTCTCGCCAAGGCGAAGAAGGACCGCGCGCAATTGATCCGCGCCTGCCGGGCCAACCTCAGCCCGGTGTTCAGTCTGTTTTCGGATACGGAGGGAGCCATCGACGGCACACTCGCGAAAATCATCCAACAACCGCCGCTGACGGAAATCGACGAGGACTCGGTTATCCACCGCATGTGGAAAATGGACGATGCTGATTCGATCCGGTTTTTAACGGAGAGCTTTAAGGGCAAGAAAGTGTACATCGCGGACGGTCATCACCGTTACGAAACCTCGCTGGCCTATCACCAGGAACACGGCGCGGAGGTTCCCGATTCGGCGCATGTCATGATGTTTCTCACCAACCTGGACGCGCAGTCACTGGCGATCTATCCGATCCACCGTCAATTGAAATGCCCGGAACCTTTTACGCGCGACCAATGCATCCAGCAACTGCAACCCTATTTTGAGGTGGAACCCCTGCCCAAAAGTCAGTCCGCCGATCAACTCACCACCCGGCTCGAACAAGCCGGAAGCGACCGGGTCGCCTTTGTCGCGTACCTGGGCCAGGGCGAGGCCCTGCTTTTGAAACTCAAGAATATTGAAAATGTGGTTCCTTTTATGGAGGACGACGCCAACGAACTGAAAGTTCTGGATGTGTACCAATTGCATACCCTGGTATTACGAGAACTGTTGGGGATCGACACGCGCAACCCGGACCATCAGCAGTACATCACCTACAACGTCCGCACGGCGGAAGCGATGGAGAACATGGATGCGGGCACGTTCGACCTAGTGATCTTCATGAACGCTACGCGCATGGACCAGGTCCGCGAGTTGGCCGAAAAGGGCATCCGCCTGCCACAGAAGGCCACTTACTTTTACCCGAAACTGCTTTCCGGCCTGGTGATCAACCGGTTCAGGCCGTGAAGATCGTTTCCGCCGAATTCATGATCAGCGCCGTTTCGGCGGAGCAGTACCCCCGCGCGTCTCTGCCGGAGGTCGCGTTCGTCGGACGCTCCAACGTCGGCAAGTCGTCGCTCATCAATTCCCTGCTCAACCGTAAAAAACTGGTCAAGATTAGCGGCACTCCCGGAAAAACCCAGATGATCAATTTTTTCGACGTAAACCACGAACTGGTGTTCGCCGATCTCCCCGGGTACGGGTTCGCCAAAGTTCCCAAATCGGTCCAGAAAAAATGGCAGGATCTGGTGGAACAGTATCTGTTGAAGCGGGACAATCTGCGCACGGTGGTGCTGATCCTCGACATCCGGAGAAAGCCGACCGATCTGGATCTGCACATGCAGGAATGGCTGGAGCAATACCAGGTGGACACCATACTGGTGGCCACGAAAACCGATAAACTGTCCCAGGCGGAACAAAGCAAACAACTCAAACAGATTCGAGCGGCGTTTCTGGAAGGCGCGGACAAGGAACTGGTGGCCTATTCCAGTAAAAACCAGAAAGGCCGCAAGGAATTGTGGAAACTGCTGTTGCAACGGATGGCGGATCATCCGTGACCAGGCCCAATCCAAACGGGGCCATCCTTATCCCCCCGGATAAGATGACCCCATTTAATTATTAGAGGGTTGATCCGAAAACTATCCCCACATTTCTTCGGGGAGTTCCAGCCGGTCCACTTTTTTGCCGCCGATGATATGGGATTCCAGAATTTCTTCCACATCTTCCGGCTTGACCTTGGTGTACCAGACGCCTTCCGGATAAACCACGACGACGGGACCCATCGAACAGGGGCCCATACAACCCGCGGTTGTGATCAGCGCTTTGCCGAACAGCATTTTCTCCTCGATGCCCATGCTGAGTTTTTCAAACACCTCGTTCGCCGCGTGTTCGCCGCAGGACCCTCGGGGGTGTCCGGGGGGCCGCTGGTTGGTGCATACAAGTATATGATGTGTAGGTTTTGGCATACTCCTCCTCCGAATTACGAATCACCCGCATACAGGTCTGGATTGGGATGTTCCAAAGCCGTAAACGGTTTGATTTTTGCAGAAAAACAGATTTTCGAACTCCAAAAAAAACTCGATCAAACGCAAAAATTCACCTCCAACAACCGAACAGACGGGGTTTGCCCCCGGAGGTGAGGCGGTAGTATACTATAATTTATAAAGAGATCGATAGCCTGTTTCGATGATTTGATTTGATATCCTCAAACTTTCTAAATTGCCGGAATTCATGCCCAAAAACATTCTCTTGAGGGAACCCTTGGTGAAACCCCGGTTCGACGCGCAGGTCCTGGCGAACGCGGCGCAAAAAGTGCTGGGCCGGGCGGTGGCGCATGTCGCGTTTTCACCCCTGCCGGGTGACGCCTCGACGCGCCAGTACTACCGCCTGTCGCTGGCCTATCCGGAGGGTTCTCCCGAACCGCGGACTTTGATCCTCATGCAACTGGAACACCCCAACGCGAGCGGGGAAACCGATTTCATCCGCATTTTAAAATTTCTGCAGGGGATCGATCTGCCGGTGCCGGAGCTGTTCCATTTCGATTCCCAGCGCGGACTTCTGTGGTTGCAGGACTGCGGAGACACGACCCTGGAAGCGCATCTTCAATCGGCAGACCCGGCAACCTTAAAACAATGGTACCTCAAAGCCGTACACCTGCTCGCGGTCATGCAGACCGCAGCCACGCGAACCATCGGTTCGCACTGCCCGGCGTATCACCTGAAGTTCGACGTGGACAAATTGATGTGGGAAATGGATTTCATGCTGGAGCATTTTATCGAAGGCGTCCGGCAAAACCCTTTGAGCGAAACCGCCCGGCAGGCCATCCGGCAACCGTTGATCGCCCTGTGCGAAACGCTCGCCGGGCAGACGCCCTGCTTCGCTCACCGGGATTATCATAGCCGAAACCTGATGGTCCACAAGGACGCACTCGTGCTTCTGGATTTTCAGGACGCGCGCATGGGACCGAGCCAATACGACCTGGCCTCCCTGCTGCGCGACTCCTATCGGCTGCTTCCCGACGCACTGGTCTGGGAATTGGCGGACGCATTCATCGAACAGAAACAGGCGTTGGACCATCAAGCCATCGACCGCGACGAATTCCTGCGCGTATTCGATTGGATGTCCGTACAAAGAAGCCTGAAGGCGGCCGGCACCTTTGCCTATCAAAGCCGCGTCAAAAACAACGATCGTTATCTGCCCTATATCGCACCGGCGCTCGAAACCGTCCGCCAGGCCTGCCTTCGCCGGGAAGATTTAAAACCGGTGCAGGCGGCGTTGTCGGTTGCGATTACCGAACTGGAACACTAAGAGAAAGAGCCCCGGTTTCCCCATGAGTTTATTGAAACGCTACATCCTGGGAGAATTTATCAAAACCTATCTGCTCACGGTGTTCAGTCTGGTCGGAATTTTTATCATCATCGACGGCTTCGAACGGCTGGACGAATTCGTCACCAAAAACGGCGAGGTTTCGGATTTTCTGATGTACTACCTGTTGAAAATTCCGTTCATCCTGTCATTGATGGCGCCGCAATCCGTTCTGCTCGCCACCGTCATCACGCTGGCCACCCTGTCCCGCAACAACGAGTTCACCGCCATGAAGGCCTGCGGCATCGGGGTTACCGGCCTCACGCTTCCCATTATCAGTTGTGCGGCGCTGTTGGCTCTGGGGCTTGTGGTGTGCAATGAATATGTCACACCGGTCACCAGCCAGAAAATGAATTACCTGTTCAACATCAAGGTGCGGGGCGCGGTGGATCAGTCGGATAAAACGCGCGACCGGTTATGGATCCGGTCCGGCAACGGCGCCATCTGGAATATAAACTATTACGATCCCGTGCGGACTCTCATGAAGGGAGTCAGCCTGTATACCTTCGATGCCGACCATCCCGATATCCGCCACCGCATCGATGCGGAGTCCGCAATATGGAACGGAAAGCAGTGGGAATTCTTCAACGGGTACGTCCGTTTCTTCAAATCGGGCGAAGTGAAATCCACCCAATACTTCGAAAAAAAAACCTTCCCGGTGCTCGAAAAACCCGCCGACTTCAAAAAACTGCAAAAACGCCCGGAAGAAATGAGCGCCCGCTATATGTACGCAACCATTCTGAAGCAGGAAAAGGAAGGATTGGACTCGACCCGCACCTGGATCGATTTGAACCAGAAATTGTCTTATCCTTTTATCAGCGTGGTTCTGGCGTTGATCGGCATTCCTCTGTCCATTCGCACCAGCCGCAAGGGAGGCCTGTTGTTCTGCGTCTGGATAAGCCTGGTGACCGGGTTCGTCTTCACCTTCTTTTATGCGCTGGGCATTTCCCTGGGTTACAAAGGCGTGCTTTCCCCGTTCATGGCGGCCTGGGGTCCCAATCTCTTGTTTATCTTTATCGGATTTTACCTGCTGCTGACCATAGACAGCGATACGCTGTTACCCACCTAGCTGGATGACACACTTCGGTTCCATTGACATTGGTTCCAACACGGTCCGGCTCCTCATTATGAAAGCCGACGGCGCGGGTGGTTTCACGGAAGTGGCTTCCCGGCGGGTCATCTGCCGGCTGGGCGAGGGCCTCCATTCCGAAAAACGGTTACTGCCCCACCGGATGGAACAGACGCTGGAAGTGCTGAAACAGTTTCGCGACATTTGCCGGGAGTACGGCAACCTGCCGATTCGGGTGGTGGCCACCAGCGCGGTGCGGGAATCGGCAAACCGCGATGAGTTTGTGCGTCTGGTCAAGGAGCAGGCCGGACTGGACGTCGAGGTGATTTCATGGGAGGAGGAAGCCCGGCTGACGGTCGCGGGCGTGTTCTGGAAACGGCCGCAAACCGGCACCGCCCTGATTTTCGATATCGGCGGCGGGAGCACCGAGTTTATTGTTGCCCAGGACAAACAGGTGCTGGCCTCCGCCAGCACTTCTCTGGGGGTGGTGCGCCTCACCGAGCAATTCATCTCCCGACACCCGGTGGATACCGGCGAATATCAAAAATTGAAAAACCATGTTCGGGAACAACTCGACCGCGTTCGCTTCCGGTTGGGCGAACCCCGTCCGCAAGTGTTGATCGGCACCGCTGGCACCGTCACCACCCTGGCGGCCATGGACCAAAATATCTTCCCCTACGATCCAGAGAAAATCCACGGCCTGGTCCTGCCATTGGAAAGTATAAAACGCCTGTTCGAGGATCTGAAATCCAAATCCCTGGCCCAGCGGCTGGAGATCCAGACCCTCGAGCGGGGCCGGGAGGATTTGATCATCGCCGGCACCACCCTGGTGCTGGAAACCATGGACACCTTCGACTGCCCCCACCTGACGGTCAGCGAATACAGCCTGCGCGAGGGGCTTCTTCTGGACGCGTTCTCCAACCTCTGAAGCCCGCCGGCGGCAAATAGATTACTGAATGACCCGGATGTGGAGGGCGAACCTGACCGTTAACCGGTGACGGCATTTCTGTCCAAATCATTGATTTTTTTGATTATTTTAACACCGCAAAATTCAAACCCTTTGAACCGGACCCCAATATTTACATGGAAATGCATAGAATACCTAAGTAGACTAATATGATCTGATTAAGCCCAAATTCCCGAGAATGGGGCGGGATAAAGAGGATTCCCCGGCGCCTGAAAGCCTGTTCAGGGCATGTGGATTCGTCTCCCGCGCATATCCGGAAGCGGCGGTTTTCAGACGGATTGGGATAACCGAAGTCCGGGTCGCCTGGAGGGGTACCTGGGCCTTCCTGTACGGAGGGTTGGAAAGTGGGTCCAAAATTTAGCAAGCACATCCGGAAATCGGGACGCTCAATGGCGGTTCTTCGATGGTTTGGCCTGGTTTGCCTCCTGGTCGGTTGGACGGCCTGTTCGTCCACGCCGGACAAGTCGGCACTCCATCCATCGAAGAAACCTTCGGGCTCCCCGGCCGTAAAAATATCCGGGTCCGCCATTAACTATGTGGGGCTCAAAATACCGCCGATGCCCAGCAAACACGAAACGGAAATGGGTTATCTGCTGGAACCGGAAGGCCAGGGGACCTACGCCATCGAGGTGGTGAATTTCGGTTCCAAAAAAATCGTATGGATGGGTCGTCTTCTTTATAACGATGCAAAAGGCAAAGCGCATTGGAAAATCGTCGCGGCGCTTCCACCCTATCCTTTGCCGGAGGATTATCATTTTTCGAGCGGCAACTGCCTTAGCCAGGGAAAGCCGCAACCGGAAATCGTGGCCATTTTAAAAACAGAAGACAAACCCAAGTTGACGCAAATCCAAAAAGCCTGGAGGGCGAACCCGGAAAAGGAAACCTTCGAGGAGTTGCCGCTCCAGGGCATTCACTGCATTAACGAAAGGTGGAACCGTTTATAACAAATTCAGCTTGCAGTATTTCCATATTTTTGTCGGGAAACACACGTTTGGATTAGCACTCAACCATCACCACTGGAAAGGAAGAATTATGAAACGCATTTATTTTTTCATGTTTTTGTCCGTCTGGATGTTTGCCGCCTGTTCATCCACAAGCGACATCGTAAAAACCGACGCCTCCCCCGCGGAGATGCCGCAGGCCGTTGAGTCCGCCCCCCTGGCCCCTGCCATAGAAACGGCCACTAGTGACGCGGGCGGCGAGGTGTTTCATCACGCCGGCGCGGGTTTCAGTATCACCAAACCCATGGATTGGAAATACCTGTCTCCGGAAATGGCGGTAGCCGCACGTCAGTCTGTGAAGCTGGACGATAAGGAACTGGAGAAGATGATCAAGGCAAATCCGAATGCACCTCTGGTGGTGCTCACCCGGTACCAGGAGCCCTATCCGACGCTCAACCCGAGTGTTTCGGTTAACATAACTCCGATGCCGGTTCAGGGAATTCCACCCAAGGATTTTCTGAGTTTGATGTTGACGGAAGGCGTCCAGAAAATGTTTCCAGACATGATCTATGTGGACGAAGTCCAGGATGCCAATATCGATGGAATCAACGGCGCCTACACCAAGGTGAAATACACCATGGCCGCCGGCGGCAAGAAGTTCCCGACCATGACCCGCATGTGGCTGGTGCCGCGCGGTAAAGTCATGTTCACCGTCGGCATGTCCGGTCCGCAGGAAGGTCCGGATGTTTCTGAGGAATCCTTTCAGGAAATCCTGAAATCCATCAAGTTTGATAAGTAAGGACAGGATCCGGGAGCGGACCTTCGGGGCCGCTTCAGGGTTTTCCGCCACCTCCCCCCGCACACCGTTTCATCCATCCGGAATCCGCACTCCAAGCCAGCTCCCCATGGATTGTTTCATCCCAATCCTTGCGTTTCTCAGAGTTTGGGTTTGACAACATTTTTCTTTTCAGATATGTTGGATGGCTAAATCTTATAAATTAAAAGCTTACCGACCATGGCAGCGAAACCGTATTCCGCAAAAAAAATTATCGATATCGACAAGGCGAAAAAGGCCCGGAAGCCCATGAAGGGCCGGGAAATAATCGTTAAATCCCTTGAAAATGAAGGGGTTGAAGTTATTTTCGGCTATCCCGGCGGGGCCTCGATGGAAATCCATCAGGCGCTGACGCTGACCAAAAAGATCCGCCATGTCCTGCCCCGGCACGAACAGGGCGGCGCGTTTGCGGCGGGGGGCTATGCCCGCGCCACCGGCCGGCCCGGGGTGTGTCTCGCCACGTCCGGACCGGGCGCCACCAACCTGCTCACCGGCATCATGGACGCCAAACTGGATTCCATTCCGCTGATCGCCATCACCGGGCAAGTGCCCGCGCCTGTCATGGGGACCGATGCGTTTCAGGAAGCCGATGTGGTCGGCGCCACCTTTCCGCTGGTCAAACACAGTTATCTGGTTCTGGATGTCAACGATATCCCCCGGATCATTCACGAAGCGTTTCATATCGCCAGTACCGGGCGGCACGGACCGGTGTTGATTGACGTGCCGAAAAATATTCAACAGCAGGAAACCATCCCGAACTTCAACGTCAAGTTTGACGTACCGGGATACAAGCCCAATCTGAAACCGTCGCCCCAACAGATCAAAAAAGCCGCCCACTTTATCCGGGAAGCCAAACGTCCGATCATCTACGCTGGCGGCGGTATCATTTCAGCCGGCGCATCCGAGGAATTGCGCAAACTGGTCAAGAAGACCGGCATCCCCATCACCAACACGGTCATGGGACTGGGAAGCTTTCCAATGGATGACCCGCTGTCTTTGAAGATGCTGGGAATGCATGGCGCGGTGTACGCCAATATCGCCATCAACCATGCCGACCTGGTCATTGCGCTCGGCGTGCGGTTCGACGACCGCGTCACCGGCAAGCTGGCCGAGTTCTGCAAGAATGCCAAATTCATCCACGTCGATATCGATCCGTCGGAGATCAACAAAAATATTACGGTCGACGTGCCGGTTCAGGGCGACGTGAAACAGGCGCTCAAAATGCTGAACGACATTCTGGGACCGAAAAAAGATATCGGGCCGTGGGTCCAACAGATCAACGGCTGGAAAAAGGAATTCCCGCTAACCTGCCCCAAGGACCAAAAAGCCATCGTGCCCCAGAAAGTCATCCTCGAAGCACAGAAACTGGCGGATAAGGATTGTATCGTCTCGGTCGGCGTCGGCCAGCATCAGATGTGGACCGCCCAGTTCTGGCAGTTCCATTCGCCACGCACGTTTTTGTCTTCTTCAGGATTGGGAGCGATGGGATTCGGCCTGCCCGCCGCCATGGGCGCGAAAGTGGCATACCCGGACCGGCAGGTGATCAACATCGACGGCGACGGGTCGTTCCTGATGAACATCCAGGAACTGCAGACCCTGAAAACCGAAAACATCCCGGTTAAGAACATCGTGCTCAACAACGCGCACCTAGGCATGGTGGCGCAGTGGGAGGACCGGTTCTACAAATCCCTGCGCGGCCATACCTACATCGGTGACGCGGATTTCGCGGAAATTGCCGACGCCTTCGGCATCAAGGGTGAAACCATCCGCAAGCCGGAAGAAGTGAAGCCCGCGCTCAAGCGTATGTTCAAGCACAAGGGACCGTACGTGCTCGACGTCAAGTACCCGTACAACGACCAGAGCCACGGGCACGTCATTCCGATGATCCCTGGCGGTCAAACCTATCTCGACACCATTCTGGACGCGGACCACAACCTGCGCGAGTACTGGAAAGAAAAAGGAATTGAGCCCTAAGCCGCCGTCAGTCAATACATAAAAAACAAAACCCCCTCTCGCTTGAGAAGGGGTTTTTATTTTTTGGAAGGCGCTGTCGCCGGACTAGGTTCCCTGTTGGGCGCTGTATTCAAGGTAGGCGCGGACGATGTTTTCATCGACCCGTTCGAAATGCTGCCAACCGCCGTATTTGCCTTTGAGTTGTTCTTTAACCGCCTGCATGGTGTCGGGCAGGTTTTTGCCGTCGTCCAACTGGTCGTTGACGTAGCGCTTCAGTTCCATGAGATAATGTTTCATCTGGGTGACGATCGGTTTGCCGGCGACGGGCCCGTGACCGGGCACGATCACTTCGGCGTCGAGGTCCTCCATTTCCCTGAGCGCATGGATCCACGATTCGATGTAGCCGTCGCCCAGAAACGGAATGATACGGTTGAACACCAACCCGCCGGTGATGATGATCCGCCATTTGGGAATGTAGATATAAAGATCGCCGTCGGTGTGCGCCGGGCCGGGGTGGATCAGCTTGAGATGATACTGGCCCAGTTTGATTTCCAGTTTCTTTTCAAAAGTAAGGTTGGGCGGGGTGACGGCACGTTGCTCCTGTTCGGCTTTCAGGATCATCATCGCCTGCGCGCGTTTCTGGGCGATGATGCTGTTGCCCGACCTGAAGACGGCGTTGCCGGAGGTGTTCTCTTTATGGAAATGGCTGTTGATGGTGTAAACCACCGGTTGGTCCGTCACTTCGCGGATGGCTTTCAGCACCTGCCCCGCTTCCTGTTCACTGCCGCGGGTGTCGATGACGATGACCCCTTCGTTGGTGATGATAAACGTCGAGTTGGCGCCGTCTCCGGTGCGGTCCACCAGGCAAAAAATATTGGGAAGCGTTTCGGTCAGCTCCGCCTCCTGCGCCATCACCGCACCCGCACCACTCATCCACAGCAGAGATCCTACGCAAAAACATTTGAAAAACCGCATCACAAGCCGTTTCCTTTCCATTTTTCGGTTACCGGGGAGCCAATGGGCGGCCATGGTACCACTCCTTGGCTTTATATGGCTATGGAATTATGATACTTTAACCCCATGACTCAGGACAACAGGGACAAACAGGATTTTCTGAACGACATGCTGGCCCAGGGCGACGCGATGGTCTGTCTCGACGCGCGCCAGCCGGACGTGCAGATCCCCAAAGCGCACAAGACCAACCCCATGCTGAATCTGGTGTTCAGCCTGAACTTCCGCCGGCCTTTCGAAGTGCTGGAGGACGGGATTTACGGCTCGTTGTCCTTCGGCGGCCGGCCGTACAAATGCGTTATTCCCTTTACTGCGGTGTGGGCGATTTACGAACCCGACACGCAAAAAGGCCAGGTGTGGGAAGCCAGCATTCCGGAGGATATCGACTGGGGCGACCAGGCGGGACCCACCGCGCAAGACCCATCATTCAAAAAGACTGCGGACAACCATTCTCTGCGGATGGTCGCCGGTTCCGGCAAGTCCGGCCAATCCAAACGGGACCGCAGTCACCTGCGGGTCATCAAATAGAACACTCCCTGGCCCTTTTCCGATTTTCGAACTTTATCTCCCGATTTTAAATAGGTCCAACGCCGCGCCTTCCGCAACGGGAATCGGGACGGGATACCCAAGATAAATTAAGGGCCGGAAGCGCGTCACCGACACCCGGTGGCAACCCCCGGCCGCCCGGCTGAAACACGCCTGAAAAGACGAATTTAGCGCGGGGACATATAT
>SMUZ01069369.1_pt1 | contig 18059 bp, 13 predicted proteins | sample 2456421 | NCBI WGS metagenome assembly SMUZ01 (sample SAMN11095932, study PRJNA526329) | marine sediment metagenome | biome: Marine sediment; feature: Surficial sediment; material: Deep marine sediment; isolation source: Hadal surficial sediment | place: Pacific Ocean | collected 2014-11 | depth... | reverse complement strand
CTGCTCCTCGTCGACGAGGCGTGCGCCGTCGGTAAGATCAGCGACGATGGTCGGCGCGTAGAAATAACCGCGGTCGCCAATACGCTGTCCCCCGGTCACCATGCGGGCGCCGGAGTGTCTGGCATCCTCGACCAGCTCCTGTACCCGCTCGAACTGAGGCTGGTTGTTGATCGGACCGAGCTGGCTGTCCTCGTCGAGCCCGTTCCCCACCTTCACACCACGGGCCATCTCGGCCAGGTGCGCGACCATCGACTCGTAGAGCGACTCCGGCACGTAGACCCGCTTGATCGCGCTGCAGACCTGCCCGCAATTCTCGAACGCGCCCCAGAACAGCCGCTTGGCGGTCCGCGCCACGTCGACGTCCGGCAGCACAATCGCCGGGTCGTTGCCACCGAGCTCGAGCGTGACCCGCTTCAGGTCTGGCGCCGCGGCCGCGGCGACCAGCTTGCCGGTGGCGACCGACCCGGTGAACGAGATCTTGCGGACCGTCGGGTGCGACGTCATCCAGCCCCCGAGCGCGTCGCCGCCCGACACGACGTTGAGTACGCCCGGCGGCAGCACGTCCCGGAGGATCTCGCCCAGCCGTAGGGTCGCCAGCGGCGTGAACGGCGACGGCTTCAACACGATCGTGTTGCCGGCCAGCAGCGCCGGGGCGATCTTCCAGACCGCCAGCGACACCGGATAGTTCCAGGGGGTGATGGCCGCCACGACGCCGAACGGCCGGCGGCGCACCTCGACCCGCACCCGATCGTTGTCGAGCGCGACCTCCACCGGGATCTCGAGCCTGGCCGTGTAGGTGAACCACTTGGCGGCCCCGGCGATCTCCGCCGCCGCCTTGGCCAGCGGCTTGCCCTGTTCCTGGGTGAGCACCCGCGCCAGCTCATCGGCGTGGGCCGTGATCGCGTCGGCACACGCAGGGAGCAACGCCCGGCGGGCCGCCTCGTCCAGGCGCCAGGTCCGAAAGGCGGTCGCCGCCGCCTGCATCGCCGCGTCGAGCTGCTCGCGGGTGCACTCGGGGGCCTCATCGAAGATGTCGCCGGTGGCGGGATTGATCACGCCGAACGTCGACTGGGCCACTGCCGGGGCGCCGTCGATCGTCATGGCATGCGACGCGGTCTCGGTCGTGGTCATGGGGTTCCTCAGGAATATGTAACAAAGACAGCCTCTCAGTATAATCGAGAAGATTCTGGGCGGCTCCCGACCCTTCTGCGGGCTCTAGCAGGCTGTGGAACAACGCCAGCCAGGGCGCGCGGCAATGCGGGCCCCGCGGGTGCGGCGTGGGGCGTCGGGGCCCCACGAGCGCCCGCGTGGGGTTCGGGGCGCAGCCCCGTCTGGCTGCTAGCAAACGGCCAGGGCGCGCACGTGCGCGCCCCCGCGGTGGCGGTGCGGGGCGAAGGGGTCCCCGCGAGCCGCCGCGTGGGGTTCGGGGCGCAGTCCCGTCTGGGTACTCGATGAACATCTACGCGTGGATCGTGCTGGTGGCGTTGCTCGGAGAGCTCGCGCTCTCGGTCGTGACGAGCCTGTTGAACATCCAGGCGATGAGCCCGACCGTGCCGGACGAGTTCCGTCCGGCCTACGACGACGAGACCTACGCACGCGCGCAGGCGTATACCCGGACGCGCACGCGGTTCGGTCTGCTGCACGACGCCGTCAGCCTGGCCGCGCTGCTCCTGTTCTGGCAACTGGGTGGGTTCGGCTGGCTCGACCGGCTGTGCCGTGGGACCGGGCTGGGACCGGTATCGACCGGACTGCTGTTCATCGGGGCGCTCGTGGTCGGCTCGACCGCGCTCGGTCTGCCGTTCCGGATCTACTCCACCTTCGTCATCGAGGAGCGGTTCGGGTTCAACCGCACGACCCGGCGCACGTTCGTCCTCGATCGCCTCAAGGGGCTCGCCCTGGGGGCGGTACTCGGCGGCGCGTTGCTGGCCGCGGTGCTGTTCTTCTTCGACTGGGCGGGACCGCTGGCCTGGCTCTGGTGCTGGGGCGCCGTCACCCTCTTCATGTTGACCGCCCAGTTCGTGGCACCCACCTGGATCATGCCGCTCTTCAACACCTTCAGCCCGCTCGACAGCGGCGAGCTGAAGGACGCGCTGCTCGACTACGCGCGGTCGACGCAGTTTCCGCTCGACGGCATCACCGTGATCGACGGGTCACGACGGTCGGCGAAAGCCAATGCGTTCTTCACCGGCTTCGGCAGCCACAAGCGGATTGCGCTGTTTGACACACTGGTCGAGAAGCAGACGACCCCCGAGCTGGTCGCCATCGTGGCGCACGAGGTGGGGCACTACAAGCGCCGGCACATCCTGAAGGGCCTGGCGCTCAGTCTCGCCCACACCGGTGTGTTGTTCTGGCTGCTGTCGCTGTTTCTCGATCGACAGGGACTGTTCGACGCCTTTGCCGTAGGGGAGCCGTCGGTGCATGCCGGGCTGGTGTTCTTCGGGCTGCTGTTCACACCTATCGAGCTGGTCCTGTCGGTGCTGGTCAATTCCTTCTCGCGCAAGTACGAGTTCGAGGCGGACGCGTTCGCCGCCGACACAACCGGTAGCGCGGAACCGCTCATCACAGCGCTGAAGAAGCTGTCGACCGACAGCCTGTCGAACCTCACGCCCCACCCGCTACAGGTCTTCTTGCACCATTCGCACCCGCCGGTGTTGCACCGGATCACAGCCTTGAGGGCGTTGACAGGGGGGGAGGAACGGGCCTGAAGGCGGTAAACAATTACGGATGAACCCAGCCATCAATCGCACCGTCTCGGAGTTCGTGAGACGTCAACGGGTCCGGGAGTCCGGTCGGTTGCTGCGTGAGGACGCGTTCGCTACCCGCTAACCAACGCGCAGCTCGAGAAGCTGGACCACGGACGCCCATGGTCCTGGTCTCGCTGCACCATCCCAACATTGGCTCGGCTCACCGCTCCGCCAGCTTTTTCTCCAGCTCCGCGACCTCCCGATCCCGCCGATGGTAGCCTATCGCGTCAATCATCGTTTTGCCCCGAACCAGCACGTTGAGGGCTTTGTCGCGCTCGCCTTCCTCCAACCACAGCCGGGTAGACTCCAGGTACGCATCGGCTTGATGCAGCTTCATTGGTCCCGCCCCAGCAATCTCTAGTACTTTCTCGACGTCGGTCCACGCGTCAGGTAACTTCCCCTGTACCCGACGTAACGCCGCATGGGCCAACAGACCAAGGAGAAGATGATCTTCCTGTTTGGCCTTGACCAGGTCGGCTACAGCAGTGTCAATGTGGTTCATGGCCTCAGACAGATCACCCGTGTCCTTTTCTTGCAGAGCCTCAAGCAGGATGGCGCGGCCGAGCGAGAGGTGGTCGAGCGCGATGTCCCGGATCCGACCTTCCTTGATATTCCATTCCAGCGTCTGAATGGCCCGCTGTTTCACCTCTTGGTATTTCCCTTGGTCGAGCAAAAAATCACAGTATAGAAAGCCTGCCAGCACCGCGAATAGAAGCGGACGCGCAGGATCCCATTCCTCTTGAATTCGCTCAGCCTTGCGAAAGACTGCTGCTGCCTCTTCGGTTCGTCCCACTTTGTGTAATGCCTCGCCAAGGAACGCTCGATTATACGAGTGTTGAGGACCCCAGGGTCCAGAGCGATCATCGCTACGTTCGGCAAGTTCGACGCCCTTCTGAGCGTACTTGAGGGCCTCGGCAAGTTCCCCGAGCTGGAGGTAGATGGTGCTGCAGTTCGCGGCAGAGTTGGCCGCGGCGATCCAATCTTCTGCATCTTGACGAACTTCCACCGCCCTTGTCATCGGCCGGATTCCCTCCGTGATCCGGCCCAGCGCACGGAGGTCCCATCCCGCCTCATTCAGAACATAGCCCTGGCTCTTCGGAACAAGTCCCGCCACGGGTTGGTCCCAAGGTTGGTCGGAGAGCGTGAGGTCAAAAAAACAGGACACAGCCGCCAGGTCGTCGCCAATAGCCCCGATCGTGAACTGACTGTAGGCTTCGGGTCCTCTATGCATCCGGCGACGGTACACGTCATCGAGGACCTCCTGGTGTCGGCCGGCATGACATCCGTGCGCGACGACTTGGGACAGCGCCGTCATCCCTCGTAGATCCTCAGGCAGATCGGTCGTTTCTTCTCTCAGGTACTCGTACAGTCTGCGGTGTCCTTCGCGCCACGCCTCGGGAAACTTTTCCTGAACCTGATCGCTGAAATACTCGCGCACCAACGGATGGACATCGCACCTATCCGGATCGCGCACCTGGGCCTTATCGATCAGACGCGCCTTTCGTAAGCGCCCCAGCACGCGCCGCCATTGGTCGGTCGACTCCAGCTCCACCAGCGTCTTGGTCAAGTGGGCAATGGATGGAGGCTTCCGGAGGACGTCCAATAATTTGCCCTCGGCAGGCCGGTCGAACAGACCGAGCAACCGCAAGACGGCTAACTCCGGCCCCTCCCCGAGCCATGTTTCGTACGAAGCCAGCATCTGCCAGGCGTGGCCGCCATGTTCCTTGTCCTCTTCCCGCAGGGGTATCTCGCCCCGGCGGCTCACGTCGCCACCGCAAACGTCACGCAGATACGTGCCCAGCAGATTCAGCGCCAGGCCATGTCCCCCGAACTCACGCGACGCATTCTCCAGCTCATCCTGCGAGCCCTGCACGCCCAGCGCGGCGAGTAACGCCGCGCCGGCGGTCGGCGACAGCTGTTCCAGCTCGATCACCAGCGCCGTGGTCCCGCTGAAAGGTTGCAGCTCCTTGATGGACAGCCGCGTGGTCAGAATGCACAGCCCCGGATTGTCGGCGGCCAAGGCGCGAACCAGGGTCGCCAACGCCGGGTCCTTCAGATCGCCCCCGCCGCTATCGCCGTGGCCTGGTGGATGTTGAAGCGGTTCGAGCCCGTCGAGGATCAGCAGTGACCGCTCCTCTTGCACCAGCGTGACCAGCCGCTTGGCTCTGTCCTTGGCGGTACCCGCCTTTGGATCGTCGTCGCCGAACTTTGTGAGCGCTTCGTGGATGAACAGGTCGGCAGAGGTGGCGGTTTCGCGGGTGCCCTGGTTCTGGAACGACCAGCCGAAGACCCGCTCGGTACCTCGGTAGTGCTCTTTCCCCATCGCCCCGAGCCAGCGCCTTACAAGCGCCGACTTGCCCACTCCACCCCACGCGATCAGGCTGACCACATTCGTACCGGTGTCGGCCCACGCGTCGTCCAGACGTTCAAGTTCTTGATCTCGGCCGAACAGAAACTCGCCGGTATCAGGCAGTTGGGAGTACGAGACGAAGCGGGTCGGGGAGGACCCGCTGCGTGCCGGTGTATCGATGTCGTTCGACATCGATGATCCCACAGCGCCAAAGCTCAACGGCGCTCCCTGACGACGGGTCTTCGGCGACCTCATCCTGACGGGTCCCGGCTCGATGCCGCCGGCACCGTCCAGGAAATCGCGCAGGGCGGAGTACCCCTCTTCGACCCTAAACAGAGGTAGTGCGTGTCTCCCCGGAGCGGTTCGGGGATGAAGTCTGCGTGGGCCGCGTCGCAGAGAAGAGGCACAAACTTGGAGGTGCGACTGCGACTGTCGTAAATCAGCTGGGTGATCAGCGCGCCTTCCCAATTGACGCCTTTTCCCAGGTTCTGCTCCTCATGCCCGCGGAACCTGCGGTAGTAGGTTTCGGTGCAGACAACCAGCACAAACGCGGCTCTGTCGAGCTGATCGAGCATCCAGCGCGGCCAGCCTTCAGTGGGGGTTCCGTTGACATATTGGTCAATCTGCGCATCAAACCCATCCTGACGGAGCCGCTCTGAGAGACTCAACACGAGATCGCGGTGTTCAGCCGAATCATGGCTGTAGCTGATGAAAACAATTGTGGGTTCCCGTGACATCGGTTTCATACCCCGCGGTGAAAGCCCAGCTCCAAGCGACCGGCGTTGCATCTCGGCTGCCTGCGTTGCTCCTTGGTCACATACTGCCGGTATCTTCCCTCGTCACGCCTTGCCGGGGCCCGGCGCGGCGTCGATCTCGACGACCCTCGGTGCCACGCTGGGCTTTCACCACGGACTGCTAGGGCCGTGGATGGCCGATGCGATACAGGTGATCGTGGGTGCGGATGAACAGCGAGCCGTTGGCGACCGCCATCGAGGCGAGGATGATGCCGTCGAGCCGGTTGATCGCGAGCTCGCGATACTCGGTGCCGGGCGCGACGACGGTAGTCACCCCTTCCTCGCTCTGGAAGTAGATACGTCCGTCGGCGAACACCGGTGACGCGGAGAAGTTGCCACCCAGACGTTCCCGCCAGTGCGTCTCGCCGGTCCGGGCGTCGAGACAGGTCGCCACGCCCAGATCGCTGACGATGTAGAGCTCGTCCCCGACCAACAGCGGTGACGACGTCAACGGCACGCCCCGCCGCAGCGTCCAGGCGGTGTGGGTGGCGGTCACGTCGCCGTGGCCGTCGGCAAGCACGGCGAGCAGTGACGGCACCTGGAACCCGGTCGCGACATAGACCATCCCGTGACCAAAGACCGGCGCCGGCACATTGGAGAAGCCGTCGCCGTAGGAGACCTCCCAGATCTCCTCCCCCGACTCCGGGTCGTACGCGGTGGCCCGAAACGCGCCGATGCTGAAGAGCTGGTCACGGTCTCCGACCCGGATGACCAGGGGTGTCGAGTAGGCCTGCGAGATCGGCTGGCGACGCGGGGTGCGCCACCGCTCCTCGCCGGTCGCGGCATCGAGCGCCACGACAAAGGCGGTATCGTAGCCGTCGACACTGAGGATCAGCCGGTCACGATACAGCACCGGCGACCCGCCGTTGCCGTGCTGGGTCACATACGGGAAACGGGTGATCCAGACGACCTCGCCGGCGGTGGTCAACGCAGCCGTGCCGTCGGCGCCGAAGTGAACATACACGCGGTCGCTCTCGACATCGATGACCGGCGTCGGCGACGCGAGACTGTTCTTGGGGTTCGGAGAGGCAGTCTGGTCGATCCTGATCACCTCGGTGTCGAGCAGCTCCCGGCCGGTCTCGACATCATACGCGAGGAGCCGCAACGAGCCGGCGCCGTCGTCGGTGGCAGTCGTCAGCCAGATACGCCCATCCGCCACCACCGGTGACGACCAGCCGCGACCCGGGACCTGGGTTTTCCAGACGACGTTGGTCGATTCGCTCCACTCGAGCGGCAGCCCGCGTTCGGACGAGTGCCCCTGCCCGGTCGGGCCACGAAACGCCGGCCAGTCCTGAGCGTGCACCGCCAGACCGGTCAGCGTCACCACCGCAAGCACGACCGCCAGTCGTTGCATTGATGTCATTCTAATCGAACCTTTCCTGGCGTCCTGCGTTCTTCTACTACAGAGGGAAGACGGTGGCAGACCACCGGGTCCACGCACGGTAGATGGCAGCTGATGTCGCGGCACTCGTCGAACGGTGTCGCCAGGGAGACGACCTGGCGTGGGAGCGGCTCGTCCGGAGCTGCCAGGGACGGGTCTACGCGCTGGCGTATCACTACCTCGGCGGCGTCGAGCAGGCCCGCGATCTGACACAAGAGGTGTTCGTGCGTGTCTATCAGCAGCTCGGGACCTACAAGGGTGACGGATTCATGGCGTGGCTGCTGCGCATCACCCGCAATCTGTGCATCGACCAGATGCGCCGTCAGCGGGCCCGTCCCCCGGCCGAGGACCTGGTGGCCGAGGACAACGAGTGGGCACTGCCGGACACGGCGCCGGACCCGGAGCAGTCGTGGCTGCGGGACGGCAAGAAACGGTTGGTCTACGACGCGCTCCGGCGCCTGAATGGACCGAGCCGGGAAATGATTCTGCTCAAGGAGATCCAGGGGCTCCAGCTCAAGGAGATCGCCGAGATGCTGGGGGTGCCGATCGGCACGGTCAAGTCGCGTTCGAACCGCGCCCGCGTCGAGCTCGCACGGCAGGTGATCGCGATCGACCCGTCCTATGCCAACCAGGCGGAATCGCAGGGATGACGTGATGGAGTGCACGCAGTTCAGCGACCGGCTCGAGGCGTTGCTCGACGGCACGCTGCCGGCCGGGGAACAGACACGGGCAGAGGCGCACGCCGCCGCGTGCCCCCGGTGCCGCGAGCTCTACACGCTGATGCGCGGGGAGCTCGAGCGCCCGGTCGAGACACCCGGGGGTCTGACCGAGTCGATTCTGGCGCGCACCAGCGGACGAGCCTGCCCACGCGCCCAGACGCTGCTGGGCGACCATGTCGACGGCACCCTCGGAGGGCTGGACCGCGAGCTGGTCGACGCCCATCTGCAGCGGTGTGACGAGTGTGCCGCACTTGCGCGCGTGCTCAACCGTCTCGGCGAGGATTTGCCGGTGTTCGCCGAGCTGCGCCCCGATGCGGCGCTCGTCGACGACGTGCTGACCCGGACTGTGCGCCCGGCCCGGTGGTCAGCCGTGTGGAACCGGATGCAGGATACGGCCCGCCAATGCTTCGCGCGGCCCCGGATTGCCTGGGAGGCCGGCTACGTGACGGCGATGGTCGTCTGGCTGGTGTTCGGCGCCTCGTGGTCGCCGCTGCGGGCAGCGCCGGTGCAGGCGCTGGCCCTCATGCAGCAGCGCGCGATCGACACGCGGGCGGCGGGCGCCAGCGCGATGACGGCGGTCAACCGACGCGTCGCCGCAGTGCGCCAGCGGACCATCGAGGTGACGGTGATCGGGGCCGACCGCGTCTCCAGCGGGTTCTTCGCCGGTCTCTCCGACCGATATCGACACGCCGCCGAGCTGGCGCCCGATCTGGACCGGCACTGGCGGCAGTTCGCGGCGGCGGTGCTGGACCGCGACCTCTTCAGCGGCGTCGACGCACTGCGTTCACTGAGCCGGGATGCCGGAGCCATGTTGAACCGGCTGCTGTTCTCCCCGGTGACGACACCGGATTCCGGGTCAGTACCCGAGCAAAGGAGCACACCATGAACGGTTCCCAGGAACATCCCGACGTCCCGATGCAACCGCAGACACCACCCGCGGCACCCCCTCCTCCGCCGACGCAGGCTGCGCCGCCGCTGCCAGTCGCGAGCCCCGCGGTTTCCGGCGCCGCTGCCGGCCGGGTGCAGGGGCTGCAACACAAGACCCCCTTCATCGCGTGTGCGTTGTCGCTCATGCCCGGTGTCGGCCAGATCTACGTCGGGTACTACAAGCTCGGCTTCATCCACAACATCGTGTTCGCCTCCACAATCATGCTCCTCACGACCCGCCTCCCCGACCCGATGTATCCTCTGCTGGGCATCTTCCTGGCCTTTTTCTTCATCTACAACGTCGTCGACGCGGGCCGGCGGGCCATCTATTACAACCTCGCCCTCGACGGTGTGGAGGGTATCGAGCTGCCCAGCATGAATCTCTCGGTACCGAGCTTCGGCGGCTCGTTCGCCGGCGGTCTGGCGCTGATGGGGGTCGGGGTCGTCCTCTTGTCGAACACCAGGTTCGGTGTCTCCCTCGACTGGATCGAGGAGTGGTGGCCCGCGGCCCCGATCCTGCTCGGCGCCTACCTGCTGGGGAAGGCGATCCAGGACCGCAGGAGCGGAGCGCCGTCCGCGGCGGGCACGGCCGACGGGGGGCCGCCTACCGACAGCCACGATTTCGACTCCTCCTCCCTCGTCTGACCGGCGGCCCTGCGGGTCGCGGCACATGACGTACACTAGTTGTACGTCGTGTCTGCCACTAGACTTCTTGAACAACGTGTATCGTGACAATTGAGTCAAGTTTTGATCCTGTTTTTTTCGCTCTCACCACGACGGCCTCCGTTCAAGGAGTCTAGGCCCCCGCGTAGCGGGGATGTGAGAAAAGCTCGGCTAGCGAGGCGGAGCCGACCGGGTCGGGACGGTCTGAGGCGGAGCCTCGCTAGACGGTGTCTGCTCGTCCTCGCCCTGGCCGGGGTCGCGGTCATGCTCACCGGGGCACCTGCCCACGCCCATCCGATGGACGGCAGCAACGCCGGGTTCGTCCAGTCGGTCGACGGACCGGCGCCTGGGCCGTTCCTGTATCTGGGCGCGAAACACATGGTCACCGGCTACGACCATCTGCTCTTTCTGGTCGGGGTCATCTTCTTCCTCTACCGGTTGAAGGACGTCGTCCTCTACGTCAGCCTGTTCACGCTGGGACACAGCCTGACGTTGCTGGCTGGCGTGCTCGGCGGTGTCAGCGTGAACGCCTACGTCATCGACGCCATCATCGGGCTGTCGGTCGTCTACAAGGGGTTCGAGAACATCAACGGCTTCGAGCGGGTGTTCAAGGTCAGACCCAACACGAAGGTCGCGGTCCTGCTGTTCGGGCTGTTCCACGGGCTCGGGCTGGCGACCAAGCTGCAGGAGTTCATGGTGTCGGAGAACGGGATGGTGACCAACATCCTGAGTTTCAACGTCGGGGTCGAGATTGGCCAGCTTCTCGCGCTGACGGGGGTTGTCGCGCTGCTGACCGTCTGGCGCACACGCCCCAGCTTCCTCTCATACGCTTTCGGAGCGAATGCCGCACTGATGGTCGGTGGCTTCCTCCTCGCCGGCGTCCAGATGGTCGGGTTCGTGCTGTTCTCCTGACACATGTCCGAGCTGCCCACGCTCCCCTCCCGCCGGAAGGTGCTCATCGCGACCGGCGGCGCGCTACTGACCGCCGCGGCGCTCCTGTTCGGCGCGATCCTGCCGGCCGAGTACGGGATCGACCCACTGGGCACCGGCAGACTGCTCGGGCTGCTCGCGCTGGGACAGGCCCAGCCGTTCGCCACCGAGACCGGCGAGTATCGGGTCGACCGTGCCGAGCTCAAGCTGTACCCGGCCGAGTGGGTGGAGTACTTCTACCGTCTCGACGAGGGCAGCAGCATGGTCTTCACCTGGGACGCGACCGGCCCGGTGACCTACAACTTCCACGCCTCACCCGACGGCGCGCCGGCCGGCTACGCCGAAAGCTTCGACGCGCAGGAGAAAGCCCAGGGACACGGCACCTATACGGCACCGTTCTCCGGCATCCACGGGTGGTACTGGGAGAACGTCGGCACCGAGGAGATCACGCTCACCCTGACGACGGCCGGGTTCTACACCAGCGTCGAGGAGGGACGCGCCCGCGTCGCCGGGTACAAGGACCTCACCGACATCCGCGGCAACAAGGTACCGAGTGTCCCGTAGCGCGCAGGCTGCCGTACTCGTCAGGCTGCTCTGTCTTCAGATTTCTGGCATCGGACTGCAGACGCTCGCTTGGTGAACGGACAGCACCAGGCCAGGCGTCTGCTCGTCCCAGCCATTGGTGGAGGCCGTTTGGCGTCCCGTGCCTTCTGATGTCTGACTGCTCGAGCATTCGCCACATGAACACACTGCTGGAGCAAGAGCAATACGCGGTCCGCTCGCTGATGACACCGTGCAGTCGGTCCTGCTGCCGGATGTGACCTTCGACATCGCCCACGTCTTCACGATCCGATAGCCCCAAACACCCCAGGACCTGAGACAGCAACTGGCGACGCCCACCGGCTTCTCCTCACTCCTGCCTCTGCCTCCTGCCTCCTTGGGCGTTCTCTATCTCCCCGGCCGCTGCTGCTCCCGGATCGCGCGGAACTCACTGGTCGCGCTCCACTCCGGCCACTCGTCGGTGGCGGCCAGCCGCGCGCCCATGTGATACAGGAAGGTCAGATCGTCGAGCGCGCCGGACAGATCCCAGTCCGGTTTCACCTCGTCCGAGACCGCGTGGTAGTCGTTGGCGGTGTACTCTTCCCGCTTCTCGATCCCGTAGCCGGGCGGCTTGTCCAGGTAGTCGACCCCAGGGTCGGCATAGAAGGCGGGAATGCCGGCTCTGGCAAACGAGAAATGGTCCGACCGGTAGTAGAACCCCTTCTCCGGTTCCGGGTCCGGGTTGAGCACGCGCCCGAGCCGGTCGGCGATCTCGCCGGCCACGTCATCGAGCTGAGACTGCCCCATGCCGACGACCGTCAGATCGGCGGTGCGACCCCACTGGTTCAGCACATCCATGTTCAATGCCGCCACGGTCTGCGCCGCGGGGTAGAGCGGGTGCTCGCCGTAGTAGCGTGAGCCGAGCAGCCCCTGTTCCTCGGCGGTCACGGCCAGGAAGAGCACTGACCGACGCGGGGGCTCCCCCTCGGTGAAGGCGCGCGCCAGCTCGATCAGCCCGGCGGTGCCGGTCGCGTTGTCGGCGGCGCCGTTGTAGATCTGGTCACCGGTCAAACTCTCGTCCTTGCCGAGGTGGTCCCAGTGCGCCATGTAGATGACCACCTCATCCGGGGCGCCGACACCCGGCAGCCTCGCCACGACGTTCTGCGAATCGATCGTGCGCAGGGTGTTGCGTACCTGCGTGCGCCCGGTCACACCCAGCGCCACCGGCTGAAAATCGGCGTGCGCCGCCTTGGCCTTCTCGGTCTCGAAGTCGAGCCCGGCCATCTCGAACAGCGACGCCGCGGCGTCCCGCTGAATCCAGCCCTCGATTGCCGCGCGCCCCATGTTGCGGTCGTCCGACACCAGGTCGAACGACTCGCCATACGGGCTGCTCCCCACGACCTCCCAGGGATAGCCGGCGGGACCGGGCTCGTGAATCACGAGCGACCCGGCTGCACCCTTCTCGGCCGCGATCTCGTGCTTGTAGGTCCAGCGCCCGTAGTAGGTCATCGCCGGCCCGCCGAACAGGTCCTCGCTCGGTGGGTCGTTGACGAGAAAAAGCAGGATCTTGCCGGTGACGTCCACGTCCTTGAAGTCGTTCCAGTCGTACTCGGGCGCCACCGCGCCATACCCGACGAACACGAACTCGGCGTCCACGTCGACCCGCTCCACGACCCGCTTCGTGTAGGCCACGTAATCGGCCCCCGGCTCGAGCGTCCGGATGTCGTCTCCGCGGCTCACGGTCAGCGTGTCGCCGGCGGCCGGGGTGATGCCGACCAGCGGCACGTTCTGTACCCAGGTGCCGTCCGGGTTCCCCGGCGCGAGCCCGAGCGCGCTGAACTGCTCTCTCAGATAGTCGATGGTGCGGGTCTCGCCATCCGACCCCGGCGCGCGCCCCTCGAATTCGTCCGACGCCAGCCGCTCGATCTCCGCCAGCAGCGTGTCGGCACTGATCCCGGCCGCGACGGCCGGCGCGGCGTCGATGTGCGGGACATCGGCCGGGGCGTCCGGGACGCCCTGACAGCCGACGAGCGCGAGCACACCGCACACCATGACGAACTTATGCACCATGACCTCACCCCACCTGCCAGAGCAAGAAGCTGACCGTGTCGACCATCTCCTCGATCTGCTGGGACACCGGTTGGCCGCCGGAGTGCCCGGCGTCGGTGTGATACCGGAGCAGGATCGGCGTCGCGTCGCCATGCGTCGCCTGCATCAGCGCCGCCATCTTCCGCGCATGCAGCGGCGCGACGCGGGTGTCGCCGTCACCCGTGATATAGAGCGTCGCCGGATACCGCGCCGTCTCGTCGACGTTGTGATACGGCGAGTAGGCGAGCATGTAGGCGAGCTGCTCCGGGTCCTCGCTCGACCCGTACTCGGGCACCCAGAAGCCCGCCACCAGGAACTGGTGATACCGCACCATATCCAGCAACGGGTAAGTGCACACGACGGCCCCGAACAGATCGGGCCGCTGGTTCGAGACGACGCCCACGAGGAGCCCGCCGTTGCTGCCGCCGCGGATCGCGAGATGCTCGGGGCTCGTATAGCCTTCGGCGATCAGGTGCTCTGCGGCTGCGATGAAGTCGTCGAACACATGCTGCTTGCGCTCGAGCATCCCGTCGCGATGCCACTCCTCGCCAAACTCGCCGCCGCCCCGCATGTTCGCCTCGGCGAACACGCCGCCGCTTTCCAGCCACACGGCCGCCAGCGACGAGAACGCCGGTGTCCGGCTCAGGTTGAACCCACCATAGCCGGTCAGCAGCGTCGGGTTGGTGCCGTCGAGCACGACATCGGCGCGATGGGTGATGAACATCGGCACCCGGGTGCCGTCCTTCGAAGCGAACCACGTCTGGGTCACCTCGTACCGGCCGGTGTCGATCGGCACCTCGACCTGCGCCCAGACGGTCCGCTCGCCGCTCTCGAGGTCGTAGCGGTAGATGGTGTTTGGTCGATGATAGGACTGGAAGGTGAAGAACGCCTCGTTGCTCGTCCAGCGCCCGGCACCGCCACCGACCGACCCGAGCGTCTCGAACGAGATGTCGCGCACGTACGTGCCCGATAGCTCGTAGATCGCCACATGCGGCTGGACATCCTGCAGATACGACACCGCCAGCCGTCCGCCGAGCCCGCGCGCCTCCTGGATGACCACGTCGTCGCGCTCGGGGATGATCTCGCGCCAGTGGTCGACCGCGGGGTTGGCCAAATCCGCCACCATCACCCGTTTGTTCGGCGCGTCGAGGTTCGTCGTGATCACCAACTGGTCGCCGGCGAACTCGGCCCAGGACTCGGAGACCCCGTCCTTGATGACGGTGGTGAACGGCGCCGCCGTGGTCAGATCCTTCAGGTGGATCTCGGTCGGCCCGGACGAGCCCTCAATCACATGGACCAGCAGCCAGCGGCCGTCATCGGACAACAGCGAGACCGGAATATGATGCAGCAGGTAGCCGTCGCCGAAGAGCTGGATGTCGGCGCTCGCATCGGTTCCGAGCGCATGGAACATCACCCGCGGGGTCACGTCTCCATACCGCTCGTAGTAGAACCCGGTCTTGTCCGGGGTCAGGTTGACCTGCCCATACCGCGCCGCCGGCAGCCTGTCGTCGAGGTCCGTGCCGGTGTCGACGTCGCGCAGGTGAATCGACACCTCGTCGACCCCACCGTCCCGCACCGCGTAGACCACGAGTCGGCCGTCGCGCGAGATGTCGAGGTAGCTGACGCTGGTGGTGTGGTCCGGGCTCATCGGATGCGGGTCGATCAGGACCCGGTCCTCGCCGTCGATCCCCTCCCGGACATACAGCACCGACAGGTCCGCATCGGCGCGCCGCCGGCTGGAGAAATACCGTCCACCCCGCTCGTTCGGCAGACCGATGGCTTCGACCTTCAGCACGGAGGCCACCAGTGTCTCCAGCTCGTCGCGACGCGGGAGCGGCTGCAGCAGCGTGTCCGTGTAGGCGTTCTGCGTCTCGATCCAGGCACGGGTCTCCGGTGCCTCCTGGTCCTCGAGCCAGCGATACGGATCCCGGATCTCGACGCCATGTAGCGTCTCGACGACCTCGCGTCTCTCTGTCGGTGGCGGCGACACGGTCACTCCTGGTTTCTCGACGGCACAGCCCGACAGCAGCCCGACCGCTGTCGCGATCCCCACGCCGGCCAGCCGGCGTCTTATCCCGGAGTGCCCGTGGGTTGTCGCTGTGGCGCAGGCCTGTCCGCCTCCGTTCGCTGCCGCTCGAGGTATCAGCGAACTACGGCAAGATCTCGCCGTCGCCCTGGCGAAGGCGGACAGGCCTGCGAGGCAAGGCTGAAGCCGTGCCCCACGGATGTCACACACGTGCGCTCCGGGTCTGAAGAAAGTGGGCGAAGCCATCAACGTCCTCCTGTCTCCTGACTCCTGTCTCCTGCCTCCTCACCGAGCACCCGGGCAAGCCACCGGCCGATCTCATGCACCTCCTCGGGACAGATCTGGTGCGCCATCGGGTACTCGTGCCACTCGACATGATAGCCGGCCGCGCGCAGCAGCTCGGCACTGCCGTGCCCGATCCGGTACGGCACGACGTCATCGTGCTGGCCGTGCGCCTGCAGGATCTCGACCCGGTGGTTGACCTCGCTCGCCTCGGCCGACAGGGACTCGTGCAACGGAAGATACCCCGACAAGGCCAGGATGCCGGCCAGCGGCGCCGCGTGGCGCAGCCCGGTGAACAGCGCCATCGCCGCGCCTTGGGAAAAACCGGCCAGCACGATCCGTGACGACGGCACGCCGCGGTCGACCTCGCGTGCGATGAGATCTGCGATGGCCGTCGCGGACCGGCGGATACCGGTCTCGTCCTGTCCACGCGCGTCGAGACTGACGATGTCGTACCAGGCGCGCGTCCGCATCCCCATGTTCAGCGTGACCGGAATGACCGGGGCATGCGGAAACACGTAGCGGATGGCCAGATCCGGTGAGACGCCGAGCTGCGGCGGCAACGAAGCGAAGTCGTGCCCGTCGGCGCCGAGCCCATGCATCCAGATCACGGACGCGTGCGCCGGCCGATCCGGTTCCTGTTCAACAGTCTCGAGCAGTGGTGTCGTGGTCGTCACGGTAGGAAGCTGCGTCAGGCAACGGTGATCGTGGTCGGCGGCGGGAACGACACCCAGGAAACCGCGGTCGCCGCCCTCCAGCGTCTCCTGCCTCCTGACTCCTCCGTCAATGCGTCATCGCGTGCAGGAGGACGTTGATCCCGACGGCGTAGGAGGTCACCGAGAAGCGATAGAAGAACTCGTAGTCCTCTCCTTCACGCTCCCACCCGTCGGCGATGTCGGTGTTGTGGGTCATCAGCACCATGAGCCGGCCGTGCTCGTCATAGATACCCCGCACATGGACCTCTTCGCTCAGAGCGCCACGCTCGGACGTGGTCGTCCCGCCCACACGCCGAAAGTGCTGGATCGACGGGACCTGGGGCACCTCCTCGACATCGAACATCCCATGGTGGATCGGGTCCGACATCGGGATGTCGACGATCGGGTACTGACCGGGCGGCAACACCTTGCCGATCGCACCCACCCACTGCTCCCACGCGAACGGTCCCCAGAAGTCGTCGACCCACAGGAACCCGCCCTTGCGCAAGTAGGCGCCCAGCCCGTCCCGCTCCTCTGGACTGAACCAGACGGTGCCGACATCCGACATGAACAGGAACGGATAGTTGAAGAGCTGCGGGTCCGTCAACCGGACGACGATATGATCCGGCTTCTTGTTGCGGTCGAGCCCGACCGGCGTGCGGGTCAGCTCCGACAGCCTGATCGTGAAGTTGATGTCGGCGTCCGGATAGTCGGTGTGCCACCCCTGGCCGCCCCGCTCACGATGCGTGCTCTGATAGAGCCCGCGCGTGAACGTGAAGAGACGATGGGTCGGCTCGCCGTCCGGGAACCTGGGTGGCATACGTGACCACCCCCAGCGCTGCGCGGAGGCCGCCGTCGCACCGACAAGGAGCACCGCCACGAGCGCCCACCCGAGAATCCGCCTGACCACATGCGCCCAGGTCTGTCGTGTCACGCCGCCGGGGTCGCCTTCATAAAGACAAACGCGGCGGGCACCCCGCCGCGTTCGTTCACCCGATACGTACGAGCCAAAACCCTCGAGTCAGACAGGGCGACGCCCTCCCGCTTTCTCCTGACTGCCTGCCTCCATTCGCGCCGCTGCTCGCCGTAGCCTTGGCGAAGGCGGCCTGACTCTGCCGACCCGAGCACTCGCTCTACTGCTGTTCCGCCAGCGCCTTGAAGTATTCCTCGATCAGATCGCGGAACCCGGAGGGCACCTCCTCGCTCCCGGCCAGGAACAGGTCGTCGCTGTCGCCGTCGACCTCGCGCCGCAGCCGATACTCGAACCGCTTCAGCCCTTCGAGCACGAAGGTCTGCAGCCGCGCGATCTCCTCCACATCCTGATACACGCGAGGGTCGTCGAGCGCCTGCATCGCCTGGATGATCTCGCTGAGGTCGCCTATGTCGCCGAGGTTCTCGGCGCGCAGGAGCCGCTGCAACTCTTGCGCCTCCATCCCGCGCTCCCGGAACTCGCGCTGCCACTGCCGGATGTCCCGCGGGTCGAACACGCCGGGTCGGCGGTTGCCCGGGCCACCCCCACCGAACGGGCCGCCAAAGATGTCACCCCCGCGTCCATCCGCACACTGACCGCCCTGCTGACCGCCACCCTGCTGCCCTTGCTGGCCCTGGCCCTGCTGGCCTTGCTGCCCCTGTTGCCCCTGCTGGCCCTCTTGGCCCTGCTGATTGGCCGCCTGCTCGCCGCCCTGCTGGATCCGCTGCTCGAGGGACTCGAGCGAGCGCATCAGGTCCCGGGTGCGATCCAGCGCCTGCTCGAGCCCCGTGCCGCGAGAATTGCCCACCGCCTCGGCGGCCTCGGCCAGCTGACGCTGGAGGTCGCCGATGTCGCCGCCGATCACCTCCTCGAACTCGCTGGCATACTCCGGCGAACGGGCCCGAACGAGGCCACGCGAATACCGGATCTTCTCCTTGAGCTTGCTCTCG
>SMUZ01044450.1_pt1 | contig 18077 bp, 16 predicted proteins | sample 2456421 | NCBI WGS metagenome assembly SMUZ01 (sample SAMN11095932, study PRJNA526329) | marine sediment metagenome | biome: Marine sediment; feature: Surficial sediment; material: Deep marine sediment; isolation source: Hadal surficial sediment | place: Pacific Ocean | collected 2014-11 | depth... | reverse complement strand
ATCACATGCTCATCGTGCAGCGTAAAATGGTAGGCGTCGGAGCTTTCCTCAACGCGGTTGATTTGTTCCATGTTCGCCAGGAAGGCAGGACTTAGGTTATGCAAATTGAAATCAATAACCCGAGATTCAAGGCCGGCTTTGCGGAAGAGTTGAGCCGTCTGTACCTGACCGAGAAGCGATATCTGCATGAGGTAGGCGACGCCACCATCTTCCAGCATTTGCGGTAGGAGGCTGATCAGGTGGTCAAACAGATTTCGTCCCCAGTAGTCGACTGGACGATGTCCGCGTATCTCCCCAGCCGGATCGGTCGGCATCTGGTAGAGACTCGCAACCACCACGTCGTACCGCTTTTCGGCCTCAAATGTGTAGAGGTCGATTACTTCGCCACTGACGCGGTCGGAAACACCGTTGCGGAATGCGTTGGTTAACGTATTGGCGACCGCTTCCTTTTGGATGTCGATCGCCGTCACATGTTCGGCCCCATTCAGAGCCAACTGCGCGGTCAGGATGCCCACTCCACAGCCCACGTCCAGACATCGCTTGCCGTCACCCACGCCATTATTGAACAGCATCTTCCACAACAGGTAGCTGCCTTGTGTGGGAACGAACACTTCCGGGTCGCACGCCAGTTCCGGCAGCCCCAATGGGTACAGCGTGCGCGCTTGATCGTCCTGCCAAGCCTCGGTTTCGACTTCTTCCGCGGGATCGTACAAACGGCTGACTCGCTGCCGAACCGCATCGGCAAGATCACGCCGACCTTCACCAACCGGTGCATTGGGTTTCGTTCCCACCACTGCCTGGGCAAGTGTCCGGATATGCTCGGGACCGACACCACAACATCCGCCAAGGATCTGGGCGCCTTCGGCCCTCCAGATCAAAGCGGTCTCCGCGTAGTCACTGGGGGCGGTACTGTCGTCAAACTTCCAGTGTGGATCGAGATAACGTCCGAGGTTCGGGTAGGCCCCAAGCGGCAGGTCCGTGAAATCGCGAAGCCACGGAATGGTCCCTGACACCATTTCCACGGGCAGGCAGTTGATGAGGATGGCTGCGGCGCCCATCTTTTCCAGTTCCTGCGTCAGGCGTCCGAAGTAGTCCCCCTCCGGACCTCCCCATAGCTGGCCGTAAATGCCGCACACTCCGTGACGACATCGACGAAAGCTGAGCCACAAAGGGATGCCGCTGTCAATGATCATCTCGATCGCAGCTTTCGTCTGGTTGTCGTTCATCATCGAGAGAGTCTCGAACAACACCAGGTCCGGTGGTGTGTCTTCAAACGTTCGCAATAGAAGGCGTACGGTACCCAACTGCTGATCGGTAACAATGTCACCACCAATGCTGAATGCGACAGCACAATGTTCCTGCTTGTCACCGGCCTCGATCGCGTCGCGAGCCAGCAGGACACCCTTGCGAGCGATGTCCATCCAGTGCAACGGCTGCTTTTGCTGGTTCGGACGGCCACCGGCGTTTTCCGGAGCATCCAGGATTGCGTACGTATTCGTCGTCACAACGTGGCAACCTGCATCGACATACTTTTTGTGGACGCTAACGACTGCATCTGGCGCATAGGTAATTGCTTCGATCCCCCAATGACTTGTGTCGCTAAGCCGGAATCCCTCCACGCCTTGCCGTTGCAGCTCGGTGCCAATTCCTCCGTCGAGGATGACACACTGCTGGCTGGCAAACTTGTCGGCCACCCTAAGGTATGCGTTGCTAGACGGCTGGTCCATCGATATTACCTGCGGAGCTACGCGCCAATCGTAGATTGGCCCCCTTGCACTGACAGACGCGAGAAGCTCTGAGCAAACGAGAATTGATCAGAGGTTCCTTGGCCTGGATTTGAAACTCCACCTATTCGACATCGGAATTTCTTTCATTACCGTATCGCTGCACCCGGAGATCGGCCTGTGCCTTGTGGCCCGCGAAACCCTCGAGCTCACATAGTCGCGAGCAGTATTCACCGATGATCGCTGTCGCCCCAGGTGTCACGCGCTGGTACGTACAGGTTTTAATGAACTTGCCGACCCAAAGGCCGCCCGTATAACGGGCCGCCAATCTGGTTGGCAACGTATGGTTTGTACCGATTACCTTGTCACCGTAAGCAACGTTTGTTTCCGGGCCGAGAAAAAGCGAACCGTAGTTGGTCATGTTCTCAAGAAAAAAGTCCGGGTCCTGGGTCATGACTTGCACGTGCTCCGAGGCGATTCGATCGGCTTCGGCAAGCATCTCTTCTCTGGTGTCGCAAACGATGACCTGGCCGTAGTCGCGCCAGGCCTGTCCCGCAACTTCGCTTGTCGACAACGTTTTGAGCTGTTTTTCGATTTCGGCTTGCGTGTCTTTGCCGAGTTGTTCGCAATCGGTTAGCAGGATGGCTGGTGAATTCGGCCCGTGTTCTGCCTGCCCAAGAAGGTCGGTCGCCGCCATCTCCGCATCGCATGTGTCGTCTGCTATCACCAGCGTCTCGGTTGGCCCCGCCAACAAGTCGATGCCAACCCTTCCGAACAACTGCCGCTTCGCTTCCGCGACGTACGCATTACCCGGTCCGACCAACATATCTACCGGCGTGATCGATTCGGTGCCGAGCGCCATTGCGCCAACCGCCTGCACACCGCCAAGGCAGTATATTTCCTGGGCGCCTCCCAGGTGCATTGCGGCCACGATTGCGTCGTGCGGCTTGCCATTGTGCGGTGGTGCGCAGGCGATAACACGTTTCACACCGGCAACCTTCGCCGTGACCACACTCATATGAGCAGACGCAACCATCGGATAACGCCCACCCGGAACATAACAACCTACGCTATTAACAGGAATATTCCTGTGGCCAAGCACGACGCCGGGAAACGTCTCTTCTTCGACGTCCAGCAACGCTGCGCGCTGTATCTTCGCGAATTTTCCGACCTGTGCCTGAGCAAATTTGATGTCTTCAAGCGCTTGCTCGGGGACTCGGGCAACGCACGCCTCGACTTCCTCAACACTTAGTCGAAAACTCTCCGGTGAATAGTTGTCGAATTGTTCCGAGAGCTCGCGAACGGCCACGTCGCCCCGCGCTGTTATATCGGCAAGGATTTTTTCAACCGTGGCCCGGACTTTTGTATCGATTTCTTCAACGGCTTCTGCGCTGATGCCGGACTTCAACACCCTGATCACTATCTGATCCTCGCTAGACTAGTCACGATCTGTTATCGATTTGCCGCTCGCGTATAACGGCTGGGAGAATCTCCGCCGCGAACAACATAAGCGATGGCACCTTCATCTTTTCCGCTCACATATTGTCTTACCTGTGCGATCGGTGCAGTCAGCACGTCGCCAGCCTGCATCTCCAACTCGCCGCCCTCCCAGACATACTTCAGCCGACCACTCTGGACCAGGATAACTTCCTCCTCGTCGCGAGAGTGCCGATGCGTTGAATAACCTGGCTTGAACTTCCACCGGCGTACATGAAAGCCATGGGGCCAGGTCATTTTTCCGGCCGGCATACCTTCATCCTCATTTCTAGCGCCGATGATGGCGCTTTCAGTCAACCCGTCGTCGCCGAACAACTGGACTGACCTCTCATCGAGTTCCGTTATCCAAACGACGCACTCATTGAGCTCGTTGGCTGTCATACGGCGCATGCGTCTGGCATCTTCTTCTGTTGTCGGGGGTATCGCAGCGCCGCCCGCAGGCACGGTTTCGCCCTTGGACGTGTCGATGAGGCCGCCGTCTTCCAGCAGGATCAGGCCATGCTTTTTCGCTTCCCTAAATACATAGGGCGCCCAGGTGACGCGCCCCGGATCATCCCCGCCAAGTACCGCAAACAGAAACCCCGGACCGTCCCCTATGTTCGTAAAGCCACGAAAAACGTGGACGGGAATAGATATCGTGTCACCCGGACCAAGCTCGACTTCCCCGTCCGAAGCTTCATACCCGAGCGAGAATTTCCAGCGCCCGAAGTGAACGATAAAAACTTCCGCCGTCTCGTGGCTGTGTTGAGAATTAATGCAACCCGGTGGCTGCCTGGCCCCGCCGATGTTGAAGCCATGGGGTATATCGATGTGCACGTACTGATCCGGGTTCTCGGCAACGCCGGGACCGATGATCGTGAAGTTTTCCTTTTGATCGCTACCCCGGGTACGCGTGTCGATGAAAGCTGTCGTACAAGGACGAAGCTCCGCGTATCGGACTAGGCGGTTTGCAACTTCTTCTGGTGTCATTGTCTGACTTGACCACACTTGGGTGTGGTCGTTCTCGTGGATATCACTCCAGCCGACTGTACTTCGAATGCAAAATCATTGCAAGCCAACAGGGCAATCCGCAATCTACTTCCTCATTCGGAATTCTCCAGCACTCAAATCTATACGATAAAGGACCGTTGTGTCCTCAGACATATCACCTGCATCCGGAGTACCAATTAGCCCGTGATCGATCAAATTATCGATGCACAGCATGTCTTGGCCGCCTTGAGATCTGACTTAAGCGGCTACTTAGCGTAGCTGAATGGTTCGCTCGTTATCCCCAAAGCCGATTGCTTGCGATTCTCGCCCCCTCGGCCATGCTAGCGAGCTTCGCATAGGCGATTTCGCCATCTACTGCGCCGAAGCCCGCAAACGTTGCAAATCCGCAGTCGCTTCCAGCAATGACACGCTCGCGGCCGACGATATCGGCAAAACGGCAGATTCGTTCAGCAACGAGCTCGGGATGTTCTATAAAATTTGTGGTCGAATCGACCACGCCGGGTATCAAGATCAGATCGTCGGGTAAGTCCGCATCGCGAAACGTGGCCCACTCATGTGCATGCCGCGGGTTTGACGCTTCGAACAGCAATGCGCCGATTTTCGCTTTCAGCGCAATCGGCAACACCATCGACATCGGCGCATCGTAATGATGTGGCCCTTCGTAGTTACCCCAGCAAACGTGCATTCGAACACGATCGGCCGGAATGTTCCTGAGTGCGTGATTCAGCACTTCCACATGAACGCCAGCGAGACGCTGATAATCTTCGTCCGTCTTGTCGGCGAATAACGTGTGTCGTCCCAAACCGAGATCAGGTGAGTCCAATTGGACTAAGAAGCCCGCTGCAACGATACCCTCGTATTCCACGCGCATCGCTTCGGCCAGCGCTTCGAGGTAATCGGTGTGGCTGGCGTAATATTCGTTTGGTTGAAACAGAGCAATGACGCCGGGCGACGCCGAATTCATGAATGCTTCTTCGACACCGGCGTTCTCCAATGCGGTATGGAAATTCTTGATATCCATTTCCAGCGGTGCCAAATTGACCACTTGTACTTCACTTGTACATTTAGGCCTCTTGTAGGTTGGCGTGCCGCCCGAGCTCGCGAGTTTCTCAAGATATGAGGGGTAGTCCTGCAGGTCTCTTGGTGGGCTTCTCGGTGCGTCGCCTTCGAATCCGGAAATTCGTTCTTTGATGTAAGTTGCGTAACTGATCTTGCTCATTTCGCCGTCGCTGACGACATCGATGCCTGCCTCGGCCTGCTTCTCCACTGCGTCCCCCACCGCGCTTGCGATCGTTTCATCAAACTCGGCCGAATCGTATGCCTCTTCGCGTTCTTTCGCGAAAATCAACTCTGTAACGTTTTTCGGCCGCGGTAAGCTGCCTACGTGTGTGGTTAAGATCCGTACGCTACTGTGTTTCACACTGCATCCTCTTTTGCTTGATCTTCTTGCCGTCTCAGTTCTATTCTTTTTTCCCCCCAAGCTTTATGCCATGCGCGCTGATCCACCGTTGATCAGAATGCCGGAGAAGGAGCGTTTTTCGGGGGGTAATTCCGGCTGTTCAATACGTTCCAGAATCATCGAGACAGCCGCGCCCGTCATTCTATCCACTGGTTGGCGTACGGTCGTCAGATTATAACTTTCCCATTGCGCCGGACCGACCCCGTCAAAACCAACGACCGAAAGATCATCCGGAACCTTAACCCCCAGTTGATACCGCGCGGCATCCAGGCATCCAATCGCCATGACATCGTTGGCGCAAATAATTGCATCGGGTAGTGCCCCTGTTTTGTCCTGCAACTTAAGCAAACCGTCTGCACCACTTTCGTAGCTGTAGTCACCCGATACAACCTTGACTGTTTTGATACCCAGTACCTTGAGCCGTTCAAGCGCGCCCTGAGTTCGCTCGACGCTGACCGTAGAATCTTCGGGACCGCTTATCAGGCCGAATGAACGGTGTCCGGCTCGAACAAGACCGTTAACAAGCGATCTTTCTCCTTCGGCCTGGTCGCAACAAACCGCATTAACAATTCGATCCTTTAAAGATCGATTATAGAATACCAGGGGAATGCCCCGCTGCTCTATCAAGTCGATCTGCTTTTCTGACAGTCGGGCAGCCTCGACGACGCCATCAACCTGGTATTGAAGAATCTGATCGAGTATCACATCAATGTCGCTTTCGTGTTCGAGCGTGAACAAAAGAACCCGAATACCCCGTTCAGAAAATCGCTGACTCAACTCGACCAGGACTTCGGGATAGTAGAGGTTCGTCTGCTGAGAGATGACGACAGCTACCATATTGGAACGCCGCGTGATCAGACTTCGTGCAATGGCATTCGGCTGATAACCAAGTTCCTTGGCGGCCTTCATCACCCTGACACGCATCTTTTTAGACGCCGAAGCACCCGGCTTAAAGCACCTCGAAACAGCAGACTGCGACACGCCTGCTGTGCGAGCAACGTCGTACGAGGTTACGCGATGTCCGTTTCCTCCTTTGGAGGTAATGCTGCTTGCTGCCATGCGAATTTTCCTCTGCTGACGCTGCCCGCACAAAATTGCATCAAATTTTGCATCAAGTAGCAGAAGGATAACACGAAGGTTGTATAACAAATTCAAATTGGTTCATCGATCTCGATTGGTTAGGCGAAGCGAATCGCCGGACGAGAAAGGATGGAGCGCCAGGTATCGACAGCCAGACGGCGCAGGATTACGAGAAGCATTTGGCAGAATCCTACAGCGTGCAGTAGTGATGCTGTTGGAACAAAATTGCTGCTCCGCTGTGCTGGCCGCTGCGGTTATTCCCCGACGGTCAGTGCTACTATCGAAGCGGGAGGAACACACATGTCTATTAGGGTTGCGTCAGAACGGTCCAGTCTGTCGCGGTGGCAATTCGCCTCTTATGCGGGGCCTGCAATGCCATTGGCAATGAACGGTTTGATCATTGCAGTCTACCTGCCCGCCGTTTACGCCGACCCCGAAGGCTTCGGTCTCTCACTAGGACTCGTTGCTTTTTTTGTCATGGCATCGCGCATCTTCGACGGGCTCACGGATCCGCTGATTGGATTCTGGTCGGACCGGCTGCGCACCAAGATCGGGCGGCGCAAGCCTTTCCTTCTCATCGGCATGCCGATCTACATGGTCGGCTTATGGTTTTTATGGATACCGCCATTCGAATTCAGCGAGGTGACGTTCCTCGGCATGGAATTCAACAACGGCTATCCATGGATGCTGTTCACCTTGATTATTTTCTACATCGGCGCAACGGTTAAAGATGTGCCGTACAGCGCCTGGGGTGCGGAACTTTCGACAAAATACGATGAACGCACGCTGATAATGTCTTGGCGTGAAGTATTTTCCGTTGGCGGCGCTTTGATTGGCGCTCTGACCCCGGCGATCATCTTTTTTTGGGGTTACAACAAACCTTCCGACGCCGTTTATTTTTTGACATGGTTCATCCTCATTTTGACACCCATCTATGTCATCAACAGTGTCTTTTCGGTGCCCGAGTATGAAGTCAACGAAACGCGTAAGGCACGTATCCCTCTCAAAGAAAGTATACGTGTGGCGTGGAACAACGGACCATATCGCAAGCTGATCATCATCTTCTTGTTCTCCACGATCGGCGCCGCCATGACGAACACGCTTAGTTTCTTCTTTGTTAAGCACGTGCTGATGGCCGGTGACCTCTACGGGTTCTATCTAGCCCCCTATTTCATCTCGCAAATTGTGGCGATTCCGCTCTGGTTCGCGCTATCCCGACGCATTGGTAAACACCGGGCAACGATGGTCGCGATTGGTTGGTATGCTTTGTGGTCATGTTTCATTCCGCTCATCGCCTGGATGGACGCAGCAAACTTCACGGCGTTCGAAGTGTCACGATTGCTTTCCTTCCTGCCCGATGAGGCATACGCCAGCACCATGACGTATTTCGAAGGCATTCCCACGGGCAAGTTTGTCTTCTTCATCGCGGTCATGTGCCTGAAGGGCTCTGCAATCGGCGCGCTGTCTGCGCTACCGTATGCAATGGCCGCCGACGTGATCGACCTCGACACAGCGCAAACCGGCAAAAGGCAGGGTGGCGCCTATTTCTCCATCTGGACCATGACCCGCAAGTTGGCCTACGCCCTGGGGTTATTCATTGGCGGGAGCGCGGCTGTAATCATTGGGTTCGACTCACTATCTGATCCCATCAATACGACTAACACAGTAGCCACGTTGTTTGGATTGGCCTGCTTATATTCGGTGGTGCCTGCGCTATTTAAATTCGTCGCTATACCGCTGCTGTGGACTTATCCGCTCACGGAAGAACGGCTCGCTGAGATTCAGGCCGAAATCGCGTCAAATGAACGCGCCGCTATTGATGGTCCAGGGCAAGACGCAGTGCCAGGGACGAAAACACCAGCGCCGCAGCCCGGTTGAGGTAGCTTTGTGCCTTATTCCTCGGGGGCGTCTGCGGCACAAAACTTCGGGGTTAGATCCAGGACCATTAACAGGCGGCCGAAACCGATGTATTGCCCAGCCATCATGCCAAGTTCGAGAATTTCCCGCTCACTGAATAGTTGCTTTAAACGGGCAAAAAATTCATCGTCCACATTGTGGTGATCAATGGCCAGCCGTTCGGCGTATTCCACGGCCAGGCTTTCTCGTGGCGTAAACGATTCTCCGCCGGTATCGAGTTGCTCAATCTTCTGTTCTGTCAGTCCGTTTTCCATCGCCGATGGAAAGCGTGCACCCAGTCAGGTAAAACAGTCGTTCAGGCGTGCGATTTTTAGCCGCACAAGTTCCTTCAAAGAAGGCTCAATGCAACCTTCGTTGTGTGCTGGATAGTAAAACTTAAAATAAGCGTCGAAAAAGTCCTGATGGTGAGCCAATCCCCTCAGCACGGAAGCGTCACCCCCTGCTGCTTCGGCCTTCTGAACCTGAGCAAGTACGTCCGCGCGTAGCTCTGAGTTTTCCTGTAAACGGATTCTAGCCATCGTGTTTCTCCTGGATGCAAGGCACTATAACGTGATTATCAAGGATACTCGGAACCTGAGGAGGCATACCTAAAGGCCTTTGAGTGCGAGTTGCACGGACTTCTTGAGGCGTTTTTCGTCCAGGAATAGCTGCTCGGTGGGTAGAGGCGCAAGGGATTGGCCGTCGATTTGCATTACGACTTCGATACCGCCCTGGTCGCGGAACAGCAGTTCATCACTACGATCGAATATGGAGATCTGCAATGACGATGCCCCCGCAGTGCCTGAGTATTTTTCATTGCCGAACAATTCACCGATACCACCGGTTTTTCTGCTGATCTTTTGATCCACGCCATCCCACTTCGCTTTGTTGTTTTCGAACGGTGCGCCGATGTAGTGCACCTGAATCGTCACCAATGCGTCCATGTCGTGTCGATAGAGCATTTCACGAAAGCTGTGCTCGCGTACGGCCGCCATCTTGTCTGCGTCCAACTCCTGCGACCCCGGAATGGCGTATCCACCCACTTGCTGCTTCATCGTGTCGCGGATTTTTCGGTAGTTGCCGACCGCTATCAGCTCGAAGCCCATACGATCGAGGCGCCTGGCAACTTCAGCTTCGAGCATGCGGCCGATGGCGTCAGGCATGTTTAAAGCCCTGGCCGCTTCCGCGGGTGCCAGGGCTAAGGTCTTGATGTTTTTTTTGAACGTTCGTTTATCAACTAGATAGGGCGAATCAGCGGCATGGGCGGTGATTGCTCCGCTGACCAGGCTGAATATAACAAGCAGTTGGACTATCGGTGAACGATGCATGGGCTACTCCATATCTGCCATGTAGCCGCGGATGATCCCGGCATCTGACGCCTGGGGCGCGAGGCTCAGATAACGTTGAAACTCCGTTAATGCTTCGCGGCTATTGCCTTGCCGGCGCAGCGCCATGCCGCGTTCTTTGTGAGCAGCAGCGAAAGTCTCATCGAGCGCGATGGCGCGGCCATACGCAGCCATACGCATGGAGAAGTCTGGCCCGTCTGGATTGGCTTTGCGAAAACTCTCGCCGAGTAAAAATTCCGCCGTGGGCTCTTGCCTGATGGACAGGTATTTGGTCAGTGCAGTGCGGGCACGCTCGAAGTAACGGTCCTCGAGATCTAAACTTGCGTTGAACAGCAGAACGGGCGCGATGGCTTCATAATACGCATGGCTTTCGGGTACGGTTCCTGGTTGGTATCCCTTGCGACGAGCTTCACGCAAGATGTTCTTTTCCAGGTTTTTGATACGATCGTCTAGCGTGGGGTGGCTGCTCCACAATGTTGCGACATTAACGGCGCCGTAAACGTCGTTCTGCTTTAGCGCTTTGAACGCGAGAAGGGCTTGTCCGCGATCGTAGTTCGCATCCGCCATGAGTTCGAGTCCGCCCTCGTCGGCGGCGTGTTCGAGTTTTCGTGAGTAGCCATTCGTGACGAGACCGGTCCAGAAATTGCCCACCCCATCCATGAGATTGGTTGGCATTCGACCGGTTTCCGCGGCCACTGCGGCCGATACCAGAAGGCCGAGGCCCTTGCCGAATGCGGACTGCTGCTTTTCGACGATGAGTTCCCGATAGGAGTGGCGGTGTAGAAAGTGGGAAATTTCGTGACCCAGAATCGCGGCCAACTGAGCCTCGTTCTCCATCCATGCGAGGAGTCCTGTATGTATGGCGATGTCGCCGTAAGGGTATACCCAGGCACTCAACGTTGGTTCCTGGACAAGGATGATTTCGATGTCGACGTTCACATGATCGAGGCGGGAACCAATCATCTTCATGACGATGGATTTGACGTATGCCTCCACAGCCACGTTGCGATAACGTCGTTGCTGCTCATCGATACGAGATTCGTGTTCGCCAGCCAACTGCCACAGTGTGTATTCTTTGTCGTTTTCGGGGAACGAGGTGAGTTCGGAGACCGGTTTGACCTTTGCGGCAAATGCAGATGATGCAAGCAGCGCCACCACCAGCATCAAGCAGAGTCCTAATCGCATAATCCCCTCCCTCGCAGTGCGTCAGCTGGTACGAGTGACCGATCAGCGTCGGTTATCAGCTTGCTCGTGCGTCTATGTTAACGTAACCGGAGACTTAAGGACGCTGATCATGTCTATTCACGAGATAACTTTTCCGGGCGAGACCGACGTGTATCGCCTGGCCAGAGATGAGTTGCTGCAGGCAGAGATGGAGCTGCGTGGCAAGATCGAGGAAGTAGCTGCACTGCGCAGAAATTTGCCCCTTGGCGGGCTGGTAGAAGACTATGTGTTCGAAGGAGTTAACGGACGGGTCAGGTTGTCGGAGCTGTTTGCCGAAGATAGGTCGAGCCTGGTGTTGTACAGCTACATGTTCGGCCCCAACGACGAGCAACCGTGTCCCATGTGCAGCTCGTATCTGGACAGCGCCGACGGCGTTGTAACCCACATTGAGCGACGGATTAATTTTGCTGTGGTCGTGCGCTCGCCTCTCGAGCGCGTTGTGGCCACAGCCAGGACTCGAGGCTGGAGCAATCTCAAACTGCTTTCGGCGGCCGACAACGATTACGCGCAAGATTTTCATACCGAAACTCCCGATGGGCGTCAGTTGCCAATTTGCAACGTCTTCGTCAAACGGGACGATGGGGTGCATCACTTCTGGGCCTCGGAGATGTTCTTCGCCCCCACCGAGTGGCATCCAAGGCACGTCGATTTATTGATGCCGCTCTGGCACTACCTGGATCTCACCCCGGAAGGGCGTGGGGATTTCTTTCCAAGCCTCAGCTACGAGACTTGAGAGATGCCGTTTGCCTCGAGCGATATCGATATTTATTACGTGGAGACGGGCCGGCAGGAATCTGATCGGGAGACGATCTTTTTCTGCCATGGGGCAGGAGGCAACGCGACCAGTTGGTGGCAGCAGATGACGGTGTTCGCCGAGCACTATCATTGTATTGCTCACGACCATCGCGGCTTCGGCCGTTCGCGATGTACGGCCGAGGCGTTTCAGGTAACACAATTCGCCGCCGATGCGTTGGCGGTATTAGATGCAGCGGGTGTTGCTAGCGCACATTTCGTCTGTCAGTCGATGGGCGGTTGGACGGGGGTGCAGGTGGCTCTCCGGCACCCTGATCGAATCAAAACTTTGGTGCTCTCGGATACGATCGGCGGCATCGCGTTGCCCTCTGGGTTGGAGAGCATACGAACGATGGGGAAACGGGTAGAGGATGAGGGAGCCGTGAGCCCAGCTTTGGCTGCAGATTACCCAACGAAAAATCCTGCGGGTGCGTTTCTTTATCAGGAACTGTCAACATTTAATGAGAGCCATGATGATCTCGGACTCAACGACAAGTTGTTTGCGGCGGATACGCTCGTCCCGGTGGAGCGTTGTCGTGAGCTTGATCTCCCGATACTGCTGTTCTCGGGGAAACGAGACCTCATCTGGCCGCCCGCGGTCCTTGTTGAGCTTTGTGACCTGCTGCCAGATGCACGGATCGTCGAAATCGATAGCGGGCATTCGCCCTATTTCGAGAATGCTGCTGCGTTTAATGCAGGACTGGCGGAGTTCCTTCCCTCTCCTCTGGCTCCATGACGGAAGCCACAGATACTTCGGACACTGAACCCCAGCCTACCAAGCGTTCGACCAGTTTTTTCTACGGATGGGTAATTGTCGGCGTTGCTGGAACTCTGGGGTTTCTCGGAACAGGGTTTTACTCATACTCGCGCGGTGTTTTCCTGCCCTCACTTGCGGAGGATTTAGGTAACGGCAGCCGCTTCGCAATTGCGATGGGGTTTTCAGCCGCAGGCATCACGAGTGCGATCATTGCACCCTACATCGGCCATCTTCTCGACCGTTATTCGCCACGTCGAATCATCCTCATCGGCATAGGAGTGGTATCGAGTGCGTATCTGCTGCTCTCGGTAACGCAGACCTTGTGGCAGTACTACCTGATTGTCGGGGTAGGCATGGGCGTGGGTATGAGCTGCATGGGTGGGTTGGCCTGGCATCGGTCTGTGATCAGCTGGTTCGACCATTGGCGTGGACGGGCGATAGCGCTTGCGGTGATGGGGGCGTCGCTCTCCGGTGTGATGATGCCACCCCTGGTCACCGCGCTTGTTGAGGAATTCGGCTGGCGAGGCGGATTCCTCACCTTTGCCGTGATTACCGGGCTGAGCCTGCTACCGCTTGTCTATTTCCTGATGAAAGATCGCCCCGAACAGATCGGCGAGGTACGCGACGGGCGCAGTTACGTCGCATCACACAGCGAAGAGATTGTGGAGATCGTTGCGGACAGTCGTGTCTGGCATTGGCGAGAAATGCTCAAAAGTCGCGCATTCTGGAGCATCGGTTTGATTTTCGGTTCCATGAGCTGTGTGTACTCCGCGGTGATGTTACATCTGTTCGGTCACCTTTTGGATATCGGCCTCAGCACATCGTATGCAGCATGGATCCTGTCAGCCACCGCGTTGTTTGCGGCCCTCGGCAAGCCGGTGGTCGGTTGGTTGTCCGATGCCTTCGGAGCCAAGGTCACGATCTGGCTTGCGCTCAGTACCCAATGCGCGGCACTTCTATTGTTTTCCCAGGCGGGGGATTTCCGGCTCAGCATCACCGCGGCCTGTATATACGGCCTCGGTTATTCAGGTATGTCGCCCCTTCGAACCTTCTCCATCTCCACCGCCATGGGCAGCGTGTCGTTTGGTGCCGCAAACGGGGTGCTCAGAATAATCGAGTTGCCACTGGTGATATCCGCGTCACCTCTGGCGGGATTCATCTACGATGCAACTGGCAGTTATCGCATCGCTTTTCTGATTCTCGCCGGATTAATGGCGGTTGCCTGCATCGGACCGTTTTTCATCAAGGCGGGCGGTGCAAGAGAACGTCGACGAATGAAGTTGAGTCGACAGTAAGGCACGGCAGCCCAAGACAGACGTTCACGACTCGAATGTTCTGCCAAGTCCCAAACTGCTTCACATTTGAAAAGACGATTTATTGACTCTCCATAAGAAGGAGCGCACCATGCGCCGCTTCAATTTGAACTGTCCGAGCCTTTCGAATGAACTCGTACAAATTGCACAAGAACATTATTTGCGCACCAGCGTCGCGTCGCGGCGATCTGTGTGTGCTGCAAATGTTCACCGTTAACGGAGGCTCGAGCGGATAATCTTTCGAAACATTAAGCTGATTTCAAAGAACCCCGAAGAGCGACAAGCCTTCGGGGTTTTTCGTTTTAGACCCTTTGAAAAGCCACGGGTTGGCTTTAGCTGTAGACAAGATGATGAACGACAAAAAACGATTGCAACAAAATCTGAGCAGAACGTTGTTACTGGGATTTTTCCAGGTGTTCCTGGTGATCATGCCTATTGCTGTGCCGTTTTTTCAGAGCAAAGGCCTGTCCATGCAGGATGTGTTCTCTCTGCAGGCGCTGTTTGCACTTGTCGTTTTAATAACGGAAGTACCTTCAGGTTACGTGGCCGATCTCATCGGTCGCAAGCAGACTCTGGTCATTGGCGCCATATTTGGCGGCATTGGTCACACCTTGTTAATCGGTGCGGATGGATTCTGGGGGCTTGCGATGTTCGAGATAGCCTTAGGTATCAGCCACAGTTTGATATCGGGTGCAGACATCGCACTCTTGTATGACACAGAGATCGCACTCGAACGTAGTGAGGATCATCAACGACAGATCGTCGGGAAGCTCTATTCGATTCGTACGGCGTCAGAAGCGGTGGCCGCGTTGGTGTGTAGTTTTCTTCTTCTGTGGTCCATGGAGCTCGTCATATACGTCCAGGCGCTTGTTGGATGGCTACCGCTGTTGATCGCCGTGCGGTTGGTTGAACCGCCTGGGGCGCGGCTGGAGGGTTCGAGTCATACCGGCAACATGGTCCGCATATGCCGCTATCTGGCGACTCATTCGAGCGTTTTACGGTTGGTAATTATTGCGCTGTCGATCTGGAGCTTGACCACGTTTTATGCCGTCTGGCTCTTGCAGAAGCTCTGGGTGGAGCAAGGGATAGCTCTCGCCCACTTCGGCTATCTGTGGGCGGCATTGACGGTTATCGCCTCGCTGGCAGGACGCTGGGCCCACCTCGTAGAAGAGCGGATAGGCATCAGTCGGATGTTGGTCTTCATCGGTCTGGTTCCGGCATTGGGATACCTCGGGCTGGATCTGTTCGGCGTTGTCGGCGGTTATATCGCCAGCACTTCGTTTTTCGTCTGCCGCGGATTCGGACTGGTGATCCTCCGCGAAGCGTTGAACAGCCGCGTACCCAGTGAGTTTCGGGCCACGGCGAATTCGCTTGCTAGTTTCGGTTTTCGCGGCGCGTTCGTGATAACAGGGCCATTCATTGGGTATGTTTTCGACTTGTGGGGCATGAGCGTGACCCTGATGTTGTTGTTTGCGGCAACGCTGGGGGTTTTTCTCGGCTTGATCGTGCCGTTGCTACTAGCCGTACGATTCGAGGTAAAACACCAGGAGTCGACAGCCGGTGACGACCTGGAGAAACCTTTCTCCTCAGAACAGGCTGGATAGCTCGATCAGCGCGGCCGGATTCTCCGCCAGGTGGGTTGGCCGCGCTTCTTCGAGCTCTACGCGCGAACCGAATCCCCAGAGAACGCCGACGGTCACCAGGTTGTGTTCCTTACCTGCCGAGATATCGGAGTCGCGGTCACCAATCATGACGCTCGAATGCAAATCGACGCCGTTTCGACCGAGGCGCGTAAGCTGCATAGACTTATCCGTGCCTACATCGCCACCGTCGATAATATCGAAGAGCTCCGTGAGGCCAAACAGTTCGAGAATTCGTTCAGCAAAATCCACTCGCTTACCTGTACACAGCCCAAGGGAGTGTCCTGACTCCACCAGAGTGCGCAGTACATCGGGAATCGCCGGGTACACCTGATTTTCGGAGAAACCGATACTCGAATATCGTTCGCGAAACTTGCTCACAAGCGCAAGCACTTCAGTTTCGTCGTTTGAACCGGTTACCGCCCTGAACGTCTGGTCAATAGGCGGACCGATATACTGAGAAAACGTATCACGCTCGAGATCACCATACCCAAACGCACTCAAAGCGTAATTAACACACTTCCAGATCCCCTCCGATGGATCACTAATAGTCCCATCCAAATCAAATATAAGGCGACCTTTGCTCAAGTGATTCTCCTTCGTTCGGTGATCTACGAGAAGCGAGGCGGAAGTCATTTTCCAGGGACGCCGGTAAGACGCATCCGTGCGGGCTTGCTCTCGCCATCCATGGCTCGAGACATCCTGGAAAATGACTTCCGCCTCGCTTCTCCGCGATATTCTTCCAGGATTCGATAGTGGCCATTCGGGTTCTCAGCGCAGCTCAGGCCTAGGGTCAGCGGACTAGATACACCGCGCTTCAATACTTCAACGGATTCCCAACAACAGCGATTCGAAGAACAGTGACACACTATTTCGATTGAGCGAACTGAAGATGTCGCTCCCCTGACCAAATGGGAACACGCGTCCTCCACATATCGCATTAGCCGATGACCTCCGACCACCAAGCCCGGGTCCGGAGAACGTCGAGGGAAACGGGGGCAGGAGTGGGGATAAGGTTTTCAGAGTGTCTCGAGCCAGGGATGGCGAGAGCAAGCCTACAGGGATGTATTCACGGCGTCTCTGACAAACCTTATCCCCACTCCTGCCCCCGTTTCCCACGGTTCAGCAGAAAACCCTGCTTCGGAGTACGGAGTACCTAGTTAAACATCAACCGCATTGATCAACCCGGGACGCTCCAAGGCACCACGCCTCTTACGTTCGTATTTGTGGGCGGGGGTGTTGATAATGTCGGTCAGTTCAGCGGCAGCGAGGCCGGTGCTAATACGTTCGGAGCTTGCGTCTTCGTACAGCGTTGTGCGCTGTCGTGGGGTGCGGTGGCAGTCATGGATCATCTGGGCCATTTGCTGGGGCGAGGTCTCCTGGCCATGTGTGGTGCCTGCCGCCCGGCTGATGCTCTCGTTCATGAGGGTGCCGCCAAGATCGTTACAGCCCGCGTTCAGGCAAGCCTTCACACCTTTGTGCCCCATCTTCACCCAGCTGACTTGAATGTTCTGGATGTAAGGGTTCAAAGTCAGGCGCGCGACCGAATGCATGAGAACGGCTTCGCGGAAGGTCGGACCTTTGCGCGCTTTGCCTTTTAGATACATGGGGGCTTCCATGTGTATGAACGGCAACGGCACAAACTCGGTGAAGCCACCGGTGCGCTTCTGTAAATCGCGCACGCGAATCAGGTGCCGTGCCCAATTTACGGGTCTTTCCACGTGACCGTACATGATGGTCGCCGTCGTCCTGAAACCTACCTTGTGGGCAGCTTCCATGACCTCGAGCCATTGGTCGGTGTTGATCTTGTCCGCGCAGATGATCTGGCGCACTTCGTCATCGAGGATCTCGGCGGCGGTGCCTGGCAAGGTGGCGAGACCTGCCGCTTTTACTTGCCGTAGATAGGTTTCGAGATCGATCGAAAGCGTGGCGGCGCCTTGCCACACTTCCAATGGTGAAAACGCGTGAATGTGCATGTCAGGCACGGCGTCCTTAACGGCGCGTAGAATAGCGAGGTAGGTGTCACCGGTGTATTCGGGGTGAATGCCGCCTTGCATGCAAACCTCGGTAGCACCACGCGACCAGGCCTCACGCGTGCGTCGTTGAATCTCCTCGTGAGAGAGATCGTACGGTCTTCCACGTAAGTTCTCCGACAGTTTGCCTTTGGAGAACGCGCAGAACTGGCATTTGAAGTAGCAGATGTTCGTGTAGTTGATATTGCGGTTGACCACGTAACTCACGGTGTCGCCGTTTTGTGTTTTACGTAGTCTATTTGCAGCCTGGGTCACCGCCGCAAAGTCGTCTCCGCGCGCTTCGTACAGGCGAACGATGTCGGCTTCAGTGAGGTCAATTGCGTTGT
>SMUZ01078380.1_pt1 | contig 18118 bp, 15 predicted proteins | sample 2456421 | NCBI WGS metagenome assembly SMUZ01 (sample SAMN11095932, study PRJNA526329) | marine sediment metagenome | biome: Marine sediment; feature: Surficial sediment; material: Deep marine sediment; isolation source: Hadal surficial sediment | place: Pacific Ocean | collected 2014-11 | depth... | reverse complement strand
CAATTGGAACGCGCCAAATGCGCGCACGAATTCCATCATTGAATTATAGATATCGCGCAGCATTGGGTTTAGTCCGCGTCCATGCCAAGCAACTGCTCGGTGTAATCCGGCGCCTCGAAATGAAATGCCACGGGGCCGTCAGCCATGCCGTGCATGAACTGTTGCACCAGCGCCGAACTCGCTTTTTGGAGTTCCTCCGGGCTGCCGGAGGCGGCCACTTTGCCGTCTGAGATCAGGTAGCTGCAATCGGCCACGGTGGCAATCTCATCAACATCGTGACTCACGAGGATGCTCGAAATATCCAGCGCGTCGTTCATCTTGCGAACCAGGCGAACGATGACACCCATGGATATCGGGTCGAGGCCGACGAACGGCTCGTCGTAGATCAGAAACTCCGGGTCCATGACGATCGCACGCGCAAGCGCCACTCGCCTGGCCATGCCACCGGACAGCTGTGACGGCATCATATCGGCCGCCCCACGCAAGCCCACGGCGTGTAATTTGGTCAGCACAACGTGCCGAATCAATCGATTGGATAAGTTCGTGTGCTCGCGCAGCGGAAACGCCACGTTTTCAAACACCGAAATATCGGTGAGCAACGCGCCATTTTGGAACAACATGCCGAAACGCCGGCGCAGCTTATAGAGATCCGCCCGATTGAGCGTCGAGATATCCACGCCATCGACGATGATCGTGCCGCTGTCGGGAATCAGTTGCCGTGTAATGAGCCGCAGCAAGGTGGTCTTGCCCGTGCCACTCGGCCCCATGATCGCCGTAATCAGGCCGCGTTTGATATTGATGTTCAGGCCATTGAACACCTGCCGCGCGCCCCGACTGAAACAGAGGTCGGTGATTTCTATCAGATTTTCAGATTCGCTGACCATGGCGGCAAAGCATAGCAACATCGCTGTTGGACCGCACAGGCTATAGCGCGCAGACTCAAATAGGACTAAACTGGTCCTTTATCCTGAGACCGGGAGCCACAAAGTGCTCAGAATCAGCAAGCTCACAGACTACGGCACCGTTGTGCTGGCGCAACTGGCCATGCGTTCAGGCCAGGTGTGCAGCGCATCGGATGTGGCCAATGCGACCGAAATTGGCTTGCCCACGGTCAGCAAGCTCCTGAAATCACTCGCCCGCGCCGGCCTCGTCTCATCGACGCGCGGCGCGACGGGCGGTTATGAACTGGCTAGAGAACCGGAAGACATCAGCGCAGCTGACGTCATCGATGCGCTCGAAGGCCCTGTCGCGATTACCGAATGCAGTTCGTCTGACAGCCATTGCATCCTCGAGCACTTCTGCAATGTGGGCAGTGCATGGCAGCGCATCAACGCTGCCATTCGTCAGGGCCTTGACGACGTAAGCCTGGTTGACCTCACGCAGACGAAAATGCCGCTACGCCAATTCCATTTTGCAGGAATGCCTGTGTCGGTAGATCACACTACCCGTAAGAAGAACTGAATCATGTCCACTAAATCTGAAAACATCGACAGTTTTGTCAATCGACGTTACGAACACGGCTTCGTCACGGAAATCGAGACAGATAGCTTCCCGCCCGGCCTCGACGAAGGCGTCGTGCGCGCCATATCTGCGCGCAAGGACGAACCCGAATTCATGCTCGAGTGGCGCTTGCAGGCATACCGCCAATGGCTCGATATGCGGGAGCCCGTGTGGGCCCATGTGCACTACCCGCCGATCGATTTCAACAAGATCTCCTATTACTCCGCTCCGAAATCCGACAAAGACCGGCCCAAGAGCCTGGATGAGGTGGATCCCAAGTTGCTGGAGACCTACGACAAGCTGGGCATCCCGCTGCATGAACGCGCGCGGCTTGCCGGTGTCGCCGTTGACGCTGTTTTTGACAGCGTGTCGGTCGCAACGACGTTCAAGGACAAGCTGTACGAAGCAGGCGTCATATTCTGCTCATTTTCCGAGGCCGTTCGCGAGCACCCCGAACTCATCCGGAAATACCTGGGCAGCGTTGTGCCGCGGCGCGACAATTTCTATGCCGCACTGAATTCAGCGGTCTTTAGCGACGGCTCCTTTGTGTACATCCCCAAAGGCGTACGTTGCCCGATGGAATTGTCGACCTACTTCCGCATCAATGCGGCCAATACGGGGCAATTCGAACGCACGCTGATCATCGCCGACGAAGGCAGTCATGTGAGTTACCTGGAAGGCTGCACGGCACCGATGCGCGACGAAAACCAGCTGCATGCAGCTGTCGTCGAGCTCATTGCGCTGAAAGATGCGGAGATCAAGTATTCCACGGTGCAGAACTGGTATCCGGGCGACGAGAACGGCATAGGCGGTATTTACAATTTCGTCACGAAACGCGGTGACTGTCGTGGAGCGAACTCGAAAATCTCCTGGACGCAGGTCGAAACCGGCTCTGCTATTACATGGAAGTATCCAAGCTGCATTCTGCGTGGCGACAACTCTGTCGGCGAGTTTTATTCCGTCGCGGTCGTCAATAATTTCCAACAGGCCGACACCGGCACGAAGATGATCCACATTGGTCGCAACACGCGCAGCACGATCGTCTCAAAGGGAATTTCCGCCGGACACGCACAGAACGTTTACCGCGGCCTGGTACGCGTGATGCCGCAAGCAAGCGGCGCACGCAATCACACGCAGTGCGATTCCCTGCTTATCGGTAAGGATTGCGGCGCGCACACATTCCCCTACATGGAAATTCGCAATCCGACCGCACAAATCGAACACGAGGCAACGACGTCGAAGATCTCGGCCGACCAATTGTTCTACTGCCGTCAACGCGGTCTCTCTGAGGAAGATGCGGTCAACATGATCGTCAACGGTTTTTGCAAACAGGTTTTTAATGAATTGCCGATGGAATTCGCCGTCGAGGCACAGGCATTGCTTAACGTCAGCCTCGAAGGCGCTATTGGCTAGGAAACAATAATGCTCGATATTACGAATCTTGAAGTACGCACAGGTGACACCGACATTCTTCGCGGTCTGTCCCTGTCCGTAAAAGCCGGCGAAGTGCATGCCATTATGGGTCCCAACGGATCCGGAAAAAGTACGCTCGCGCAAGTCATCGCGGGTCATGACGCCTACGAAGTGACGGGGGGTTCTATCACGTTCAATGGCAATGACCTGTTTGATCTGGAACCCGAAGAACGTGCCAGAGAAGGCATTTTTCTAGGCTTTCAGTACCCCGTTGAAATTCCCGGCGTCAACAATGCTTACCTGCTCAAGGCCGCGATGAATGCCAGGCGCAAACATCAGGGCTTGCCGGAAATCGATGCGTTCGAGTTTCTCAAGCTCGCTCGCGAGAAAATGGCGACACTCGGCATGGACCCGAAGTTCCTGAATCGTGGCGTTAACGAAGGTTTCTCGGGCGGTGAAAAAAAGCGCAATGAGATTCTGCAAATGGCGATGCTTGAACCCAGGCTGGCCATACTCGACGAGACAGACTCGGGCCTCGACATCGACGCGATGAAAGCCGTTGCGGGCGGCATCAACGCACTGCGCAGCCCGGACCGAGCCATCATCCTGATTACGCATTACCAGCGCCTGTTGGAATACGTTGAGCCGGACTTTGTTCACGTCCTGTCCGAAGGCAGGATCGCGCGCTCGGGTGACAAGTCGCTTGCGCTGAAGCTCGAGGAACAGGGATACGAATGGGTTCGAGAAGCAGCCAGCGCATGAGTGTTATTTCCTTACAGCCTGACGCTCTGTCACGGGTCGTCGATTCATTAAGCGGTGAGACACCGTCGGAATTGCGACAACGCGCGATGCAGCAGTTCATCAAGCGCGGCTTTCCGACCACGCGCGACGAAAACTGGAAATACTCTGACTTGTCGAACATCGTCGACATCAGCGAACGATGGCTCGCACAAGTGGACGATGCGCCGCTAGAAGCGCTGGATGAGACGCAGATACGCGAGATTCAGGCATCGATTGACGCGACCTGGCTGGTCTTCGCGAACGGCCACTTGCACAAGGAACTGTCCAGTGCGCTGACTGCAGCGGCAATCAGTGTGACTGGGATCGACGACGCGACCGACATCAGCATTGATGAGCCACTGGCCGACCTCAACGCTGCGTTGATGACCGACGGTATTGTCATTCGAATAGGCGAGAACGAGCGCATCAAGAAACCTGTCGGTCTGTTATTCGTGGACCGCGCTGCATCACGACCGCTCACATCTCATGCTCGCGTCGTTGTCAGCCTCGACTCAGGAAGCTCAGCGCGCTTCATCGAATACCATGTGTCATCCGGCGATGCGAATCACTACTCGAATGTCGTTATTGACGTCACACTGGGCAACGGCGCTGAACTCGACTACGTCAGAATACAAAACCGCGGCCGCAATCACTCCCAGACACAGCGCTTGAGCGTTCGCCTGGAAAAAGACAGCAGCATTCGACACTTCGGCATGGACCTTGGTGGCGTGTTCACACGCAATGACCTGAACATTGATATCGTCGCTGCCGGTGTGTCAGCGGAATTCAACGGTCTGTACATTGGTAGCGACAAGCAACACATCGATAATCACACGCGTGTGGACCATCGTGTCGGGCCTGCGACGTCGGTGCAGGAATACCGCGGCATCATGAGCGGCAGAAGTCGGTGTGTCTGGAATGGCAAGGCGATTGTGCATAAAGGTGCAGACGGCAGCGACGCGACACAGACAAATCACAATCTGCTGTTGTCGAAGCACAGCGAGATAAACGCGAAACCCCAACTGGAAATCTACGCCGATGAGGTCAAGTGCGCACACGGCACGACAGTGGGCCAGCTGAATGATAACGCCCTCTTCTACCTGCAGACTCGAGGGCTGGACCGGCAAGAGGCAAAACGCGTGCTTACCCGCGCGTTCGCCACCACCGTGGTCGAGAAGTCGCCAATCGTGGAGTTGCGTCAGCTGATCGCCTCACAGCTTGAGGCGCGGCTGGACGAACTCGACGATGGAGACAGCGCGTGAGTCAGGTAGTGCGAAATCGCGGTGAGAACATCACTACATTGGGTGTAAGAGCCGACTTTCCGGCGCTGCAGCAGGAGATCAACGGCCAGCCGCTGGTCTACCTGGACAGCGCTGCCACCGCGCAGCAACCGACAACCGTCATCGATGCCGTGGCGAACTATCATCGCCACGATCATGCGAATGTGCACCGAGGCGTGCACGCCCTTAGCCATCGCGCCACTGAGGCCTACGAGGGTGCACGCGACAAGCTGCAGTCCTTCATCAACGCCGCAAGCCGCAGCGAAATAGTCCTGACGAGCGGAACGACCGAATCCGTCAACCTCGTTGCACAAAGTTTTTGCCGCCCCCGCATAGGTGCCGGCGATAAAATACTCATCACGCAACTGGAACACCATTCCAATATCGTCCCCTGGCAACTTGTTTGCGAACAAACAGGCGCTGAATTACTTATCGCGCCTATCGATGACAGCGGCCAGATTGACCTCGATGTATTACGCGCATTGATGACAGACGAAGTCGTCCTGATGGCCGTCGGCCACGTCTCGAATGCCCTCGGTACGATCAATCCGGTGAAAGATATTATTGCCTGGGCGAAGCAGTTTGACATCATGGTGCTAATTGATGGTGCACAAGCTGTCCCGCACATGGCGATCGACGTGCAGGAGCTTGGCTGTGACTTTTATGCATTTTCCGGTCACAAGATGTTTGGCCCTACCGGCACGGGCGTGCTGTACGGCCGCGAGGCGCTGCTCGACGCGATGCCGCCCTGGCAAGGTGGCGGCGACATGATTCTCGAGGTGCGGCTGGACGGCACAACGTTCAACGATCTGCCTTACAAGTTTGAAGCGGGCACACCCAATATTGCCGGGATCATCGGCCTCGGTGCGGCAGTCGACTACATACTGGACGTCGGCTTCGACAAGATCGCTGCACACGAGCAGGACCTGCTGACCCAGTTGACCACGAGGCTCGGCGAGATTGAAGACATTCGACTCATCGGCACCTCCGCTAACAAGGCCAGCGTGCAGTCCTTCCTGCTCGGCGATATTCATCCGCATGACCTCGGGACGATTCTGGATCATCAGGGCATCGCGATTCGCACCGGACATCATTGCGCAATGCCGGTCATGGAGTTCTTCGGCCTGGCCGGCACGGCCCGCGCATCGCTGTCACTCTACAACGACAGCGACGACATCGATCGGCTTATTGCAGCCATCGAGAAAGCACGGCAGGTTTTTGCATGAACGAATTCGGCGGAATGAGCAATGATGAGCTCCGCGACCTTTACCGGGAGCTGATACTGGATCACGCGCGCAAACCACGCCACTTCGGCAAGCTCGAATCCGCAACGCATTCCGCAGAGGGCATCAACCCGCTGTGCGGCGACAAACTGCGTCTGTATTTGCAGGTCGATGCGGCGGGAAACATTCGTGACGCGGCATTTGAGGGCTCGGGTTGCGCGATCTCGGTCGCCTCAGCGTCTTTATTGACGGACAGTATCATCGGATTACACGAACGCGACGCACTGGCGAAATTTGAGGACGTAACGTCCAGCCTGACCGCCTCTGCCGGAGACGTGCAGCGCAGCATCAAACTTGGAAAACTGCGAGCGCTCGAGGGTGTGCGGCAATTTCCCGCACGCGTTAAGTGCGCAACCCTCGCCTGGCACGCATTACGTTCAGCGATCAATCAGCAAGCCACACCGGCAAGAACGGAGTAAGAGTCGAACATGTTTGGACACACGAACGAAGCCATCACACTGCAACGCGACGTCAAGGCCACGATGATCCCGGCGGGCGACGGGCTTTTGCTGCGGCAGGGAACCAGCGGCTTTATTACCCAATCACTGGGCGGCAGCTTCACTGTGTACATCGAGGGAAACCTGTTTCGCATCGCCGGTGCGGATGCGGACGCACTGGGCAAAGAACCCGAGCCGCCACCGGATGTGCCGGAAAACCCGACCGATGCGGACATCGAAAATGTCATCTGGAATCAACTGCGAACCTGCTATGACCCTGAGATCCCCGTCAACATAGTGGACCTGGGCCTTGTCTACGCGTGCAACGTGACGCCACTGGGAAACGGGCTACGGTCGGTGGATGTCGACATGACGCTGACGGCACCGGGCTGCGGCATGGGTGAAATCCTCGTACAGGACGCACAGGAAAAGATTGCCGTCATTCCGACAGTCGCAGATGTACGTGTGCAACTGGTTTTCGATCCGCCCTGGAACCAGTCAATGATGTCCGACGAAGCCAGGCTGCAAACGGGACTCATGTAGCCGATGAAAACGCTTACGATCGTGCGGCATGCCAAATCCAGCTGGCATGAGCCGGTCCTGAGCGATCGCGAGCGACCGCTCAACAAGCGTGGCCAACGCGATGCGCCACGCATGGGAAAACGCATCGCCGATGCGGGCATACGGCCTTCATTGATTATCAGCAGCCCCGCCACGCGCGCGTGGACAACGGCGCAAATCATTGCAGAAGAGCTTTCCTACCCCGTTGAATTCCTGCAGCGCGAAAAGTCGCTTTACCTGGCATCGTTAAATGACATTCTCGATGTCATCGTCGCCCAGGACGACGGTTTTAACAGCCTCATGGTCGTCGGTCACAACCCGGGACTAACCAACATGGTCAACTTCCTGTCACCCGGAATCACGGGCAATTTGCCAACGGCCGGGGTCGTGTCGGTCACTATTGATCAGGACGACTGGAAACTTTACGAGCAACCGCAGACCGAGCTGGTCCTGCACGACTACCCGAAGAAACACCAGTAGGAGCGCTGCTTGCAGCGCCAACAAACCTGTCAGCATTCGGGGACATTCACTGCCAGCCCGCCCTGCGAGGTTTCCTTGTAACTGGCTTTCATATCGAGACCCGTCTGGCGCATCGTCTCGATGACCTGATCCAGCGTGACGATATGCGTGCCATCGCCATGCATGGCCAGCGTCGCGGCATTGATCGCTTTGTTGGCGCCCATCGCATTGCGCTCTATGCAGGGAATCTGAACCAGGCCGCCGACCGGATCGCAGGTTAGCCCGAGGTTGTGTTCCATGCCGATTTCCGCGGCTTCCTCGACATGATCATTGTTGCCGCCAAGCGCCGCTGCGAGCCCGCCTGCGGCCATGGAACACGCGACGCCGACCTCACCCTGGCAGCCCATCTCAGCGCCCGAAATAGACGCATTCATCTTGTACAACACACCAATCGCACCGGCCGTCAGCAGGAAGATGCGTCTGCCCCTGGCAGATGCGTCCGGCACGAATCGCGTGTAGTACATCATCACGGCCGGGATAATGCCCGCCGCACCGTTCGTTGGTGAGGTCACGACACGGCCACCGGCCGCGTTCTCTTCATTGACCGCAATGGCAAACACATTGACCCACTCCATCGCATCAAGTGCCGATGGCGCCACGCGGTCTGTGAGTCGTTTGTGTAGCCTGGCAGCTCGTCGCAATACGGACAGCTTGCCCGGCAGCACCCCCTCGGTACGCACGCCGCGTTCAATACACGCCTCCATCGCGGCCCATAAAGAGTTCATGCGCTCGCGAATTTCGTCGGCAGTACGCCACGTGAGTTCATTGGCATAAATTAGCTCGGCGATGCTGAGATCATTTTCCGCCGCCACGCGCAACAAGGAATCCGCACTGTCATACGCATAGGGCGGCGCGCCCGTTTGTGACGCCACCTCGGGTTCGTCGCCTCGCGCAATGAAACCGCCACCGAGTGAGTAATAGTCCTCGCTCAGCAGCTCCTGCCCGCCCTCATCGCGCGCGACGAATCGCATGCCATTCGTGTGCCTGGGCAGCTCGTTGCCGAATTCGAACACGACATCTAAATCGGGGTCGAACCGCAGTTTTCCGACACCCTGCACCTGCAGTTGTTTGTCTGCGTGAATTGCGCGCAGCAATGGCTCAACACTGTCCGGGTCGATCGTTTCGGGTTCCAGCCCCATCAGGCCCAGCACGACCGCAGAATCGGTGCCGTGTCCCTTACCCGTGTACGCGAGCGAGCCATACAAGGTCACTTGTACGGCAGCAACGTCACTCGCAATAGGCTCCAATTGTTCTGCAAACGCGCGCGCCGCTTTCATTGGGCCCCCTGTATGCGAACTGGATGGGCCTATTCCAATCTTGAAAATATCGAAAATACTTATTGCAGCCATCGAAGTGGGAACCCTTTTAGTCAGAATCGAGAGACAGCAGGCTGGCGTTGCCACCGACTGCCGAAATATTATTACTCACCGTCACTTCCGTGCCGAAGCGCGGCAGGTAGTGTGGACCACCGGCTTTTGGGCCCGTGCCGGAGAGACCGCGTCCACCGAAGGGTTGAACGCCGACGACCGCACCTATCATGTTTCTGTTGATGTAGATATTGCCCGCACCGGACAGCTCGGCCAATTTTTGGGCACGCTTGTCGATGCGGCTGTGCAGGCCCATCGTCAAACCAAAACCGGTCGCATTGACCGCTGCGATTGTTTTCTCAAAATCCTTGCCGCGATAGCGCAGCAAATGCAGAACCGGCCCGAATACTTCCTGCTCGAGCTGATCCACGCTGTCGATTTCGATCAACGTCGGTGCGAAAAAGATGCCACTGTCGGTTGCCGTCGGTAACTCGCAGCGGTACACGATGTTGGCAGCTTCCGTCATGCGGCCGAGGTGAGCCGTCAACAATCCGCGCGCTTCTTCGTCGATCGTCGGCCCCACATCCGTCGACAACAACGCAGGGTCGCCAATGCTCAACTCATCCATGTGGCCTGTCAGAAGCTCAATGACACGCGACGCGATGTCTTCTTGTACACACAACAGACGCAGTGCCGAACAGCGTTGACCCGCACTGTTAAACGCTGAGAACACAGAATCAATAACAACCTGCTCAGGCAGTGCCGAGCTATCAACGAACATCGCATTCTGCCCGCCCGTCTCTGCGATCAAAACCGCGATTGGTCCATCACGACCGGCAAGCGTCCGGTTTATGAGTCGGGCCGTCTCGGTGGAGCCTGTGAACGCCACACCTGCAATGCGCGGATCCGCGACTGCCCTGCCGCCGATGGTCGCGCCATCGCCAGGCAGAAAGTGCAAAACATCCGGCGGCACGCTTGCCTCGAGTAACAGCTGCACGGCACGAAATGCGACAAGCGGCGTCTGTTCGGCCGGTTTCGCGATGACGGCGTTACCGGCTGCAAGTGCGGCAGCCACCTGTCCACTGAAGATTGCCAACGGGAAGTTCCATGGACTAATGCATACGAATACACCACGACCGCGCATGCTCAACGTATTGCGCTCTCCGGTCGGGCCCGGCAGTCGCACCGGGTCCTCGAAATTTTCTCGTGCCTGTTGTGCGTAATAGCGCAGAAAATCGACGGCTTCTCGCAACTCGGAGATTGCGTCCGGAATGGTCTTGCCCGCCTCTGCAACACACAGCGCCAACAGTTCCGGCCCGTTTTCCTCAAAGAGATCTGCGGCGCGCTCGATGATCTCGGCGCGCTTGCTTGCAGGAGTCCTGCTCCAGCCATCCTGTGCGGCCGATGCGAGCGATAAGGCCATATCGACGTGTTCAGTCTGCGCCAATCGGCACGTACCGACGATATCGGAGGTATTAGCAGGATTAACAGACGGTACTTCCTCGCCGGGCATCGCTTTACCACCCACCAGTGGATGTGCACTGAAGGTTTTCTCCATGGCGGCTTGCATGTCGGCGAGCAACTCATTGCTCTTAAGCCGATCCGACAGATTGATACCGGCCGAGTTCTTCCGCTCTGAGCCAAACAGATCCTGTGGAGCGACAATCTTCGGATGCGGCAAAAACTCGTTCTCGCGCGTCGCCTCCAACGGGTCCGCAACAATGTCTTTCACTTCGATAGACTCATCGACAATTCGATTTACAAACGATGTGTTGGCGCCGTTCTCGAGCAGTCGTCGCACAAGATACGGCAACAAGTCCTCGTGACTGCCCACGGGTGCGTATACGCGGCACGGCCGGCCTAACTTGTCGGGATCAATGACTTCGGAGTACAGCTCCTCGCCCATACCGTGCAGGCGTTGAAATTCGTAATCGCGATTCGATCCCGCATAGTGCAGGATGCTCGCCAGCGTGTGCGCATTGTGTGTCGCAAACTGTGGATACAGGGCATCACCCGCTGCCAGCGCCTGCCGCGCGACAGCCAGGTAGGATACGTCCGTGTGAATCTTGCGCGTGAAAACAGGATAACTTTCAAGCCCCAGCTCCTGGCCGAGCTTGATTTCGGTATCCCAGTAAGCCCCTTTGACGAGACGCACCGGGATGCGGCGACCCGTGTCCTTGCTGAGCGACGCAATGAATTGAATAACCTCGGTCGCGCGGCGCTGATAGGTCTGAACGGCAAGTCCAATGCCATCGTAGTCAGCCAGCTTCGCGTTCCGCATGACCTGTTCAAATACCTGCAGGGAAATCTCCAGCCGATCCGCCTCTTCGGCATCGATCGTCATTGCTATGCCGGATGCCTTCGCATGCTCCGCCAACTCCACAACCAGTGGCACGAGTTCAGACATGACCCGATCGTGTTGCGTATAGGAATAACGCGGATGCAAGGCCGACAGTTTCACGGAGATGCTGGGCGCTGAAAAAATGTCTTTGGCCGCAGTTTGCGCGCCTGCTCCGATCTTGCCGATAGCCTCATGATAGGACTCGAAATAGCGCTTGGCGTCAATGGCCGTCAACGCCGCTTCGCCCAGCATGTCGAACGAGAATCGATAGGCAATATTTTTCTTCTTTAGCGCTCGTTTCAGCGCCTCTTCGATCGTTCGACCCATGACGAATTGATGGCCCATGATGCGCATCGCCTGCTTCATCGCAGTTCGCACAAACGGTTCCCCCGCGCGAGTCGCGAGCTTGGCGATTACCTGCATCGGATTCAGTTGCGCGTCGTCGTCTACTTTGAGCAGTTGACCCGTCAGCATCAGGCCCCAGGTTGAGGCGTTCACAAAAAGAGAGTCGCTCTCGCCCAGGTGATCCTTCCATTGCGCCGACGTGATCTTGTCCGCGATAAGCTTGTCCGCCGTGGCGCCATCCGGGATGCGCAACAATGCCTCGGCAATGCACATCAGCAATACGCCCTCTTCGGAGGACAAGTCGTATTGCTGCAGGAAGGCATCGATACCCGATTCGTTGCCGCTGTTCTTGCGCACGGCGCGCACCAGCCTGGCAGCAATGCCCTGGATTTTCTCACGCGCGGCTGCGCCCGGATCTGCAGCGTCGGTCAACTCCCGCACGAGTGCCTCTTCCGCGGCCAGATAGCGGTCGTTCAGATGTGGAATCGAGCTTGGCTTTGCAGCTACTTGATCAGTGAAACGCATGGAACGGCACCTTGGTATGTACTGATATACTTTGCGGCCTTTGACGACGGAGGACAATAGCGTGCAAGGCAGTTTTTTAGAGTCACTCGCGAGCCAGACAGAAGACCTCAGGGCGCAAGGCCTGTACAAGACCGAGCGCCTGATCGCCGGCCCGCAACAGGCCGCTATCGACGTCCAGTCCAACGGCGATCGCCAGCATGTCCTGAATCTGTGCGCCAACAACTATCTGGGCCTCGCCAACCATCCCGAGGTGATCGCCGCGGCGCACAAGGCACTCGACGATTTCGGCTATGGCATGGCCTCAGTGCGCTTTATATGCGGAACTCAGACAATTCACAAGCAGCTTGAGGCCCGCATCAGCGAGTTTCTCGGCACCGAGGATACGATCCTGTACCCCTCCTGTTTCGATGCCAATGGCGGGCTCTTCGAAACCCTGCTGGGCAAGGAGGATGCGGTCATCAGCGACGCGCTGAATCACGCCAGCATCATCGACGGCATCCGGCTGTGCAAGGCACAACGCTACCGCTATCGGAATAATGACATGCAGGACCTCGAAGCACGCCTGCTTGAGGCCGCGGATGCGCAAACCAGACTGATCGTCAGCGACGGCGTGTTCTCAATGGACGGCACGATCGCCGACCTTGGCAGCATTTGCGATCTCGCGGACAAACACGGCGCCCTGACGATGATCGACGATGCACATGCGACCGGATTCCTCGGCAAGACAGGCCGCGGCACGCACGAATATCGCGACGTCATGGGCCGTATCGACATTCTTACGGGCACCCTGGGCAAGGCCCTGGGTGGCGCGTCGGGCGGCTACACATCGGGCCGCAAGGAAATCGTTGGCTGGCTTCGACAGCGCTCGCGGCCGTATTTGTTCTCCAACTCAGTGGCCCCAATGATTGCCGCCACGACCATCGCGGTTCTGGACCTGCTGGAGCGTGATAATTCCCTGGCGCAGCAGTTGCACGAAAACGCGGCCTATTTCCGCGGCAAGATGGAAGCGCGTGGCTTTGACCTGAAACCCGGCGAACACCCGATCATTCCGGTCATGATTGGCGATGCCAGGATCGCAACAGACATGGCCGATCGTTTGTTAAAGCATGGCGTCTACGTTATCGGCTTCGCATTTCCGGTCGTCGCCAAGGGCCAGGCGCGAATTCGGACGCAAATGTCCGCGGGAATTTCACGGCAGCAAATCGACCAGGCCGTCGACGCATTTACCGACGTCGGTCGCGAACTCAAACTCATTGACTAAGGCAAAACGCAGGGCAATGCACTGATGAAAGCACTCGTAAAATCCAAATCGGAACGCGGCATCTGGCTGGAAGATATTCCAGCGCCGACCGTGGGCCACAACGATGTACTGATCAAGGTCAGTCGCACCGCGATTTGTGGCACGGACATACACATCTACAAATGGGACGACTGGGCGCGGTCCACTATTCCTGTACCGCTCGCGATCGGCCATGAATTCGTCGGTAAAATTGTCGAGATTGGCAGTGAAGTAAAGGGCTTTGCGCCAGGTGACCATGTATCGGCCGAAGGCCACATAACCTGCGGCGTCTGTCGCAACTGCCGCGCCGGTCGGCGGCATCTTTGTATCGATACGGTCGGTGTCGGTGTAAACCGCGCCGGTGCGTTCGCGGAATTTATTTCCGTCCCGGCGTTTAACGTTTTCAAACTACCCGACGTCATCAGTGATGACATGGCGGCCATCCTCGATCCACTCGGCAACGCAACGCACACTGCGTTGTCATTCGATCTCGTGGGTGAAGATGTTTTGATAACAGGTGCAGGACCGATCGGCATCATGGCCGTCGCCATCGCACGCTATGCCGGCGCTCGACATGTTGTTATCACGGACATAAACGATTACCGCCTTGATCTCGCGAGAAAAATGGGCGCATCGACAGCACTAAATGTGACGGTTGATTCTCTCGACGACACAATGAAAGACCTGGGCATGACCGAAGGCTTCGATGTCGGCATGGAAATGTCCGGCAATCCACAGGCCTTCCGGGACATGCTGCGCACGATGCACCACGGCGGGCGTGTTGCGATCCTCGGCATACCGCCGGAGGAAACCGCGATCGACTGGAATCAGATCATATTCAAGGGATTGATTTTAAAGGGTATTTACGGCCGGGAAATGTTCGAGACCTGGTACAAGATGTCGAGCATGCTGCAGAGCGGACTCAACATCGAGCCGGTCATCACGCACCATTTTGACGTCGACGACTTTCAACCCGCGTTCGACCTGATGGAGTCCGGCCAGTCCGGAAAGGTGATACTCAACTGGCTTTGATGTGTTGTTAACTCATTGATTTAATATTGCTTTTTTCTGAAACAAGCATTTCATAATCTTGTGGACCGTAGGAATAAATGGTCTGGCCGTTTGACCGGGTCAAAGCATTGAAAGAGGTGAATTGGACAGTGCGAAAGTGGATCTTTGCGGCGGTCGTTGCGAGTACGCTGGCCGTACTCGTCTACATGAAAAATTCGGATGCGCCAGAGATCGCCTTCGTCTCTCAGGATTCTTCAATGCCGAGATACAAAGCAGATGACGGCAGCGCGCCACAGATGCAAGTGCTGCCGACTGTGATTACTGGGTTAGACACCGCCGCTACTGACGAACATCCAATTACTATTCGTTGGTATGACCATCCGGCAAGAAGTTTCGTGTTTCCAAGCGGCAGCCCTATGGAGAATTATCGGTATTACAGATCACTGGCCGAGTCTGGTAACGGGGTAGCTGCCCATCAGCTTGCCAACTTGATGCTGGGTTGCCGCCATTCATCGTTTCGCACTCAAGAGGAACTGGATACTGCGACCAAACAAATGAAAGAGACATTTACCTATGTTGACCCCACAACTAAGGCTCTGGTGCACCTAAGCGAGCCTGACTTTGGCTGCGGGTCTGCAGGAATTGTACGACGAGGGTATTGATCCTGACGCGAAGATTCCCGCCTATGCGGCCATGCACGCGTACGTTACGTTGCGCAGCGCTAGATATAGAGCGGATGCAGAGAGCGTGGTTGGGCGAATTACCTTGGAATACCAGTCACAGCTAAATGATATGGCCAGACAGATGATGCCCGATGAACTTGACGCTGCTGTCGAACGATCCAGAAATCTGATCACTTCAAACGAAAACTGCTGCTATTCAATACTGTAGGGATCGGGTTATTCGGGCATCGAGCAGCTTACCGAAAGGCCGCGAGTGGCAGTGGGCGGGGAGATGTTCGACCGAAGTACTCCGAGTACCGGCGAAGCCCGTCGACAGGCGCCGAAGGCGAGGTGCCGCAGGCACCGTCCAACCACAGCGAAGCGAGCCATGAGGGAGAGCGCTCGCCGCCCACTGCCATTGGTCGCGGCTTACGGTGTGGCCCTTCGGGCAAAGCCGCTCCTGCTCGAATCGTAGTCGATCGTCAAGTGCGGTCCGTGGGCATTGGAATTGCTTCTTTCTGTCATCGCTCTTGTGTCAAACTGGAACAACAGTATTTTCGAGGATGCACATTGTGGATGATAGTTTCCCGGGTCCAAAAACTCGCGCGGCACTCGAACGCGGCATTCCGGTGTTCAAGAACGGGTTGCGGTTCGATGCCGAAATGGAGCGTGCCGGGCAACGCGGATTTCGCCCGGTACGGCAGATCGTTATCGACAAGGCGGAGGGTGACTTCGTCTGGGACCTGGATGGTAAACGCTACATCGATTTCCAGAATGGTTGGGCGACAAACCCGCTCGGCAACTGTCATCCCGAGATTCTTGAGGCCGTAGAGGCAGCCAACCGACGGTTTGGCTTCCATTATGATCACCCTCTGCGCTACGAGCTGGCCGAAATGCTCGCCGATATCATGCCGGGCAAAGCGCTGCCGAGAACGAACTACGAGGTGTCAGGTACTGAGGCGGCCGAAGCCGCTGTCCACCTGGCTCTCACGCACACGAAGCGGCGTTACATCATTACATTCAGTTCTTCCTTTCACGGCATGGGCCTCGGCACGAAAATCCTGAGTGGCCTCAACGGCAGCTATGGCACTTATCTCGAAGGCTGGGGCGGCGGCGTTATCAAGGCGCCCTACCCGTACAGTGAGCGCATTCCGGCCGGCATGAGCGAGGAACAGTACACCGAGTATTGCCTTTGGTACCTGGATAACCACATTCCTGCCAGCACCGCAGCACGCGACAACATCGCGGGTATCCTCGTCGAGCCGGGTCTCGCCGAAGGCGGCAACTGGATTCCGTCAACGCGTTTTCTAAGTGGAATTCGCGACATCTGCGACAAGAACGACTGGTTGATGATCTCTGACGAAGTGCTGACGGGGCTGGGTCGTACGGGCCGGATGTGGGGCATCGATCACTATGACGTAGTGCCCGATATTCTCGTGTACGGAAAGAACCTGTCCGGCGGCATTGCGCCACTGTGCGGAATTTCCGCGCGTGACGATATCCTGGGCGACAACACCGAATTCGCATCCGGTTCCACATTTGCCGGAATGCCTGCTGGGTGTGCGGCGGCGATCAAGACACTGCAAATCTTCGAACGGGACCATATCGTTGCGCATGCGAAACGGCTCGGCGATATCGCAGCCGAAATCATGCGCGAATGGGAAACCTACAGTATCGTGCGCCAGGCGCGTGGCAACGGCTTACTGCTCGGTGTGAGTTTCGGTAAACCCGAATCCTCTGGCGTCGATGAAAAAGACTGGTGGACGGCGCGCGCCGTTCGCGGAAAGATGCTCGAGAACGGCGTATGGGCGATCTCCGATCGCGAGGACACAATTCGAATGTATCCCGCGCTCAATATGGAGGAATCCGTGTTTCGCGAAGGACTGCAGATCATGGAAGACGCTATCCGGCACGTCGAGAAACGCGGGCACACAGAAGGCGATGTGGCAGCGTACCCAAGCGGCACTGCGGGCTTTTAGTTGACGCGGGCACTACCCAGTAGATTTGCAATTGCTGTTATTGTTGGCGGTGTCATTGGTCTCGGCATCCTGCGCGGCCCCGGTGAAATCGCCGAGGTCGTAACCGAGCCATCTTCGTACCTGGCACTTTGGCTGTTTGCCGGTTTATTCGTACTGCTGAGCACCGCTGTGTGCGCCGAACTGGTCGGCATGACACCGCGCTCCGGCGGCTTCTACTGTCTCATACGCCGTGCATACGGCCCGTACGCGGGGTTCGTCATCGGCTGGGCTGACTGGCTGACTTACGCTGCCGACCTCGCCCTGAAGGCCGTGGTCATCGTTGAATTCGTTGCAATTCTCTTTCCTGAGTCGGCGGCCTGGAGTACCCCGTTCGCCATCACGATAACGTCGATATTCGCCGCCATTCAGCTGCGCGGGATTGGCCTGTGCGCCTTCATCCAGGAGTCTGCAACGGCGTTGATCGGACTTTTCATTTTCGGACTGGCGCTCGTGCTATTTTTCGTCGGAGCGCCGGTTGCCAATACCGCTGAGCCGGTGCCCGCAGACCGTACGCTCAGCGACTGGAGCCTGGTGGTCGCGACGATCATCTTCACCTACGACGGCTGGCTGTATGCGTCGTACTTCAGCGGCGAGATCAAGGGTGGCGCCGGTACGGTGGCCCGGTCCTGCATCAAGGGCATGGTGATCGTCATCGTTTTGTATATGCTGCTGAATCTCGCGCTCGTGAAGAGCGCTGGACTAGCGTCGCTTGCAGGCAGCGAGCTGGCACTGGCGCATGCCCTCGAACTTGCTATCCATCCGGCAGCCGGCACTGTTGTCGTTGTTGCCGCAATCCTGATTTTGCTGAGCCACCAGAACCTCGCATACATGAGTGGACCGCGGGTACTTCAGGCGCT
>SMUZ01064030.1_pt1 | contig 18151 bp, 15 predicted proteins | sample 2456421 | NCBI WGS metagenome assembly SMUZ01 (sample SAMN11095932, study PRJNA526329) | marine sediment metagenome | biome: Marine sediment; feature: Surficial sediment; material: Deep marine sediment; isolation source: Hadal surficial sediment | place: Pacific Ocean | collected 2014-11 | depth... | reverse complement strand
GCGGTCGTGGGGGTTGCCCGGCGCTGTGCGGTCGTGGGGGTTGCCCGGCGCTTCGCGGTCATGGAGGTTGCCCGGCGCTTCGCCGTGGACTTGCTCGCGGCGGCGCGCGCCGTCGGCCGACGCTGCTTGGCCATCGGGTCTCCTTCAAAGGTCCCTGTGGCGGCACCCGCGCACAAGGGTCGACCGGCAACCATAGCAGACGGTACCGGAAGGGTCAAGATGACAGTCCATGGCAGCACACAGACTATTGCTAGGTCTTTTGACAGAACAACTTTGCTCTCTCGACCTCTGAGTACATCTGTTTGGTGGTGAGACCATATTTTCTGCCCAGATCCTTCACTGCCGCCCGTCGAGATCCAGTTATTTTGGTTAAACGACCGAAACAAGACAGTAGGTCCGAGCTGTTTGGTATCTCCTGGTGTGGCTGTTGCTGCTGTGGCGCGGGCCAGACGACGCATGTATACTCCCCACGCGGTGACCCGACGACCTCGACGAGCTCTGAAATTGGTCGTACGACCAATTCCTCGTGTATCTTGGTCATCTCACGACAGAGCGCGACCTTTCTATCGCCCCAGCAGACCTTCATCAACTTCAGGGTCGTGATGAGCCGGTGCGGTGATTCGAAAAAGATCAAGGTTCTGGTCTCAGTTGCCAGAGCCTCACACCACTTTTTTCTGTCATTTGGCCTACGAGGTGGGAACCCGACGAAGATAAAGCTGTGCGCCGGTGCACCCGAGGAGATGAGGGCCGCAATGACGGCGGACGGGCCGGGCAGTGCGACTACAGCAACCCCTGCGTCAAGAGATTGACGCACGAGCAGAAGTCCGGGGTCGGACACAACCGGGGTCCCGGCATCGGACAGCAGCGCGATCGAGTCGCCAGCCAGAAGGCGCGCCACGAGCGTCGGCGTCTTTTGCCGTTCGTTGTGCTCGTGCAGACTGGTGGTCCCGGTGGCGATGCCATAGTGGTGGAGCAGCTTGGCGGTACGCCGGGTGTCCTCGGCTGCGATCAGCCGCACCTCGCTGAGGATCCGGACGGCGCGGACGGTGATGTCTTCGAGGTTCCCGATCGGCGTGGCGACCAGATAAAGCGTGCCTGACATCGGGGGGAATCCTGTTGAAGGTTCGATATTGTAACATTCAGAGAGCCGATTCGATGTCGGGCCCCTCCATTTCCGTCAGCGTGTTGGCTAGATATCTCCAAGGGTGCCACCGTGCTCTGGCTCGTCGGTGTGAGGCGCAGCGTCGCCAACGGGTTGTGGTGACCGTGCCACGTCGCACCGAGGATGGTGGATGCAGCGCCGGTCGAATGCGGCCGGACTCTCACCACGAGGCCGCTACGGCGGGGACACAATAAGTAGGTCTCGGGCGCGCGCTGCGTCAACATCGCATGTACACGTCGGAACCACTGTCGCACTTTGCGGACGAGTTTCTGGACTTTCTGCACGAGTGTTCGCCGACGGCCGCCTCGGGTGACGGGGTGCATGCCCATGACGACCGGATCGAGGACCTCTCCCGGTCGGGCATCGAGGCTGAGGGGCGGGAGCTGGGCGGGTTCGCGCGGCGGCTCGACCGCATCTCAACCCGGAGTCTGACGGCTGAAGAACAGCTCGAGCGGCGAATGCTGGCCGACCACATTCGAGGCCGGTTGTTCGAACTCGAGGAAATCCGCCCCTGGGAGCGCGACCCTCGGCACTATGCGGAACTGCTGGCCACCAGCCTGGCGAGTCAGACGCTCTTCGAGTACGCCCCGGTCGAGGAACGGGCTCGACGTGTCGTGTCGAAGCTGCGGCAGACGCCGCGGCTGATCGAAGTGGCGGAGGCCAACGTCCAGAACCCGCCAGGCATCTTTGTCAAGATCGGCGCCGAGACGTTCGATGGGGTTGGGACTTTCATCGAGCGCGACCTGCCCCGCGCGTTCCGTCAGCTCGAAGACCTGCATCTTCTCGGGGACCTCGCCGACGCGGCGACCGCGGCGACCGACGCCATCCGCCACTACACCAGCCATCTACGCGACACGGTGGCGCCGCGGAGCCGTGCCAGCTTCCGACTCGGGCGTGAGCGGTTCGAGGGACGGCTGCGCCACCAGGACGGGATCTCGCTCGCTGCCGAGCGGCTGCTGGCCATTGCTGAACGCGAGCTCGGCGTGATGCAGGAGCGGTTCCGCGAGGTGGCCGGGCGGGTGGACGCGAAGGCGGAGCCGGCCGAGGTCTGGCAGCGAGTGAAGGCTCGTCACCCGGCGCCCGGCCGGCTCGTCCACGCTGTGCGCGACCAGCTCGATGACCTCGTCACGTTCATCGAGCGACACGCTCTTGTCACCATACCGGACGGCGAGCCGGTGATCGTCGCGCGGACCCCGGACTGCTATCGCCGGACCTTCGCCAGCGTCAGGAGTCCGGGACCGTTCGAACCGAAGTCGCTCCCGTCGTACTACTACGTCACCGACGTCGAGCCGTCCTGGTCGGCCGGGCGGGCCGAGGAGCATCTACGGGACCTCAATCTGGCGACCCTCTGGTCGGTGTCGGTGCACGAGACGTATCCAGGCCACTTGCTCCACTTTCGCCATCAGCGTCGGATCGAGCGCAGGCTCCGCAAGTCGACGCTGTTCGCCCCGGTGTCGTTCATCGAGGGCTGGGCGCACTATTGCGAGCAGATGATGATGGATGCCGGGTTGGGGCGGGACGATGACACGCTCGAGCTGGGGCAGATCGCCGAGGCGCTGATGCGCCTGGCGCGCATGGTGGTCGGGATCAAGTTGCACACCGAGGACATGTCGGTGGAGCAGGGGGTGCGCTTCTTCCAGACACAGGCCTATCTCGAGGAGGGTAGCGCGCGCCGCGAGGCTGAGCGCGGTACCTGCGACCCGGCCTACGTGCTGTGTGCGGTCGGCCGGCTGATGCTGCTGAAGCTTCGGGCGGACCTGCAGGCACGTGAAGGCTCCAGGTTCTCGCTCAAGTCGTTTCACGACCGGCTACTGGGACAGGGCTCGTTGCCGCTCTGGCTGCACCGCACGCTGCTGCTCGGCGACACTGGCGACGAGTTACTCGATTGACGCTCCGTTCGGCGACCAGGTACCATCAGCGGTTGAGCATATCGTCGCGGCCCATGTGGATAGGGTTGGCGGCACTAGACGTCAAATGCCACTCTACGAGTATCAGTGCGACGCGTGCGGGCATCGCTTCGAACATATCCAGAAGTTCTCGGACCCTCTCCTCACTGTCTGTCCGAAGTGCCGTGGTGCGATACGCAAGCTGGTCTCCTCTGCCGCAATCCAGTTCAAGGGCACCGGCTGGTATGTGACCGACTACGCAAAAAAGGACAGCGGCGCCGAGGCCGACAAGTCATCCGACGGCAAGGACGCCAAGTCGGACAAGTCGGAGAAGACGGACAAGTCGGACAAAACGGACAAGTCGGACAAAACCAAGTCCGGCGACTCGAAGAGCTCTCCCGGGTCGAAAACCACAGAGCCGTCGTCGACCGGCTCGAGCTAGCACGACCTCTCGGCCGTCGCTCAACCAGTCTTCCTACTCGAGGCTCCGCAGCAGTTCCGGCAGGTGGTCCGCAAGGTCCGGATGCTTCCGCGCGAAATAGAGGATGGCGCGGAGGTATCCGAGTTTGTTCCCCGCGTCCTGACGGATGCCGTCCAGTACGACGGCGTGGATGGGGCGGGTCTGAAGGAGTCGGCGGAGTCCGTCGGTTAGCTGAATCTCGTCCCCCGCGTCCTTGCCGGTCTCCTCGAGGGCGGGGTAGATGTCGGGGGTCAGTAGATACCGGCCGATGATGGCCAGATCGGACGGCGCGTTCTCGGGCGATGGCTTCTCGACGAGATCGTTGACCCGGTAGACGTCGCTGCCAAGGGATGCTCCGTCGATGATGCCGTAGCGGTGCACCGCATCTCGCGGTACCCGCTCGACGAGCAACACCGGTCCGGCCACGTCGTCGAATACAGCCAGCATCTGCCTGAGCGCCGGCGGGTCGGCGTCGATCACGTCGTCGCTCAGGATGACCGCGAACGGCTCGTCGTCCACCAGCTCTCGGCTGGCGAGGACAGCGTGTCCGAGCCCGAGCGGTTCGTCCTGGAACACGGTGGACAGCTCCATCTGTCTCGACACCTCGCGCAGGCCGTCCAGCAGGGCCGATTTGCCGCGGCGTTCCAAGATCTCTTCCAGTTCGGGATGCCGGTCGAAATGGTCCTCGAGCATCGTCTTTCCGGGGCTGGTGACCAGAATAATCTCGTTGAGGCCGGACGCCAGCGCCTCCTCGACGCCGTACTGAATGATCGGCTTGTCGAGGATCGGCAGCAGCTCTTTGGGCACGACGGTGGTGGCCGGCAGGATACGAGTCCCGAGACCCGCGGCGGGAAAGACGACCTTGCGGATGGTGCGTGACGTTGACATCGAAACGCCATGCTAACGCAGGTTGCCGGAATCAAGACAGGTAGAATGTAGGCAATGCTCGATCCCGCGTTGTTTCGTGACCAGGCGTCGGACGTCGACGTACGGCTCGGCCAGCGAGGCGGGGACCTCGGAGGCCAGGTCGACGAGCTCCGTCATCTGGACACCGAGCGCCGCGAGATCATCCCGGTACTCGAGGAAGCCCGTCGCGCGAAGAAGGCGCTGGGGGCGCGGATCGGGCAGGCGAAGCGTGATGGGCAGCCGGCGGACGCGTTGGTGGCGGCCGGTCAGCAACACGCAGCCACAATCGAGGGGCACGAAGAAAGGTTGAAGGAGGTTGAACAGTCGCGACACGCCATCCTGATGAATCTGCCCAACCTGGCGCACGACAGCGTGCCCGTGGGCGCGAGCGAGGCGGACAACGTCGAAGTGCGCCGGCACGGCGACCCACCGGTCTTCGAGTTCCAGGCCAAGGCGCACTGGGATCTGGGTCCCGCTCTCGGCATCATCGACTTCGAACGCGGCGTCAAGCTGGCCGGCGCGCGATTTTCGGTCTTGATGGGCGCCGGCGCCCGACTGGCGCGCGCGCTCATCAACTTCATGCTGGAGCTGCATACCGGCGAACACGGCTACGTCGAGGTGGAGCCGCCGTTCCTCGCCAACACAGAGTCGCTGACCGCCACCGGGCAGCTGCCGAAGTTCGAGGAGGACCTGTTCAAGATCGGCGACGGGTGGGACCTGTATCTCATTCCGACCGCCGAAGTGCCGCTGGCGAACCTGCACCGGGGCGAGATTCTCGACGGCCGCGACCTGCCACTGAAGTACACCGCCTACACGCCCTGCTTCCGCAGCGAAGCCGGGTCCTACGGCGCGGACGTGCGCGGGCTCATCCGCCAGCACCAGTTCGATAAGGTGGAGCTGGTGGCCTACACACGGCCAGAGTCGTCGTACAAGATGCTCGAGACACTGACCGGCCACGCCGAGACGGTACTGCAGCGGCTCGGGCTCGCGTATCGCACCATCGTGCTGTGCTCCGGCGACATGGGGTTCGCGGCCGCCAAGACCTACGACATCGAGGTGTGGCTGCCGGGGCAGCAGAAATACCGGGAGATCTCCTCCTGTAGCAACACCGAGACGTTCCAGGCGCGGCGCGCGAACATCAAATACCGCCCGGACGGCAAGGGGAAAGCCGAGCACGTCCACACGCTCAACGGCTCCGGTCTCGCCGTGGGGCGTACGCTGATCGCGATCCTGGAGAACAACCAGCAGGCCGATGGCTCGGTCGTGATCCCCGAGGCGCTCCGCCCCTTCATGGGTGGCCTGGAGATCATCGAGTCACGATAGCAAGGCCCTTCCGGTTGCTCCCTCTCCCTCCGGGAGAGAGCTGGGGCAAGGGGCACCGGACGGCAGACAGGCGGGGCCGCCGTGAATGCAAAAGAGTCCGGGAGGGATGGCCGAGCGGTTGAAGGCGGCGGTCTTGAAAACCGTTAGGCGTGAAAGCGTCTCCTGGGTTCGAATCCCAGTCCCTCCGCCAGCCTTCGCTCACGCTGTCAGCAGTTGAGCTGAGGGTCCGCGCAAGAAGAGAAGGCGGCCGAAGAATCCGCGGAGACCAGAACGAGGTAGACCGCGTGGGTGGGCGTACGAAGCGATCGGGCGCCATCGTGAGGCGATGAGGCTCGGCGTCAACGGACCGTGACGGTGACGTCGTGCTTGGTGGTCAACCTGTTGTCGTTGGCCTCCGCCCTGAGCATGTAGTCACCGGGGGTCGTGAACGTCGCCGTCACGACCGCCTGGCCGTCCTCGACTGCGACGGTCGAGCTTGGTTCGAACAAGACGCCCGTGGGCCCCCGCCACACGATCCAGGACACGCGCAGGCCGCGGACACGAGGGCCGCCAGCTCCGCTGCCGCGCCGATTCGGGACGGCCGGGACGTTGTGCGGCGCCTCCACCGCGTCGGGATCGGCCTGAAGCGTCGGTGGATCGTTGCTACCGGGTCTGCGGTCTCCATCCTCACGCTCGCGCTGGACCGGTAGCCCGTCGTCCGTCACGCGCGCGCTCAACGTCGCCCCGCTCTGCACGGTGACGTCAGACACTGGATCGACCACGATCGTCGGCGCCGTGTTTCTCGCAGCCTCGTCGCTGAGTCGTCGGCCACCTGCGGAGTTGGCGCCTGTCTCCCACGTCGAGTCGAGCCACCCCACCGCTTGCAATTTCTCGCCCCGAACGGTCAGGTTCCAGACCACCCGCTGGTCCCCAAAATCGCTCGGCACGCTGAAGCTGAACACCCTGCGATGGGCGCGCGGGTAGAAAAACGTCGGCTGGCCGACGTCAACCTCACCGGGCTCGAAGTGGTTGTCCGGTCCGACCGGCACATGGATCTCTTCGACATGGTTGCGGTTGAAGTATCCGAAGTGCATGGTGAAGCTGCCGTCCGGGCGTCTCGACCACCCTTCGAAGACCGGCTGCACGGTTTGCCCCGAGCGGTACTTCAGGTTGTAGGGCGTCGGCTGGGCGTCGGCGCCAGACGGCGCGCCGAGCAGGCACCCGAACCCGAGCAGACTCACCCCGAGCAGCCATCGGAAACCAATCGGCATGACAACATTCCCTCGCTACTGATCGTTGTCGTCGGTCGCAGCCTGCCGCCGCGCCGTCCGTGCCGCCAACTCCTGCGCGTACTCCTCCTCGGTCAGATCGTACCAGCCGATCCACGCGAAGCCCATCTCGTCGATCGTGCGGCCGCCGTTCCCGGTCCAGTTGGTCGGATCCGGGTTGGCCCGGTTGGCTTCCGTGTTGTCGTGCCAGCTGATGGTGTGCAGGATGGTACCGGCGGGCACGATCGGTGCCACGTCGTCCGCGTAGTTGTAGACGAGGTGCCAGTTGTAGTCGAAGTTCGCGCAGCTGACCACCTCGCTCCTGATCGGTGTGGTCGGATAGATCAGCTCGAGACACTGATACGTGCCGAGGATGTGCATGTGCGGCTGGAATGCGGTGATCTTCGCTGGCTTGCTCAGCCGCTCGTAACCGTCCTGCCGGACGACCGCGCCGGCGGGAATGTCCAGGTCGGTGTTGTGCCGCGCGAGCTGCTTCGACCAGCGGATGTGCTCGGGCACCACATCCTTGGGATGAAACACGATACCGAGCTCGATACCGGCCGACACGCTCTCGCCGATGGAGTGCATGTGATAGCTGACCCGCGCCTTCTGGTTCGCGGGCAGCAGCTTGCCCGTGTCGTCGGGGTAGATCTCCGCACCCTTTCCCGAGGCGTACTCCACCAGGAACACGCCCTGGTCTTGCGTGCCATCGTTCGTCAGGTCGTCGTAGTCCTGGTCGACGGCATAGGAAAGCGCGTGGTGGACGACCCGACGCGAGCTCCCGTTCACGGGCCGCGTCTGGATCGCCTTGATGTAGCGGTCCTCCTCCAGACCGAACGGGGCATAGAGCGAGCCGAACACGTCGGGACCCGCCGCCGGCATCTCGTAGGCTGGATAGCGCACGACCAGATCCGGCTCGCCGATCTGCCAGACCGACCAGTCCGGGAACTGAGGCATCTGCGGCATGTCAGCCTGGTCGCCCATGGGCGCCCCGGCGTCCACCCAGGTCGCGATCGTCGCGATCTGCTCGTCGCTCAGCGAAATGTCGTCCTTGAACTCCTGGATCCCGATGTTCTTGTCGATGTGCCAGGGGGGCATCTCCCGGGCGATGACGCGGTTCTTGATCGACCGGGCCCAGGGCCGCACTTCAGCGTACGTCGTCAGCGCCATCGGCGCCATCTCGCCGGCGCGGTGACAGACGACGCACGAGTTATACAAGATCGGGGCGACGTCCTTGGTGAACGTCACGTCGTCGGACGCTGCGCTCTGGGCTGCCCCGACGGCGGGTGTCAGCGCCAGCGCTGCGATCACGACCGCGAAGACCGAACCCCCAGACGCCAACCACCGCCGGCCAGTCACTTTACCTTCCATCACGGCTCCTTTGGTCGTCTGTCTCTGGCTGATCACTGAACATGGATGTTCACACGGTGAAGTAACTGGGTCCCGTTGTCAACGGGAAAATACAGCCGCCGCTCACAAGACTCCGGCGCGCGCGACAGACAGCACCGCGAAGATCGGCGAAAGCGGCACAGGGGACGGGTGTCAGGCCCCAACCCCACCTCGACCAGGACGTGGCGCTCGAGGTGCTGCCAGAGGACGGAACCGGGGCGGAGTGCCGTGCCTATCAGAGAGTGGTTCCGTTAGACCCGCAGCCCAGCCGGCACATCGCAGCGATGCTCAGCGCGCAGGAGATTGTCCCCGAACTGTTCCCAACGTGTTCTCATCCGGACCGCACTCCTCGGATCTGTACGCACGCCTCGCAGTTTCCGAAGCAGTGCCGAGTTCTTGACAGTGAAGAATTAGGCGGGAAAATGTCGACCGTGGGGGATCGCGCGCAGCGCACTTGAAACCCGTTAGGCGCGAAAGCGTCTCCTGAGCACGCCTGATCACGGCTCGTGTCATCCATCCCGAGAATTCGTCGGATCGCCCTGGGGCTGTGGGTGCTGCTCATGCTGACCCTGGCGGTGCTGTATGCCGTGAACCCCGACCTGGTGAGACCGGAACGGCTGGTCGAGGTGCTGCGTCAGTCAGGTCAGCCGGTCCTGCTGGGGTATGTCGTTCTCAGCGTCGTCAGAGCCTTCACGCTCATTCCCAGCACGGTGCTCGTCGTCGTCGGCACGCTGTTGTTTCCGGATCGGCCGGGGTTCGTCATGATCAGCTCGCTGGGCGGGGTGGTGGCCTCGGCGGTGCTCATCTACTTCTTCTTCGAGTTCCTCGGTCTCGGCGAGCTGATCGAGCGCACGCAGGCGCGGCGCGTGCGGTGGCTCGAACAGCAGATGCACCAGAAAGGATTCTGGCTCGTTGTGGGCTGGTCCGCGTTCCCGTTCGTGCCGACCGACGTCATCTGTTACGTGGCCGGGACCTTGCGGATGCATCTCGGGAAGTTTGCCGCCGGTGTGGCGCTGGGCGAGCTGCCGATCGTGGGCTTCTACGTGTGGACCGGGAGTGTGTTGTTCGGCGGGTAAAGGTCCGCGCAAGAACAAGCGCCCATCTTGGGGCGTCGAGGCGCCCGGCCGGCCAGGCGCGAGGAGGGAGTATACGGGCAGTATGCGACCACCGAGCAATCCGCCTTCGCACGGCTTCGGCGAGACCTGGCCATAGCCAGGATATGAGCGGGCCGGGTGGCGGCCGGCGCCGCCAGGCGGGATGGATCGGCGGTCGAACATGGGAAGTTCTGCTTGCGCCGGCCCATAGCATAACCAGCCAGCCGTCCCATGCCACCGCCCTCGTGCGCCGGCGATATCGTGAGAGAGCCGTACCTTTTCGACGCCGGCTGCGATAGAGTGTTGGGCATTCCAGTCTGGGAGGACCCCATGAGCCATCTGTTTCGGCTGCGACGTCCGTTGTTCGCGCTCACCCTTGCGCTCGCCCTCACCGGCGTCTCGATCTTCGCCCAGCGGCGGGACGGCGTGCCGGCGCTGCCGCCGCCCGACGGGCCGGTGGTGCTCCGCACCGCCGAGGTGCCTCGGATTCGTGTGGTGCCGATCGCCCGCGGGCTCTCCCATCCCTGGGGGCTGGCCTTCAGACAGAACGGCGACATCCTGGTCACCGAGCGGGACAAGGGCACCTTGCGGATCATTCGCAACGGTCAGCTCCTGGAGCGGGACATCCCGGGGGTGCCGGAGGTGTACACCGAAGTTAACCGGGCCGGGCTCATGGACATCGCGCTCCACCCGGACGACGACCGCATCGTCTACCTGACGTACTCGAAGTCGGTCGAGCGTGACGGGACACAGGGTGTGACGGTGGCGCTGGCCCGGGGCCGCCTCGACGGGGGCGCGCTGACCGAGGTGCGCGACATCTTCGTGGCCGAGGGGTTGGACCGCGGCATCGCCGCCTCGAGGGTGATTTTCGCACCGGACGGGACGCTGTTCATGAGCGTCGGGGGCTCCTATGTGTTCGCACAGACGGGGGACTACGCGCAGGATCCGAGCACCCACTTCGGCAAGTTGATACGGCTGAACGACGACGGGACGGCGGTCGACGACAACCCGTTCGTCGGCAACACCGACTACCTGCCGGAGATCTACTCGATGGGGCACCGGAACCAGCTCGGCCTCGCCTTTCACCCCGAGACCGGCGAGCTCTGGGCGACCGAGAACGGGCCGCAGGGTGGGGACGAGGCGAACATCATCAAGCCGGGCGAGAACTACGGCTGGCCGCTCGCCTCCTACAGCCGCGAGTATTCCGGTGTCCGGGTGACAGATACGCCCTGGCTCCCGGAGTTCCAACGACCGGAGATCCTCTGGTGGCCGTCGATCGCACCGTCCGGGTTGACCTTCTACACGGGTGAGCACTTCCCCGCGTGGCAGGGCAACCTCTTCGTCGGGTCGATGATGGTCGGCCGGATGCAGCGCACGGGACATCTGGAACGGATCGTCTTCAACGGGCGGGGCGAAGAGATTCGCCGCGAGTGGCTGCTGACCGAGCTCAAACAGCGGATCCGGGATGTCCGGCAGGGTCCTGATGGGTATCTCTACGTGCTGACCGAGGAAGACGACGGGGTCCTGCTGCGCATCGAGCCGGCTCATGCCATCGTCGACTTCCCGGGCAGCAGCATCTTCGTCGACCGCGTGACGGAGGCCCGCGTGCCGCCGCTGCCCGAATCTGAGTGGACCGACGAGCAGCGCGCCCTCGTCGAGCGGTATGCGCCCGACGGCAATCCGGGTAACGCGCTGCGGACGCTTATCCGGGTGCCGGCGCTTGCCAACCGGGTGTTTCCGTTCATGGGCTACATCGCACGCGACTCGACGTTGTCGCCACGGCATCGCGCGATGCTGATCTTGCGCACCGCCTGGCTCACCCAGAGTGCCACCCTCTGGGCGACGCACGCGAGTCGTGCCGGCGAGGCCGGGTTGTCGTCCGCCGAGGTGCGGCGGGTGGCGGAAGGGCCCAGCGCAGGCTGGAGCGAGTTCGAGACGGTGCTGCTCGGGCTGGCCGACGAGCTGTTCCGGAACGCGTCGGTCACCGATCAGACCTGGGACGCGCTGGCGGAGCAGTATGACCTCTACCACATGGTGGATGCCGTCGTGACGGTGAGCGAGACCACGTCGAACGCGATTTTGTTCAACTCGCTCGGGATCCAGCCCGACGACGACACGACCGCACGCATCCCGACCGACGATGTCGCCTACCGCGTCGTCGTGCCCGACCGCGAGCCGTCGCTCACGGTGCCGCGGATCGAGCCGCTGGAGGGTGATGGGCTGCGGGTGGGGCGCACGTTCCGCCGGCATCCGGACATGGCGGCGGCGCGCGGCACGAGTCCGGGGTATGTGCTGAATCCCGAGCGGTCGCGGCTGGTGCCGCACGACCGCGAGCTGCTCATCCTGCGTACCGGATGGAACGCGCAGGCGGTCTACGAATGGGCGAAGCACGTCGGCAGTGTCGGTCGTGCGCGCGAGCGCGGGCTCGAGCCACTCTGGATTGCGCAGGGCCGGGACGCCACCGGCTGGGACGCGAACGAGCTGGCGCTGATCGACGCGGCGGACGAGATGTATCGCGACACGATGATCTCGGACGCGACCTGGGCCACGCTCTCCGAGCGCTACGACACGCACCAGATGTTCAGCATTGCCGCCACCGCGGCGCGTTATCGCATGGTGTCGATGACGCTGAACGCGTTCGGTGTGCAGCCGCTTCCGGACGACGAGCGGTTTCCGGTGCTCGAGGGGTACTAGATTCCTTGAACAACGTGTATCGTGGCAATTGAGTCACGTGTCGATCGTGTTTTTCGCTCTCACCACGATCGCCTCCGTTCAAGGAGTCTAGCCCCCGCGTAGCGGGGCTGTGAGACAAGTTCGGCTAGCGAGGCAGAGCCTTGCTAGCCGAGCTTCAGGCTTGGGGGTACCGTGACGACCCAACAGGAGTATTTGGAGCCAGGGCGCGCACATGCGCGTCCCACGGGCGCGGCGCGGGGCTCAGGGGTCCCCGCGAGCGGCCGCGTGTGGTTCGGGGCAGCGCCCCGACACAAAAAAGAGCCCCGGTCCGACAGGACCGGGGCTCTTGCGTACGGTCTGCGTCGGCGGCGTTGGGTTACCCCGCGAAGGGGTCCCCCTGGCGCCACCAGTGCGCTGGAGGTCCCTACGAGGACGCCACCTCCGCAGAGCTAGTGTCGTAATCGTCCACAGAATCACCTCCTTCGCCAGGCGTTACCATGGGTGGCGGGTCCCACCCCGCCCAGCCTCAGGACCGCCCTGGCCCAACCCGAGGCCGCCGCGTCTCGCGCGGAACATCACGCCGATCCTTGGCCAAACCGCGCCGGATGTCAATCGGTCTGCCCGCACATACCGGGCCGAGACTCGTCAAAACGCGGCGACGCGGCCGCACCGTGACGGCGTAGAATACGCGCGTGACACCGATCACCGACGTTCGCGAGATCTCGAACATCGCCTATGGGTTCATCGCATCGAAGGTACTCTTCGGGGCGCTCAACGCGACGCTGTTCGATCTGCTCGCGGGCGGCGCCCGCCCGTTGGCGGCGCTCGCAGAAGACACCGGTATCGGAGAGAACAGGCTCGAGACGCTGCTCACCGCCTGTGTCAGTCTCGGACTGATGGAGCGGCACAACGGCGGGTTCGTCAACGCACCCGCGAGTCAGCAATATCTCGTGTCGAGCTCGCCCCGATACTTCGGCGACTACCTGCGGTTTCAGATCGACCGCCAGCTGTACCCCCTGCTGTCGAACCTCGACGATGCGCTGCTGGGACAGGCCCCGGCGTCGCTCTACGACCTCATGGCTGACCCGGAGGAGGCCCACCACTTCACGCGGGCTCAGCACGTCGGATCACTCGGGCCGGCCGCGGTCATGCAGAAGCAGGTCGACCTGTCGGAGGCGACCAGTTTGCTGGACGTCGCCGGTGGGAGCGGTGCATTCAGCATCACGCTGTGCAAGCGGTTTCCACGGTTGCGCGCGACCATCCTGGACTTCCCGACCGTCGCGCCGCTCGCCGAGCGCTTCATCGCCGACGCGAAACTGTCGGATCGTATCCAATTCATCGCCGGCGACGCGCTGGACACACGGTGGCCGCACGACCAGGATGCGGTGTTGCTGTCGTATCTACTGAGCGCGGTCAGCGCGGCGGCCGTGCCCCGTCTCGCGCAGCTGTCCTTCCAGGCGCTCCGCCCTGGTGGGCAGCTGTTGGTCCACGACTTCTTCGTCGACGACGACCGGCAGGGACCATCCGGCGCCGCGCTGTGGTTCGTCGCCTTCCTCTTTAACCGTGACGCGGTGTCGTTCACACCGTCCGACGTCCGGCGCGTCATCGAGGCGGCCGGCTTCGGCGACGTGACCACCCAAGACGTCATCCCGGGTCTCACGCGACTGGTCACCGCCTGGAAGCGGGGCTGATTCAACCGGCCGGCTCGATCACCGCGAGCGTCTGCGGCATGGCTCCAATGACCGCTGTCAGCGGAATGCTGCGGTCGAACGTTGCCACACAACCACGCTGCGCGCATGCTTCAGGTCGACGCATGGCGAGATGAGCATCGGCTCGAACAGGTCGAACTACGGACCAGGGATGGCACAGGCGCGTAGAATGGGTGGGTGGCCTTTCGCGACAAGCGTGGTGTGGAGTACGACCCGGTGCCGCTGGCGACACATGAGGTGACCGTCGCCGTGGCGATCGACGCGCGGATCGTGAGACGCACGGCCGCCAGGAAGACGGTGCCCATCTATGCCGGCAGCGATGGTGCCGAGCTCGCGCAGCAACCCCGTGGTCATCGGCGACGCTGGACCGATCGGCAGTGGCTCGCGTTCGAGGAGCACCGGCGTCTCGAGGCTGAGCTGTCGAGAGATGACGAGTCGGTCGCCGCGGTCTGGGTCGTCAGACCACACGATCCAGCCTCGACCGATTCCCCCTGATCCACGACGTGACGGTCATCCCCGCGCTTCCCGGCTGTGCCACACTCGGATGACGACGATGTCGTCGTGATGGATCCGATACCGCAGCACGTACGCACCGGCGCCGAAGGGGACGAAGAGCTGTCGTCGTCCTGTTGCGTCACGCATCGGTTGACCAATCTCGGGAAGACCCTCCAACCGGTCGGCGGCTGACTCGATCGCTCGGAGGGCGCGTGAGGCGGCGGCCGGATCCTTCTCGACGAGGAACCGGTGCAGGCGCTCGAGATCGCCGAGCGCCTCCGGAAGCCACAGCAGCGTCACCTGCCTCGAGCCTTCCGCGTCTTACGCCCGACCAGCTCGTCGATTCGCTTCGTGACCGCCTCGTGCCGGATCGCCTGGCCGGTGTCGACGTAGCGCTGCCAGCGAGCATTGTCCTCTGCCTTTTCTCGTTCGTAGCGCTCCTCAACATCGAGATAGTGGGCGATCGCCTCCTTCATCATCCAGTGGGTCGATCGGTCTTTGGCGTACCCAAGCTGGCGGAGTCGATTCCGGGTGTCCGAATCCAGTTTGACGCCCACGGTCATGTCGGCCACGTCGATGCTCCTTGGGTTGTCATAAGTTGTCTATAGTTTACATCAGTGCTCCCACGCGCCGTGCCAGTCGTGGCAGGATTGACGCGTGAGCACCGTCGACGCGCTGATCGTCGTCGCCTTCATCGCCTACGCCATCACCGCCGGCTTCCGCCACCGCCGGCAGGCCTCGAAGAACCTCGAGGAGTACTTCCTCGCTGGCCGGACCCTGCCTGGCTGGAAAGCGGGGCTCAGCATGGCGGCGACCCAGTTCGCCGCCGACACCCCGCTGCTGGTGACCGGCATCCTCGCGACCGCGGGGGTCTTCGGGCTGTGGCAGCTTTGGATCTTCGCCCTCACGTTCCTGCTGATGGGGTTCGTGTTGGGGGGAGCGTGGCGCCGCGCCGGTGTCCTGACCGACGCGGAACTGACCGAAGTGCGTTACGGCGGCACGCCGGCCGCGGTGCTTCGGGGCGTCAAGGCGGTCTATCTGGGCACCATCATCAACTGCACCGTGCTGGCGTGGGTGCTGTTCGCCGCCGCCAAGATCGCCGAGCCGTTCCTGCTGTGGAACGAGTGGCTTCCTGCCGGTCTCTTGCAGCCGGTGGTGAGCCTGGTCGAGGTGGTCGGGATGCCGCTCACGATCGGTGGACTCGACGACCCCGAGGTATGGGTCAAGACGGCCAACAATTTTATTTCCCTTGTCGCGATCCTTGCGGTCGCTGCGTTGTACTCGGCCACCGGCGGTCTGCGCAGCGTCGTGGACACCGATATCGTCCAGATCGTCATCATGTTCCTCGGGACGTTGGCGTTCACGACGATTGTCGTGCGGGAGGTCGGCGGTCTCGGCGCGATGACCGACCGGGTCTACGAGACGTTCGCCGGTGGGGGACCGGGCGGCATCCTGCCCGACGAGATCCTGGCCTTTACTCCCGGCCGCGGGAAGGACGTCACCCTGACGGTCCTCTCGCTCCTTGGGCTGCTGTGGCTCATCAACTTCACCTCGGACGGCAGCGGCTATCTGGCGCAGCGGACCATGGCCTGTCGCTCCGACCAGGATGCAAAGACGGCGGCGGTCATCTTCACCTTCACGCAAGTGCTGGTGCGCAGTCTGCTCTGGCTGCCGCTCGGGGTGGGGTTGCTCGTGCTCTTCCCGCCGGACCCGGGGCTGGCCTCCGACCTCATGCAGGCGGACCGCGAGGCCACCTACGTGCGCGGCATGGTCGAGCTGCTGCCGCCGGGTGTGATGGGGTTGATGCTGACCGGCATGCTGGCGGCGCTGGCCTCCACGGTCGACACCCACCTGAACTGGGGGTCTTCCTACTGGACCAACGACATCTACAAGCGGTTCATCTGTCAGGCGTGGCTGAAGACGGAGCCAAGCGGCCGCGCCCTGGTCTGGGTCGCCCGCGGGGCCAACCTCCTCATCCTCGTGATCGCGCTGGCGATCATGACCCAGCTCACGTCTATCAATCAGGCGTGGCAGACCACCCTGCTCTTCGGTGCCGGTCTCGGCGTGGTGCTGGTGCTTCGTTGGGTCTGGTGGCGGATGAACGCCTGGGCCGAGATCGCCGCCATGCTGGTGTCGTTCGTGATGGCGCCGCTGCTCATGATCTATCTGTCCGACGACCAGCAAGCGCTCCGGTTGCTGGTGACGGCGACGGTGTCGACGGCGGCGGCACTGGCGGCGATCTGGATCAAGGGACCGGAGGATCAAGCGCGGCTCACGGCGTTCTACCAGCGGGTGCGGCCGGTCGGCTTCTGGGGCCCGGTCGCGCGGGCGGCCGGGGCCGCCGGTGACGATGATGCGGACGTCCGGCGGCTGTGGCGCGCCCTGGGCGCGCTGGCCAGCTGCTCGATGTCCCTGTTCTGTCTGCTGGTCGGTCTCGGCACGTGGCTGATCGGCAGTCCGCCCCCAGTGTGGGTGCCGTCGAGAGCGGTCTGGGTCGGAGGGCTGCTCCTGGCGGGTCTGCTGCTCTGTCCCGTCTGGTATCGGCTGGGGTATGGGGAGCGCGGGACAACCGGCGGGAGAACGGATCGGCCCGGACGTGTTGCCGGCCAGTAGTCACGGCGCCGCCGGACGCGGATTGTGCGTCGCGCTCCCGTCGGCTGCCGCGCCGGCGCTCCGCGAGCATCTGCGTCCCGACGATCTGGTGCTGCTGCTCCGCGCTGCGGGTGACGAGGACAGTTCCAGAGACAGCGCCGCACGTTTCGGTCTGGCCAGCGTCGACCACGTGTGTCTCGGATCCACCCAGGGGGCCCACCCTGCCGGGCGCTGGTGTTTCCGGGTGCCTGACACGGAAGTAGAACGCGGTCGAGGCGCCGCCGATGCCGCCTGGGACCGGGCGCGCCTGCCCACGATCGACTGGCTGGCCAGACGCATCACCGGTCGCGAGATCGGCGTCGCCCTCGGCGTCGGCGTCGCGCGCAAGGCGATGGGTTCCACCACCTTCGCAGAGTTCCAGCGGCCGACGGCGGTGGTTGCCGCCGATCTCGTGAAGGGCGACCGGTTCGTGTTCGAGGAAGGCTCGGGTCGCGTGGCGATGCTGGCGACCTCGGCGATCCCCGGCATCTTTCCGCCCGAGTCATACGACGGGCGGCTGCTCGTGGACGGCGGGCTGGTCAGCCGGATCCCGGTCGACCTGCTCGAGCGCCGGCGCTGCGGGCTGAAGATCGCGGTCAACGTCGTCCCCTCGCCGGCGCACAAGGAAGACGACTACGCGCGGCTGTCTGGGACTTTCGACCGGTTTTTCGGTCTGACCAACGTCATCGCCAGTTCCTGGGGACTGCTGGCCTGGTGGCACGGGGCGGGGGAGGGCAGGCAGGCGGACATCTTGGTGGAGTCGCAACGGGGCCGGCGGACGCGCCGTCGACAGACCTCCGCCTCGAATTCGAGCAGTACGAGCTCGACAACGGTCTGAGTGTCGTGCTCCACGAGGATCGCTCGGACCCGATCGCGGCCGTGGCCATCCTCTACCACGTGGGCTCGAATCGCGAGGTGCCCGGGCGGACCGGCTTCGCCCATCTGTTCGAGCACATGATGTTCCAGTCGTCCCAGCACGTCGGTGAGGACCAGTTCTTCAAGAAAATCCAGGAGGCTGATGGGACGCTAAACGGCGGCACCAGCTTCGACAACACCACCTAGTACCAGGTGGTGCCGAACAGCGCGCTGGAGATGGTGTTCTGGCTGGAGGCCGACCGGATGGGCTACCTCCTGCCGACGGTGACCCAGGCGGCGTTCCTGAATCAGCAAGACGTG
>SMUZ01019963.1_pt1 | contig 18202 bp, 12 predicted proteins | sample 2456421 | NCBI WGS metagenome assembly SMUZ01 (sample SAMN11095932, study PRJNA526329) | marine sediment metagenome | biome: Marine sediment; feature: Surficial sediment; material: Deep marine sediment; isolation source: Hadal surficial sediment | place: Pacific Ocean | collected 2014-11 | depth... | reverse complement strand
GCCGACCAAAGCACATTGTCCATCGAAGAACCCACATCATCCAACCTAGGCAGGATAATGTAATATTTAACGTCGAGAATTCGCGATGTTTTGTCGGCTCTTTCAAGATACCTACCTAATTGAGCGAAGTACCAGGCCTCGCCACGAGACATGGTTGTATGGGCGATTCCCATGATCAAGTGGCTCTGCATTATGATATGAGAATAAAATTTGTGTGGGTTTTTAAAAGCTTTGCGACTTGTTCCCATGCCTGCAACTTCAAGATAGAGCTTGTTGATCATTTCCCAGATTTCAGAAGGGATCACCTCTCTTACAGACCGAGCGTTTTCCCGGGCGGCGGTCAGGCAGGATTTGATGGAGTGGGGGTAAGCGCTGTCAAAGGTGTGAAAGAACATTACATTTTCCCTGGTGGGAGCGCCAATCTTTTTGGAAAAATAATCACCGTCACCCGTGATATCCACCAGCGGTTTCCATGCATTGGAGTCTTCCCTTAACGAAGGTAGGTCCAGGATCATGTGCAACCGAGTTTCAATCAGTCGGGCAGCATTCTCCGCCCGTTCCAAATAGCGACTCATCCAGAAAATAGAATTTGCAACTCGACTTAACATGGTCCTTTGCTTACCCAAATCTAAATGGGGTCGTCTGCCAGAACCCAGGTGTCTTTACTTCCCCCGCCCTGGGAGGAATTCACCACAAGAGAGTCCTTTTCCAAAGCAACTCGAGTCAGGCCTCCAGGGAGAACATAAATATCTTTCCCATACAAGGCGTAAGGCCGAAGGTCGATATGCCGACCTTCAAAATGATCTTTTACGATTACGGGAACGCGGGAAAGCTGAATGACCGGTTGACCAATATAATTGCGCGGATCCTTTTGGATGTTTTCGATCATCTGCCGCTGCTGCTCTTTAGAAGAAAAAGGTCCGATCAACAGCCCGTATCCTCCGGAGCCGTGGGTGGTTTTGATAACAAGGTTTGCAATATTGTCGATGACATGCTGCCGATCCTTCTCATCCTCACACAGAAAGGTCGGGACATTGGGAATTATCGCGTCTTCGCCGGTGTAATATTTAATGATGTCCGGAACAAACGAATAAATCGCCTTGTCATCTGCAATGCCGGTCCCCGGCGCATTGGCCAATGCTACTTTTCCGGAACGGTAGGACTTCATGAGCCCCGGCACCCCAAGTAATGAATCCGGGTTGAATACGGTCGGGTCCAAATAATCATCGTCAATCCGTCTGTAAATGGCATCGAGCCTTTCGAAGCCCTTTGTGGTCCTCATGTAGACAAAATCATCCATCACCACCAGATCCCGCCCCTCAACCAGTTCCTCGCCTATTTGTTGAGCCAGGAACGAATGTTCGAAATAAGCCGAATTGTAGATCCCGGGGGTGAGGATGGCGATATTGGGTTTTATAATTGATTCGGGAATCAGATTTCGAAGCATATCAGCAAGGCGGTTGGAATAATCGTCAACCGGTCGAATCGGCAAGGACTCGAAAACAACCGGGAGAGTTTGCTTCATGACCCTGCGGTTGCCCAATACGTAGGAAACTCCCGAAGGGCAGCGCAGGTTATCTTCCAAAACGTAAAATTGTCCCTTTTCATCCCTGACAAAATCGATACCACTTATGTGACACCAAATTCCTTTCGGTGGGTTCAACCCCTGGCATTCTTTGCGGTAAGCCACAGATGAAAGGATGATTTCCTTGGATATCACCCCGTCTTTTATAATCTTCTGATCATTATAAACATCGTGAATAAACTTGTTGAGTGCGAAAACCCTTTGTTTCACCCCCCGCTCAATCAAGTCCCAGTCACGGGCATTGATGATCCGTGGAATGATGTCGAAGGGAAATATTTTTTCCAACCCTTTTTGATCTCCATAGACCCCAAAAGTAATTCCCATTTGCATGAATGCTGCTTCAGCGGCTTTCTGTCGATTGGCCAGCTCTCTATAGGGAAAGGATTGGATCTGATCAACCAGCTTTTTAACTTCTGCTCTGGGTTGGCCAGGTTTTTCAAAATATTCATCATAGAAATTCCCTGGATTGTAGGACTCAAAATTCATTGGAAAGTCACGATTGGGAAATTAATATAGTTTTCCATCCCGAGAAAACAACTGGCTAATCTAAGTTTGAGTTTTTAAATTATAACCTAATAACATCATGGATTTGATGGCCTCCGGGACGGGGCCAGAGGAAAGTTATTGGCAGCAATTAATCAAGAGTGGCCTATACCTGGCCCATTGGCAAAAAGAAAAGGATCACGATTTCTCGCAACCCCTTGTTTTTATTGGTGGGCCGTCACGGGATCGAACCGTGGACCTACTGATTAAGAGTCATTTTCTCTACCCAAATTTCCAAAAATATACACATGGGTCCCTCGCTACTGCTTAATGGGTCCCATATCGCGTCGGGGGTAAGGCTTAAACGCTAGCCCATATGCTAGCCTGATGAAAAATGGGCTACAGCCTAAACTGTAACCCATTTATTTGACTGGTCGGGATGAGAGGATTTGAACCTCCGGCCCCTTCGTCCCGAACGAAGTGCGCTACCAGGCTGCGCTACATCCCGAATATTTTATTTGTGCCTGATCCGACAGTGGACTCGATTTAACTTTTATCCCACACGTAGCGGTTGACGCTTTCGCTCTGGAACGACGTGTTGGTCACGTTGCGTTCCACGTCCTTGGACTTCCCGCACTTGGGACACTTGACTGTCTTTTCGCCCACCTCGGACATCTTCATTTCCACGACAAAGTCATGCTTGCATTTCTTACAGGTATGATCGTACTGGGGCATAACGTTTCCTCTGAAAATCGGTAAGATTACCTTATTTATATCCTGTTTTCAACTTCCCCGCAAGGCTCGGTGCGTCAACCCCGCCTTTTCCCGGGTTTGACCGCCAGGAACCCGGCAAAATCGAACCACTTAAAAAACACGTCCACCTGGCGGAACCCGGCCTCCGCCAGCAGGTCCCGGTTCTTCTCCGGTTTGAGGGGAATCAGCACCTTTTCCAGCGCCTCCCGCTTCTTGGCGATTTCCAGCTTCGAGTACCCCCGGCTCCGCTTGTAGGCGTGATACTGTTCGATGAACAGATCGTTGAGACCGTTCGACTCCCCCCGCACTTTCTCGATGAGGATCAGGCCGCCGCCGGGGCGGAGTCCTTTATAAATCTTTTTCAACATGGCCGCCCGCCGTTTCGGCGGAATAAATTGCAGAGTGTAGTTCATGATCACCACACTGGCATCGGCCAGCTCGAAACCGCTTTCCAGATCCGCCGCCACCAGCTCGCACCGATTGAGATGACCCTTCAGTTTCCCGCGCGCCTTCTTCAGCATGGCCTCCGAATTGTCGAGTCCCACAAAACGGATTTTTTGCGTTATGGGAATGGCTTTTACGAGGTGACGCAAAAGCGTTCCGGTGGAGCATCCCAGATCGTACACCGCCGAATTTTTCTGCGCGAAGTGCCGGACGAGGTCGATCACCATCTGCTGGCATTCTTTATAGAACGGGATGCTCCGCTCCAGCATATCGTCGAACACCCTCGCCACCGGTTCGTTGAACTCGAATGGGCCAGGCGCCGCGAATTGTTTGAACAGCGTGTCTTTTTTTTTCGGAGCCATATTGAAAAAGAGACCTTTGTATAAGTGTAAAAAAGGGTAGCGTTACAATATTTCTCCTCCTTAGTAAGGGGAGGAATATTTTAGGGCCAGCGTTATGCAAAGGACTCTTTGAAAAAGGTTCACCCAAACGCAATCAGGGCGGCCCGCACGAGCCGCCCTGATTGTTAAAGCGATATTTCAATGTGTAACAAGGGCCGGCGTATTACGGACCCTGGATTTCTCCACCGCCCACCGGACCCGATTTGGTTTTGACCAGCAGCTTGTTGACGGCGTTGACGTAGGCCTCGGCACTGGCTTCCACCGTGTTGACGCCGGTGCTCTTGCCAATCACCTCCCGGTTTTCGTGGAGCACGCGCACGGTGACTTCCCCCTGCGCGTCCTTGCCGCGGGTTTTCGACATCACCTGATAGTCCAGAAGTTTGCAGGTCATCCCGGTGATGCGGTCGATGGCGTTGTACATGGCGTCGATGGGTCCGTCACCCTGACCGGTATCCGTGTGCACTTTACCGTCGCGGCTTTTCAGGGTGACGGTAGCACCCTGAGTGGCGCCGGTTTCAAACGTTCCCTGAACTTTCTCGAGCGAATAAGTATTCAACTCTTCATCGGTGAATTTTCGTTTCTGGATCAGCGCGACAATGTCCTCGTCGAACACTTCCTTCTTCTCGTCGGCAAGTAACTTGAAGTCGGTGAACACGCGGTTAAGTTCTTCCCGCGTCACCTGATACCCCATCGCTTCGATTTTTTTCGACAGCGCGTTGCGGCCCGAGTGTTTGCCCAGCACCAGCTCGGAACTTTCGAGTCCGATGTCCTGCGGATTCATGATCTCGTAGGTGTCCTTCTTTTTGAGGAAACCATCCTGATGCACGCCGGACTCGTGCGCAAACGCGTTCTTGCCGACGATGGCCTTGTTCCTTTGCACGAAGAACCCGGTGAGACTGCTCACCAGCTGACTGCAAGCCATAATATGTTTGGTGTCGATTTTCGTATCGACGCCGAAAAAATCCTTGCGCGTTTTAAGCGCCATGACGATTTCTTCCATCGCCGCGTTACCGGCGCGCTCGCCGATGCCGTTGATGGTGCACTCCACCTGCCGGGCACCCTCCTTGACGGCTTCCAGTGAATTCGCCACCGCCATGCCGAGATCGTTGTGGCAATGCACGCTGATGATCGCCTGATCGATGTTGGGCACGTTCTGTTTCAGCGAACGGATCAATTGTCCGAACTGGGCCGGCACGGAATAACCGACCGTATCGGGAATATTCACCGTACCCGCACCGGCGTCGATCACCGCTTCCACCACTTCGGCAAGAAACTCCGGCTCGGTGCGCGAGGCGTCTTCCGGAGAGAACTCGATGTCGTCGCAGAATTTGCGGCCGAACTTCACCGCGTCCACCGCCATCTGGATGATCTCGTCTTTGCCCTTCTGCAGTTTGTAGTCGCGGTGCAGTTTGGAGGTGGACAGGAAAATGTGGATACGGGGCGACTCCGCCTTTTCGAGTGCGCGCGCCGCTGCCTCGATGTCCTTTTCGAGCGCTCGGGCGAGGCCCGCCACGGTGGCCCCCTGGATCTCCTTCGCGATCTGCTTGACCGATTCGAAATCGCCGGGGGATGCGACCGGAAAGCCCGCCTCAATGATGTCCACCTTCAGTAGAGCCAGCTGGCGCGCGATTTCCAACTTTTCCTTGTTGTTCATGCTGGCGCCGGGGCACTGCTCCCCGTCTCTCAAAGTGGTGTCGAATATAATGAGTCGTTCCGGTTGCATGGTTCGGGTTCGTATCCTCCGTGTTCAAGGTTGGTGTTGCGAGTCGATATCTTCGGCTTTTATCATCTCATAGCTTTCCGTTTTAGAAAAGCCGTCTTGAAACAAATCCGTGCCATAATCCAGGGCTTCCGCGCCGGTGCCCTTGAATGCACCGCCCGGTGGCGGGTGTTTAAGAAATGGCCTGGAATCAGTTGAATGCGCTGACGACTTTAAACCCGGCTTTTTTAATTTTTTCGACGACACCTTTGGTGTCGCATAAATCGAGACGAAAAAAATACACCTGCTTTTTGCCGCCGTCTTTGTAGGGTGCCATACCGACACTGATAATATTCAGGTTTTCCCCGTGGATGATGTTCGAGACTTTTTCGAAATTCTTGGGATTTTTGTCCATCGCCACGTCCACCCGCGAACTGGAATGGAGGATGCCCATCAGGTCGACGAAAATTCCCAGGATATCCATGATGGAAATGATTCCCACCAGCTTATTGCGCTTGATCACCGGCAGGGCACCGATCTTGTATTTGTATATAATCAAAGCCGCATCTTCGATATGGGTTTCCGGCACCACCACCATGGGCTCTTTGGTCATGTAGTCGGAGACTTTCATCCGGGAGGGATTCAGAAGGGCCACCTTGCCCGCCTGGGTTTTGGTCACCTTTCCCATAAAAGCCCCACGGATGTCGCTTTCGGTGATGATCCCCAAAAGGTCCTTGCCGTCCAACACGGGCAGATGCCGGATCGATTTTTCCACCATCAGCTCCTGGGCTTTTTTCAAAGAATCGGATTTCTTTACCGTAAAAAGTTTTTTCGACATGACCTCGCCGACAATCATAAAGTGCCTCCAGATTTTCAGTAACGGTTATTCAATGTAGGGAAAATCTATATCAAAAATCAGTCAAGAAACGTGTGGAAATATTATTTTTAAGACAGGGCATCCTCAAAAATGTCCAGTGGACTGCGAACCCTGCTCTTTACAAAAATTCCTGTCGCAAACCTTTTTACCAGAACGACAATCTAAAATATAGATTTAAAGCAAAATCCAGGGCCGAGGTCCGAAAATAAGGAAAAAAGCCAGTTTATGTAAAATTATGTAATAAAAGTACACCTTTTTATATCATAAATCTAATTAAAAGCTTCGTTTATTTTTTAATTCATTTAGAATTAAGTAGTTACAGATTTGGCACCACATTTGCTCTTTATTTCCTTGCGGAGGAAGGTTTAGACTAGCCTTGATTTTGGCTGGAATCCCGATAAGATTCCAGGATTCCCCAAATTTATCCTGATCCATTATGAAGATTGAAAACTATCCCAAAAAGCAGGGGTTGTATGACCCTGCTCACGAAAAAGAGAACTGTGGTGTCGGTTTTATCGCCCATATGAAGGGGGATAAATCCCACGACATCATCCGGCAGGGGCTGGATTTGCTCAACCGTCTGGAGCACCGGGGGGCCGTAGGGGCCGATCCGTTGACGGGCGATGGCGCCGGGATATTGATCCAGGTGCCCCACCAGCTCTTCCACAGCCAATGTCGGGAAATCGGCATTCAACTGCCGGGTGAGGGTCAATACGGCACCGGACTGGTGTTTCTGCCGCGGGACGAGCGCGGTCGTCAATTGATGGAAATTTTCGAACGCGTGACCACCCAGGAAGGGCTGGAAATGCTCGGCTGGCGCAAGGTTCCGGTCGACAACACCCAGATCGGCGAAACCTCGCGTCAGGTGGAGCCGGACATTCAGCAGATATTCATCGGTTCCGGGGGCATTGAAGATCAGGAACTGTTCGAGCGCAAGCTCTACGTGGTCCGCAAACAGGCCGGGCAGGCCATCCGCGCTTCGGGTCTGGCGGCGCTTTACGAGTCCTACTACATCTGCAGTCTGTCCAGCAAAACCTTCATCTATAAAGGCCAGCTGATGGCGCCGCAGGTCGAGAAATATTTTCTCGACATCCAGGATCCTCTCATGAAATCGGCGCTGGTTCTCGTGCATTCGCGCTACAGCACCAACACCTTCCCTTCATGGGGAAGGGCCCAGCCGATGCGCATGATCGCCCATAACGGAGAGATCAATACTATTCGCGGCAACAAGAACTGGATGGTGGCGCGGGAGGCCATGTTCGAAAGCGGCCTGTTTGACGATGTGAAAAAAATTCTGCCGGTCATTCCGCCCGGCGGGAGCGATTCCGCCGACTTCGATCAGGCACTGGAATTCCTGGTGCAGACCGGACGGTCCCTGCCGCATTCCGTCATGATGATGATTCCCGAACCGTGGAGCGGCCATGAAACCATGAGCGACGACAAGCGCGGGTTCTTTGAATTCCACGCATCGATGATGGAGCCGTGGGACGGCCCGGCGTCCATCACCTTCACTGACGGCGACGTCATCGGCGCGGTCCTGGACCGCAACGGCCTCCGGCCCTCCCGTTACATTGTGACGAGTGACGACCTGGTGGTGATGGCCTCGGAAGTCGGCGTGTTGCCCATCGAGGAATCCCGGATCATCAAGAAGGGCCGCCTCCAGCCGGGCAAGATGTTCTTTGTCGACCTTAAAGAAGGGCGCATTATCGCGGACCAGGAGACCAAATCCCAGTTGGCCAACCGGAAACCCTACACCCAGTGGGTGAAGGACCAGCAGGTGAATATCGAACACCTGCCCGACCCCGGATCGCGTCCCGCAAGGATCCAGGACCCGCTCACCCAGCAGATCGCCTTCGGCTACACCGCCGAGGATTTAAAAATTGTCATGGCCCCCATGATTAGTACCGGGCAGGAAGCCAACGGCTCCATGGGCAACGACGCCCCGCTGGCGGTTCGGTCGGAAAAACCGCAGATGCTGTTCAATTACTTCAAGCAGATGTTTGCGCAGGTGACCAATCCGGCCCTCGATTCCATCCGGGAGGAATTGGTGATGTCGATGGAAATCACCCTGGGGAAAGAGTGCAACCTGTTGTCGGAATCGCCCGAGCACTGCCGCAAACTGAAACTGAAACATCCCCTGCTGACACCGGAGGAATTTCAAAAAATCAAATCGATCGATCAGAGCGATTTGAAATCGGTGACCCTCTCACTGCTGTTTCCGGTGGAAGAAGGGGAAGGCGGCATGGAAAAAGCGCTCGAAAACCTGTGCGTTAGGGCGTCCGAGGCGATTGAAGAGGGTGCGACGATTTTAATTTTGTCGGACCGCGGCATTGATGAAGATCATGCCGCGATTCCCAGCCTGTTGGCGACGGGGGCGGTACATCATCATCTGTTGCGTGAAAGGACTCGGACCCGCGCCGGTCTGGTGGTGGAAACCGGCGAGGCGCGGGAGATGATGCATTTCGCTTTATTGATCGGTTACGGTGCTGGCGGTATTTTCCCCTACTTGGCTTATGAAACCATCGAGCAGATCATCCGCGACGGGAAATATGTCGAAAAGATGGAGTTTGAAAAGGGGGTCGAAAATTTCCTCAAGGCGACGCGCAAGGGGTTGTACAAGATCATTGCGAAGATGGGAATTTCCACCATCCAGAGTTACCGGGGCGCGCAGATTTTCGAAGCGGTCGGCCTCAACGATTCGATGATTTCCTGTTACTTTACCGGAACGCCGTCGCGCATCAGCGGGGTCGAACTGGGTGCGATCGCCCGGGAAACCCTGGCGCGGCACCGCAACGCGTACCAGCGGACGAAAATCATTCGCCCGGCGCTGGAGCCCGGCGGGGAATACCATTGGCGGCGCGGTCACGAAAAACATATGGTGGATCCCAACCTGGTGTCCATGTTGCAGCACTCCACCCAGTCCAATGATTATTCATTGTTTAAGAAATACTCGAAGATCAGCGACGAGCAGAATACCCGCGACTGCACCCTGCGCGGATTGTTCAGGTTTAAAAAACGGGAGCCGGTTCCCCTCGAGGAAGTGGAACCGATCGAAAAGATCACCAAACGATTCTGCACCGGGGCGATGTCGATCGGGTCGATTTCCCGCGAGGCGCATGAAACCCTGGCCATTGCCATGAACCGCCTGGGAGGCAAAAGCAATACGGGTGAAGGCGGTGAAGACCCGGTACGGTATATCCCCGATGCCAACGGCGATTCGCGCCGCAGCAAGATCAAGCAGGTGGCCTCCGGCCGGTTCGGCGTGAGCAGTCATTACCTGGCCAACGCCGACGAGTTGCAGATCAAAATCGCCCAGGGGGCGAAACCGGGGGAGGGCGGGCAGTTGCCGGGCTTTAAGGTGTCCGAATACATTGCCAAGATCAGGCACTCCACACCGGGAGTCGGTTTGATTTCACCACCGCCGCATCACGATATTTATTCGATCGAAGATCTTCAGCAATTGATTTTCGATCTGCACAACTCCAATCCGGAAGCGGACGTCAGCGTCAAGCTGGTGGCCGAGGCGGGAGTCGGCACCATCGCCGCAGGCGTCTCCAAGGCGCGGGCCGAAGGGGTTCTCATCTCCGGTCACGACGGCGGCACCGGCGCGTCTCCGCAGACGTCGATCAAATACGCCGGCCTGCCCTGGGAGTTGGGCCTTTCCGAGACCCAGCAGGTATTGGTGATGAACGATTTGCGCGGGCGCATCCGGGTCCAAGTGGACGGTCAGTTGAAAACCGGACGCGATGTGGTGATCGGCGCCTTGCTCGGGGGCGATGAGTTCGGATTCTCCACCGCGCCCTTGATCACCATGGGATGCATTATGATGCGCAAATGCCACCTCAACACCTGTTCGGTGGGCATAGCGACGCAGGACCCGGAACTGCGCAAGAAATTTTCCGGCAAACCGGAGCATGTGGTGACCTTCTTCCAGTTCGTGGCCCAGGAGGTGCGCGAGTGGATGGCCGAGTTGGGATTCCGTAAATTCAACGAAATGATCGGGCGTGCCGACCTGTTGGAAATGGATGATGCGATCAGCCATTGGAAATCCCAGGGCCTGGATTTTTCGAAAATATTGTTTAAGGCAGATGTGGGTCCGGATGTCGCTACTCACAATGTGTGTAACCAGGATTTAAGCGGGGATATCGGTGAGGGGTGTCTCGACCGCAAACTGATTCAGGAATGTCGGCCGGCGATTGAGCATCAAAAACCCGTTTCGGTGACCACTCCGATCGGTAATGTGAACCGCGCGACCGGCGCCATGCTGAGTTATGAAATTTCGAAACGGTACGGAGAGGAAGGCTTGCCGGAAGACACCATCCGGATCGATTTCAAAGGGTCGGCGGGTCAAAGTTTCGGCGCGTTTCTGGCGCCGGGGGTGACCTTTACCCTGCGCGGTGACGCCAACGATTATATCGGCAAGGGACTTTCCGGCGGTCATCTGGTCGTGTCCCCCCCGGAGGAATGCCCCATCGTGGCTGAAGAGAACATTTTGATCGGCAACGTGGCCCTGTACGGCGCCATTGCCGGCAAAGCCTTTTTCCGGGGCGTGGCCGGGGAACGGTTCGCCGTCCGCAACAGCGGAGCCCATACGGTGGTGGAAGCCGTGGGAGATCACGGGTGTGAATACATGACCGGCGGACGGGTGGTGGTGCTCGGCGAAACGGGCCGCAACTTCGCCGCCGGAATGAGCGGCGGCATCGCCTACGTGCTGGACCGGGACGGGCAGTTTACCATCCATTGCAACCAGAGTATTGTCGATCTTTTACCGGTGGAAGAGGAAGAGGATATCCAAGAACTCCGGAACTTGATCGAAGAACATCGAAAACTGACGGGCAGCACCGTGGCTGAAAAAATTCTGAATGAGTGGGAGGCGACGCTTCCCAAATTCGTCAAAGTGTACCCGACCGATTTCCGCCGGGTGCTGGAAGAACGGAAAAAGAAACAGCAGGTATTGGAAGAGGTGGCTTGATGGGTTCGGTCAAGGGTTTTATGGAATTTGAGAGGGAGACCCCGAAGCCCCGGCCGGTCAGTGAACGGTTGAAGGATAAGAAAGAGGTCTATGAACCGTTCCCGCTGGAAAAATATCAGGAGCAGGGGGCGCGCTGTATGGACTGCGGGGTGCCGTTCTGTCAGAGCGATGTCGGATGCCCGCTGGGCAACGCCATCCCCGACTGGAACGATATGGTGTACCGCAACAAGTGGGAAGAAGCGTTGTCCCTGCTTCTCAGCACCAACAATTTTCCCGAGTTCACCGGGCGTATCTGCCCCGCTCCCTGCGAGGGTGCCTGTGTGCTGGCCATCAACGAACCGGCGGTGACCATTCGCAACATTGAGGAGATCATCGCGGAAAAGGGATTCGAAAACGGCTGGATGCAGCCGAATCCGCCGAAAAAGCGGACGGGTAAAAAGGTAGCGATCGTCGGGTCGGGTCCGGCCGGACTGGCCGCCGCGGATCAGTTGAACCAGGCCGGGCATACCGTGACGGTTTTTGAAAAGGCGGACCGCATCGGCGGACTTTTGATGTATGGCATTCCCGAATTCAAATTGGAAAAACGGATCGTCAAACGCCGAATTGATTTGATGGAAGCGGAAGGGGTGGTGTTCAAACCCAATTCGCATATCGGAGTGAACCTATCCGGCAAAGAACTATTGGATAATTTCGACGCGGTCATCCTGTGTTGCGGTTACGAAAAGCCGCGGGATTTGCCGGTGCCGGGGCGGGAGCTGGACGGTGTTCATTTCGCGATGGATTTTCTTCCTCAGCAGAACAAGCGCAACGAAGGCGACACGGTTCCCGAGGACATCAGCATTACCGCCCAGGATAAAAACGTGCTGATCATCGGCGGTGGCGATACCGGCTCGGACTGTCTGGGGACCTCTCTGCGGCAGGGCGCCAAAAAAGTGTATCTGTTTGAATTGCTGGACGAGCCGCCTGAGGAAAGAAACTCGGATAATCCCTGGCCGCAATGGCCCGCTATCATGTACATCAGTTCGTCTCACGCGGAAGCGCCGGAGCGGGTGACGCGCTACAATATCTCCACCAAAAAGTTCACCGGCGAAAACGGCCGGGTCAAACAGATCCATGCCGTGAAAATCCAATTCGGCGACCCCGATCCTGAAACCGGCCGGCGTCCCATGGAAGAAATTCCGGATTCCGATTTCACGTTGGACGTCGACCTGGTCCTGCTGGCGATGGGGTTCGTTCATCCCGTGCATGAAGGGTTGGTTAAGGAGTTTGGATTGGATTTGGATGGGCGCGGCAACGTGGCTTGCGACGCGAAGAAGATGACCAGTGTGGACGGTGTGTATGTGGCGGGCGACATGACGCGGGGTCAGTCTTTGGTGGTCTGGGCGATTGCCGAGGGCCGCGAAGCCGCCCGGTCGGTGGACGAATCTCTCATGGGCTACACCTTCCTGCCCCACAGCGAGTTTCTTTAAATACCTCTCCGAAAATGCAGGTTTTTCCCAAGCCTGTGGAGGAAATCTCAATATTAAAAATAAGAATAAAAAGGCGGGTTATTTCCCGAGGGAAACGATGAGTTCCACGCGTTTGTGGATGCCCAGTTTTTTGAAGATGCGTTTCAGGTGAAACTTGACGGTGAAAGCGCTGATCGACAGCATTTTGGCGATCTCGTCGTCGTTGTAGCCCTGGGCGGCGAGCTGCACCACTTCTTTTTCCCGCCGGGTGAGTCCGGATTCTTCGATTTTGATGTTTTGCGAAAAGGTGGGTTTGGGGCCGGAGGGGGATTTATTGCCTCTTTTTTCCAGACAGCGATTTACTTTTTCGAACAAATCGTCCCGGTTCACCGGTTTCAATACATAATCATCCAGATGCAACCGGAGGGCTTCGATGGCGGTTTCCATGGACCCGTAACCGGTTAAAATCATAATCGATGTGTTCGGATTCAATTGTTTGATTTCCTTCGAAATCTCCAGGCCGTCCTTCCCCTCCATTTTCAAATCGATGATCACCAGATCGTGCTGGAGTTTTTTGAAACTGTTCAGGCCTTCTTCACCGGAGTTGGCGGTGGTGACTTGATAACCACTCTCCTTAAGATCGTCACTGACCGCTTCTAAAAGAACTTCCTCATCGTCAATCAGCAAAATCGATTGTCCAGTCATTTCAAGGGCTCCGATATTTTCAAATTCAGCCAATGTCACCCCACCCCGATTGAGTAATCCGACATAATATCAAATAAAATTTAATTTAACCTAACAAAAAGTGGTGAATTTGTTAATTAAATTGGAATGAGGGCTGTTGGGAAAGTTTTTATTTCATTAAAATAAATATTTTAGGAGAGGAGCACCCAAATTTAGGTGCTTATGTGATTTTAAAACTGCAAGCGTTGAAAAAATCCTTTCAGTTTTTCTTTGACAGGTTTGCCGTCTATTTCGGCGAGGTCGTGGAGCAGTTCTTTTTGTCTTTTGTTTAATTTTTTCGGAGTTTCGACGACCAGCTGGATGATCTGATCCCCCCGGCCACGGCCGCGGATTTGTGGGATGCCTCCTCCTGAGATGCGATAACGGTTACCGGATTGCGTGCCCGCCGGGATGGAAATGACTTTGGGTTTATGGTCGAGTAAGGGCACTTCGATTTCCGCTCCCAGGGCGGCCTGGGAAAAAGAAATATTCAATTGGCAGTAAATGTCCTGCCCTTCGCGGTGAAAGAATTCATGAGCCTGGACGTGAACAAACACGTACAGGTCCCCGGGCGGCATACCGGGTGCCGCTTCCCCTTCTCCACGAAGGCGCAGTCGGGACCCATCGTCTACCCCTGGGGGGATGTTGACGGAGATTTGTTTTTTGTCGATTTCAACGCCTTCCCCTCGGCAGGTGGTGCAGGGGTCTTTAATGATTTGCCCGGTGCCGTGGCAATGAGGGCAGGGGCTGGCCAGGCTGAAAAACCCCTGGGAACGAACCACCTGTCCGGTACCGCGGCAGGTCCCGCAATGAACCGGCGAGGTGCCGGGTTTGCACCTGGAGCCTTTGCAAGTATGGCAAGGCACATGTTTGCGGACTGCGACGGTTTCTTCGGTTCCGAAAGCGGCCTGTTCGAAAGAGATGGTGACATCGGTGCGCAGATCCGCGCCGCCGTGTTGTCTCCCGCCACCACCGAAAAAATCTCCGAATATGTCGCCGAAGGCGGAAAAGATATCTTCAAAACCTCCGAACCCGCCAGGTCCCTGTCCTTTCAATCCATCGTGTCCAAACTGATCGTAGACCTTGCGCTTTTCCGGATCGCGTAGTACTTCATAGGCCTCGGCGGCTTCTTTGAACCTTTCCTCAGCGCTTTTGTTGTCCGGGTTTTTATCCGGATGGTATTTGAGAGCCATTTGGCGGTAGGATTTTTTCAATTCAGATTCGGAAGCGTTGCGGTCCGCTCCCAGAATTTCGTAATAATCTCGCTTCACCCAGGCTCCTTACGGTTTGAGTTTGGCCACTTTGACTTTGGCGGGTTTGAGTAACCTGTCTTTAAAAAGGTAACCCGCTTCCAGCTCTTCGACAACCCAATTATCCTGATCCGGATCGGCGGTTTCCACGGTCATGTACACTTCGTCGGTCTTGGGATCGAATTTTCGGCCGGAAGTGGAGATGATTTCTACGCCATTTTCCTTGAGCATGCCGAGCCATTGGGAATAAATCATTTCGATTCCCTGTTTCAGGCTTTCATAGTCGGCGGACGATTGCGCGGAATCGATCGCCCGCTTCAGGTTGTCCATGATGGGCACCAGTTTTTTGAAAAAGTCGGCTTGGATTTGTTCGAGGCGGTTTTCGTTTTCCTTGTTCAGGCGGATACGGATTTCGTCGGTTTCCGTGGTTTTGGATTTATAGGCGGCGATATATTCCCGAATCCGTTTGTCCTTCGCTTCGGCTTCCTGTTTCAACTGTTCGACATAAGAGGGCAGGCGTTCGGCAGGTTCGCCGGCCGGGGTTTCTTCTTCATCTTGGAGGACCCAATGGCGCCTGTCGTTGACGGTGAACCGGGGCGTTTCCTGGTTCTCTGTTTCGGTGTCTTTACTTTTTGAATCGCTCATAACCGCACCGCATGCTTGATAAATTTTAAGCGGGGAAGCCAGAAAACAGCTTCCCCGCTCGGGAGAGGTTAGACTCTCTAAGGGAGGTGAGAAACCGGGCAAGCCCGGTTTCTCGATACTAGCCGGAGTGATGTGTTAAGACACCCACCAGCCTTGGCATTCATTTTTTGTTGCTGACGTCTTCAAACTCGGCGTCGACGACATCATCGTCGGGTTTGGCGGAGTCATCTCCGCCTCCACCTTCACCCGATTCAGGGCCGCCTTCCGGTCCGCCTTCCGGTCCGCCTTCGCCGCGGGAGGCATCGGTTTGTGCGTACATCTTTTGAGCCAGGGTATGGGACGCCTGGGTCAGGGTTTCGATCTGGCTTTTGATTTGCTCGACATCGGGGTCTTCACCTTCCAACACCTTTTTGGATTCGGCGATGGCTTCTTCCGCGGTTTTGATGTCTTCCTCGCCCAGCTTCTCTTTGTTTTCCCGGATGGTTTTTTCGGTGCTGTAGATCAGGGAATCGAGCTGGTTGCGGGCATCGACCGATTCGCGCCGTTGCTTGTCGGTTTCGGCGTTGGATTCGGCATCCTTCACCATGTTATCGATTTCGCTGTCACTGAGACCGGTGTTATCGGTAATGGTGATCTTCTGTTCCTTACTAGTTCCCTTGTCCTTAGCGGACACATGGAGGATACCGTTGGCGTCGATGTCGAAAGTGACGTCGACCTGCGGCACGCCCCGGGGCGCTGCGGGAATACCTTCGAGGTGAAATTTACCCAGCGAGCGGTTGTCTTTTGCCATTTCCCGTTCCCCCTGAAGCACGTTGACTTCGACGCTCGGCTGGTTGTCCGATGCGGTGGAGAACGTTTCACTTTTGCGCGTGGGGATGGTGGTATTCCGCTCGATCAGCCGGGTGGTGACTCCGCCCAGGGTTTCGATTCCCAGAGACAGTGGCGTGACGTCCAGCAAGAGGATATCTTTCACGTCTCCGGAAAGGACTCCGGCCTGAACCGCGGCGCCCAGCGCCACCACTTCGTCCGGGTTGACGCCGCGGTGCGGGTCTCTCCGGAACAGATTTTTGACGATTTCCTGGACTTTGGGAATCCGGGTGGAACCTCCCACCAGAACCGCTTCGTGTATCTGGTCCGGTTTCTGGCCCGCGTCCTTGAGCGCTTTCTTACAGGGCTCCTGGGTGCGGTCCAGCAAATCGTCCACCAGGGACTCGAATTTGGCGCGCGATAATTTCATATTGAGATGTTTGGGACCCGTTTGATCGGCGGTGATGAACGGCAGATTAATATCGGTTTCGGTGGTGGAGGACAACTCCATCTTGGCTTTTTCCGCCGCTTCCTTCAATCTTTGCAGAGCCATATTGTCGTTGGACAAATCGATCCCGCTGTCTTTTTTGAATTCGGTGACGATCCAGTTGATGACCCGCTGGTCCAGGTTGTCGCCGCCCAGATGGGTGTCTCCGTTGGTGGCCTTGACCTCGACGACATTGTCCCCGACTTCCAGAATGGAGATGTCAAATGTTCCGCCGCCAAAGTCATAGACGGCGATCATGTGGTCTTTATTTTTGTCCAGGCCGTAGGCGAGCGCGGAGGCGGTCGGCTCGTTGATGATTCGCTTGACTTCCAGACCGGAGATTTTTCCGGCATCCTTGGTGGCCTGTCTCTGGGCGTCGTTAAAATAGGCGGGAACGGTGATGACTGCTTCCGTGACCGTTTCTCCCAGATAGGCTTCGGCGGACTTTTTCAGTTTTTGCAGAATCATGGCGGAAATTTCAGGGGGGCTGTATTGTTTGCCCTGGATTTCAATCCGCACGTCATTTTTTGGGCCTTTAATTACTTTATAGGGTACCATTTTCATTTCTTCGCTGACTTCGCCAAAGGAACGTCCCATGAACCGCTTCACGGAAAAAATGGTATTTTCAGGGTTGGCAATGGCCTGCCGCTTGGCGACCTGGCCCACCAGAATTTCACCTTCCTTGGTGAACGCCACGACGGACGGAGTGGTCTGGTTACCCTCTTCGTTGACGATGACCTTCGGTTCATTTCCTTCCATCACGGCGACCACGGAATTTGTGGTCCCCAAATCGATTCCAATGATCTTTCCCATGGGTGCAAATCCTTTCAAAGTATGCGATATTAATATTAAGTCTTATATTTGAAACGGTTATCGTTGTATGCGTGAGATCGTGCTCTTGGAAATAAATAAAACCGCTCACGGGTCGAGTCAAGGTGGGCCCCGTATTTATTTCAATCAAAATCCATGGGGAAGGGGACGGTCGGATGGCGAAAAAACTATTTAAAATCAATTAGTTAGACTGATCTTGTCGGGGTTTTTGACGAAGCCAAGTCGGAGAGGTTGCTGTGAAAATTAAAAGTTCGGAAAACCATAGAGAATTTTCCCGTGTGGCAATCAAAGTGCAGGCCAATATTCAGGCCAAGGGCCGGGCCATCGTTTCCAGGGACACGCAGGACATCAGCATGAAGGGTTTATTCGTGAAGGGTGAGGCGGACTGGCCGGTCGGGACCGAATGCGAGATTCATCTGCTTCTTGAAGGCCAGGATCCGCCGGTGGACCTGTCGGTAAAGGGCAGGGTCCAGCGGGTGACGGAGGATGGAATGGGACTGCTGTTCACCGAGGTGGGTCTGGAGGCATATGAACACCTTCATAATCTGGTCATGCTGAATACCCACGAACCGGATGAAGTGGAGCAGGAGTTCAAAAACCACAGGGGCCTGAAGAAGAAATAATCTTCTTTTCAGGCCCGTTGTCGGAATATATTGGACTCGCCTTATTTTTTAGGGCGGGGACGGACTATTTTTTATTATTTTGCTGTTCCTGCAACATGACCACCAAAAACTGTAAATTATCGCACTCGAAATTTACGGAGGTTACCATTTCGCTTCGCGGATGGTGAAGATCAT
>SMUZ01041221.1_pt1 | contig 18206 bp, 14 predicted proteins | sample 2456421 | NCBI WGS metagenome assembly SMUZ01 (sample SAMN11095932, study PRJNA526329) | marine sediment metagenome | biome: Marine sediment; feature: Surficial sediment; material: Deep marine sediment; isolation source: Hadal surficial sediment | place: Pacific Ocean | collected 2014-11 | depth... | reverse complement strand
CTGGCTCACTGTGCTCCCCGCTCTATCGGTACGCTCAGCACCTGGTCGACTTGCTGTTTGAACGCCGCGTGGAATCGCTCCCGGGAGAATCGGACCGCGTGCTGCCGGATAGCGGTGGCGTCGAACCGAACACGCCGCACCCGGTCGATCGCCGCGGCGAAGGCGGTGTCAGTGGGTTCTGCCACGAGGATACCGGTGCTGCCGTCGATGACCGTTTCGCAGGCTCCCCCCTCTGCCAGGGCGATGACCGGGCGTCCGCACGCCTGCGCCTCGACCGGGACGATCCCGAAGTCCTCGATCCCCGGCAGCAAGACAGCCGCGGCGTCCTGATACGCCGTTCGAACCTGCTCGTCGGAGAGGGAGCCGAGGAACTCGACGCTCGGCCCGGCCGTTTCACGCAACCGGGCCAGCTCTGGGCCACGTCCCACGATCCGCAGCGGAGCTCCGGCCAGCGCGCAGGCACGGATCGCCAGATCGACGCGCTTGTAGGGCACCAGAGCCGACACGATGAGGAGAGACGCACCCGGTGGCTTTCCGCTCGGTCTGAAGAGCGCCGTGTCCACGGGCGGATACACGACGCTGGCGCCACGATTATAGTATCGGCGTATTCTCGCCGCAACATACTGGGAAATGGCGACATAGCGGCTGACCCGCCCGGCTGTGGCGACGTCCCACCGGGCCATCGCGCTCAGGCCCCATCGGAACATCCGGCTCGCGGCGGCGCCCACCCGGTCCGGTCCGAAATAGGCATCGAACTGGTCCCAGGCGTAGCGCATCGGGGTGAAGCAGTAGCACAGATGCGGGGTGCGGCCGGGTGGCACCACCGATTTGGCAGCGCAATGACTCGTGCTGATGACCAGGTCGAAGTCGTCGAGGTCGAACTGCTCGACCGCCGCCGGAAACAGCGGGAGCAACGGGCGGTAGTAACGATGCGATCCCGGCAACCGCTGGATGAACGACGTGCGCACGGGGCGAGCCTCGATCGTCCCCGACACCGCGCCCGGGATATGGAGCAGCGCGAAGCGCGTGGCGTCGGGAAACAGTTCGCAGATCGCCTCGAGCACCTTCTCGCCGCCGCGCATGCCGGTCAGCCAGTCGTGCACGAGTGCCACACGGCGCGGCGTGGTCGCGGGCACGGGATCCGGGGCCGGCGTCATGGCTGTGCGGCCACCTGTCGGTAGATCGTGAGGACCCGCTTGACCGACGCTTCCCAGGAAAAGCTGGCTGCGCGGGCACGACCCCGCCTGATGAGCCGTTCGCGTATCGAGCTGTCGGACAGGATCTGTCGCATGCCGTCCGCGATCGATTCCGGGTCGTAGGGGTCGACCAGCAGCGCGGCGTCAGCGACGACCTCAGGGAGCGACGAGACGTTCGAGGTGAGCACCGGGGTTCCGCTGGCCATCGCCTCGAGGGGCGGCAGACCGAACCCTTCATAGAGGGACGGAAACACGAAGGCATCGGCCAGATGGTAGAGGGTCGCCAGGGTGTCGGTGCTGAGAAAGCCGAGAAACCGCACGTGCTGGTGCAGGTTGTACCGATGCACCGCGCGGCGCAGGGTGGCGTATCGCGAGATCTCGCTGCCGGTGATCAGCAACCTGATCTCGCCGAAGCCGTCCTGCCGCAGCCGAGCGAATGCGTCGATGAGCCGTTCGAGGTTCTTGTGCGGTTTGACGTTGCCGGCGTAGAGCAGGAAACGGTCGTGCAGCTGATAGCGCTCGCGGACCCGTGTCATCTGGGTCTCGTCGGGCGGGTGGCTGAATCGGTCATCGATCGCGTTATAGATGACGTCAACTTTGTCCGACGGGATCGAAAAGAACCGCAGGATGTCGCGCTTGGAGGACTCGGACACCGTCAAGATGCGCGCCGAGCGGTTGGCGGCGAGCCAGAAGGCGACCCGCGCGTAGGTGTGCGCGAGACGTCCGGGGAGATACTCCGGAAACATCAGGTGGATGCAGTCGTGGATCGTGACGATCGATCGGCACGGGGTGAGCGCCGGCAGCACGTAGTGCGGCGCATGAAAAAGATCCGCCCGGGCACGGACGAGATCGTACGGTACGGTGAACTGCTCGGCCACCGAGTAGTTGGCCGAGCGGTCGGGCATCGGGCGAAAATTGCGGCCCAGCTGTTCGATGCGCTCGCAGTCCTCGCGCCGGCACAGCAGGACATATTCGGACTCCTGGTCCAAACGGGCGAGCCAGTGCACGAGATTCCGGACATAGGTGCCGACACCGAAGTCGTGCAACTTCCGGACATCGATCGCGATCCGCATCCACACGATCTTAGTCCGGATGACCGTCACGCCCTGGGTCATCCACCCCCGGGGCAACGAAGTCAGGAGACAAGAGACAAGAGAAGCCGGTAGGCGTCGCCAGCCTCTATTCCCCCGCGGGCAGCGTGCCGCGCACGCGGAGATATGCCCGGAGGACCGGGTGCCATGCGGGATGGTGCTTCCGGTAGAAGGCAAGGTGGCTCCGACGAGAGGCCGTCGCCGCGCTCGCCGGCGCGCTCTGCCAGGAACGGCCCCGGTGGTGCACGACCTCGACGGCCGGGGTATAGAGGACGTGCCGCCCAAAGCCGCGCACCGTGGCACAGAAGTCGACGTCCTCGCCATACAGGAAGAACCGTTCGTCGAGCAATCCCGCCGCCTCTGCCGCCGCCCGGCGGACGAGGAGACAGGCGCCGCTGACCCAGTCGACGCGCCGTTCGGTACGGGCACGACGCTCGACCAGCGATGCAAGCAGCGGCGTCCGTCTGGCGTGTCCGCGGACCAGACACGTCTGCCATAGCTCCGCGAATGGCGAGATCATCGATCCGAACGAGACTTCCAGCGCACCGTGCGCATCCACCAGGCGGGGGCCGACGATCGCCACGTCTGGTCGCGAGAGGAGGATCTCGACCAGTCGGTCGATGGCACCCGGAGGCGGCAGCGTGTCGCTGTTGAGCAGCAGCACGAGTTGGCTCGCGGTCGCGCGGATCCCCAGGTTGGTCGCCCGGGCGAACCCGAGGTTGTCGCCTGCGTCGATCACGGTGACAGTCGGCCGGCGCGCCCGGGCGACCTCCGCGCTGCCGTCCGAAGACGCGTTGTCCACCACGACGATCTCGTGCCGGGTGGTCGGTTGAGGCTCGGCGAGCGATGCGAGGCAGGCCTCGAGATCGGTGCGGGCGTTATAGCTCACGATAACGATCACGAGGTCGGTCATGGCTGGCGCCCGGCGCGGTCGAGGATTGTCAGGGTCTCCGCAGCCGCCCGCTCCCAGGTGAACCGGGGAAGCCGTGTGGCGGCGCTGGCGAGCAGGGCCGCGCGCGCCTCTGCGTTCTCGAGCAACGCGGTGATGGCGCCTGCAATGTCTGTGATGTCGCCAACGTCCACCCGTCGCGCAGCATCGAGATAGAGCTCGCGGGCGACCGGTGTGTCACCGACAACCGTGGGCACGCCAGCGGCCATCGCCTCGAGGGGGGGCAACCCGAAGCCCTCGTACTCGGACAGGAACACAAAGACCATGGCGCGGGCATAGAGCGCCGCCAGCTCGGTGTCATCGACGTAGGCGCGGACGGCGACGCGGTCGGCGATGCCGGCCGCAGCCGCCAGCCTGGCGGGGTCCTCGCGTGGGTGGCTGCGGTTGTCGCCGACCAGGACCAGGCGCGCAGCCGGCACCCGTACGACCACGCGGGCGAACGCCTGGATGAGCGCCGGAATGTGTCGGCGGTTGAAGATCGAACCGACGAAGAGGACGAGTGGTTCGCGAGTGAGAACGGTGTCCCGGATGGGGCGGTGGATGCCTGACCAGACCACTGAGACCCGCGCCGGCGAGAGACGGAAGTGGGCAACTACTTCGTCGCGGGTGAAGCCGGACACCGCGATGACCCGGGCGGCGCGTCGCGCGGCGTGTCGCGTGAACCACCGCCGGCGGAGACCGTCGCGCCAGGAAAACCATTCCGGATGCGTCTCGAAACTGATGTCGTGAATCGTCAGCACGACCGGGACGCGAATCCTCAGGGGCGCGGAGTAGGCCGGGGCGAAGAACACATCTGGCGGGTCGTCGCTGAGGGCCGCCGCCAGGCGGGTCTGTTCCCACCAGCTATCACCCTCCCCGGGGATCGCCCGGTAGCTGAAGGGGCCGGGCGGCGCGGTGTCGAACGGTGGCCCCAGCACCGACGGGTCCAGACCCGGTGCGTGCGCGTACAGCACGAATCGGTGCGGTCCCCTGGACGGGAGACCCTGCCAGACTGCGCAGAGGTCCGCCAGATAGCGGCCCACACCGGTGCGCCGGCCCAGCAGCTCACGCGCGTCAATCCCGATGCGCATCGACTGTCTTTCCAAAGGGCCCGGTCAAGGATAACGTCACATTTCTGGCCGCCGATCCATCCCGTCTGGCGGCGTTCCTCGTCGGTCGAATACTGCCTGTATGCTCCCTCCTCGCGCCTTGCCACCCGGGCGCCTCGACGCCCAAACAATGCGACCTTATCCTTGACCGGACCCTACCCGCGCCCGCCGGCGCTCGATGGCCTGGGCATAGGCGCCAGTCAACGCGTCGGCCGACGCACGCCAGGTGAACTGGCGTGCCCGGGCACGGCCCTCCACCGACAGCCGGTCACGCAACCGGTCGTCGCTCAGCACCCGCTCGATCGCGGCAGCCAGCGCGGACACATCGAGTGGATCGACGAGCAGGCCCGCGTCACCGACCACCTCCGGCAGCGCACCGCGCGCGGCCACGATGACCGGGACCCCGACCGTCATGGCTTCGAGCGCCGGGATCCCGAAACCCTCGTCGAGCGACGGCAGCACGAGCAGGACCGCCTCGTCGTACAACGTCCGCAGGTGCTGCTCATCGACATAGCCCTCGTGCCGAACGTGCCCGGCCAGCGGCGGGCGGGTAAGACGGGCAAGCGTCTGCCTGGACTCTGGCGTCGACTGGCCGGCGAGCACCAAGGGGGGGGCGTCCGGTCGGCGCTCTCGCACCTGCGCGTACGCCGTGAGCAGCCGGTCGACGTTCTTGCGGGGGGCGATGGTGCCGACAAACAGGAGGTGTCCCGTGGCAGGCGGTCTGGTGCGTGCGGGCCAGTCGGGAGCGCCGTTGGGACAGACGACAATCCGGTCGCGTGGGATGTCGAGTCTCCGGGCCACCTCGTCGCCGGTGTGCGCCGACGGCACGACGACGCCGTCCGCCCGGTGCGCGTGGGCACGCGCGAGCACCGGATAGTCGCGTCGGATTTCCCGGGCGCCACGTTCGGGATGGCGGAGAAAGTCGACGTCGTGAATGGTGATCAGGCGCGCGGCGCGCCGGGCCGGGATCAGCAGCGGCGAGGGCGAGTGCACGACATCGAACGTGCCGGAGGCCAGGGATTCGACGGCAGGCCACTCGGCGTGGTGCCAGAGCCAGTTCAGTAGCCGGACCGGCACACGGCGGTCGACTCCGTTGACACGCGCCGGGAGGGCCGCACGCAACCGGTGCTTCCAGGAGCTGCTGAAGACCGTAATCTCCAGAGCCTCGGCTCCCTGGCGCTCGGCGAGTGCCTCGACCAGTCGGGTCACCCAGAGCCCCACCCCAGTTCGATGGCGTAGCGCGGGGCGGTAGTCGATGAGAATCCGCACGATTCCTGGGGCGATGCGTCCCGTCGGGGCGGTCCGTGGTGGCCGGCGTCAGCTCCTCCCGGTGGCCTCGGTCGAGGAAGGTGTCGTTCTTGCTCGTGGTCGGAAGAGCGGCTTCGCTAGGGGGGCATGAGGCATCCTAGCACACGTACCGCGCCTGGCGAAAAGCCGTCTAAAATCACGCAACTCCTTGTACATCAACATCTTGACAGCTTCATCTGGCGGGTGTTACGGTTAGAGGTTTTTGGGAATCTGGTCTGTGGCGGCCTCGGCTGACAGCACGCCACTTGGCATTCACCCTGGTCATCACCCCGGCCCTCTCCCCGCAGGAACGGGAGACGTCGCAGCGGGTGTTTCAGAAAACTGCTAGCGCATGAAGATCGCGGTCGTTGGCACCGGGTACGTCGGTCTGGTCGTTGGTGCCTGTCTGGCGGAGACCGGCAACGACGTGGTGTGTGTCGATGTCGACGAGCGCAAGATTCGTGGCCTGCGTCGCGGACGGGTGCCGATCTACGAGCCGGGTCTCGATGAGCTGGTGCAGCGGAATCAGACCGAGAAGCGGCTCGTCTTCAGCACGGCGCTGTCGCGCGCCACGCGGGACTCCGAGGTCATCTTCATCGCCGTGGGAACCCCACCCGGCGAGGACGGTTCGGCGGATGTGCAACACGTCCTGACGGCCACCCGTCAGCTGGCGCGCGCCATAACCGGCTACACGGTGGTCGCCATCAAGAGCACGGTGCCGGTGGGCACGGCCGAGCGGGTGCGGGATGTCATCAGACATGAGACGCGCCACCCGTTCAGCGTCGTCAGCAACCCTGAGTTCCTGAAGCAGGGCTCCGCGGTGGAGGACTTCCTGAAGCCGGACCGTGTGGTGATCGGTGCGGACGACACTCGCGCGCGGGAGCTGATGCGGGCGCTGTACGCGCCCTTCACGCGCACCGGCGCGCCGATCGTGACCATGGACTGCGCCAGCGCCGAGCTGAGCAAGTATGCCGCCAATGCCATGCTGGCGACACGCGTCTCGTTCATGAACGAGATCGCCAACGTGTGCGAGCACTTTGGCGCCAACGTTGACGACGTCCGGCGTGTCGTGGCCTCAGACCGCCGGATCGGCCCATCCTTTCTGTTTCCTGGCATCGGCTATGGCGGCAGCTGTTTTCCGAAGGACGTGCAAGCGTTGGTGCAGTCGGCACGCAAGGATGGCTACAGGTTTCGGATCCTCGAAGCGGTGGAGGCGGTGAACAGCTCGCAGAAGCGGCGGCTGTTCGAGAAGATGCTGGAGGTGCTCGGGTCCCTCGACGGGAAGCAGATCGCAATCTGGGGACTCTCGTTCAAACCGCGCACGGATGACATGCGGGAGGCGCCTTCGATCACAATGATCGAGGCGCTGCTCGAGGCGGGGGCGACGGTGGTGGCCTACGACCCCCAGGCACATCGGTCGGCGCGCGCGATCTTCGGGTCGCGTATCACGCTGGCCGGCCGCAGCTACGACGCGTTGAAGGGGGCGGATGCGCTTGGGATCCTCACCGAGTGGAATGAATTTCGCGAGCCCGACTTTTCCCGGATGCGGTCCCTGATGCGCGCTCCCGTCATCTTTGACGGGCGGAATCTGTTCGATGTGGCGCAGATGCGCGACAACGGATTCACCTACTACTCAATCGGACGATGACGTGAGCACGGTGCTGGTCACCGGAGGGGCCGGCTACATCGGCAGTCACGCGGTGCAGGCGTTGCGGGCGGCCGACCACACGGTCGTGGTCTTCGACAATCTGTCGGCGGGGCACGCCGCGGCTGTCGGAGACGCCACTTTGGTCGAGGGCGACGTGCGGGATACCGCGCTGGTGGAGAGCACGTTGCGTCGCCACGCGGTGACGGCCGTGATGCACTTCGCGGCGCTGCTGTCGGTCGGCGAGTCTGTACGCCAGCCGGCGCGCTACTACGATCACAACGTGCGTGGGTCGCTCTCGGTGCTCGACGCGATGCTGGCGGCGGGCGTGCGCCGGTTCGTGCTGTCGTCGACCTGCGCCGTCTACGGCGACCCCGTCACCACGCCGATCGACGAGGACCACCCGACCAACCCGATCAACGCCTACGGCGAATCGAAACTGGTGGTCGAGCGTGCGCTGGGGCACTACGGGCGCGCGTATGGGCTGCGGACCATCGCACTGCGCTACTTTAATGCGGCCGGTGCCGACCCGGAGGGGCGAATCGGCGAGGACCACGACCCGGAGATCCATCTGATCCCGCGCGCGATCGCGGCGGCCTCGGGAGGTGCCCAGCTGCAGGTGTTCGGAGACGACTATCCCACGGCGGATGGCACCTGCGAACGCGACTATGTGCACGTGTCGGATCTGGCACACGCTCATCTGCGGGCGATCGAGGCTCTGGATACGGGGGCGGCAACGCGGGTCTACAATTTAGGCACGGGGCGTCCCCATTCGGTGCGCGAGGTTGTCCGAGCGGTCGAGCGCGTCACGGGGAGACCGGTCCCGATCGAGGCGGCGCCGCGGCGTGCCGGCGACCCAGCGGTGCTCTACGCAACGGCCGAGCGGATCGGTCGTGAGCTCGGCTGGCAACCGGCGTATGTGGATCTCGACGAGGTGGTCGAGACTGCCTGGGGTTGGCATGCCGCGCATCCCCAGGGCTTCGAGGAGTAGCTCCTGAACCCACTGCTGCGACTTCTCCGCTATGTTGTGCCGCATCGGGCACGGGTGCTGGCGGCGCTGCCCGCCATGGCGCTCTATGCCTTGGCGTCGGGCGGCCTCGCGTGGCTCATCCAGCCAATCTTCGACCAGGTGCTGCCGCAGGGGGACCAGGTAGGGCTCATCTGCGGCGCGATCGTGGGGCTCTATGTCGTCAAGGGCGGGAGCTCATACTTCTCCGTCTACCTCATGGCAGACGCCGGGCAGCTTCTGGTGCGCGACCTCCGATCGGCGCTGTTCGCGCACATCCTCGGACAGTCGACGGCGTTCTTCGGTGGCCGCGCGACGGGCCGTCTGCTGTCGCGTATCACGAACGACGTCAGTCGGGTACAGCAGGTGGTGTCGGAGACCTGCGGAGACCTGCTGCGCGAGTCGCTGTTGCTCGTCACCTACGCAGGCTTGCTGTTGTATCTCGACGCACGGTTGGCGCTGGTGTGCATCACCGGCGCGCCGCTGGTGGTCTATCCACTCGTGCGGCTTGGCCAGCGGGTGCGCCGGACGACGCGCCGCAGCCAGGAGCAGCTCGAGCAGCTCTCGCATCTGACGGTGGAGGCGTTCACGGGGCACCGGGTCGTCCAGGCGTTTCAGGCCGAGGCGTTCGAGCACCGGAAGTTCCACCGGGCCTCGGAGCGGTTGTATCGGACGAATATGAAGGTGACGAGCACGCTTTCCGCCTTGCCACCGCTCATGGAGCTGCTGGGCGGGCTCGGTATCGCCGCGGTGCTCTGGTACGGCAGCCGTGAGATTGCGGCGGCCGACCTGAGCCCCGGACAGTTCACCTCCTTCATGGCGGCGTTGCTGCTGATGTATGGTCCGGTGAAGAAGCTGAGCCGGGTCAACGCCAACATCCAGCAGGCGCTGGCGGCGGCCGAGCGCATCTTCGAAACGCTGGACACACACACTGAAACGGAGGATCGCCCGGGTGCCCGGGTGCTGGCGCCGATCGGTGCCGGGATCGAGTTTCGTGACGTCACCTTCCAGTATCACGACGACACCACACCGGTCCTGCGCGGCGTCTCCTTCACGGTGCGGGCAGGGCAGGTGGCAGCGGTGGTCGGGCTCAGCGGAGCCGGGAAGACGACCCTCGTCAATCTGGTGCCGCGGTTCCACGACGTCACGGGGGGCGCCATCCTGATCGACGGCGTCGATGTGCGGGATGTTACCCTGCGGTCGCTGCGGGGGGCGATCGGGATGGTGACACAGGACACCATCCTGTTCGACGCGTCGATCGCCGACAACATCGCATACGGGGATCAGGCCGCGAGCCGCAAGTCGATCGAGGCGGTGGCGCGGGCGGCGCACGCACACGAATTCATCGTCGAGCTGCCGGATGGCTACGACACGTCGATCGGCGAACGCGGTCAGCGGTTGTCCGGTGGCCAGCGGCAGCGGCTGACCATCGCCCGAGCGCTGCTGAAGAATTCCCCGATCCTGATTCTCGACGAGGCGACCTCGGCGCTCGATGCAGAGTCGGAGCTGCTCGTGCAGGATGCCCTCGGGAAGTTGTTGCTCAACCGGACGGCCTTCGTGATCGCGCACCGGCTGTCGACGATCAGGCGGGCCGATGCCATCATCGTCTTGGACGGAGGGCGGGTGGTCGAGATCGGGCGGCACGCCGAGTTGTTGGCGAGGCCGAACAGCACCTACTCGAGGCTCTACGCGAGCCAGGTCTTCGGGAGTGGCGCCGAGCATGACGTGACACCGGAGCATGACGTGACACCGAAGATTGACGGGGCCGAGCATCCAGGCGCCCCGGTGGCCGGTGGAAAAAGCGGGGTGGACGGGCGACAGTAGACGTCGTCTGTGGACGACAGCGCGATAGATGACACACGGTGTCGGTCGCCTCGGGAAGATGGGGAGTCCCCGCGTAGCGGGGCTGTGAGACAGGTCCCCTGGCGATGTTGCGGCGATCGTTGTCTCGTCGGTTCGAGGCGCAGCTTCGCGAGCAGCCCGTGGCGAACCCCGCGTCGCACCGCGACGGGCGATGCGCCAGACTGACAGGGCGCGACGAGGGAGCAGCCCGGCAGTAGTCGACCGACGAGACACGTCGTCAGACGGGATGCAGCGCCTGTCGCATGCAGCGGAGCTGTCACCGCGGGTTGTTAGGCCAACATGATCAAGTCGATGACCGGGTTTGCCTCGGTGAGCCGCGTGCACGAGCTGGCGACCATCGGCGTGACCGTACGGAGCGTCAACCACCGGTATCTCGACGTGCAGGTCCGCGTGTCGCAGCTGCTGGCGGCGCAGGAGACGGAGCTGCGCGGGCTGGTGCAGCGGTGGGTGGCGCGTGGTCGCGTCGAGCTGACGGTGACGAGCCGTCTCACGACACCGCCGATGGTCGAAGTCGCGCTGAACGAACCGCTGGTCGAGGCCCTGTCGTCCGCCGTCACGCAGGCGCATGAACGGGGACTGGCGACCGGCGACCTGACCTCGAGCGACCTGTTGCGGTTCCCGCAGGCGGTCATCGTGCGGGAGCGGGAGACCGATGAGGCGAGTCTGGTGTCGATTCAGCGGGCGGTGGCGGAGACGGTCGACAGCGCTCTGTCCGAGCTGGACGAGATGCGCACCCGCGAGGGGGAGTATCTGCGCGCGGATCTGGACACCAAGCGCGCGACCGTCGCGGACCTGGTGGAGCGGTTGGCGACGTCGGCCGAGTCCGGTGAGGCGGGCCTGGTCGCGCGATTGACGGCGCGGGTCGAGGAGTTACGCGCACAGAGCCAGGTCGACGAGACGGCGGTGGCGCAGGAAGTGGTCCGGTTTGCTGCGCGGTCGGACGTGAGCGAGGAGCTCACCCGGTTGCGCGGGCATCTGGCGCACTGGTCGGCGCTGACGGCGTCACCGGAGCCGTGTGGCCGGAAGCTCGACTTCCTGCTACAAGAAATGAACCGCGAGGTGAATACCCTGGGTGCGAAGATCGAAGGTGCGGGGGCGAGTGTGCTGATCGTGGCGGCGAAGGCGGAGCTCGAGAAACTGCGGGAGCAGACCCAGAACGTGGAATGAGGGTCCGGGTCAGAATAGGTTCACATTTTTGGGCGTCGAGGCGCCCGGCTGGCAAGGCGCGAGGAGGGAGCATACGGGCAGTATTCGACCGACGAGCAACGCAGCCAGACGGGATGGATCGGCGGCCAAGAATGTGAAGTTGTTCTTGCCCTGACCCGAAGGCTGCCACCTTCAGGTGCGGTCGTACACGGCGGTCAGCGTGAAGCCCCTGTCATCAGGCGGGGGGAACGGGGCGAGCGGAGTGCAGAGGAAGGGGAGTCTGTTCGTGGTCTCGGCGCCTTCGGGCACTGGCAAGACGACGCTCGTGAAGACGTTGATTCCACGGGTGCCCGGTCTCGAGATGTCCAGGTCCTACACGTCGAGACCGCCGCGCCCGGGGGAGCGGGACGGCGTGGAGTATCATTTCATCAGTCGTGATCGCTTCGAGTCGATGCGGGACGTCGGCGCGTTCCTCGAATGGGCCGACGTCTTCGGGTGCCTCTACGGCACGAGCGCGATCGACACCCGCCGACACCTCGACGCGGGGCGGGACCTGGTGTTGGTCATCGATGTCCAGGGTGCCAGCCAGATACGACGGCTCGATGGCGGCGCGGTCGGCATTTTCGTGCTGCCGCCGTCGTCGGCCGTGCTCGAGGCACGGTTGCGGCAACGCAACCGGGACCATCTCACAGAAGAGGAACTACGGCGTCGGCTGGCGATGGCCAGGCGCGAGGTCGAGCGGCTGGCGGACTACGACTACGTGGTCGTCAACGACGCGATTGACGACTGCGTCGAGCAGCTGCGTTGCATCGTGCTTGCGGAGCGGGCGTCAATGCGCGTGGCCGGACCGGCGGGCAAGGCCATCGCCAGGGCGATTCGAGACGCCGGCTAGGCGCGTCGAGGATCAGCGTCGCGAAGATCTGTGACGCCTGGACGACATTGTGGCACTGATTGCGCTCGGGGTGACCGGTGGTATCGGCGCCTACAAGGCGGTCGAGATCGTGCGCGGGCTGCAGGATGCCGGCCACGATGTCGTCGCGATCATGACGCCCTCGGCCCGCCAGTTCGTCGGGCCGGTGACGTTCGAGGCGATCACGAGACGCCGGGTCATCACGGACCAGTTCGCCCCTGGCGCCAACGTCGACATCGAGCATATCGCTCTCGCGTCTGACATCGAGGCGCTGGTGGTGGCGCCGGCAACGGCGAACACCATCGGGAAGCTCGCGCACGGGATTGCCGATGACTTTCTGACGACACTGTATCTGGCAACCCGCGCGCCGGTGGTGGTGGTGCCGGCGATGAACACGAACATGTTCACGCATGACGCGGTGGTGCGGAACCTCGCGACGCTGCGCGATCGCGGCGTGCACGTGGTGGGGCCTGGCAAGGGGTATCTCGCCTGCGGGTGGATCGGGCAGGGGCGGTTGGCCGAGCCGGCCGAAGTGATCGCTGCCGTCCGACGCGTGCTGCGTCCCGCCGGCGACTTCGTGGGCCGGTGTCTGGTGGTGACGGCAGGGCCGACCTACGAGGATCTGGACCCGGTGCGGTACGTCGGGAACCGGTCGAGCGGGCGGATGGGACTGGCGATTGCCGCCGAGGCGGTGGGCCGGGGTGCGCGGGTCGTTCTCGTACTCGGTCCGGTCGGCCTGGAGCCGCCGCATGGGGCCGAGGTGGTGCGTGTGCGCAGCGCCGCCGAGATGCGGACGGCGGTCATGGAACATACCGAGGAGGCGGATGCCGTGATCATGGCTGCGGCGGTCGCGGACTACACGGTGCGCGGGGGCGCCCGGCCAGACAAACTTGACAAGGACCGGGAGACCCTCACCGTGACCCTGACCCGGACCATCGACATTCTGGCTGAGCTTGGCCGGTGGCGGGGTGAACGGACCCGGCCGGTGCTGGTCGGGTTTGCGGCCGAGACGCACGATGTCGTGGCACGTGCGAAGACCAAACTGGTCGCCAAGCGAGTGGACTTGATGGTCGCGAACGACGTGTCGCGGACCGATGCCGGATTCGACGTGGAGACGAATCGAGCGACGCTCGTCGAGACGGCGGGCACCACGGACCTGCCGCTGCAGCCGAAGCGGGAGCTGGCGCGCGTCATCCTCGATCGGGTCGGAGCGCTGCTTGGTGGTTCCGTGCGTCATCGCGATGAGGCACCGAGGACCGCTGATTGAATGCCGCGGCCGGCCACTGCTCGGCGCGACGACCGAACATATCAGGCAAGATGTGAGGGAAGAGCACTCCGCCTCCGCGAAAGCTTCGGCGAGACCTGGCCATAGCTCGGGCGCAGGTCGGGCCGGGCGGCGATTGGCGGCAATGTCGATGACCCGTCGTGAACAGCTGACGGAGCACCTGAGCTTCTTCAAGGAGCTCGGGGTTGACGGTGTGAGCCGGGACCCGATCTGGCGTGTCCGTGCGGTCGCGACGCCGTGCTCCGCATTGCCGACGGCGCCCGGTCCGGACCGCGAGGCGACCCCGGACACCCTGAACGAGATCAGAAGCGACCTTGGCGAGTGCACACGCTGCAAGCTCCACGCGGGACGGACGACGCTGGTGTTCGGGGTCGGCAACCCCGATGCGGACCTGGTCTTCGTGGGCGAGGCGCCCGGACGGGACGAGGACCGGGAGGGCGAGCCGTTCGTCGGTCGGGCCGGGCAGCTGCTGACGAAGATCATCGCGTCGATCGGGCTGACGCGCGAGCAGGTCTACATCGCGAACGTCATCAAGTGCCGGCCGCCCAACAACCGAAACCCGGAGCTCGACGAGGTGCACACCTGCGAACCGTTCCTGTTCCGCCAGATCGACGTGATCCGGCCGAAGGTCGTCGTGGCGCTCGGGGCGTTCGCCATCCACACGCTGCTCGGTACCGATCAAGCGATTTCGCGGCTGCGCGGGCACGTGTACGCGTTTCGCGGCGCCAAGCTCGTACCGACGTTCCATCCCGCCTTTCTCCTGCGAAGCCCGGAACGCAAACGGGACGTCTGGGAGGACATGAAGACCGTGCGTGCCTTGTTGGAGAGCCGCTGAAGGACACGCACCGGTGTCTCGTTCTCCGGTTCGCCCAGCGCGGAGCGCATCCTGACGGTACCGACGGGAGCGAGGGCCAGGGTGAGGGCCACCCCCACATCTCTCGATCGGTGCATACTGCCGGCGCGCGCCGGGCACATCCCTGATGTCTCGCGTCGTTTCGGTTGCCGTTCCGGTGCCCGCACTCGATCTGCTCAGCTACGCGGTCCCCGAGGACCTGCCGCTCCCCCAGATCGGTGCCCGGGTGCTGGTGCCGCTGGGGACCAGGGTGGTGACCGGCTGTGTGGTCAGGCAGACGGCTGACCCGGCGGTGACCAGGCTGAAGCCGCTGGTCGACGTCCTCGACCCGGAACCGATGCTTCCGGCCGAGGTGGTGGACCTCGCGCTCTGGGTCAGCGAGTACTACGCGTGTGGGCCCGGCGAGGCGATCGCTGCGGCGATGCCCCCGCGGGCGTGGGTGGTGAGCGAACCCCAGGCGCGGATTACCGACGCCGGGCGTGCCGCGCTCGGTGAGCAGCCGGGCGCATCTCGTCGGACAGTGCTCGAATTACTGGTCGACGGCACCGCCCGCCCGGTGGCGCAGCTGGGGCGCCTGGTCGCCGCGCGGCGCGGGCGATCACGACGTGGCGCCGGGGGGCTGCATGCGCTGCTTGGGGCGATGGCTCGCGACGGGCTGGTGACCCTGGCGCAGCCGCTCAGGGGGACCGCCAGTGCGTTCAAGTCGATTCGCGTGGCGCGGCTCACGGCGCACGGACGGGCACTGCTCGAGGACGGGACGTCGCTGGGCGTACGACAGCGCGAAGCGCTCGAGTTGCTACAAGGGACGCCGGCGGGCGTGACGGTGCCGGCGCTGACGCGACGCGGGATCCCAGGCGAGACCGTGAGGCGGCTGGTTGCGTGCGGTGGTCTCACCGTCAGTCGCGAGGTGATCGAGCGCGATCCCTGGTCGACCGAGACCCTTGCAACCACGGACACCCAGAGCGGGTCGGATCGGGTGCTGACAGCGGAGCAGCAGACGGCCGTCGATGCGCTGACGGAGGCGGCCGGGTCTGGACGATTCACGGTGGCACTGCTCCATGGTGTCACCGGGAGCGGCAAGACGGAGGTCTACCGGCGACTGGCGAAGGTGACGCTTGCATCGAAGCGCCAGGCGTTGATTCTCGTGCCGGAGATCGCGCTGACGCCGGCAGTCGTCACCAGCTTCCGGCAGGCCTTCGGCGCACGCGTTGCGGTCCAGCACAGCGGGTTGTCCGACGGCGCGAGACACGATCAGTGGCATCGGATCCGGCGAGGGGAGGTCGACGTCGTGGTCGGCACCCGGTCCGCCGTGTTTGCTCCGTTGCCCTCGGTAGGCCTGATCGCCGTCGACGAGGAGCATGATGCCTCCTACAAGCAGGAGGAGAGCCCCCGCTACCACGCTCGAGATGTGGCGATCATGCGGGCGAAGCGCAATGGCGCCCTGGTGGTGCTGGGGTCGGCGACGCCATCGCTCGAGAGCTATCGGCACGCCGCGAGCGGACGCTATCGACGGTTGACGCTGTCGCAGCGCGTCAAGTGCCGTCCGTTGCCCACGGTCCGGATCGTCGACATGCGGGAGGAGTTCGCAGCGCACGGTCCGGATGTCGTCATCAGCCGGCCATTGGCTGAGGCGATCGATGCCCGGCTCACGCGTCGTGAGCAGGTGCTGGTGCTGCTGAATCGGCGCGGTTTCGCGGCCGCGGTGTTCTGCCGTGAGTGCGGGCGTACGCTGGAGTGTCCCAACTGCAGCGTGTCGCTGACGTTCCATCGGTCTGCGGGTCAAGCCCGCTGCCACTACTGTGGGTATGCCCGGGCGCGGCCGGTGTCCTGCCCGGAGTGTGCCGGACCCTACCTGGAACAGATCGGGTTCGGCACCGAACGGGTAGAGGCGGAGATCGTGGGCCGGTGGCCAGACGCGCGCGTGGCCCGGCTGGACCGCGACACCGTGCGACGGAAAGGGGCGGCGGCACGGCTCCTCGAGCGTTTCGCCAGCGGGGCGGTGGATGTGCTGGTCGGCACGCAGATGGTGGCGAAGGGACACGATTTTCCGAGGGTGACGCTGGTCGGTGTCATCTCGGCCGACGTCGGGCTTGGTGTGGCGGATTTTCGGGCGGGGGAGCGTACCTTTCAGCTGTTGACCCAGGTGGCGGGCCGTGCGGGCCGCGGGGAGGTCCCGGGGGAGGCCTTCGTGCAGACGCTCTATCCGGACCACTACAGCATCCGCTACGCGTGCAGCCAGGCGTATGGGCCGTTCTACGATGAGGAGATGCGTTTTCGAAGGGCGATGCGGTATCCGCCGGTGGTGTCGCTGGTGAGCGCCGTGGTCCGAGGGACCAGCTTCACACAGACGATGCAGGAGGCGGGTGATCTGGTGGCGTGGTTGCGGCGCCGGCCGAGCCGGTTCCGCGTCCTGGGACCGGCGCCGGCGCCGCTCGGCCGACTCCGGGGTCAGTATCGGGCGCAGCTGCTCCTGAAAGGCCAGCACCGCCGTGAAATGCGGGAAGCGCTACTCGCGGCGTTGGACGGCCGTGCCGAGCTGAAGCGGAGGGTCGTGATCGACGTGGACCCGATGTGGATGCTGTAGCAGGGGCGCAAAGGAGTCAGGCGGCAGGAGTCAGGAGAAAGCCGGAAGGCTACGCCCGCTGCTGTGTCCAGGCAACCCGTTTACTGCCGGATCGAGCCCCTCGTGGTCTACTCCCCCACGAAGTCAGTGAACTCGATCGGGGCGGGCGTGAAGCAGAGAATGAACATGACCACGGCGCCGACCGCCACCAGCATCCGCGTGCGGTCGAGCGGGATGTGGTGGTCGAGGGTGCGCGGGTGCCGCGGGCCGAATTTTATGAGCATGAAGACAGTCAGGCCGGCCCAGGCGATCCAGCTCGACGAATAAAGCGTGAGGAGGATCACGGCGGCGACGGCCGCCATGGTGACCGGCGTGGAGCGCGCGCCGAGTGTGGCATAGGAGATGTGACCGCCGTCGAGCTGACCGATCGGGAAGAGGTTCAGGGCGGTCACGAGCAAGCCGAACCACGCGGCCAGTGCCACCGGGTGGAGCATCAGCGAGTAGTCGTCCGGCGCCGTGCCCCAGATCATCCAGGTGGCCAGACGGAAGATCGGTGGCTCACCCAGCGAGAGCCCAACGAAATCCGCGGGCAACGGTAGGACGCGCGACAGGCTGAGCCCGAGAAACAGCGCCGGCACCGCCACCACGAAGCCGGCGATCGGTCCGGCCACGCCGATGTCGAAGAGCATCCGCTTGGTCGGAATCGGTTGCCGAATGCGGATGACCGCCCCGAGTGTGCCGGTCAGGAACGGCGCCGGCAGAAAATAGGGCAGCGACGCGTCCACGCGGTAGTATCGACAGGCGTAGTAGTGACCGAGTTCGTGGGCCCCGAGGATGGACAGGATCGTCACGCTGTACCAGAGTCCGCGCAAGAGCGCGAACGGACCCGGTGAGGTCGCCTCGACGTCGGACGCGAAGCCATCGTAGTGAGCGATGCCCATCCATGTGGTGCTGGCGATGGTGGCAAGGAAGAGGATGAGATTGACCCAGGGGCGCCCGCGACGCGGGCTCGGAGCCGTCACCGGGTCGAACTGCGGCAGCGTCAGTTGGTCCGGGTGGCGTGGCTCGCCCGCCCAGGGTGGTGCCAACGGCGGTGGGACGGGCGCGCTACGATGATCCAAGAAGGGTGAACCGCGGTTCACAGCCCCGCCGTCGGGCGGAGGGTGACGCAGCCAGGCGGGATGCCCCGCCCGGGAATTGAGTGATGACTTTCTGATACCGGATCCTAGCTCCCGATGTTCTGGAGGTCCTTGCCAGGCTTGAAACGGATTGTGCGGCCCGGCGGGATCCGGACCTCCTTGCCGGTGCGCGGGTTGCGACCGAT